>JAAUYH010192447.1_pt1 | contig 20766 bp, 19 predicted proteins | sample 7278061 | NCBI WGS metagenome assembly JAAUYH01 (sample SAMN14350203, study PRJNA611818) | marine sediment metagenome | isolation source: surface marine sediment (0.6m) | place: French Polynesia: Moorea | collected 2018-08 | reverse complement strand
TTTTTTCCCGGAACTGAGCGGCATCAGGTGAACGTTATCCATGGAGGTGCTGCCCTGTTCCAGTTCCAGCAGGGAGGTGATCTTGTAGGCGGAGGCCGGCCGGCCCAGGTGGAAGCCCTGCAGGTGGTCACAGCCGAATGACTTCAGCAGATCCGCCTGCTCCTGGCTTTCCACACCTTCCGCCAGCACCTCCAGCCGCAGCTCGTGGGCCATGGCAATGATGCCCTTGATAATGGCCTGCTCGTCGGCGTTGTGGACCAGGTCGGTCACAAACGAGCGGTCGATCTTGAGGGTGTGCAGCGGCAGACGTTTGAGGTAGGCCAGTGACGAGTAGCCCGTGCCGAAGTCGTCCACGGCAATTCGCATTCCCATGGACTCGATCTGCTGCAGAATCCGGATGCTGCTCTCCACGTCGTTCATGGCCATGGACTCGGTAACTTCAATGGTCAGTTGTGACGCGTTGAGATTGAATCTGGCCAGCGCCTGGCCGACCTGGACGGCCAGTTCCCTGTTCTGGAACTGGCTGCCGGACAGATTGACGCTCACCCGGGGTACCGAGAGCCCCTGTCCCTCCCAGTAGCGGATCTGCCGGCACACCGAAACCAGCACGTATGTTCCGATGGATTCGATCAGGCCGGTTTCTTCTGCCAGTGGGATGAATTCGTCGGGTGAAACCGTGCCGTGCTGCGGGCTGTGCCAGCGCAGCAGGGCCTCCAGGCCGCTCAGGTTGCCGGACTGGGCGCAGTAGATGGGCTGGAAGTGGATGGACAGCTCATCGTTTTCCAGCGCCCGGCGCAGGCCGCTCTTGAGTTCAAGCGTTTTCAGGGCCGATTCCCGCATGGGCCGGTCAAAGATCATGAAGGATCCCGGTCCCCGCAGCTTGGCCTGGTGCAGGGCCGTATCAGCGTCCCGCAGCAGCTCCTGATAATCCTGGTAGGCCGCCTGGTCACTGATGGCAATGCCCACGCTGGCGGTAAGGTTGATCAGGTGGTCGCCCAGGTCAAAGTTCTCGGCCACCCGGTGCTGGATAAGCTGCACCATGTTGGAAATTTCTTTCTCAGACTCCACCAGGTCGAGCAGGCAGACAAAGGTGTCGGCGCTGAGCCGGGTAAGGGTATCGCTGTCCCGCAGGCAGCTTTCGATGCGGCCGCCCAGCAGGCGCAGGACCTGGTCGCCCATCTCGTGCCCAACGCCGTCGTTGATGCTGCGGAAGCGATCCACGTTGATGAACATTACCGCGCAGCGGTGATCTTCCAGCCGCCGGGTCAATCGGAATGCCACCCGCAGCCGGTCCATGAAGACCTCGCGGTTGGGCAGGCCGGTGAGTGGCTCAACAAAACTGTTGCGCTGGAGCTCTTCCTCGTGGGCGATCTGCCGGGAGATGTCCCTGAAAGCGATCACGGCCCCGCCGCGTTGGTCCGGGTCGATCAGGGTGGCGCTCATTTCTACCGGGACCAGGTCGCCGGCGGTGGTGACCAGCAGCTGGCGCAGATCCCGGTAGCACTCGCCGTCGTCGAGCACGCGCTGCCGGATGCTGATCTTTTCCGCTTTGCTGGTGATGTCTTTCAGGTGCAGCACGTCGTCGATCAGGGCGCCCTGGACGTTTTGCGGCGTCATGTTCAGGATAGAGCGCGCCCGTGGATTGAACAGAAAGATCCGGCCGTCACCGTCACAGGCGATCACCGCGTCGTTGATGCTGTCCATGGTGGCCGTGAGCCGCTCGGCGTTGCGGTGCATCTGCGCCTCGACGCCGTGCTTGTACAGCACCATGCTGATGTTGATCTCCAGTTCACGGTCGTCGAACGGCTTCAGTACGTAACCGCAGGGAGTAGTCAGCTTGGCCCGCTCCAGGATTTCGTCGTTGGAGTAGGCGGTGCAGAAGATGATGGGGATATTTTCCCGGGCGTGGATGGCCTCGGCGACCTCGATGCCGTCCATATCGGCATTGAGGTTGATGTCCATCAGGATGAGGTCGGGTTTCAATTCCAGCGCCTGGGCCACGGCCGGTTCGGGCTTGCCGCAGCGCGCAACCACGTCGTAACCCATGCGACGCAGACGGGATTCGATATCCAGGGCCACCAGGGCCTGGTCTTCGACCACCATGATACGTGCGGGTGTGGCAGTGCTGATATCCACCGGTTCGACTCGTTATTTTTTGATGCGACTACTTTGCCTGGGTTGCCTTTAGAAGGCACGTAAACAACTGTGTCGTTACCTTCTGATACGCCGCTGGCTCAGACTTGCTTGAGAGCCCGTCGGATATAGGTTCTGGCGGTGGTGTACTGGCGTGCCGTGTTAATGGAAATCCAGCGGGATATCGGGTAACTGCCGGCCCATTCGAACTCCCCGGGCTGCAGCAGCTCCTGGTCGCTGAGGCCGTCGATCAGGATCATCACCTGGGCATAACCCTGTTTGAGTCGCCGGACCAGGGTCTGGCAGGGTTCGTTTTTTGCTGAATCGACAATTCCGGCATTGAGCCGCGGCGTTTCGCGCCAGCGGTACCCTGGCGCCGGGGTCTCCGGGATTTCTCCACGTTGTCCCGCCTGGATCCAGCTCACCACGGATTCCGTCCACCACGCCCGCACCGCCAGCAGGTCCTTGATGGTCCAGTCGTCCACGCACGGCAGGGCGGCGTTGTGATCGTCCAGGCGTTCGAGTTCCGGTTTCAGGGCGGCAAATGAGGACTGGACCAGTTCCACCAGTTCGGTCCTGTTTTGTGGGATCGGCATCAAAGCGTCCAGCGGGTGTGACGAGTCAGTTTGCCCGGAGGCCGGCGATTTTGGCAACAGGCAAGCCCGGCTGCAGCGGGAAATACAAGCTGCGAAATGTAAACAAACTTTACAGGGGTGCGGCAGGTGGACTGATTCCGGTAACAGCGTGACCGAGTTCACAGTTTGGGCGGGGGGACAGGCGTATACCAAAGCCTCAGGACCAGAAACAGGGGATGAAGTACTATGACTAAGAGTTTGATTTTCGGGCTGGTTTGCGGTCTCGGCGTAGTTGGAATCCTGGCCGGTGGGTCCTACGGGCCAACCCAGCAGGAAGAAGTGGTGTCCACCACCGAAGCGCTTGAAATTCCAGCACAGCTGGAGCCCATGACCATCGTTGCCCCAACAGAACTGATGGAAAACGCGCCGGTGGACCTGGGGGTCATGGAGGTGCGGTTTGACGCTACAATGGCGGAAACCGACACCGAACTGGCCCAGAATGCTCAGACCCAATAAGCCGCTTTCACTGACAATCCTGTTGCTGCCGGCCCTGCTGGCCGGCTGTGCATCCAAACCCCCGAAGCCCAGCTTCGATGACCGCATGCGCACCGTCACCCAGCAGGACGGTAAAGCCTGTGTACGCCAGTCCGACATCCGCGGATTCGGCTCCAGCCGCGACTCCATCACCATTGAGGGACGCCGCAAGAAGTACTACGTGGCCACCCTGTTGTACGACTGCCCCAACCTGGGGACCGCGTTCACCATCGGGTTTGCCGATCGTTTCAACGAAATCTGCGGCGGCCGTGGCAACCTGATCGCCGTGGGCGACAGCACGTGTCGCATCAAGGGGTTATACGAGTTTGATGACAGGACTGCAGCGTTTCTGGCGATCGAGGCAGTTGAGAAGTTGATGGAGAGATAGTCTATCCGCAAGACCGGCCATCCATGGCCGGCTCGCGGGCGCTTCGCAAAAACGCGGTTTTGCTTCGCTTACGGCCTTCGGTCGTTGGCACATCCATGTGCCAAAGGGCTCCGTTCTGAATCATGGTCGAAGGGCTTCGATTAAATTCTCCCGCCCAGGCCCGTTCTGACCCGTTCGGATATTCCGGGTACTTTCTCTTCGGCTTTTGCCCTCTAATGACGGTAATCAAAACCCAGGCCGTTCCTGCGGGCGCAGGGGATGAGCCTGCTGGAGGGAAAAATGGTCACCCGGGAACCGATTTCTGACCTGGCCCATATTCGCCACGAGTTTGGCGAGCACGGTGGCGTCAATATGTCCATCGAGGCCAGTTCCACCTTTACCGTGATGCATCCTGAAACCATGCCGGACCTGTTCCAGGGTCGGAAGGCGGCCCAGGATGGCTGTTACCTGTACGGGCGTCACTTCAACCCCACGGTGTACAGCCTCAGCCGCCAGCTGGCGGCCCTGGAAGGAACCGAGGCGGCCTACTGCTGTGCCAGCGGCATGGCGGCGATTTCCGCGTCGATCCTGCAGCTGTGCAGCCACGGCGACCATGTGGTGTCTTCCAGCCGGGTTTACGGCGGGACATACGCGTTGATGCATGATTTCCTGCCGGCCAAGAGCAACATCAGTACGGACTTCGTGGACATCACCGACCTGGCGGCGGTGGAGGCCGCCATCAAACCCAATACCCGGGTGATCTTCACCGAGGGGCTGTCCAATCCGACCCTGCGGGTGGCTGACATTCCGGCCCTGGCGAGGCTGGCTCATCGCCATGGCGCGCAACTGGTGGTGGACAACACATTCAGCCCCCTGGTGCTGAGCCCGGCGGCGCTGGGTGCCGACGTCGTGGTCCACAGCATGACCAAGTTCATCAATGGGGCCTCCGACATCATTGCCGGCGCCATCTGCGGCAGCACTGAGTTCATCCAGGGCCTGATGGACCTGCATACCGGTCCGCTGATGATTCTGGGGCCTACCATGGATCCGAAGGTGGCCGCGGAAATCAGCCTGCGGATTCCGCATCTGTCCCTGCGCATGGCCGAGCACGGCCGCCGCGCCTTGTTCCTGGCCGAACGGCTGGAAACCGAGGGCATTCCGGTGTCTTATCCCGGGCTGCCCAGCCACCCGGACCACAAGCTGGCGGAATCCCTGCGTTGCCGCCATCACGGCTTTGGCGGCGTGCTGACCATGGACCTGGGCAGCGAGGCGGTGGCCGACCAGGTCATGGACCTGCTGCAGAACCGCTATCGGTTTGGCTTCATGGCCGTGAGCCTGGGTTACTTCGACACCCTGATGTCATGCCCCAGTGTCAGCACCTCCAGTGAGATGTCCGACGAAGACCTGGAGTCCTCGGGTGTGGAATCGGGGCTGCTGCGGGTCTCCGTGGGGTTCACCGGCACCATGGAGGAACGCTGGCAGCAACTGCACGGTGCCCTGGTGGACGCCGGCGTGCTGAAGACGGAGTTGCCCCGGGCCGGCTAGCCCGGGCAGCCAAAGCGACTGACTGTATGCTGCTGACCATCGTCAGGTTTGATGCCCCGGCCGAAGCGCCGGAAGACCCGGTCGCATTGATCGGGAAGACTGCGCCCGCCTATCAGCACATCCCGGGGCTGCGTCGCAAGTATTTCATTGGCAACGCTGAAACCGTCGGTGGCGTCTACGAATGGGACAGCCGCCAGGCGGCTGAAGCCTGGTTCGACGCGGACTGGCAGCAGCGCATGGCCAGCACCTATGGACAGGTGCCCAGGGTCGAGCACTTCGATGCGCCCTGCCTGGTGGACAATGTGACCGGGCAGGTTTTGCTGGATCCGCCCTAGTCATGGGGTCAGAGTAAAGGGACAGAGTAAACCGCGGTTTACTCTGTCCCTTTACTCTGACCCCAGCGTTAGCCCAGCGTTGCCCGCCTGACCTTTGCCACCTTTCCACAAACCCGTCGCTGTGGGATAGTCGCAACTCCCCTGGTCAGCCCGCAGGAGGGGCGGCATGAAAGTCATCATTAACGGCAAATCCACCGAATTTTCAGGCGATCCCCAGACGCCGCTGCTCTGGGTGCTGCGAGACGAACTGGGGCTGACCGGTACCAAGTACGGTTGCGGCAAGGCCCTGTGCGGCTCCTGCACGGTGCATCTGGACGGACAGGCCGTTCGGTCTTGTGTGATTCCGGTTGCTGCGGCGGAGAACAAAACCGTAACCACCATTGAAGGGCTGGGTGCGGAAAAAGAACACCCTGTTCAGGCGGCCTGGCGCAAGCACGACGTGCCCCAGTGCGGCTATTGCCAGAGCGGCCAGATGATGCAGGCCGCGGCGCTGCTGGCTGAAAACCCGAGCCCCAGCGACGACGACATCGACCAGGCCATGTCCGGAAACATCTGCCGATGTGGGACCTACACCCGGATTCGAGCCGCCATCAAAACCGCGGCGGGAGAATCCGCATGAGTGGCGTAGACCGCGGTCGCCGCAGCTTCCTGGCATCTGCTTCCGGGGCCTCCGGACTGGCCCTGACGCTGCAGCTGATGCCCGGGCGCCACCTGTTGGCCGCCGTGACCGGCCAGGGGGGTGAGCGCCCGGAATTTGCGCCCAGCCTGTTCGTGGCCATGGACCAGAAAGGCACCGTCAGGGTGACCTGTCATCGCTCGGAGATGGGCCAGCAGATCCGCACCAGCATTGCCCAGATCATTGCCGACGAGATGGAGGCCGACTGGGCCCGGGTGGTGGTGGAACAGGCCATCGGCCATCCCAGGTATGGTGACCAGAATACAGATGGATCGCGCAGCGTGCGCCGCAACCTGAAACGCCTGCGTCAGGCCGGCGCCGCGGCCCGCCAGTTGATGGTGCAGGCGGCGGCAAAGGCCTGGGAAGTCCCGGCGTCTGAGTGTGAGGCAGTACAGCACCGGGTTACCCATACCCCCAGCGGCAAATCCCTGGATTATAGCGAGCTGGCCGACCTGGCCGCGAAGCTGCCGGTGCCCGACCCTGAATCCGTCAGGCTGAAAAGCCGGGACCAGTGGCGACTGATCGGCAAAGCGGTGCAAAGCATCGAGATGGATTCGGTCATTCACGGCAAAACCATGTTTGCCGGGGACATCCGCCTGCCGGACATGGCGTTTGCCGCCATCGCGCGGCCTCCGGTGCTGTTCGGCACGGTTAAATCCGTGGACGACAGCGCGGCTCGCAAGATTCCCGGTGTCATTGACGTGCTGCGGTTGCCCGCGCTGGAGCCCCCGGCGGGATTCAAGGCACTTGGAGGAGTTGCGGTATTGGCCACCAGTACCTGGGCGGCATTTCGCGCCCGGGACGCCCTGCTGATCGAGTGGGATCACGGCGCCAATTCGGTATACAACTCCAAAGAGTACCGGGAATCCATGCTGGAAACGGTTCGGCAGCCGGGCACCGTGGTGCGCAAACACGGTGATATAGAAGCGGCCCTGGCCGGGTCATCCCGCCGGATCAGCGCCGAGTACACCGTGCCGCACCTGTCCCAGGCGCCCATGGAGCCCCCGGCTGCCACGGCACGCATGGACGGTGACGGGATCGAAATCTGGGCCTGCACCCAGACCCCCCAGGCAACCCGCGGCACTGTGGCGGCTGTGCTTGGGCTGGAGCCGGACAACGTGACGGTCAACGTCACCCTGCTGGGCGGCGCGTTCGGCCGCAAGTCCAAGCCCGATTTTTCAGTGGAAGCGGCCCTGCTGGCCCGAGAGGCCAAGCGTCCCGTGCAGGTGGTGTGGAGCCGTGAAGACGACACCCGCAACGGTTATTACCACAGCGTCAGCGCCCAGCGCGTTGAAGGGGCGCTGGACGCGGACGGCAATACTGTTGCCTGGCACCACCGAACGACGTTCCCCACCATTTCGTCGACCTTCAGTCCCACCGCAAACAGCCCCAGCTCCGGCGAGCTGGACCTGGGATTCGTGGACAACCCGTTTGAGATCCCCAGCATGCAGCTGGAGAAAGGGGACGCTGAGGCCCACGTCCGCATTGGCTGGCTGCGCTCGGTGGCCAACGTGTACCACGCGTTTGCCGTGCAGTCCTTTGCCCATGAACTGGCGGTGGCGGCCAACCGCGATCCGCGGGACTATCTGCTGCAGTTGATTGGCAGTCCGCGCAAGGTGGATCTGTCCGGGGTGGAGTACGGCAACTACGGTGACCCCATCGATGTATACCCGGTGGACACGGAACGGCTGTCAAACGTGGTGCGGCGCGCAGCCAAACTGGCGGACTGGGATGGCAAGCGGCAGCAGGGCAGGGCGCTGGGTATCGCCGCCCACCGCTCGTTCCTGACCTACGCGGCCACGGTGGTGGAGGTGACCGTTGACGAAAACGGTCGCTGGCAGATCCCCGGGGTTTATGTCTCCATCGACGCCGGTACCGTGGTCAACACCGATCACGTGCGCAACCAGTGCGAGGGCGGCAGCGTCTACGGCCTGAGCTGCGCCATTGGTCAGATTACCGCCACCAGCGGCGTCGTGGACCAGGGCAATTTCAACGACTTCCTGGTCACCCGCATGAACCAGGCGCCCCGGCATATCGAGGTGGATATCGTTGAAAGTGACGCGCCACCGGCGGGTGTCGGCGAGCCGCCAACGCCGCCTTTCGCGCCGGCATTCGCCAACGCCCTGTATGAGGCCACCGGCAAACGGTTCAGGCACCTGCCGATTCCGCTGACGGTCTGATGGGTCGCGTCCGGCCCTGCCCGCGGCCGGCAGAGGGTTTGCTGCGGCGCTACGCCGAGGACTGGACGGGTCCGGGTCAGCCCTACACGGACTGCTTTTGCCTGACCGTTGATGCTGCGGTCGGCCTGGATGAGTACGTTTTGGCGTTTTACACGACGCCGCTGTTCAAGCTGGAGCGCCTGATACTGGCAGTGATGGTCAAGCGACCCTCCACTGACCAGCAGGCCCGTGAGCTGGCCGCCGGGGCCCGCCACGAGTTTGCCGCCTGGACCGTGGAGGCCCGCAGCGAACACCAGCTGCTGATGTGTGATTTCCAGCGCCGCACGCGGTCCTGGTTCATGGTGGTGAGAGAGGGGGAGGGCAGCATGCTCTACTTCGGGTCTGCCGTGGTGCCGAAACCTGACAGCGAGGGTGAGCTCGGCAGGTCATTCACCCTGCTGCTGGGATTCCACAAGCTGTATTCGCGGCTGTTGCTGGGAGCGGCAGGTCGGCGTTTGCGGCGAGGCGTCAGATAACCCCGTCAGTTAAAAATCCTGCGATACGCCAGCCGCAAGGCAAGCACCGCCATGGACAGCAGACCACCAATGCTGTTGACCGGCGCCAGCATTTCAGCCATCAGGCGGTGGTCGATGGTGAACAGGGGGTGAGCCAGGGCCTGGGAAAAGTCCACTACCAGGTCTTGCATCACGAACGCCATTAGCACGGCGACAACGCCGAGGGCAATCCAGCCCATGCGATGCCGGCGCCGCAGGCGGATGGTTTCGTCCATGACCGCCTGGGTGAACGATTCCCCGTCCAGATCTTCGGTGGCGTTGGCGAACAGGCCGCTCAGTGCCGGGTCGCGCTCATGTTCTGTCATGTGACCTTCTCCGATCCACCGGCATCCTCGCCGGACAGCAAGGTTTTCAGGCGCCCGGTGCCTCGCCGGATGTGGGACTTGACCGTACCCAGGGGCATCTTCAGCCAGTCCGAGATTTCGCTGTGGCTCATACCTTCCTGATAGGACAGCACCAGACACATTCTTTCCTGGGGTGACAGGGTGGCCAAGGCACGGTCCAGGTCCAGGGACTTGTCGGGAGACTCGGTTTGTCCGCCGATGTTGTCATCGTGTTCTTTGGCGTCCCGCAAGGCGTCGGATTTGCGGATGTGCTGCAGCCAGGTGTTGACGGCGATGCGTTTGAGCCACGGGCCGAACCGGCTGGAGTCACGCAGCAGCGCGATCCGTCGCCAGGCCTGCAGGAACGCCTGCTGGGACAGGTCGTCGGCCAGGTCAGGGTCGTTGCTCAGGCGGCGCATCAGGTTGCGCACCCAGCCCTGCCGCCGACGCACCAGTTCGGCGAATGCGTCCCGATCACCGGTCCGCGCCAGGCCAACAATCAGGGCCTCGGCGCCACGGCTGTGTGGGCGCCCGGGATTCAATGCCTACATCCGCGGCAGCCTGTGATCCGACGGGGTGGATTCCGAATCCGCATTGCGGGCGGCCACCATCAGTCCGATCCCGACGCACAGCACCAGGGCGGAAACGCCCAGCAGCGGCAGGCGGGTGTCCGGGAATTCCATGCCGAGTATCAGGCCCAGCAGGGCCAGTCCCGGCGCGGTACCCAGCACGATCCAGCCAGCGGTGCGCAGGTCGCGGCCCAGGTTTTCGTCCGAACCCAGGATGCGGTCCACCAGTTCCGGATCCACGTTGCCGCTTTCCACCATGCGCCGCAGGGTTTCCTGGTGGGATTCCCGCTTGCGCGCGTCGTACCAGATACCTGCCACCACGATGGCCGCGATAAAGCCCCAGAATGCCAGGGCCGCCAGTCCGGCACCTAATCCTTCCATAACAAACCTCCGTTTGGGTTGTTCTGCCTAATACAGATGCAGGGAAAGTCGATTCGGATGCATCGGCCATAGAGGCCTTGGGGCAGGGGGCTTTCCCTGCGTGTCAGGGTGCACCAGGTGGGGTGGTATAAGAAGTGGGGGTATCACGTAGCTGGCGGCGAGCCCGGATCAATTCCCGGGGTGACGGGAAAGCGCTAACTGATCGCCGCCGCTCGAAGTGGGAGCCAGGCACTTGGCACAGGGATGTGCCAACGGCCGAAGGCCGAAAGCGTAGCAAAACCGCGTTTTTGCGTAAGCGTCCGCGTGCCTGCTGCGCGGTCGGCACAGCCAGCGGGAAATCTGGCGTCTCCAATACCCGCTTCGGATGACCCGTCTTGCGGATAGACAATCCTCAAACCAGCGCCTTTCCCTCGGTCTCCGGTAGGAACAGCGACGCCACAAAGGTCACCGCCAGGAACAGGGTGATGAAGGAAACCGTCTGCAGGAAACTCGCGCTGGCCAGGATGGCGCCGATGGCGATCGGCGCGACGGCGTTGGCCACCCGCTGGGCGGATATACCCCAGGCGACACCGGCGCCGCGGTGGCGGGTCTCGTAGATTTCCCCGAGCCAGGTGTTCCAGACGCCCCAGGCGCCCAGGCTGAAGAAGGAGAGAGTGAAGTTCCAGAAGTACATCTGCGTCAGGGTGGCGGAGTTGGCAAATCCAAAACCTGCCACGGCGGAAACGAATACATAGAGCAGCATGATTTTTTTGCGGCCAAAGCGGCCGGTCAGGTAGCTCGCTGAGATGTATCCGGGAAACATGAACAGCGCGGACAGCGCCATGAATCCCAGACCCTCGGGCGCAGACAGGCCGCGCCTGGCCAGCAGCGTCGGCATCCATGAGGCCAGGCCCCAGTAGCCCCAGGAAAAGCAGAAATTGATGACGCTCTGCACGAGGGTGGTGCGCAGTGCAGTGCCGCGAAAAATGTCCAGGAACGCGATGTCCGTGCCCTGGCCGCTGGCTCCAGGTGCAGACGCTGCCGAGAGCCGGCCTTCGGCCAGACGATTGATCGCGGCGTTGGCTTCGTCGGTGCGTCCCTTTTCCGCCAGCCAGTAAGGTGATTCCGGCACCATCCGGTAAATGACCAGCGCCCACAGGCTCATCAGCGTGCTGAACCCCAGCACCCAGCGCCAGCCCAGGTCCATGAACAGCACGGTGATGCCGATGGCGGCCAGCACGCCCAGGGGCCAGCCGGCCGACAGGTATACCGTGGCTTTTCCCCGGGAACGAACCGGCACCAGTTCCTCGAAGAAAGGAAATGTCACTACCAGCGCACCGGCCAGGACGATGCCGCAGAAAAAGCGAACGACCCAGAGCGTTTCAAAGTTCGGGGCAAACGCGCTGAGAATTGGAAAAAGACCATAAAGCCCGATGCTCCACATCAGGCACTGTTTGCGGCCCAACTGGCCGGTGAGTTTGCCCCACAGTAACGCTCCTGGAATCATCCCGATAAACATGGCGCCGATCAGGGAACCGATCTGCCCGGTGGTCAGTCCGAACTCAGCACCAATCGCGCCGCTGGAGAAAATGATGATCATCATTTCCCAGGACTCGATGACAAACGCCATGAACAGGGTGAGCCCGGCCAACCAGTGGGTGCGGGTCAGCGGCATGACCAGGAACCACTCGCCAACGCTTCGCGGCGTCGCGTCGAAAGGTTGATCTTCTGGTTGGCGCGACGTCATTCCCGGATTACCCGGTGAATGGTGATGGGATCACTCAGCAGGGCATCCACGCCGGCACGGGCGTAGATTGACGTCAGCAGGCTCTCGCCGTCGATGACCCGCCCGAAGGCGGCATAACCCTGGCCATCGTCCCGGCGATCGCCGCCGAAGTCGAGACAGGGCTCGTCCCGCATGCAGACAAAAAAGCTGGCATACACCTCGCCGGGCCCGTAGCGTGATGCGGATACCGTCCAGCGCCTGTGGGTCAATCCGGTCTGGTCGGTGGTTTCGTGTTCAATCACCTGGCGCGATTCGTCCAGGCCGCGGCGGGTGCCGAATTGAATGATGTGAATCGGAGAGCTGGTCGACAGGTTGTCGTTATCGTCGGTGGTGACCCGGAACACCTGGCCGTCGTCCAGGATGCCCCGGCGGGCGATATCTGAGAAGTAGCGGCAGGTTTCCGGAGCCTGGCTTGGGCACAGTTCGATGGTCATTGCGCCCGCGGCGGTGTCCACCCTCAGCGCGGACATGGTGGATGTTGGGCTGCGTGAAGGTTCACCCGGTGTCGCCGGGATCATCGCGGCTGGGAAACAGCACCGGCGTGCCGACCCAGAGCAGGATGGCCAGTTTGCTGCTCTTGTTGACCACCTCGTGATCGATCTGGGTATTGTGATGGGCGCTGTCGCCACAACCCAGGGTGAAGGTCTCGTCGCCGATGCTTTGTTCGACCTCACCTTCCAGCACGTAGAAAAAATCTTCGCCTTCATCGCGGTGAACCTTGGGCAGGCCGGTACCGGGCGGAATTTCCATGATGAGCGCGCTCATGCGCTGGTTGCGGATTGCTGCGTCCAGGCGCTTGTAGACCACCGGAGAATCGATGTCTACGTACTGGGGATCATCAGCTCGTCGCACCAGGCTGGTCGGGCACGGCGGGGTGATGAAATAGTTGATGTCGGTGTCCAGCGCTTTGGCGATGTTGATCAGCGAGACGATGGAGGGTGTTGCCTTGCCGCGCTCGGCCTGGGAAATGAAGGCCGCGGACAGGTCTGACCGGTCTGCCAGTTCCTGCAGGGTCAGTCCAACTTCCTGTCGACGGGCCCTGAGCAGGCTGCCGATGGATCGTTCAATTGGACTTTGGTTTCTCGCCGGACTGGGCAATGCTGGTCCCCTTTTCGGGCGCTTCAGATGCCTCGCAATTCTAGTAGACCCGCCATCAATGTCAAAAAAATTTGATTTGGTTAAAAATTTAAGTATGGTTGAAAACGCTTGATCGAAACACTTCCGGGTCGGCGCACAGGTACCGGCCTGGCAACCAAAACGTTCGAGACCAAACCTAAGGGGGTGAATCCCATGCGTCTATCCGATGTATCCCGAACCCTGGCCACGGCAGCGATAATCGCTGTGGTTTCCCTTCCAGCCACCACACCTGTTCTCGCGCAGCAGTCTTCAAGATCCGACGACAGTTCGCTGGAGGAAATCGTGGTCACTGCCCGACGCCGGGATGAGTCGGCACTCGAGGCACCCATCGCAGTTACGGCGTTTAACGCCCAGATGATCCAGGATGCCGGCATCGAGCGGGTTGAGGACGTCATCCAATTGACCCCCAACGTTACCCTGGCGACGTCCCAGGGTATCGGTACCAACTTCCTGAGTATCCGAGGTATCACCCAGGTCCGAAACGGTGAGTCTCCGGTGGCGACCATCGTTGACGGCGTGCTTCAGTTCACCGCAATCCAGTTCCGGCGCGAACTGTTCGATGTCGAAAGCATCGAGGTGGTGAAAGGGCCCCAGGGAGCCATCTACGGTCGAAATGCGACGGGCGGAGCCATCGTCATCAATACCCGGCGGCCGACCAACGACACTTACAGCTACCTCCAGGCCGGTGCCGGTAACGGCGGGGAGTACTCCCTGCAGGGTTCCATCGGTGGCGCGCTGGTGGAAGATCGCTGGTACGGGCAGCTGTCTGCCAACTACATCGACCGCGACGGCTACCTGTTCAACATCACACGCCAGGAAGAGGCGGACCGGTTCGAGGACACCACGGTTCGCGGGCGCCTGATCTACGAGCCCGGCGACGGTTTCTCGGCGGATTTCCGAGCAGCGGTGTCGGCCCACAAGGGCCGGGGCATCGGCTTTCAGTTCCAGGGGGTCAATATCGCCGATGACGGCATCACCGCCAACGGGTTTGGCACGGACACCGGGCCCATCGATGCCAACAACGTGCTCCCCGTGCGCGACAACAACGTGGATTTCGGTGAGCGCGACATGATCGACCTGTCGATGAAGCTGGATTGGGAAGTCGGCGCAGGCAACCTGGTCAGCGTCACCTCCTACACCGACATCGAGGAGTGGAGTGATTCCGACCAGTTTCCCTACACCAACGCCCGCAGCGCGCCGGAGCTGTTTGGATTCGACGGCACCCAGACCGGTTTCTTCGAGCTGAGCGCCTTCACCCAGGAACTGCGCCTGTCGTCACCGGCAGACCAGGACATTCGATGGGAAATCGGTGCCTACTACCTGGACTGGGAGCGCTTCGTATCTCTGTCCACCGGCGTCGACACCGGTCAGGGCATCATTCGCCTGGAGCGGGAGCCGACCACGGACCCGCGCAACCCGACGACTTCATTTCTGGCTGATGACAATGAGAACACCTCCTGGGCGATATTCGGCAGCGTTGATTTCACCCTGAACGATCAGTGGGATCTGTCTCTCGCGCTGCGCTACGACGAGGAAGACCGCGAGCAGTTCGTGTCGCCTCTGCAGTTCCCCGCAGGTGTTCCCGGCGCCACCAACAAGTCCAGCTTTGACAAGCTGCAGCCCAAGATCACCTTCCGCTACCAGCCCACGGACAACCAGAACTGGTACCTGACCTGGGGAGAAGGATTCCGCAGCGGCCAGTTCAACCAGAACGGTATTGCGGACGTCGCCGCTGGTGCCGGTCTGGTTGGCGTATCCGACGTTGCCGACCAGGAAGAGTCCGAGTCCATCGAGCTGGGCTACAAGGGCCAGTTCCTGGACGATCGTCTGCGCCTCAATGCGGCTCTGTTCTCCACCGACGTGGAAGGCCAGCAGTTCTTCTCCTTCATCGGCGCCATCAGCGCACAAATCCTGACCAACATCGACGAAGTGTCGCTGAGCGGCGGCGAAATCGACCTGGTCTACCGGGTCAACGAAAACCTGGATCTGTACGGCGCCTTTGGCTTCACCGATTCAGAGATCGAAGCCTACGTAGTGGATCCAACCGTGGTGGGCAACGACGCCCCCTATATCGCGGAGAACACCCTCAATCTGGGATTCCAGTGGGAAAACCCAGTCAGCGACAGCCTGGAGTTTTTCCTCCGCGGCGACTACGAACGACGCGGTGAGCAGTTCTGGGATCCGGCCAACTCCACGGCCCGCGATGCCCTGAATTTCCTCAACGCCAGGGTTGGTGTGCGCTCCTCCGACGGCCGCTGGGAAGTGATCGCGGAAGGCCACAACCTGAACGACGAGGAATACAACTCCGAGTGGGTTGCCGGCGGATTCTCGGCGCGTGCGCCGGGCCGGACCTACAACGTGAAGTACCGCTACAACTTCAACTGATACGGATCCGGGCATGACGCAGTATCGAGTATCCGCGGATATCGGCGGCACTTTCACCGATATCGTAATAGAGCCGTCGGATGGGCCGGTGTTTGTCGGCAAGGTGCCCACAACGCCCGAGAATCCCGCCACGGGCGTGGTGGACGGCATCAAGGAACTGGTGCCGGATCTATCCGACATCAGCTTTTTTGTTCACGGCACCACGGTCGGGCTAAACGCCTTCCTGGAACGCCGCGGTGAGCGGGTGCTGCTGATTACCACCTCGGGCCTGGGGGACTCCTACACCATTGCCCGGGGCAACCGCCACACGCTCTACGAGTTGCGATACGCCAAGCCCCGCCAGCTGGTTCCCCGGCGCGACGTGCACGAAGTCCGTGGCCGGCTGAGCTGGGATGGCAAGGAAATCGAACCGCTTTGCCACGATGACTTTGACGCCATCATCGCCAAGGTGCGGGACGAGGACATCAAAGCTGTTGCGGTATGTTTCGTTCATGCCTACGCCTATCCCCAGCACGAAGCTGAGGCCCGGGATATCCTGGCTGCGGCACTGCCGGAGGTGGCCATTTCGCTGTCCCACGAAGTCGCCCGGGAGTGGCGCGAGTACGAGCGGGCCTCATCAGCGGTGATGAACGCCTATGTGGCGCCGGTGGTCCAGCGTTACCTCAAGACCCTGCAGGGGGAGCTGGGTGATCTCGGCATGGGTGCCACGGTGCACATCATGCAGTCCAACGGTGGCGTCTCCACTGCCCAGACCGCCCGCAGAAATCCCGTGTTTACCCTGTTGTCCGGACCCGTGGGCGGCACCATGGCCGGCACGGCCCTGGCGGCCAGCGGCGCCCGGAAAAACCTGCTGTGTGTCGATATGGGCGGCACGTCATTCGATCTGAGCCTGGTCATCGAGGGCAAGGCCAATGCCACCCTGGAAACCGAGTTGGAAGGCCTGCCGCTGCTGATGTCCATCGTGGATATCGAAACCATCGGCACCGGCGGCGGCTCCATCGCCTGGATGGAGAACGGCGCCATGCGGGTGGGCCCCCACAGCGCCGGATCGGTGCCGGGGCCGGCCTGCTACGGTCGCGGCGGCACCGACCCCACGGTGACCGACGCCAACCTGTTTCTGGGCCGGCTGGGCGAAAAGTCCCTGCTGGGTGGCGAGATGTCGCTGGATGCAGCCGCGGCCAGCCAGGCCATCGGATCCATGGCGCCGGCAGCCGGCCTCGAGCCGGTGGCTTTTGCCGAGGGCATCCTGGCAATCTCCAACGCCGCCATGGCCGACGCCATGCGCACCATTACCATCAGTCAGGGTGTGGACCCGAGGGAATTTACCCTGGTGGCCTTCGGCGGCGCCGGACCCATGGCCGCCGTTTTCCTGGCCGAGGAACTGGATATCAGTGAGGTGCTGGTGCCACGGTTTCCCGGGACCTTCTCAGCCTGGGGCATGCTGCAGACCGACCTTCGCCACGACTTCACCCAGAGCTATTTCCGCTCCGCCGACAAGGTGGAAGCGTCCGGACTCGAGACGGTATTCGAGAAGCTGGAAGACAGCGGGCGGGAATCCGTCCTGGCCGAAGGCATCGAGGCCTCGGACATCTCGTTCCAGCGCTCGGCGGACATGCGCTACCTGGGACAGGAATACACCATCAACGTCCCCATCGACGGGACCGATACCAACGAAATCATCGCCGCTTTTCACGCAGCCCACGACCGGCGCTACGGCCATGCCAGCCCGGGGGCGCCGGTTGAGTTCGTCAACCTGCGTGTCGCCGCCATTGGCGCCCTGCACAAGTATCAGCACAGCGGCCGATCCGATGCCGAGGGCGATCCGTCCATCGGCGAGCGCGAAGTGACTTTTGCGGGGCAGACCCACGCCACCCCGATCGTGGCCCGGGACCGCCTGGCGGCTCACTACACGGCCAGTGGCCCGCTGGTCATTGAAGAGCAAAGCGCCACCACCGTGGTGCCGCCGGGGTGGGGCGTCACGCTGGATGAGCTGGGCAGCCTGGTGCTAACGAAGGAGGGCGCATGATGGCCTCAGTGGATCCCGTCACCACGGAAATTATTCGCAACGCATTCGTGTCCATCGCCAAGGACATGAATGCCACCCTGATTCGCAGCGCGTTTACGCCGGTCATTTATGAAGGTAAAGACTGTTCGGTGGCGCTGATCGATCCGGAAGGGGAGGTGCTCGGCCAGTCCCTCGGGCTGCCGCTGTTCCTGGGTAACCTGGAAATCTGCGTCAAGCTCATTGCCGAGCAGCACGGCTGGGATTACTTCAAGGAAGGCGACGTCTTCTACATGAACGACTCCTACATGACCGGCACCCATCTCAACGATTCCACTATCATCATGCCCATCTTCTGGCGCGGCCGCCGCATTGGATTTGCCGCATCGCGGGCCCACTGGCTGGATGTGGGCGCGAAGGATCCTGGCACCCCGGTGGACTCCCACGAGATCTACCAGGAAGGCATGCGCTGGGGCCCGACCCGGCTGTATGAAAATGGCCAGGCCCGGGAAGATGTGATCGACCTGCTGCGCCGGAACAGCCGGTTTGGTGAATCCACCGTAGGGGACATGAATGCCCAGGTGGCCGCCGGCCGCACCGGCGAAAAACGCATGCACGCGCTGTTTGACCGGTTCGGCGAAGAGACCATCTGGGCGGCCCGGGATGAAATCTTCCGCCAGACCGAGGCCAGTGAACGACAGGCCGTCAGCGACCTGCCGGATGGCACCTATACCGCCGAGGGATTCCTGGACAACGACGGCCTGGGCAGCCCGCCGCTGCCGGTCAAGCTGTCCCTCACCGTTGACGGTGACGCCATGACCGTGGATCTGAGCGGCTCAGCGCCCCAGGCCACCGGTCCGGTCAATTGCGGCATTACCCAGACCATTGCGGCGGCCCGTGTGGCCTACAAGCTGCTGATCTGCTCCGAGGTCTCACCCAACGGCGGCTCGTTCCGTCCGCTGAACGTGACGGCGCCGGAAAAGACCATTTTCTCCGCCCAGGAACCGGCGGCCTGCGGCTGGTATTTCTCCTCCCTGGGTCTGCTTATCGATCTGTTCATCAAGGCCATGTCTTCGGTGATGCCGGAACAGGCAGCCGGCGCCCACTACGGAGATTCCATGGTGATTACCGTGGCTGGCCAGGATCCGCGCAACAACGACGAGTTTTACCTGATGATCGAGCCGACCACGGGAGGGTGGGGCGCCTCCAAGGGTCGAGACGGTCAGAGTTCGCTGATCAATAACGTCAACGGCAGCTTCAAGGACATTCCGGTGGAGATCTTCGAGAGCAAGTACCCACTGCAGCTCACCCGCTACGGCATCCTGCCGGATTCCGGCGGCGCCGGCACCTGGCGTGGCGGCAACGGGACTTATCGGGAATACCGGGTGGACGCGGATTCCGACCTGTTCCTGTGGTTTGAGCGTTCGGTCACTACGGCCTGGGGATTGTTCGACGGCCAGTCAGGCAGTGCGCCACTGGTTGTTGTTGAGAGACCCGGTGAACAAGAAACCCTGGAACTGCTGAAGGTCAACGGCGTCAAGGTCCCCAAGGGCACCATCATTCGTTCCCGCACCGGCGGCGGCGGAGGATTTGGCAAGGCCATGGAGCGCGATCCCCAGGCCGTGCTGGAGGACGTCATCGACGGCTACGTGACTATCGATCATGCCCGTGAAACCTACGGTGTCGAGATCACCAGCGACCTGGAAATCGACCAGACAGCCACCGAAGCCCTTCGATCGGCCTGATAGAACGATGATTCGCTTGACCGTTCTGTACAACCTGCCCGAGGGCGCGGACGAAGAAAAGTTCATCGCCTGGCGCCTGACCGAGCACCAGGCGTCCAACGAATCCATCGAGGGCGTGGAGAAGACAGACTTCGCCCGAATCACCGAAAGCTGGCCGGACGGCGCGCTGCCGGACTACCGCTTTCACACCACCCTGGAGTGGCCCGACCGGGCCAGTTTCGAACGAGGATTCCATGACCCCACGGTGCAGGCGGATCTGAAGGAGAATCTTAAGAAGCTGGGGGATTACAGCTTTTTTGTGAGTGAGGTGCTGGGATAGCAATAGCATTCCGGCGTAGGCTTCGACGTCAACTTTTGCTCCCGTCATCAGATGGCAGACCGCTGCACAGGGGGCAGCGGCTGCCAGCATCGCTAGACGCCGAAGGCCTTCCAGAAAATGACCTTGTCATCGCCAGCGGCCCAATAGTCTCGTATCGTAGCTTCGTGGGCGAATCCCAGGTTTGAATAGAATCGCCGTGTTCTTGCGTACTCCGGCACGCTGGATGTTTCCACGATGAGCACGCGCTGGTCTGCTAAATGCTCCTCGACGTAGCGCATCATGGCGGCGCCGACGCCTCGTCCCTGCATGTGATTCCTCACTCCGATGGCGACAAGGTTCCATGTTCCATCGGCCAACGGCTCCGGTCGGACGAAACCGAATCCGATTACACCTTCACGATCCGAATCGTGGACGAACCAGTGCTCGCCGTGCGAGTCATCGTGGAAAAAGGGATGAATCAGCTCTTCCAGCAATTCCGAAGGGAAGAGCGCAGTGTCCTGAAGCACATGTCGAATTGCCGGAATATCCGCCGGCACGGCAGGTCTTGAACTCATGTCAGGTGGTCCTGTCAGTAGGTGTCTCGTATGCTCGAGACGAATGCAACCGCACTGCCACGCATTGAGGCAGCGTAACGAAGAGAGTTAACGGGCCCAAGGTGAACAAGGCCCTAGCGTGCGGTCATTAAACCTCCGACGGGATTGGGGAGCGATCAAGATAATCCGCCCAAAAATGGACGTCAATCCAGACCCTGGAAATGAATGCTGACATTCTGCAAAGGACTTAATGGTAAGCGGGCGATTGGCCTGTGAAACAGTTTTGTTCACAGAAACAAGCGTAACTCATTGAATTGATAAACCCGGTCTGCTCTGGGTTGAGCAGTTCGACAACCATTCCAAGGTATTGCCGCGGTCCTCATCATGCGAAACGAAGCGACAAGAGCTGTCTCAACGGTCCGAGAACCCCGGTTTTTCCGTATTCGACAACAGAAATCGGCGTGCTACATTCCAGATTCTTAGCGAACGACGGGCGAGGGCAAACCAGGCCCGGATTGTTCACTGTGAAAGCGCATCGGTTGACAGCTGCTTCCCGCTAGCCAGCAGGTCGACCATTCTGCGTGCCCTCACCGAATCAGATTCGCCGGACTCCACTTGGCGCGCCCGACGTTCGTCCATTCGCACCAGACTGTTGGAGGTACAGCATGGTCGACATCGATAGACGAGACTTCATCAAGAAAGGCGCAG
>JAAUYH010064647.1_pt1 | contig 20769 bp, 22 predicted proteins | sample 7278061 | NCBI WGS metagenome assembly JAAUYH01 (sample SAMN14350203, study PRJNA611818) | marine sediment metagenome | isolation source: surface marine sediment (0.6m) | place: French Polynesia: Moorea | collected 2018-08 | reverse complement strand
TAAACCTTGGCACAGGGATGTGCCAACGGCCGGAGGCCGTGAGGGAATCGAAAACCGCGTTTTCGATTCCCGGCCGCAAGTCGGACAGGATGTCCGATCTTGCGGATAAACTACCTACTCCAGGCGCTGATTCGAACCGGCACGTTTGCGGGAATGTCCACGGGCACGTCCACCGTCGCCGGGTTACCGGCGCTCATGTCGATCTCGGCCTCGTAGATCACCCGTTCGCCCGAGTCGGGAGTCACCGCCACGGTGATGGGGACGGTGCCCTGGAAGTCCCGGCCCTGGACCACGATGGTCTGGGCGCTGGGTGAGTTCAATGGCAGAACGAGATCGACCGGGCCCTGGGTGCCTTCCGCGATGGCATTTCCGGCCGCGGAAATGATGTCCAATCTGGGTACGGTGTCAGGGAACGCAACGAAAAAAGCGCCGACGGAAAGGGCTTGTGAGGGGAGGACCACCAGGTTGGCCAGCTCCGATCGATCGATCACGTCGATTCGCACCCGGCCTCGCCCGCCAAACCGGTTGTCCAACAGCTGGTTTTCGTCCCCACCGTTGACCCAGATTTCCCCAAGGCCGGCCACCACAGGCGCGACAATTCTGACGCCGCCACCGCTTCCAACTCCCCAGGGTTGGTCGCACGCCACGTTGGCAAACACGTCTCCGTTGATTTCCACCCGGGTGTCCGACGCCAGCAGAATCGCCCCGCCGCCCCCGCAGCCGCCCCGGGTATCGAGAGAACCACCGCCGCCGGAGCCACCCACCAGCGGCACCAGCAGCTCACTGCCATAAACCGGTCCGTCCACTGCCCTGGTGTTGCGCGAGCCGTAGGACCCTTTACCCGCTGCATTTGAGGTGTTGAAGGGTCCGGCGGCAGGTGCACCTGCCCCAGGCCCCAGTCCGCTGCCCGCCGGATTGCCGGCAATGGACGGCGGACCACCGGCAAATCCACCCGGCCCGCCGGCTCCGCCGCTGACGAGGTCGCCGGACTGTCCACGCAGGTTGATGGCGCCGTCCACCACAATGTCTCCCGTCGCCAGGAAATAGACCGGAGTGTTGAGCGCGTTTTTTTGGAAACTCAGGGTTGCGCCGGTCTCGATGGTCACCGTGGTGAAGTTGAAGATGCCGTCGGGTGGCAAGGCTAGCGTCTGGTTGCTGTCAACCAGCAGGGCGCCATCACTGCCGTCGCTGCCATTACTGAGTTGCGCGTGAGCGGCAGCAGACCAGGCGGCACAGGCAAGGCAAAGGGCCTGGGAGAAAAAAGACTTCACCATGGTGAATCTCCTTTGTTCGTATCGATATTCATGGATTGGTCTCCCAGTCGATGTCGATATCGGTGGGATTGGCGATGGTGGTGTTGGGTGCCGACGGGCCCTGCTCATCGGGCCTGACCAGCTGGATATTAGCCGGACCGGCAACCGTGACATTGGCGGGCGGCGCCTGCGCGGTATCCTGGGTTGGCCGAATCAACCGGATGCCCGGAGAATAGGCCACAGTGATGTTGGCGGGCAATGCCTGAGCGGCATCCTGGGTTGGCCGAATCAATCGGATTCCCGGGGACAAGGCCGCGGTGATGTTGGCGGGCAGTGCGTCAACGCCCGACTCGGAAGGCAGCACCACTCCCACCGAGGGCGCGCCGGCGAAAAGGGCCGAGCCGGCTTCGAACCCGTCTCTGAAGCTTGTGTCACTGGGCTGCGGGATCCCGGAAGGAACGTCGCGAACCGACCGGGCCCAGGTGAATGTCAGCGGAACGCTGTTGGGATCCAGCGGGTGACTCCCGGCATCCACTTCGGCCCCGTCCGGCCAGCCGTCCTGGTCGCTGTCCGCAGACAGCGGGTCTGTACCGAGGCGCAGCTCGGAGTCGTCGTCCAGCCCGTCCTGATCCGCGTCAACAAAGTTGAAGAGTTCAGGAAACGCTTCACCGACGGTCTGGCCCAGGTCAGCTGATACCGCTCCCGGGCCTGCCCCATGCGCGAGGCCGCCAGCTGACAAGCCCAGCAGCACAATCTTCCATAGCGTTCTGGCAACGACTGCTTGCGTTGACACGGACCGGAACCCCTTCCCAATTGCCGCAACCCACCTGCTCAAAAGCGTAGCACTTTTGCGGATTCGCCTCCAAAAGGGATCAGAATGAACCTGCCCCGCCAATCCCGGCACACAAAGCGTGCGTTTTCCAGGCCGCACCGCGGCCGTTCGCCAGCTTGCCAGGCAAGCGTTCCCCAGCACCCAACGGGCGCGTTCCCTCAAACCTATTCAGTTTCCGTTAATGCTCATGGGCATAGGCTCGTGTCCGGGGTATGAAAAAAAAACGGGAGACTCCAAATGAAAAAGCTTATTCCACTGATCTGCGCCGCAGCAACCCTTTTTCTGACGGGGTGCAGCAGCTCCACCGTCATCCGCAGCTCCGATCCAGATGCCCGGATTTACGTCAACGGGGAGTATATTGGTACGGGTGATGGCTACTACAGCGACAAGAAGGTGGCATTCGCCGGCAACAAGGTCACCCTCAGGAAGGACGGGTGCGAACCCATGGAATACCGTTTCCGCCGCAATGAAGAGGCGGACCTGGGGGCCATCATCGGCGGCTACCTGTTTGCCGTGCCCTTCCTGTGGACGCTGGAATACAAGGATCACCATGCTTATGAATTCGAGTGTGTTGACGCAGAGCAGACCGTACGCTGACCCGTCGTCTATTCAGGCAGCGAATCATCGGCCGACTTGCCCTGGCATCGTCCCGGCCAGGTGAATGCAAGGCTGTTGTATCCGGTCCTGGGCGCTGGGCTGATGCTGGCGAGTCTGGGTGTTCAGGCGCAGCCGGTTGCCGAGGAATGCGTCGTTCTGGTGCATGGGCTGGCCCGAACGCCGCATTCCATGAACCGGATGCACAAACAGCTCGGTGCGGCAGGCTACCGGGTGATCAACCAGGGCTATCCGTCACGGCGCTATCCCATCGAGCAGCTGCTTGACCGGTCAATCGGCGCGGGTCTCGAGGCCTGTGGCGCCCTGGGTTTCGAAAAGGCCCATTTCGTGACCCATTCTCTGGGTGGAATCCTGCTGCGCGCCTGGGCGAGGCAGCATTCCAGTGACGCAATCGGCCGGGTGGTGATGCTGGGACCACCCAACCAGGGCAGCCAGGTGGTGGACCGGTTTCAGCGAATGCCCGGATACCGGTGGATCAACGGCCCGGCCGGACTGCAGCTGGGCACCGATGCCGACAGTCTGCCCCGGTCCCTGGGTCCGGTGGATTTTGAGCTGGGCATCATTGCCGGCACCCGCAGCATCAACCTGATCCTGTCTACGGCGCTGCCCAATCCGGATGACGGCAAGGTATCGGTTGAGGCCACCCGGGTAGAAGGGATGAGGGAGCTTGTTACCGTTCCGGTGTCTCACCCGTTCCTGATGAAAAACCGGACGGTCATACAGCACACGCTGCATTTCCTGCGTTACGGCCGCTTTGGCCGATCCTCCGGCGCCGATCCCGCCGCCGGCTGATTCTCAGCGGGGCTCGACGATCAGGTAGACCACCGTGGAGTCGCCAATGTTGATCACTTCATGCCAGGCCACGCCCTCGCTGTTGGCCGTCTGGCCGGCTTTCAGCTGAACTTCCCGGGTGCCGCCGGCGTCTGTGATTCGCATGAGTCCGCCAGCAAGTACATAGCCAAAGTGCGGATCATGATAGTGGGGTTCATGGCCCACGCCAGGTGGGAAGGTACAGCGCAACACCCGCATGTCCCGGTCATCACGCAGGTTTTCACACACCGCCTGACCCTCCCATCCGGCAGCCAGCGGATCGGGCAGCGACAGGGATTCCGCCAGGCTGGAAACCAGCATGGCCCACATCAGTAAAGTCATGGCAAATCCTCTACACTTCCGTGGACCAGTCTAACCCGGCCAGCCCGACCCGCCTCGGAGAACCGTCATGATCGAAACCGTAATGACCATAACTATCGGACTGATTGGCGGCCTGGCCGTGGGAACTCAGGGCCCCATTGCCGGCGCCATGAGCCAGAGAGTCGGCGGCGCCGCCAGCAGCCTGGTGGTCCACGTTGGGGGTGCGCTGGCCTCACTGGCCCTGCTGATCCTGCGGCGCGGAGAACAGGTCGCTGAGTGGCGCACCCTGCCCTGGTATATGCTGGCCTGCGGCGGTTTTGGCCTGGTGCTTTACCTGTCCATCAGCCACACCATTCCCCGACTGGGAGCCACCTCTGCCCTGACACTGATCATCGTCGGCCAGGTGATTGCCGGGGTGGTTATCGACAGCGTGGGCGCCTTCGGCATACCCGTTCGCGAAATTGACCTGGCCCGGATTGCCGGTGTCGTCCTGCTGGTTTCGGGCGCCTGGCTGGTGGTGCGATGAGGCCATGAACCAGAGCACGGTCGCCGGCCCCGGTGGCCGGGCCAAACTGATATCATGTCGCCTTTTTTCGACCAGGAGCAAATCCTTTGAAAACTGCCACTATCGAGACCAGCCGCGGCAACATCGTGCTGGAGCTGTTTGACGACAAAGCCCCCAACACCGTGGCCAACTTTGAGAAACTGGCCAGGGACGGATTCTACGACGGCCTGACCTTTCACCGGGTCATCAGCGATTTCATGATCCAGGGCGGCTGCCCCCAGGGTACCGGCACCGGTGGTCCGGGTTACAAGTTCGACGACGAGTTCCATCCGGATCTGAAACACGATGGACCTGGCGTACTCTCCATGGCCAACGCCGGCCCCAACACCAACGGCTCCCAGTTTTTCATCACCCACGTGCCCTGCCCCCACCTGGATAACCGGCACTCCGTGTTCGGCCGGGTCACCGAGGGACAGGACGTGGTGAACAGCGTCACCCAGGGTGACGTGATGGAGAAGGTCACCATCGCCGACAGCTAGTCGACAGGCGCCGGTCAGCGCCGCCCAAGCCGATACTCCGGCATGGTTCTGGCGGCGGCCAGCAGCACATCCGGGTGCAGCCGCACCCGGTAGTCGGGGTTGACGTAACTGAAGCGGATAACGCCATCGGTGCCAACGATGAAAGCGGCCGGCGCCGGCAGATTGCGGTGTTTGTAACCCGATGCTTCCTCCAGGTCTACGATGCGGTCCTTGTACAGCTGGTAAGTGGCATCGTCGACCTTAAAGGCAATGCCAAAGGCCTGGGCAATTTCACTGCTTCCGTCTGAAAGCAGCTGATACTTCAGCTTCTCCGTTTCACCTGCCACCGCGTCAGCCAGGACATGGGGTCCATCAGCGCTGAGGAATATCAGATCCAGGTCCATGCCCGTCAGCTTATCTTCCACCTTGCGCAGATCCGACCAGTAGATATTGCAGATCGGGCACCAGCCACCACGGTAAAAGATGATGATGGCCGGACGCTCCAGCGAATCTGAGGCAAACGTGTAGGTCTCGCCGTAGGCGTCCGTTGCTTCAAACGAGGGCGCTGACTGACCGGGCAGCAACGGCCGGATGTCGTTGGCGTCGGTGGGCACTTCGCCGGCCAGGCTCAGGCTGACAAAGCCCAGGCACAGAGTCAGCATCACAATTTTTCTGCTGTACATTGGTGAACTCGCTTCTTCGGTTTGGATGAGACACCGGAAGTGACCGGTAGCCGCTGCATTCTATTTCGTCCTGATGGAGTGGAGCCGGTTCTTTGCTACAGTGGTGACCCCACCACGTGTCTTAAGGAACAGGCTTGCCAGGAATTGTCGCGTCGGGTCACCCGGAAACCTCCCGGGCAGCCGCTGAGATTCTAGCCGAGGGCGGGAATGCCTTCGATGCCGCCCTGGCGGGCCTGCTGATGGCCAGCGTCAGTGAGCCTCTTCTCACCTCCCTGGCCGGAGGTGGATTCCTGCTGGCCGCGCCGGCGGATGAAGACCCCATGGTGTTTGATTTTTTCGCCGAGACACCGGCACAGAAAAACCCCGACGCAGAGTTTTTTCCAATCCAGGGTGACTTCGGCACCGCCACACAGGAATTCCATATCGGTCTGGGCGCCTGCGCAGTGCCCGGAGTGCCCCGGGGACTATGGCTGATTCATCGCAAGCTCGGGTCCATGCCGCTGATGGAAATCGCACGGCCGGCGCTGGAAGCCGCCGTCAACGGTATCGACCTGAACGAGTTCCAGGCCTACACCATGCGTATCCTGGAACCCATCATCAGCGCCACACCGGGCGTCCAACAGCGATTCAGCGACCAGGAGGGTCTGCTGCGGCCCGGTCAGACCATCACCAATCCAGAGCTGGCCCAGAGTATCGAACAGCTCTGCCGCGAAGGCAGCCGGGATTTTTACCAGGGTGAAACGGGCCAGGCTCTGCTGCAGTTGTGCCGGGACCACGGCGGCCACCTGACCGCCAAAGATCTGGCGGGTTATGACGTGGAGATGCGTCTGCCCATGGAAAGCACATTCCACGGCCACCGTATCTATGGCAACCCGATTCCTTCGGTTGGCGGCGCGTTGATTGCGCTGTCTCTGTCCCTGCTGGAGCGGGTCAGCGTGGACCAGCCCGCAGACCTGGCCATGGCCCTGACCAGCGTTTTTGAACAGACCCAGATGGAACGCCACCGAACCCGCCTGCAGCACGAACCTACCCGGGACAAGGTGGAGGAAATGGTGGACCCCGGCAACCTCCGGCGGCTGCTGCGCCAGTTGGACCGTCGACAGCTTTCGATTCGCGGCACGACCCACATCTCGGTGGCCGACGGCCGGGGCAACCTGGCAGCACTTTCATCTTCCAATGGTGAGGGCTGCGGCCGCATGCTGCCCGGAACCGGGATTCACTTGAACAACTTTTTGGGTGAGGAGGACCTCAGCCCGGACGGTGTAGGCCAATGGGTCCCGGGTCACCGGCTGTCGTCAATGATGTCCCCAACCGTGGTCCAGCGCGACGATGGGCGTCGGATCGCCCTTGGATCCGGCGGCTCAAATCGAATTCGCTCGGCATTGAGCTGCGTTCTGGTCAACCTGCTGGCCCGGGGTAAGGGGTTGGAACAGTCAGTTCGCGCCCGGCGCCTGCACCTGGAAAACGCCAAGGTCAGCGTTGAACCCGGCTGGCCTGACGCGGTACTGACGCGGATCGGTCAGCAGTGGGAGCTGGAACGCTGGGACCAGCAGAACCTGTTCTTCGGCGGCGTCCACGCTGTGTCCACCGGCAGCGCCACCCATCCGGCGGAAGCCGTTGGTGACCTGCGCCGAGGTGGGCATGCATTGACCGTGGAGTAGCTCTCGACCGCTGGCAGTCCTCGAATCAGCTGTAGGCAAACACCACCGACTCGGAATACCCCTGCTCCACCAGGCCCCGAAAGCGGGACTCCAGCTCATGCCGCCGTACCTTCAGCGTAGGCGTCAACAATCCATTCTCGGGGGTCCAGGGGTCGTCCAGCACCACGAAACGATCGATTCGCTCGTGCTTTTCCAATCCTGAGTTCACCTCCTTGCGCACCCGCTCCAGGTGGGCACCCAGAACTTCCCGGTCGGTTCGGGCCATGACTTCGCTCAGGGTGATCAGCGCCACCGGCTGCTTCATGCCGGAGCCGATCAGGCAGACCTGCTCAATGCCGTCGTCCCGGGCGATGAGGCTTTCGATGGGAACCGGCGCCACGTACTTGCCTTTGGCGGTCTTGAATAGGTCCTTGACCCGCCCGGTGATGCGGACGTAGCCATCCGAATCAATTTCGGCCCGGTCGCCGGTCTTGAAAAAACCGTCCTCAGTCATGGACTCCAGGGTCTTGGCCTCATCCAGGTAATACCCTTTCATCATGGTTGGCGTGCGGATTTCCAGCTCTCCCGCTTCAGAAATCCTCAGGTCGGTGGCCACCGCCGCCTTGCCGATGCTGCCGGTGCGGATGGGATCGCCAAAGGCCAGCATGGTGCCGTAGGCCAGGGTTTCCGTCATGCCCCAGCCTTCGGCGATATCCACATCCAGTCGTCCCCACCACTCCAGCAGGGCCGGGGCGATGGGTGCCGATCCGCTGCCAAACCAGCGACTGTTCTGAAAGCCCAGTTCGCGTTTGATCCGGCGCTTCACCAGCCAGCCGATGAGGGGCAGCCCCAGCAGGCGATCCAGCTTGGCCGGAGGGACCTTCTCCAGCACCCGCAGCTGGAACAGTTTCCAGAGTCGCGGCACCGATCCGAAAAAAGTGGGCGCGCAGTCGCGCAGATTCTGGGGAAACTTGTCGACACCTTCGACAAACCAGAGCTGCTGGCCGAACACCAGGGAAGCCGCTTCCACGTAGGCCCGTTCGGTACAATGCGCCAGCGGCAGGTAAGACAACAGCCGATCATCGCTGCCCACGCCCATGGCCTTTCCGATTTCAATGCCGGCAAAGGTGAAGTTGCTGAAGGTGTGGATTGCGCCTTTGGGAGCCCCGGTGCTGCCGGAGGTATACAACAGGGTCATGACGTCCTCCGGATCCGGCACCGGAGAGTCGGTGTAAGGCTGGTTGCGCTTGATCAGTTCATCCCACTGGTGGTGGGCACTGGCGGTGGGGACCGGCATGGCAATCCGGGTGATCTCTGCCGGGATCGCGTCACCCTGCGCCTCGGGATCATCCAGTCGCCCCACGAACACCGCCCGGGTGCCCGAGTGGCTGATGATATGGCTGATGGTGCCGGCATTGGCCGAGGCGTAGATCGGCACGCTGATGTAGCCGCCGATCATCAGCGCAAAGTCGGCGATAAACCATTCAGCACAGTTGGCCGAAAATATGGAAACCTTGGAGCCCGGAGCGATTCCGATTTCCCGCAGGGCCGTGACCAGCCGGCGAGCATGGTCAATGGCTTCGCCCCAGGTATAAACCCGGTATCGACCATCCCGGGGCTGGTGCAGGAAGGGCGTTGCCCCGTGATTTTTTTCCCGGTGGTACAGGTATTGTTGAGGTGTCTGGTAGTTCTTCATTGACGCGACCGGCCGCCTTTTTCAGTTGCTGGATTGCCTCCCCGACATTTGTCCCAATGCCCGGGTTCGGACACAATCCCGGTTTGGTGGTGGAGTGTCAAGGACCGGTCGGATGCCGGCCCCTTGCAACACGGAAAAGCGGGAGGATTCGACACCCTTGACGCGAGCGACGCATTTTTCGTCTCGCCTGACGACCATACTGACCATGGCCGGGCTGGCAATCGGCCTCGGCAACGTGTGGCGATTCCCCTACATGATGGGACAGAACGGCGGCGGCGCGTTCCTGCTGCTGTACCTGGTGTTCATGGTGCTGCTGGCAATCCCTGCGCTGAGCTGCGAATGGGCGCTTGGGCGCAATACCCAGTCTGGCCCCATTGGCGCATTGCGGGCCGCCTTTGGCCCCAGGGCCGGGAAACCCCTGGCCCTGTTGTTTCTGTTCGCTGCCTTCGTGGCCACCACCTACTACTCACTGGTGGTGGGTAACGTGGCCTACAGTGCCTGGTTTGCACTCACCCCTGGATTCCAGGAGAGCACCCTGCCTCAGTATTCCCAGGGACTGGGTCATGCCCCTACCCAGTACGGATTCGGCCTGGGCATCGTGGGGCTGTCCGCCCTGGTGGTGTTCGTGGGTCTGAAGAACGGCATCGAGCAGGTGAACCGGATCCTGATACCGGTTTTTACACTGATCGCCCTTTTTGCCGCCTATTCGGCCCTGCGCCAGCCCGGCGCCATGGACAAACTGCTGGAATTCATCACGCCGGATTTCTCCCGCGTCACCCCTGGCACCGCTTTCGCCGCCATGGGCCAGGCCAGTTTTTCCGTTGGGCTTTCCGGAGCGATGGGTGTGGTCTACGGCAGCTATCTGCGCCGCCGCGACCGGCTGCTTCCCACGGCCGCCACCACCGGATTCCTGGACACCGGCGCGGCGCTCCTGGCCAGCCTGTTCGTGGTTCCCACGGTACTGGTGTTTGGCCTGGACATGGCCGGCGGCCCCGGCCTGCTGTTCGACACCCTTCCCCGCCTGTTCAGCATCATGCCGGGAGGACGCTGGCTGGGGCCAATTTTTCTGCTGGCCTGGCTGCTGGTGGCGGTACTCACCATCATCGCCGCCATGGACACCGTGGTCACCGGCCTGCTGGATATCGAGGGTTGGCAGCACCGCAGGCGCCAGCTGCTGCTGGGCATCGCCCTGCTGGTGTCCATGGCCATGGGCGGGGTGGCCTGGAATCCCCACTGGATTGGAACCCTGGACATGATCTTCGGCAACGGCCTGTTCATGCTGGGCAGCCTGGTCTCCATCATCGCCCTGGGATGGGGCCTGGGCATGGCCAAGGCCCGCTCAGAACTGGCGGCGGGCATACCACCCTGGCTGCTCACCCTGTCGCTGCTGTGGATTCGGTTTGTGGTGCCGCTAGCGATTGGGGCGATTTTGGTCGGATACATCATATCGGTGTTTTGAATTGCGGGGTTTCAGTCCCCGCTCGACAATTTTCGTTTGATCTGATTTTCTGGTTTGAGCGAAGCAATCTGCATTGGTTGTCTTTGATCTAGGCCGCGCGGGGTCTCGTCCCCGCCGACGAGGAAGGGGTCTTTGCTGGCCCAAAGACCCCTTCCATCCCCAAAGGGCCCGCCGGCCCCGCGCCCTTCGGGTGCCCTGCGCTACTCGGGCTTACGGGGGCCGCGCTGACGGCACATCCTTGTGCCGGCAGCGCTTTACGCGACATCCCTGTCGCTCCACCCCCGTAATCCCTCCGTTGCTCAGCGCGGAACAAGGCTCCAAGAGCAAAGGCGGGCTTCATCAGCCCCAAAGAAAGCTTCGCGAATTCTGGGCTTCCGCAAGTCCTTCGCAATCGGCCTCGAGAGTCAGAGCATCGCTGGCTGTCAGACCAAAGTAACTGAAAGACACACTACTTGGCACAGGGATGTGCCAACGGCCGGAGGCCGTAAGCGAAGCAAAACCGCGTTTTTGCGTAGCGCCCGCGAGTCGCGCAGGATGCGCGATCTTGCGGAATTAAAACTGATAGTCCTTGAACTGCTCGCGCAGCGCCAGCTTCTGGACCTTTCCGGTAGCCGTGTGGGGCAGTTCGTCCACGAACACCACGTCTTCCGGCATCCACCATTTGGCGATCTTGCCGTCCATGAACGCCAGTACGTCATCCCTGGTCAGCTCTGCACCCGGGTTGGGTACCACAATCAGTAGCGGCCGCTCGGTCCACTTGGGGTGGGCAATGCCGATGGCAGCGGCTTCAGCGACGTCGGGGTGGGCGACGGCGACATTTTCCAGGTCGATGGAGCTGATCCACTCGCCGCCGGATTTGATCACGTCCTTGGTCCGGTCGGTAATGGTCATGTAGGCATTCTCGTCCAGGGTTGCCACATCCCCCGTATCGAACCAGCCGTCCTGGTCCATGGCATCTTCGTCATACCTGAAGTAGTGGCTGGTAATGAATGGGCCCCGCACCTTCAGCGCACCAAAGGCCTTGCCGTCCCAGGGTTGCGGCTGGTTGTCGTCATCGACAATCTTCATTTCCACGCCGTAGGGTGGGCGGCCTTGTTTGACCCGAAGTTGCCAGCGTTCTTCCTCACTGCGGCCGTCAGCGGGAACCTCGTCGTTATAACTGCCCAGGGGGCTCATCTCGGTCATGCCCCACGCGTGGTGCACATACACGCCGTGTTTTTCGTCAAATTCCCGCATGATGGCTTCGGGGCAGGCGGCGCCGCCGACCACGGTCCGTTTCAGCGTGGTCAGCGTTTTGTTGCTGTCCCTCAGGTACTGCAGCAGGGCCAGCCAGACCGTAGGCACACCCAGCGCCATGGTGACCTTCTCGGTTTCCATCAGCTCGTGCAGGATCTCACCGTCGGCCAGTTTCGGCCCGGGCATCACCAGCTTGGCCCCGACCATGGCGGTGGAGTACGGCACACCCCAGGCATTGGCATGAAACATGGGAACCACCGGCAACACGCAGTCGCCGGAGCCAAGCCCGAACACATTGGGCTGGGCCGCCGTCATGGTATGGATCACGTTGGAGCGATGGCTGTAGAGCACGCCCTTGGGATTGCCCGTGGTACCCGAGGTGTAACACAGGGAGCTCGCCCGGTTCTCATCCAGGTCCGGCCAGTCGTAGTCGTCGTCCTCGGCCTCCAGCAGGGATTCGTAGCACAGGGTATTGAGTGACGTTTCCGGCATATGCGCCTGGTCAGTCATGACGATGTAACCCTTGACCGATTCCAGCTTGTCCGCCAGTTGCTCGAGAAGCGGAATGAATGCCACGTCAGTGAACACCCACTGGTCTTCGGCATGGTTGAAAATGTAGATCAGCTGGTCGGCGAACAGCCGGGGGTTGACCGTGTGACAGATGGCGCCCATCCCGGAAACAGCATAGTAGGCCTCCACGTGGCGGTGATCGTTCCAGGCCAGGGTCGCCACACGATCGTTGTCCACCACGCCAAGTTTCTGCAGGGCCTTGGCCAGCTTCCGGGACCGTCTGGCAATTTCGCCATAGCTGGTTCGATGGCGCGGCAGGTCCGCGGTCACCGAGACCACCTCGACCCGGGGATATACCTGCTCCGCGTATCGCAGGATAGAACTGATGGTGAGGTTCCAATCCATCATCAAGCCGTTCATCAAACACAACCTCGCAAGTCCGTACGGTGAATTGCCACATTATGCACCAGCAACCGGGCTGCGGATTGTCCTTACTCACGGGAGTGGCCGTAGACCCCAGCCATTCCGTAAGATAAATAAAGGGTTAAGAGAGGAGACAACCCAATGTCCGAATCGCTGTTGATGCTCAGGCTGGAGCACCGCAACACCTCGGCACTGCTGAACTGCCTGGAGCATCAGCTCACGCTGATCAGGTCCGGAGAGCCCATGAGCCCAAGACTCATGACCCTGGCCATCGACTATTTCGAGCATTTTCCTGATCAGTGTCACCACCCCAAGGAAGACCTGATATACCGCGTGTTGCGGCAGAGGAACCCTGACCTGGCCGAGCAGCTCGGAGACCTGGAGGAAGATCACAAACGCCTGGCGGACACCACCCGGGAGCTGGCATCGGCATTTCGTCATCCCGGGGACTCGCCTCCACTGGCCGACATCCTGGAGCGCTTCCTGGCCTGCTACCGGGGGCACATGGACGCTGAGGAAACCCACTTTTTCCCGGCTGCCCTGGAATCCCTGACGGCGAATGACTGGGCGTCCATCAACTTCGAGGTGTTCGACAGCGACGACCCCCTGTTCGACCATTCCGAGGAAGAGCAATTCGCCGAACTTCGGGACATCATCAACAGTCTGGATCAACGGGAAAGCGCTCGACTCCAGTTTCAGCAGTACGCGACGCGCCTGCAGTCCATGCAGTCCCAGTCCGATTTCAACCAGGCCATGGAGGAGACGGGGCGCAGCCTTCGTCTGCTGCGTTTCACGGACCAGAGCTGGGGCCTCGACGCTGAAGGCGAACTGCTGTTCCGCATTCCGCCGTGTTCCGAAACCCGGGCTGTCTGGTGTGCCGCACTGTTCGACCGCGGCATGGACGCGGCCCACGGCCACGCGCCGGGCAGCGCTTGATCTCCACAACAAGACGGGACGATTCGTGACCACCAATACCATCATCATGGGTGCCGCAGGCCGGGAATTTCACGTGTTTAACTGCTGCTACCGCCCGGGCAGCGAGGAGCGGGTGGTAGCCTTTACTGCTACCCAGATACCCCACATCGATGACCGGCGGTATCCGCCGTCCCTGGCGGGGCCGGATTATCCCGAGGGCATTCCGATCCACCCCGAAGAAGACCTGGAATCGCTGATACGCCGCCATGAGGTGGACAAAGTTGTTTTTGCCTACTCCGACGTCAGCCTGGAACATGTGGAGCAATGCCGTCAGCGGGTCGAAGCCACTGGCGCAGCGTTCACCACCTTCGACGTGGACGCCACCATGCTGGAGTCCAGCAAACCGGTTGTCGCGGTCACCGCGGTTCGCACGGGTTGTGGCAAGAGCCAGACGGCCCGGCGCATCGTGGAAATCCTGCGAGAGCGTGACTGTCGCACGGTGGCGATCCGCCACCCCATGCCCTACGGCGACCTGGCCGAACAGGCGGTCCAGCGTTTCGCCAGCCTGGAGGACCTGGACCGGCACCAGTGCACCATCGAAGAGCGGGAAGAGTACGAGCCCTACATCAGCATGGGTGCCGTGGTGTACGCCGGCGTGGATTACGAAGCGATCCTGAGGCAGGCGGAAACCGAGGCCGACCTGCTGATCTGGGACGGGGGCAACAACGATACGCCCTTTTACCGCCCGGACCTGTGGATTGCGGTGACCGATCCGCACCGCGCCGGGCACGCCTTCAAGTATTTCCCGGGCCAGGCCAATTTCGAGCGGGCCCACATGATCCTGATCAACAAAGTGGACTCCGGCGACCCCGATGACGTGGCCACCATTGAAGCCAACGCCAGGCGGTTCAACCCGGACGCGCTGGTGGTGCGCGCCAGCTCACCCCTGGACATCCCGGACCCCGAAGCCATTCGCGGCAGGCGCGCCCTGGTCATCGAGGATGGACCCACCACCACCCATGGCGGCATGCCTTTCGGCGCCGGAGTGCTGGCCGCACGCCAGTGTGAGGTTGGGGAGATCATCGACCCGCGCCCCTGGGCCACGGGTGAAATTGCCGACACTTTCACCCAGTACCCGGATATCGGCGCCATCCTTCCAGCCATGGGTTACGGACCCGACCAGGTCCGCGACCTCGAGACCACCGTCAATGCAGTGGATTGTGACGTGGTCATCGTGGCCACGCCCATTGACCTCAACCGGGTAATCCATATCGAGAAACCCTCTGTGCGGATCGGCTATCGACTGGCGGAGGAAGGCAGTCAGCTGACCGAGTCGGTCACCGCGTTGCTGGCCAGCGGCTAGCAGTCTGTCGGACTTCCGACAGACTGCCAGGCGTCAAAAAACGCCGGCTTCAAGCCCGGCGGCCAGGGTCAATCCCAGGTTTTCGCATTCCTCGAGCAGGGACCCATCGGGCTTGCCCACGCACAGGACCGGAGCCTGCACTTCACGCCACGACAGGCCACTGACGATCCGGCGGATGCTGCTCATTGCGCCGGTGCCGTCGTTGCCCGCCTTGATGAACATGGCATAAGGCAGTCCCTGGGTCTGCTCCAGGCAGGGATAGTAAATTCGGTCAAAAAAGTCCTTCAGGGCGCCGCTCATGTAGCCGAAGTTTTCAGTGGTTCCCAGGATCATCCCGTCTGCCTTCAGCACCGCCTCCGGCCCGGTCTCCAGGGGCGCGCGCCGCTCCACGGTTACGCCTTCGACCACGTCAGACCGGCTGCCGCGCAGGACCGCATCTCCCATGGCCGCGGCGTTCTCCGACGGGCAGTGCGCAACGATCAGCAGATGCGGCACCGCGATCAGCTTTCCACTGACGCGAGGATGCGTTTGAATTCCGGTTCCAGCAGGGCCCGTTCCTTGAGGAAGGCATCGTGGCCGAAGATCGATTCGAACTCCCGCACTTCCACCGGCCCACCCAGCCGGTCTGCCATCTCCCGCATCAGCGCCGGGGGGGCGACAAAATCGTTGTCGAAGGAGACCAGATCCGCCGGTACGGAGATGGCCTCGGGCGCCATGTCCTGCAGGTCGATGGACTCGGACAGGCACAGGAACGCGTCGGGATGGAAGGTCTCGGCAAACACGTCACCCCGGGAAAACAGGTAATCCTCCACTTCGAAGCGAACGCCCTGCTCAGTGATCTCAGCCGCCCTGGAAAAACGCTGTTCGAACTCCGCCGCCGAGCGATAGGTCACCATGCCGATGGCCCGGGCCAGCCTCAGGCCGGCAGCGGCGGAGCCCAGCCGGGTGGTTTCCCGGACGATTTCCCGCTGCACCGTACGCAGCGCCATGGCGATGGAAGGTGCCCGGTGGGCAGCGCCTACAACCACCAGGCGCTGCACCCGGTCCGGATACAGCCGGCCAAACTGGAGCGCCACCATGCCCCCATAGGACGAACCAAAAAAGGCGGCGGCCCGGGGAATCTTCAGTTCCTTGAGCAGCAGCGCGAATGCATGGGCCTGGTCGGCGGGCGTGACGGGGCCGCGACAGGGCGGATCCGAACGGGCGCCGCTGGTCAGGCCATTGCCACCCAGGAAATCCATGCACAGGACACGAAAGCGGCTGGTGTCCAGAGCCCGGTCAGGGCCGGCAAAGTCTTCCCACCAGCCATGCCGGCGATCCTGCTGGTTGCTGGCAACGTGCCGGGATGCCGATATCCCTCCCATGACCAGGAGAACCGGCGCGCCCGGCGGACCCACCATTTCATACCCGATCTGCAGGCCGGAAAGCGGCCCGGCTTTCTCCAGGCTGAATGGTGCCTCAACGGTGATCAGGCCTGCTTCGACCTGTGGATGTTCCCCTGTGCCTGTCACGATGACCTCCCAAAATGAGCGGGCAGGAGAGTGGCCGAAACTGGACTCATTTCTCGGTGGGCCGTCCCCCGCAGGATTTGGCACCATGCGACGAAACGCTGGTTGCCCCAGCTTCCACGGGCCTGTCCCTCAGCTGGTCTCAATGAGGCCGCCGATGTTTACAGGAAGCGCAGCAGGCGTCAAGGGAAGACAACACCGCGCGCACCGCTGGGTTGCGGCATATAATCGCCTGCATGCTGACTCAAGACGAATTCTCACGAATGCGGGCCGAGGCCCGGAAATTGGCGGAGCGGGCGTACCAGCCATACAGTGACTTCTCCGTGGGGGCTGCCCTGCTGCTGGAAAATGGTGATCTGATAGGCGGCTGCAATGTGGAAAACGCATCTTACGGCCTGACCAGTTGCGCCGAGCGCAATGCCCTGTTCAACGCTGTAGCCCAGGGTTTCAGCTGTCCGGATTTCAAAGCCCTGATGGTGTACACGCCGGGGAATCAGGCGACCAGTCCCTGCGGCGCCTGCCGCCAGGTGATCCTGGAGTTGATGCCGGAGGACGCTTTCCTGGTTTCGGTCTGCGATTCGGACCAGGTCATCGAGTGGCAGGTGGCCGACGTCCTGCCCCGGCCGTTCACGCCAGAGCGCCTCCAGGGTGATGCCGGTGATTAGGGCGTGTTAGCGGTGCTAAACGGCGCTCCTCTGCCTTGCCGGACGAAAAAATGGCCTCCGGCAGGGTCCAGACAAATGGTGTTAACAGGCCCTAGTCTTTTTTCTTCTTTTTGGAGTCTTCGATAACGCCGCCGCAGCCGACGAAACAGGCGTCGTAGGCTTCGTCACAGGGTTTGGTCCGGGCCATGCGGCAACGCTTGGGTTTGTCGCAGAATCCGCCGGCAGCACGCTTGCGGCACCATTCGTAGCGCGACTCCAGCTGCTTGTATTCCATCTTGCAGGTGCGGTACTCGTCCCGCAGGGTGTCCCGGCAGAAGGTCTTGTCACCGTCACAGCGAGCAAAACACTCCATGGTCAGGGGATCGTCAGGCTTGATGTACTGTTTCTTGGCCAGCGCAGGAGCCGCCACCAGCGACAACAGCATAGCAACCAGCAGGAATCTCATGGGCATACAGCTCCCGGTTCAGCGGAGTTTTGGCTGGGCCAATTGGAGCACGGAGACGGGACCATCGGCAAGATGGTCCCGCACCGGGGTGTGTCAGCTCTCCCGCGGAACAAACCTGAGCGCCACCCCGTTATTGCACCAGCGCTGTCCCGTGGGCGGCGGGCCGTCATCGAACACGTGGCCCTGGTGGCCTTCGCACCGTATGCAGTGATACTCGGTTCGCGGCCAGATCAGCTTGAAGTCTTTCTTGGTTCCCATGTGGCCCGGTATGTGGGTAAAGAAGCTGGGCCAGCCGGTGCCGCTGTCGTACTTCATGGCCGAGGTGAACAGAGGCAGGTCACAGCCCGCGCAGAGGAAAACCCCGTCGCGCTTTTCAATGTTGTAGGGGTGGCTGCCCGCACGCTCGGTGCCTTCCTTGCGGAGGACGTCATAGGCCGCCGGTGACAGCAGGCTGCGCCATTCTTCGGGCGCCCGGGTCACCGGGTCCAGGGAAAAATCCAGGCCGTGGTCGGCGGGCAGCAATGCTTCCCAGCCAGCCTGCAGGAGCTCAATGTCTTCCATAGTTGTCACCTTCGATCCCGCTCCCGCGCGGAACGCCAGTGGCGTGCCCAGGGCAGTCGCTGCGGCAGCGTAGAGGAAATTTCTTCGATTCATGGTCATAACCCAGGGTTAGATTGCCATCCAGGTACCTCAGCCTAGCGCTGAAGCGATCAATTCCTTGTATAGGACCCGAAGCTGGGCTTGTTGATTACCCTCGATCCGAAAAAAAACAGGCTAGGGGTCTTCTTCCAGTGACAGGTGATCAATATCGATATCGGGTTCTTCAGCCGAGGTTTTTTCATCCAGGGCGTCGAAATCGTCGCTGGCGGACAGGTGGCTGATATCCAACTCTGGCGGCTCTGCTGCTTTTTCCTGGTCCACCAGGGCATCCAGCTCGGCCATGTCCAGTCCGCCGATGTCGATGTCAGGCTCGGGATCAGGACCGCGGGTATCCAGCTGGGCGTAGTCACCGCTGGCGGAAAGATCACCGGTATCGATTTCCGCCGGCGGCGGAGGTGCCGACTGGTCCACTACGGATCCAGCTTCGGCCATGTCCAGGGACGAGGTATCGATCTCTACCGGCTCGACCTGCGCCTGGGGCACCAGCTGTATGCCGGGCTCTGCCACGGAAAGGTCGTCGTCCACGGCGGGAGCGGCGGCGGCCTGTGGTGACTCGACGGTCTCCCGGGGCAGGTCCTGTTCCGGTGCCGGGGGTTGAGATTCGGGCTGCGCTTCACCGGCTTCCGGCTCAGAACCCGCTGCAGCCGGAGGCGGCTCCGCGGCCGGATCGTCCACCGAAAAAACGGCCCTGCCCGGCTTTTCCGACGGGGTCGAGCTGGGGTCATCGATGGCGAAACTCGCGCGCGCCGCCGGCTGGGTGTCCGCCGCGGGGGGCTGTGCTGCCCTGGGCGCATCAAAATTGGCCTTCTGGGCAGATTCCTGGGTCGCCTCGCTGACAATGGATACGATGACCCCCGCCTTCCGCAACACGCTGCGGTACCGGTCCGCGGATTCTCGATCCAAGCCTTTCTTGAGCACCCGGCGGCCGCCGGCAAACAGCTGCTCGACCTTTTCCGGGCCGATCTTGAACAGCTTGCCCATATTGACCTTGGCGGCTGCTTCCTCGTGACCCGGAGCAACCCGTCCGCGAAAAACGACCTGGTAGTCCTTGGACCCCATCGTTTGTGTCCCTTGCTCGGGCAGTTATCGCCCGGTTACCCCCTGTCAAACCGCGACAGCCGGCGGAGCCTCAAATTCCCAGGTTGCTCAACATGTTGACCAGGTTGCGCACCGTGGCGGCGAACTCAGGGTGTTCGTTTTCGAACTCGACCACTTCTTCGGTGATCTCGTCGAACAGTTCCTGCTGGGGGTCTTCCTCGAGGCGGGCATGAATCCTCGCCTCTATGGTGTCTACCAGTCCCCGCAGCTTCGCCTGCTCATCCGGATCGTCTCCGCTGATACGATCCAACTCGCACTTCAGTTCGGTCAGTAACTGGTGCAGTCCCGCGTTTTCGCCCGTCATTTTCCGTCACACTCGGCTGTGGTTCCATTCAAAACTGTTGTGCTTTTCCCGTCAAGTTTCGAAGACCTCCCGCAGGCCCGGACAGGCGTCGAATCGGGCTGGCGCTCCAGGCCTCAACTTAGCGACAATTTCTTGCCTATATCCTGATGAAAAGTCGCTAAGTTCCACACTTGTATTGCTTTTCCCGATTTTTCCACAGAAGCTGTGGATAAGTCTGTGTATAGGTGGTCCTGCCCGGGGTCGGATTTCCTAAGAAATCTAACGACCCTGCTCATTGTTCAAAAATTGATCAATCAAAAAAATTCTTTTATTTCAGTGAGTTAGATCGACACGTTTCAGGCTCGTAACAGGCGTGTGACAGAATTTTGACGGTGAAACCGTAACGAAATCCGGGTGTGAATAAGGTCATTTGGAGAATCAATCACTTAGCAAAGTGCCTTTACAGTCCGAGCATTTGTCAAGCCGCGAAAACCGCATAAAACAAAGGGCGTCCGAGGACGCCCTTTGCCTGTTGTTTAGTCTGGTGAATGCTCATTCGAGCCAGACTGCGGTCGATTTACGCAGCCTCGTCAGCCTTGCCTTCGATCAGCTTGCTGTCGGACTCGATTGAAATCTTCTGGGACTTCATCGCCTCGGGAATTTCCCGGTGCAGCTCGATGTGCAGCAGTCCGTTTTCCAGGCGCGCGCCGGTAACCTTGACGTAGTCAGCCAGCTGGAAGCGCCGCTCGAACGACCGTTCGGCAATACCGCGGTACAGGAACTGGGCCTCGTTTTCGCCGCGTTCCTTCTTGCCGACCACCGTTAACCGGTTCTGCTCGGACGTGATGTCCAGGTCTTCCTCGGCAAAACCGGCCACAGCCATGGTGATTCGGTACTGGTCTTCGTCCACTACCTCGATGTTGTAGGGCGGGAAACCTGAGCCTTGTTCCACGCGGCTGGCGTTGCTCAGCAGGTTGGCGAGACGCTCGAAGCCAACGGAAGAACGATACAGGGGGGAAAAATCGAAAGTCGTCATGACTATCCTCCTATGAAGCAATAGTTTTGTTGAGTTGTTGGTTCCTTCTCATGAAGCGAACCACCTGCGAACCAGCCTCGCTGCGTCCGCAGTAGATCTAATGGGGATTTGCCGGGCTTATTTCAAGACGGCTACTCCAGATCCTCAACCGTCTTGGGCCAGTTCGCCTTCAGCAGACGGGACAGGGCTCGGTCGGCCAGCACCCTGCCGCCAGTCTGGCAGGATGCGCAGTAGTTGGCTTCGTTTTCCGCATACACGATGCGCTGCACCGGGTACCCGCACACCGGGCAGGCCT
>JAAUYH010103307.1_pt1 | contig 20772 bp, 18 predicted proteins | sample 7278061 | NCBI WGS metagenome assembly JAAUYH01 (sample SAMN14350203, study PRJNA611818) | marine sediment metagenome | isolation source: surface marine sediment (0.6m) | place: French Polynesia: Moorea | collected 2018-08 | reverse complement strand
GTCCTCCCTTGGGAAAGAGCCAACCTGTTGTCTTATCTATCGCTATAATCCAGTAATTACCACCTTTTTCCTCTTGAAAAGAAATTTTTATAGTTCCAGATTGATTTTCGCCGTCCTGATTAACACTAACAACGATAGCTGATTGAGATAGAGTACGAGGAACAGAATTATAGATGTCTATTAAGTTTGATTCAGATATTTTCAAACTGCTAGCATAGTTAAAATCCATCACAATCAACCTCAATATTAATCAGAATCAGAGTTAGAGTTTTTAATTTCTATAACATACTTTGCTCTTCAAATAGTAGTGCACCTGATTCTACAAGTTCCCATTCATTATTAGAGCGAGATTTAACTATTGCAGGAAGCATTAATTTAAAATCATTAGAAGCTCTATTTTTATATCCTTTACACATAAAAATATCTTCGATAGTTTGATAAATACGATCATTAATAATCAAACCAGATTTAGGTACTAAAAAGTAGCAATTATCTTGTAAGCGATATTGGGTTACTACCCAAGTAGCTTCATTACCTTCATTCTCTTGCATCAAAATAAGAGGGGCATTGTCTCCAGTTCTTCTTTTTTCTATACTTTCTTTAGTTGCTGAAACTTTGACGATATTACTTTTATTTATTGTTTTGTGATTATAATTATTTACTAAATCTTCTAATTTATCTGAATTTTTCAAAGTTAATAAAATACTTTGTTTTTGAGGCGAATTGTTTATTCTTAAATCTTCTTTTTCTTTTTTATCATTACCCTTATTGACTTTTTTTTTCCCATTGGCACCATCTTCCTGATTAGTATTAGTATTTTTGTTTTTAATTACATCTAATGATTCTTTGACTACTATTAATAATTGGCTCAATTCTTGATCTTTATTTTTTAATGAAATAGCCAAGTTATTTAACACTTTAGTATTGTCTCCTAATGCTTGCTGATATGCTGCTCTACTATCAAGTTCTATTTGTTTTAATTCTTGATAAAATAGATTTTGTACTTGTTGAATATCTTTGGTACTTTTGTCATAAAGTGTTGAAAATTGTTTTGTGATCTCATCTGTATTGAAATTATCTTTGGATGCAGATGAACCCTGATTATCTGTAGATGTATCTTCTGACTTTTTATTCTTTCTAAATAATTTAAAATATAAATAGACTAAGATTCCTATTGTAAGTAGTACTAACCATCCAAAAATAATACGTATAGTATTGACACCAGGATATGAAATTTTAGAATCACTACTTTGTGTCAAGAATCTATCATTTATTTGTAGTAAGTCTTTCTCTATACTGCGGCTTTTTTCCCGAGAAACTATTTCTAGCCCTGCTTGAGTTTTTTTGAAAAATATTCCTGATTCACTTTCTATTCCTGTTTCTATTGTTTCTATTGCTTTTATCTGTTCTTCAATTTGTTGTAAATCCTCATTATTATTAGCTTGTTGTAAATTTTGTTGTAACTCTTCTTTTGCTTTTTTTAAGTCTTCATTTATAAAATCTTGAATTGTTTGTACTATGTTGTTATTTAAGATTGGGCTTTGGATTTGATTTGAGGTTGAAGTTCCTTGGGATGCTAGAAATTTATTATATTTTCCATATATTTCTTGACTAGAAAGTGTTTGTTCTTGTTCTGCAAAAAGAGGTTTGATATTTTCTAAGCTCTGTAAATATTCGTCTATTCGTTGTGCTAAATCTTTATCGTCATTTGTTTTACAGATTTTAGTTTCTTTACAATAACCATTATTAAAAACCACCCATTTTTGGTTTAACTTTTCCTGAATATCTATAAGTTCCTGAAACCCGTCTGTTTTTTTTTCTCCAAATCCACGAACTAATAAAAACAAGGAAAAATTAATTTCTTCATATTTATTCTCTAGAGCATTCGATAATTCTATGATCTCACCTATTTTTACATTCTGACTACCCTGAGCAAAACTTTTAATATTTGCTCCGTTTACTAATACTACTAATACTAAAACTAAAATTGAAAGTAAAAAAGCTGCTCCTATTTTTACTATGTTTTTTTGCCTCATAGTCTTTCTCCTATGAAATAGAATATTGCAAATATTATTTTTCCGCCCATTGCTTACCAAGCACTTTTAACATAGCTTTTAGCCCTAAGATAAAAGTACTTTCGGGACGAATCTTTTTAGAATCACCCTTTATAGTCAGCAAAGTTTTTTCTAATTCTCTTTGAGTAGCTTGCCACAACTTAGAATTATCACTCTGTTTTTTGCTACGTTTATAGCCTTTCAAAGGAAGAATCGATTCTAAATCTAAATCTCGAATAGCTTTATGATACTCATAGAGGAACTTAGGTACTTCTTCCAATTGAGGAATTTTGAATTTCTCAACATTCTCAATTTCTTCATCTGCCTCTTTATCAATGATGAAATCTATGCGAGAATCACTGGGAAATTTTGTGCCATTAATTTCATAAGCTTCCCCAGAAATTATTGGATCTTTAACCTTTCTACCTAAACCCTTAAGCTTAGTATCGCTCATAACTAACCCACAAGCTGCTTCATCCTTAGGATTTTGACTTAAATTGGTTATCTCTTCTGTATCGTCAAAACTTGAACCCTTACTTAACATACGACTCAACAACTCATTGAGCTCAGAATAGCGATCAAAATTTCCCCTGGAATCTAACCAATTAATGAAACGCGAAGCATTACCACCAAGATAGACAGGAGTAATTTGTTCTCTATTGTACTTGCCTGTTTTATAGAGAGTCTTTAATAAAATGCCGACATAATAATATAAACCAGCAAATCCCAGAGTAGTTAATTGAACTAAACCCTGAAACTCTTCATCCTCCTCTAGCAGAGCGCGTTGATCTGCTAACCAGTCTTGACTCTTTAAGCGTAACCAAACATCTAACTTGGCATTAAAAGCACCATCACCCAAACCTTTCCAGTCTCTAGAAGCAAGTCCCAATTTTTGTTCGGCAAACTTGGTGTTGAGCTTCAGGAATTGAGAAAAGATATCTCTTCCTGCTAACTGAACTGAACATTGATGAACCAGACGATTATTTTCCCAAATAGAAATGTCGGAAGTTCTACCACCCATATCAATACAGGTACTATAAACCAAATCTCTATCTTCAAAATCAGCAAAATACTGAGCAATTGCCAAACTTTCTGTACGGAAATCTGATTCTATGTCAGGAAAATTTTGTTTAATTCCAGTATTTTTTGCCAACTCCTTAGTTAAATCAGACCATACTTTACTGTAATTCAAAATATCTCCCTTAGAGAAGGCTGAAGGATAAGATAAAACCCATTTGATTTGGTTAACCTCAGCCTTGGCGGCTAAAGCTGTAATATGCAAGGCTAAATGTTTTAGGAAAACTTCGTTATCTAGACGATTGTCTAACTCCCATTTCAGATTAGTCTTCATCCAGCTTTCCTGGGGACGAAATCTGAGATTATCAGGAATATACATCCGAGCATCCAGGATAGGAAACATTTTTTTATTGTTAATATTTTTCCCTCTAGTAGTAAGAACGCTAGATATGGGTAGTGGTTTATCTTCGGGAATAAAGTTTTCAGGAATGAAGTTTTCAAATAAAACGTTGATCCGAGTCTCTCTAGGGGGTTTTGTTACCTGAAGTTGTAAATTTTCAGGCTTTAATGGTTTAGGAATTTGGTTATCGTTGACATAGATATTGGTAAATGAGGTACCAAAATCTACTCCTACCTGCCAACTATTGTGAGGTCGGACTATGATGGGTGGAGATTGGCATAAAATCAAGCCAATGGGCTCGTGGTTAAAATCGGTACAGGGTAGATATTCAGGAAAGCTTTCCATGCTATACATTTGGAAAGTTCCAAAACCTTCTTGGAAACTATGGGCATATTTAGCTTCAGGACAAGTTACTTGAAAAGTTTGTTCACCCAATTCCCCGTCGTAGTAGAAGATGTAATATTCTTGCCAATCTGCTTTCCTGAAATGGGGCCAAATCTGTAAAACAGGTAGTTGGTCTCCTAAAGAATTCTCTTCTTTTAAGTCGTAATCTTTATACAAACGATAGTTTTCATAAGCTGTGTCATCTTTGACTCCACTTAACGGCAAATCTAAAGTTACCCGAATTTTGATGCCTTCTGCTGTTTTGCAAGTTTGAAATATTATTTTTTTTAATAAAGCCTCAGGGGAGAGATAATCTAGTAACAGAGAATTGAGGGGAATTAGAGGAGTGATCCGCTGATTGTTAAAGACTAAAGGCTCTTGGAATTCCGGAAGTAATGCCCCTGGTAAAGCATCATCTTGGTCAATAAACTTCAATTCTGGTAAAAATAAGTCCTTTGGTTCGACTAAAATAACTTCTGGACTCCATTGTTCTTTAAGGTTTGGTAATTCTTCTGGTCTGAGGGCAGCAAGAGTTTTGCCACGGTGAATCCAAATATTTTGCGGGTTTTCGCCCCAAATCTTTGCTATTTCTGGATCGTAAATTAGCAATGGCAGTTTGGGTGGATCTAGTTTTTCTCGACTGGGAATCAGCTGAACGCTAGAATCTCTCTCTGGTGCCTTGACAGGATAATTGAGAGCTTCTAATACGCCTCTTTTAATAGCTACTTCAAAGAATACAGGATTGTCACTTAAGGTCAGAGTTTGTTCGGGAATACGCGTCAAGCGACCTTGAAAGTCCCCTAACAGTCCTTTCATGATGTTGATGGCTTTCATATCTCCACCATGATTATTTAAAGCCTTATTGAGATTATCTAGCCAGCACCAGAGTAAAGCTTGTTCATTTTTATTAAGATGACTTATTGGCGATCGCAATCTTTGTTCACTAGAATTCCACCAGGGTAAACCGTCCCAATTTCCTTCCTCTGAAGGAACGACAATCGTACTAGGAGATGTCATACCAATCGGTTTTTTATCCCACAAAAATATATAAATATCTTCCCAGGGATTTTTCCCGTCCAAAGTATAGAGATTTCTACCTTGAAAGTCTGGTAGTAGTTCGTAAAGAGATCTTGCAAAATCTTCTTTTTGTTGTAACTTCCCTAATTCGATTAATTGAGCAGTAATGGGAAATCCCCGTAACTCAGCAAGAGAGATCGCCGCTAACATCCCTTGCCATTCTTCAACCATCTGTGCTCTGAGAGAATGCTGCTGATCGTATAACACCATCTCTAGGGTCAGCGGGCGCGCCCACATGGTGGGAACAGAACTGATATTTTTAACTGCTCCTGGGGATTCATAACTTAAGCTAGTAGCTACATCCCCAAAGGTTTTACTCCCTTGAAGATTCCATTCACCTGGACGATCGCCTGATTTAACATCAGCATCGGCTTTGAGTTGGGGTAATAATAAAATGGGCTCAGACATAATCATAATATTTATGCTCAAGTAACGAGGAACGAGGACAAAGGATCAATTAGGAAATGAGAACTACTGATAAATGGATAAATGAATTAGAGGCGACAAAGGAAATATAGAGTTTTAGCTAAACCTACTGTTCCTTGAGGCGACAAAGGCAATATAGAGTTTTAGCTAAACCTACTGTTCCTTTTTGATTGGAAGATAGGATTTTGTTATTCGATAAGAGTTTAAGCTTTAATTGTTGTAAGGTATCTTGTTTTTTAGCATTGCGATCGCGATTATCTCCTACTACCAAATCGGCTAAATATTCCCCTTGTAATTCTTCGCCAAGATCAGCAAAAGCACGATATCTAAATAGTTGGATATTATCCCCGTCACATTGATGAATATCCGAGAGCCAACGCAAATAATCTTGACACCATTCCGTAATATTTGCGATCGCTTTCTTTTCGTCATCATCGTTAAAATCAGGCAAATCTTCACCTTTCCGATCGAAAAAACGCCCGATTACGCCTTGACTGGGACGATAAAATTCCACAAACCAAGGAGCTCCCTTTTGGAACTGAGCAATCCCCATTTTTTCGGCTGCATTTAGTTCTGGCAAGATATTAGACAACCAAGCATAGGCAAAACGGGCTGCATTAACTAATTTACCTTGTACTTCTGCTGTGTCTGGCAGATCATTCCAGGTAATTTGATCGCTATTCTGACGACTGTTAATAATTACTGTGCCTTCTCTAGTAGGTGTGTCAAGCAAAAAATGCCTAGCCGCTAGAGCAGAATATAACTCGATAAAATGGGGTTCATTCCGTTGCGTATTTTTGCCAATACTGAATTTGTAGTTGGATAAGTTCTGATTTCCTAGTAGATAGACTGTATGAAAATACTGATTTTGATTGACATAATAACGCAGAGCTGCTTCGGTATTAAGTAAAAACTGTTCAGCCCTAGCAAAGACCTGCTCATTCGCTGCATCCTTACCTGTAGGCTGAGGAAAACGAAAATAAGGAAGAACAAATAAACCGGAGATCTTCGCGCCTTTGATGTTCTCCTTATCTAACTTGTTATAAATCAGACGACCTAAGGTTGGTAGCCCCGCAGCACCCGTACCACCAAAAATTGAACCACAAAGAAAAATTCTCGGAGGGTTACCACTACCAGTATCAGCTAAGATATCCTGGGTAAAACTAGCCCAAGGTTCTTCTTCAAGATTGTCTAAATCTACATTACTCATGATCGCCGAGCCAATAGCCGGTCTACCACGAAACCCAACATCTAAACTAGCTTTCCGTTCTTCCTTGGTATAGAGAACGTCAAATAAATTACCTAAACCTTCAGGGTTTTGTCGCAGATTGTTATAACTGAAGAAAGAAGCTAAATTTTTGTTCGTGTTAGTGTTACCAAAGGGCGACCATAAATCAGGAACATAGGAATCGATAGGAGTTTGTAACCAATCACAATCCCGCTCTTCTCCCTTAATTAGTTGATGACATCTGCGATAGCTACTCAGACTGGTCTTTGCTCGTTCCAAATTACCATTAGTTTCATCGGCATCTACAAAGAGAAACTTAACTGGGCTATCTGCCAATAACCCTACCGCAGCTATTTGGGCGATCGCTTCTAAACATTTAGCTCCTGTTCCACCAATACCAATGGCGTAGAGTGAATTTTGTCCCATTCTTAACTATCCTATTATACGACGCAGCATGAAAGAACCTGGGGGAATATGCTTAAATAACCCTGGAGAACTGGTGGCAGTCGGCAACCAGAAAAGCCAAATTAAACCATCAAAAATAAAAAATCCTGCTAAAGATAATAATGCATCATCACTTTGGTTGATAAAAATCAACGCGATCGCAATTCCGATAATAGGTAATAATCCTAATAACCACCACATCACCTGCCATCTAGAGACATCAACTGCTCCTCTGATTTGAGCTTTAGCAGTGAAAAAAGACCATAGTAAAGTTGCAAAAATAGAGAACCCAAAGACTACTCCTGCCCCAATAGAGTAATTATCAGCTACCCAATCAACTGCTACTACATCCCTGAGTCTGATGTACCTTCCTGTGTAAATTAAAGGCTGTATCCAGAACATCAAGCCTAAGCCTATGACAACAAAAATAATGATGCGAATAATTTCTCCTGCTTTCATGAGCCTCCTCAAGAAATTTGATCGGATTAATTTTAATTAATTCGGATTTACATTAATTAATTCAGGCAAAACAATTTAGTAAAAGTTAACAGCTCTTAAAACCTTTTGATTGAAAAGTAAATATGCTTATGTATCAAAGAATTTATTTTCGATAACACTTAGTATAATACTAATATATGATCTATATTCTGAATATCTTTATTTAGTTAGTCATTAATTAAGCATACGACCCTCGCCCGAGGAATTACCGAAAGTAACATTTTTTTACATAGTGATTAAATTTAGAGTTCCACTTAAATTTTGGCTGATCCTATTTCCTGCTCTTCTGATTGTAGCTGCTTGTAAACCTGTATCAGTTGTTACAAATTCAGAATTACCTTGCAAACCGCCTCCACTAAAGGAAATTGCGAACAGATCTACACCTTTAAAAATATCGATTAATGTAGATGGCAGTGGCTCTATGTACGGCTATATAAAAAATGATTCTAATAGCCGTTATGCTCAAACTATTACCCTCCTAGATAGTGTAGTTTCTTTAGGTAAACATTCTAGATCAGCCAAGCCCAGTATTGAGCATTATAGAATTGGCGAAAGAACGACTCAAGAAATAACCGCTAATCAATATCAAAAAGCTAAATTGCCTGAGTTTTATACTGGTACAAGTTCCGAATTCCCTAAGGTTACTAGTCATTTAGATGTTGCTATTGAAAATCCCGAAGATGAAGAGCAACTATTAATTCTAATTACAGATTTAGATCAACAAGGTACAGATCGTAATAAATTAAATAAAAAAATTGAGGATACTTATTTTAATAAACAACTTCCCAATAATGCAGTAGGTATTTTGGGAATCAAGAGTGAATATAATCACACTGTTTATTCAGTAGATAAGAATATTTATAAAGATTTTGATTATACAACTCAAGGAAAAGAACTCGAATTATATCGTCCTTTTTATGTTATTTTTCTTGGGCATTATAAGGATATTATTCACTATCTTGAAAAGATGAAACAAAAAGACCCTGAATTTTTTGATACTAGTGAATTTAGTCTTTTTTATCCTGATAGGGTTGCCACGAAGATTGCAACTCTACATAATTTACCTTCTTTGCCACAAGATATCATCAGACCATCATCTCTCCAAAGTGGTAAAGTTGCGGTAGAAGTAAAAAGTCCCCCCTACGAAATTCTGGAGATTCCTAAAAGAATTGATAATGACAATTTTGATATTAACTATAGTCTGTCCTTTACTCCCTTAAAATATTCTCTACCTATTAATTATAATTCTATTATTACTGAAACAGAGATTTTAACTTACGATCTTCAATCTTTTACCCCTAATAATAGTATTATTTCTCTCAAGAAAGCAATCAATCTGAACAGTTGGGAGATTACAAATAATAATCTTAAATTCACTAATACAATTGATATTAATTCGATTCCCGATCCAGGAATTTATATCTTTAATATTAATGCAATGGCAGAAAGTTTCTTAGATGAAGATTGGTGGCATCAATGGGATTTTAGTTCCAAAACTAGCGATCAAGATGGCTCAAAAACCTATAACCTATTAAATTTTATGAAAAATCTTAAGCAAACGACTGTTGATTTAATGGAACAGCCTTCTATTGGTTATTTTTGTTACGCTATCCAAAAAAATTAAGCAATTCTCAAACGAGCTGAACTCTTATCCTTAACATTTGTCAAGTGGGAATAAAAAGCTGGTATTATCCAGTTTAATCTTTAATTACCAGCCCAATTTAAGAATTGCTTTTTACTGTATAGTTTCTTGTTATATAAAGGTCGTTTCTAATTTCCACCCACTTTATTAGTTTGGATATAAAGAATAAGCAAAAATACGGTGGGAACTAAAACAAATAAAATAGTTGCAACAAAACCAAGATCGTTAACGTTCATAGAACAGTGGCCCCTAAGTAACTTATAGATGAATAATGATGAATAATTATTAGAATATCATTACTTAGGTGGCATGATTCATTGAGTTGTTGTGCTAGCTACGGTTTGCCCTTAACGCTTAGATTTTTTCGTGGGCTTAGGTTTAGTATTAACGGTTACTGAACCATTTACTGTAGCCTGGCAAGCTAGACGATAATTATCAGGTTTCTTCTTCAGCTTACGTAGTTCAAAATTTGTCTTGGGTGAAAGGTTTTCCATTCCTTCGACAATCTCGACAACACAAGTTCCACATTGACCATAACCACCACAATTAGTCAATTTTCCTTTAAGAGTATAAATATCTACTTTATTCTGTAATGCTCTTTCCCGGAGATTCGCACCCATAGCAAAGACAACTTCTTTATCTTCTTTGACAAATTTGATAGTGGACATGACGGCCGTTTTCATTTTTATACCCATTCTATAATATTAAGAAATAATAAGAAATAATGACTTAAAAAGCAAGTCCTAGTGCTGCTGAGCGAGACCTTCGGTAGTCGTTTCACGATCGCAATTAACTTGAGTAGCCCTTTAATCTAAAACTGAGCGGGGAAAAAGCCCAAATATCGCAATGTCTTAAGAAGAGGTAGAATTGTTCTAGAAAACTGCCATAGAAAAATTGAACCGGAAATGCTGACACCTGAATTAATAGCAACAATATTCTATGGAATGCTGAGTATCGGAGGAGGAGTCATCGGCTATCTTAAGAGTCGCAGTAAGGTATCTTTGATTTCTGGCGGGGTTAGTGGCTTACTGCTACTCGTTTTAGCTTTGATGATGTATTCAGGTCTATCTTGGGCTAATCCCATTGCAGTTGCCATCATCTCTCTTCTGATTTTTGTGTTTATCGTCAGATGGTTTAAGACCAAAAAGCCAATGCCAGCATTCCCGATGATCTTTTTTGGTGTTGTCTCACTGGTTCTTATCTTGAGATGATTTCTTCTAAGGTTGAGCTTGGAGCTTGATTTTTTCAAAAAATGCGATCTTGTCGTCATAATTAAAGTAGCAAAACAAAAAGATTCCTCGTTATTGGCGATCGCTAATTCCGAAGTTGGAATGCTGATTCCCCCCCTTCAAACTATAAAAATCAAACAGTTTGCTTTTGGTATATTCCCAGAGAAGACAGCTTGATGAGTGGATTTTTGCCAGCAAAAGGTAGAGATTCTTTTTTCCCAATTACAAGAATTCCTTCTGGTACTAACCGATGGATAATGCCTTGTAAGATTTCCTGCTGTAAGATAGGCTCAAAGTAGGTGAAAGCGAGATAACGACAAAGTATAAGATGGAATAAGCCCTCTGGCATCTGTTTTCGGATATCAGCTCGCTCAAACTGGATTCGCTCTTGAAAAGCAGATTTAAGACAATATTGCTGATTAACATCAAAGGCTTGAGCTATCCATTCTTGGGGAAGTTCCTTGAGTGTTCCTGGGGAATAACAGCCGCGCCTAGCTCTTAATAAAAGATACTCATCCACATCAGTTCCCAGAATAGATAAAGGTAAAAACAATTTTTGACGAGAGTCCCTGCGGTGCGTCCGCGCTTGCGAAGCTCTACCCGAAGGGGCAGCGACTACCGTCAGGTCTCCCGCGGAATTATTAATCCGCAAGGGAACGCTCACCGAGAGATCTCCTCGCCCAGGAAATGCGAGAGTTTGACTGGACAAGCAAAAATGCTCGATGAGCTTAAGGGTATAAACTTCTTCGCCAGAAGCACAACCAGCGCACCAGCAACGAATGCTGCTGTCCCTTCTCTCTTGTCCTAACTGTATTAGGGTTGGCAGAATCTGACATAATTGCTCGAATACTAGCGCATCTCGATAAAAACGGGATATTGTAACCCGACAGCAAGCATCAACTACCGACCACTCATCAGGATTGTTAACTAAGTAGTTTCTATAGCTAGCAAAATCTTCTAGCCCTAGTTTGCGGAAACGAGCCCTTAATCGCCGACAGACCTGCCGTCGCACGCGTCGAAATCCTGACCAGCGCAAGTGTAATTGAGGGAGGTTCTGCTTTAAGAAGCTAACACAATCGGGATCTTTCAAGTTTCCAAGTTTCACTGTCATCAAGAGCTTAGAAAAATTATAAATTACAACGCCTTCTCTTTCTTCCCTCTCTTCCTCATCTTCCCACACTCCCCCCTCTCACTTAACTAGGAATTTATGAATACTGAACCCCGTTCGCCAGACCCGTGAAGGAACAGAAGTAGAGGCCATTGCTCAGGCGAATCATCGTAACCTGGTGGCAAATACAATAGGTAGTCAGATGCTACGGTTTTCTCAATTACTTGGTTCATGTGGGCAGGCTGTTGACGCTGTTGAGGGGCCTCCGCTTGTACTACCTCCATCGGGAATATGACAAGTAGTAACCCAGCTAGAAGAAAAGTTCTGAACATGATTACTCTCTATCTCAGCTTAATCTGCATAACTTAGAGTATATTACCCAAGTTGCTAGTTATTGAACAAGAGAAACAAAAAATAAAGAATTGAAGAACAAACGGTTGCTAACCGTTTACGTTATATATTTTGAGATTTGAAGTTAGAAAAAAGTCTAATATTGCAATAAAAATCAATAATTAAATACACTTAACTTCATTAGCACTTCACAAATAATTAATAAAGTTGATTCTTGATTGTAGATATTATTAGCATTTCAATTATAAATTTATATATTTTGGCTATGAATTAATTTCAAAAACCAGTATTTTCCAGGGTTTACTTTCCCAAACTTTTTTTGCTAAGTTAATTAATAACTCGGTAATTTCCATAAAATCACAAGTTTTTAATGAAAAAAACATAAACAATCAAAAATTATATTCATAATATAGTCAAGGCAAATAATATTTTTCTGTAAATATATTCTGCATATATTATGAGATTTAGATTTAAGATAATTACCAAATTAAAAACACCATCAGAAATTACTTAGCTTGAGTAATTTCTAAAATCATAGTAATTTTTGTTCTTACAAATATTATTGTCTTAGATATTTTTTATCTTTTACAAACTCATTTTTTTTCTTATCCCATGCAATACGGAGGCTTACCATTGTTTATTTTGTTGTTAGCAGCTATATACCTAACCGCTATTTATGGTCTACTAAAAATCTTAGAAATATATTCTCAAGAAAAGAGTTTATCTCCTAACCTAAATAGAGCAAAGTTTAATGCTAGCAAATACAGCCTATCCCTAAAACCTTTAATCTACATGGGATATAGATATCAAAACCCTAATGTTTAGCGATCGCTTTATTGACCGGGGAACACCGGTCACCGCAGGCACCGTCGTTTCACGGCGGTGTAACGGTGACTTACTTGAGAGCATTTGCAATAGAGAGTTAAGCTGTTTTTCTTGGGCGATCGCTGCTTAACTACGGAATCCATGTTTGTAGCGTTTTGGCTACTTTTGGCTTTTACCTCTGGTGCTCCTAACTTATTACTTATTACTTATTAAGTATTGAGCCATCAGAGTTTTCTAAAACAAATCCTGCATCTTCAATCATCTGTAAATCCATTTTTGCTGCTTGTCCAGCTGTTGTCAGATAATCCCCAATGAAAATAGAATTAGCCGCATAAAGTCCTAGAGGTTGCAGCGATCGCAAATGGACTTCTCTGCCTCCTGCAATGCGTATTTCCTGAGAAGGCAAGATCAAGCGAAATAGGGATAAAATACGCAGACATTGACGAGGATTTAAATAATTAGTATCGCCTAAAGGTGTTCCGGGAATCGGAATCAAGAAATTCAGAGGAACACTGGTTACATTTAATTGTCGTAGAGAATAAGCTAAATTTGCAATATCATCGTCGGATTCTCCCATCCCCAAAATTCCCCCAGAACAGGTAGTGATACCTGCTGCTTGGACGTTTTTTAAGGTGTTAACGCGATCGCTGAATGTATGGGTGCTACAAATATTGCTGTGATAGTTCTCTGAAGTGTTGAGATTGTGGTTAACCCGATCAACTCCAGCTGCTGCAAGACGATGGGTTTGGGACTCGCTGAGTAAACCTAAACAAGCACAAATTTTTAAATCATGTTTGTCTTTAACTGTTGCTACCGCTTCTAGTACTTGATTGAACACCTTTTCCGAAGGCGTTCTCCCCGAAATCACAAAGCAAAAAGTTCCGGCTTTTAGTTCTGCTGCGCGATCTGCTGCTTGAAGTATTTTTTCCTGGGCCATGAGAGGATATTTTTCAATTTCGGCAGAGGAAATTTTCGATTGCGAACAATAATTACAATCTTCGGGACATAAACCACTTTGCGCGTTAAGTAAAAAATGTAATCTGACTCGATTTCCCCAATAATGACGACGTACTCTATAGGCTGCTGCTAAGAGATCTAATAGTGTTTCGTCTGATGATTGTAGTACCGCGATCGCTGTTTGACGGTCAAGTAACTCTCCAGCCAAAGATTTTGCTGCTAGTTGATTGAGGTTAAGAATTTCTGCCATTAGGGTTGGATTGGGGATTATTCATTATCAGACTAAAGCTCATTTTTCTATCAGAAGTCTGTTTTGTCTAGATTAAATTGGAGAAACTTTGCAAAATTTTTTGTAATATTTTTTAAATACATTTGTTTTTGTGGCGACTAAGCTCTAGTGGCTGCCATAATTGTGTCGAATACACAGTTAATATCTTTAACACTATTGATTATTCTGCTCAGATTGAGACTGGGCCGCAATTATAAAAATTATAAGTAATGGGTTGTTAAGCTAATGAAAAGAAAAATTTTAGTTATTGAAGACGAAAAAACAACTTTAAATAGTATTGTAGAATTTCTCCTCAGCGAAGGTTTTGAAGCTATAGGAGCCGAAAATGGCAGAGAAGGCATTGATTTAGCTCAAAAACATTTACCGTCTCTGATTATTTGTGATATTAAGATGCCCGATCTTGATGGTTATGATGTTTTGACCTATCTCCAGCAAGATCCCAATACCGCCGCAATTCCTTTTATCTTTCTTACCGCAACCACAGATAGCTCTAGTTTCCGTTTGGGCATGGAAATGGGGGCTGATGACTATCTTCGTAAACCTGTTACTAGCGCAGAACTCAGGGCTGCGATCGCAAGTCGCTTAAGAAAACAAGAAGTAACAATTAATAATTACCTCACTGGAGAAGTAGATTCTCAAGGAAACTTCGAAGATAGAATGGAGCAGTTGCAAAGTTACAGCGAGGCCCAAAGCTCTTTATTTAAGTTTTTGTTGCAGGGAATCAAGCCATCGATCACCCAACTAACTCAAGAAATTGAAGATTTAAAAGAAACTCCAATGGATAGTCAACAGCAGGAACATCTTGATAATCTACAACAAGAATTTACTCGTCTTTTAGCTGTGGTGAACCAAGTTTCTGAATTACATAAGATTCTTACTCCTGAAAATACTAATGTTCTCAGTCAGTTTAGTTTTTTTGAACATGAAGGATAGTTTAAGTAATTAGGTAATAGGTAATAAGTTTTGATGTTTCAGTGTTTTAATTATTATTAAAGTGCTAGGTTAGTGATGCCCCATACTTATCATATAGATCAGAATTATTAGATTGTTTATTTCTCTCCTATTACCTTACCGGGGGTTTTCCATAATTTATAAATAATGAAAGTAGAAGCTTACATAGAAAATACTTATATAAAAAAACTCGATGGTTGCCACCCGATAGATCAAACTGTATTGGCATCTCTAAAAGCAATTCCTTGGCAAAATTGGTTCCAAACTTGGCTAGAGGCACTAGCGTCTCAAATTCAGATTTCAGATAGTTATGAACTAAGTTTGCGGCTTAATAGCGATCGCGAAATACAAGTCTTAAATTTTCAATATCGGCAGCAAAATAAACCTACAGACGTTCTCGCCTTTGCTGCCTTAGAAACAGAGATTGTTAAGCCAGAAAATACTGAAGAACCTTTATATTTGGGAGATATTGTCATTTCTTTAGATACAGCTGCCCACCAAGCGAGCGATCTCGGCCATAGTCTAGTAACAGAAGTTGCTTGGCTGGCCAGCCATGGTTTCCTACATTTACTGGGATGGGATCATCCTGATGAAATTAAATTGCAAAAAATGCTGTCACAACAAGCAAACTTACTGAAATTAATAGATATTACTGATCTTTATTAGTTAATTAGCTGTTTCGATTGAACATCATTTTTTTATATCGTGAGTTAATATATCTTGATAGTAAGAAAACCTAAATTGGGTTTATTAAATTAAAAACACTTTTTTAAGATGACTGAATCTACTAATAGCAATATTGATGCCTTATCCTGGCTCGAAGCAGAAAACCCTAACGGTATTGCTTCTAGTCGTAAAAGTTTACGCAATCTCGCCTGGAAAGTGGCACCGAATCTATTTTTGAGTTTCAAATATGCTTGGGCAGGGGTAAGTTATGCTTTCGCTACCCAAAGAAATTTTCGCATTCACACTGTAATTGGGACTCTGGCAATTAGCTTGGGTCTCTTTTTGCATGTCAGTGCCGTAGAAATCGCAATTATTACCCTTACTTCTGCGATCGTGATGGTTTTAGAATTACTTAATACCGCGATCGAATCCGTGGTCGATTTAACAGTGAAGCAAACTTATCACGAACTGGCGAAAATTGCTAAAGACTGTGCTGCGGGGGCGGTTTTAATATCAGCGATCGCAGCAGTCTTGGTCGCTGCTTGTATTTTGCTTCCTCCCCTTTATCAGTTAATAGTTAACAGTTAATAGCTATCAGTTTAGAATTAATTACAGATTTTGATATTTATTGTCTTATAATCAACTATCTTAAAATGTACGATTTTGCAATTATTGGTGGAGGAATTGTTGGCTTATCTACTGCAATGGCTCTGGGACAAAAATATCCTGATTCTAAAATAGTTTTATTAGAAAAAGAACCGTCTTGGGCTTGTCATCAAACAGGAAATAATAGCGGTGTAATTCATTCAGGAATTTATTATAAACCAGGTAGTTTTAAAGCGAAGTTTTGTCGCGAAGGAAATCAAGCTCTAATTGATTTTTGTCAGCAACATAATATTAAATATGAACTCTGTGGCAAAGTTATAGTTGCGACTTCCCCCGCGGAATTACCCCGACTAGAAAATATCTATCAAAGAGGTCTGGAAAATAATATTGAAGTCGCTAAACTGACTCGAGAAGAAGTCAAAGAATATGAACCCTATGTTAATTGTTTAGCAGGAATCTTAGTTAAATCTACAGGCATTATTGACTATAAACAAGTCGCTGCAAAATATGTTGAATTAGCTAAAAAACAAGGGGCAGAACTATATTGCAATCGCGCTGTTCGAAATATTCAAGAAACTAAAGAAGGTTATACACTTATCACGGATAAAGAAGAATATCAGACCCATTTCCTAATTAATTGTGCTGGGTTATATAGCGATCGCGTTGCCCAATTAGCAGGAGTCAAACCGAACGCAAAAATAGTTCCTTTTCGGGGAGAATATTATGAACTAACCCCAGAAAAACGATATCTAGTCAAAACTCTCATTTATCCTGTTCCCAATCCTAATTTCCCCTTCCTTGGAGTACATTTTACCAAAATGATTGATGGTAGCGTTCATGCAGGGCCGAATGCGGTACTCAGTTTCAAGAGAGAAGGCTATCACAAAACTGACTTTAATCTCCAAGATTTTCTCGACACCATGACCTATCCTGGTTTCTGGAAACTCACCGCCAAACATGGCATCAATGGTTTACAAGAAATGGCTCGCTCCTGGAGTAAAGCTTTATTTGTCAAGAGTTTGCAACGATTAATTCCCGAAGTAAAAAGTGAAGATGTTGTTCCTACCCACGCGGGAGTAAGGGCACAAGCATTGGGACCTGAAGGCAAATTAGTAGACGATTTTCTAATTATTGACCGCCCTCAAGCAATGCATGTCTGCAACGCCCCTTCTCCTGCGGCAACTTCTTCAATCGCCATTGGAAAAGCGATCGCAAAAAGAGCGAACTTCAGTAAGTAACTATTAGTTTACAGTCTTTAAATTTAATGAAATTACAATTATTACAAAAAAATACAAAATCAATATTACACGGTGATCTCAATCATCCCTAGAAGATTTTTTTAAAGTCATACTTGTTGATATAGAGATAGAGCTATATAACAGGTATTGATTTACCGCCCTTAGTTATTTATAACTGAGGGTTTTTTCTTGCCATAATTTGTATCGTCATATGGTCGCTAGAGTAGTTAATACTCTTTAAGTGCCGAAGACATCACTAGTTATATTAATCCCAAACCCTGAACAAGATTTTTGACGATCCGTATCTAATCATACCTTTTATTGATCAAATATCTTTTTGATTCACTAGCGTAAGTCCTTTAATTGAGCTTTTAGGTGGAGCCTTACCGAGGAGAGAAATACCTAAACCTAAGATGATAGCCACTGGAGCAGTGATTGCTGAGCGCCAAATTCCAGGAAAGCTTAACCAGCCCATTTCTGAGCCAACCACAAGAATGATAACTGCAGTAACGGTGCCGTAAAATGCCCCGGTGGCATTCACACGGGGCAAGAGAACTCCCATGAGAAAAATTCCTAGCAATGGCCCCAAAAACATGGTGGTGTATTGAATCAGAAATGGCAGTAAGGATTCCCCTGTCGAGGCCACATAAAATGCTGAGAGAATACCAAGAATTCCCCAGACCACGATCAAACCTTGAGCAACCTTCAGGGACTGAGATTCACTCCGTTCTGATTTAGAGTAACGTTGATAAAAGTCAACTGTCATACAGGTGGCAAGGGAATGAAGTGCCGAATCAATAGATGACATCGCAGCAGCAAAGATAGCTGCCACTAAGAATCCTGAAGCACCAGGAGGAACCTGATTGACAATAAAATATGACAAAATGCCATCTGGTTGGACATCATCTGGAAGCCCCCCATTAAGTGAATAAAAACCAAACAACAAAACACCCAGCAGAAGCGTAGCAGCCACCCCGAGAAAGCCCGAAAACCACCCCAACCAAATTGCCTTACGTGCTGAAGAGACATCGGCACAGGAGACATAGCGCTGCACAGATTGCTGGTTTGTTCCAGAAACAGCAAAAGCTAGCATCCCATAGGCCAATAACGCTGTTGGTAGTGAGCGAATCGATGCGGGGTCCCAGGATAGGTTCACCACCGCAAGTTTGCCCCCTGACCCAGCGGCACTCCAAAGTGTGCCAAATCCTCCAGTAACCCCTGAGGTAGCAGTCCAAATCCCCACAAACAAGCCCACGAAAATCATGGCAAACTGAAGTACATCAGTCCAAACCACCGCCATAATACCACCTGCTACAGTGTAGACAATGGATACGCTCCCTACGAGTAAGATGGCGACAGACAGCGGTAATCCAGTAACGGTTGCCACTACTAGGGATGCCGCATATAGAAGTCCTCCTAAACGAGCGATTACAAACAGTAAAAAACAGAGTGCGCCAAAAGAGCGAGTTTTCGCATCGAAACGTTGCTCGAGATATTCATAGGCAGTTGTTAAATTCAGCCGCACAAAAAATGGCACCAACAGCAAGATGACTAGACTATAACCAATCAAATCGCCCAACTGAAGCTGTAGATAGAGAAAACCGTGGTTATAGCCTTCTCCAGGTCCTCCAAGAAGTGAAGCGGCGGAGAAAGAAGTCGCAATAATTGAGAAACCAACTGCCCACCAAGGTAGCTGTCGTGCCCCTCGGAAATATTCATCGGTGTTGTTTTGCTGACGATTTGCGGCCATGCCGATTCCAATCACAATCATGGCGTAAACTGCAACAACAGCCCAATCGATACTACTCATAGAGACCCTAAACTCCTGCCAAATGGGATAAAATTAATCTTTCTTGCGGAAAAATCTGCCAGCTCTTACTGACTTGTTCCTCAAATATAAAGGAAACATCAGCGAATCCACTTCAGTAGAAATACTTAAGCGGAGCGAATGGATTCGTTATGCTAGAACTTTAGAGTAGATTTAAGAGTTCTCATTACAAAGTTCCTGAACTGTGGTCATAAAACAGGAATTCATTCTGATCACTGTTGACATGCTAAATCAACTCTAGCTATTGGATTTTTAAATAAAGCTCTTAAGCCAGCCTTTCTTTGCTCGGGAGATTCGGAATTCATATTCCAAAGACTTTCATAAAAGAAAAAAGACATTCCGGCAAAATTCCTGGCTCTTGTAATTGCTACCTGTTGACGAATAGAATCAAACAAAACAGGACGCCTCTTTAATCCTGATAAAATACCAATACTAACGGGAATATGTTCTTTGGCTGCAATAATTTCTGGTTGATTGATTTCTTTAATAAAACTATTAGTATTGTTACGATATATTTGTACAATCAACTCTTCAATTAATCCTTGACGTTCCCAAGTTTGCCAATCGAGGAGATTTGATTTTAAAGAAATTTCTTGGGGTTGAGGAGATACAGAAACAATTGTTTGGGGATTAGTCTTTTTAATCACCTGAAATAGTTCTTCCATGTAATTAGTTATCTTATCGGCTCGCCACTGAATCCATTCCGGATCTTGACTATTTTGCGGGGGGGATTTTCCGTTATGTTCTTGTTGATAAAGTGCCACAGTATAATCGTCATAACCCAGTCCAGAAGGGTACCCAAAATGATCATCTAACTGAATTCCCTCCACATCATAATTACTAATGATTTCGACGATTAAATCTGTAATCAACTTTTGGACTTCTGGATGCAAAGGATTGAGCCATACTCGCTCATGCATCTTTCCTTCTAACCACATAGTAGAACCATCTGCTCGCTGGGTTAACCATTCAGAATGAAGTTTAGCTAATTCTGAATCAGCAGGGGCCATAAAACCAAACTCAAACCAAGGTATCACTGCCATACCCTTTTGATGTCCCTGATCAATTATTTCCTGTAAAACATCTCTGCCCTGTAAACCTGGGGTGGGATCTAATTCTATACCCATTACTTGTTTAGCTACTGCAGAAGGATAGAGAGTATAACCCCAATTCCAAACCGTGGGATACAGAGTATTAAAATTTAATTCGGCTAAAGTCGTGATCGCGTTGCCGGTATTCTCAGTCGAAAATAGAACATCACTATCGATATTGGTTAACCAGACTCCCCTGACTTCTCCGTCAAGATGACAATTATCTACTTGATTAGATATGACATTGCTTGTCCCTAACAACTCCTGCCGATCTAGAGTGAAACCAGAAGAACTAGTCACGACAATAAAAGCAACGATGAAGAGAAAAATAATCCAGGACTTAGCAAGATTACGATGTTTCATTGGTTATTTAGACTTATATAAAGATGAAAATGGACTCTCTACTCTTAAAAATGCCACACGACCAAAATCTTGGGAGACACGAAAGTTAGGGTAAGGAATT
>JAAUYH010057107.1_pt1 | contig 20774 bp, 19 predicted proteins | sample 7278061 | NCBI WGS metagenome assembly JAAUYH01 (sample SAMN14350203, study PRJNA611818) | marine sediment metagenome | isolation source: surface marine sediment (0.6m) | place: French Polynesia: Moorea | collected 2018-08 | reverse complement strand
TTGATGTAATATGATTAATGTTCTGTAGGAGCTCAAAATTGAAACCCAATTTGATGATAAACAGAACACTCATCTTATTTCAGAATTTATTGAAAAATTCAAAGGAATTTGGACACGCATCAACCTTTGTTACCTAAAACAGCAGTATTCGTGTATTTGCTTCCCGTCATTGCAGTCTTTTGGTTTTTTATTCGTATTCAGATTTTTAGATTCACAATATTTTCTGGGCTTCTGGAATAAAAGGATTTTTCTTACAAAACTATTTTGCAGATATTCTCTTCGCATTATGAGTTCATCCATGCATCTTCTTTCAAAAAAATTTTAACCTTTAGGTCATGTTATTGTATGCTTATTGTCCAAGAATGATTATTTGTAAGAGTATATTGGCATAGTTGTATTGAAAAGCAAGTAATCGTAATACTGGAGACCACAGGTCATGCAGCTTCCCCCCTTTAGTTGCCTAGGATATTCTATTACCTGTATAAATAGTATTCTTTCGGCTATCTTCTTCGATACTGTGACGTTTTGATCAGAACGATCTATCAACTTTATTTCTTCTCGGATGCGGAAGATTTTGGCTTGATAATTGTTGCTCTGCAACTCATATTCCGTGGGTTGTAGAAAGTTTCCTCAATTAGAGAGCTGCGATCTTTTACAAATTTCTAAGCTTCTAATGTAGTCAAACCTTCATAATGTACACTATTTTTCCACCTCTTGTATGTGTAATATGAGAATACTCCAACAGCCAGTATTACGAATGAGCCCAGCGCCGCAAAGAATGTTTTGACTGTAAGAGCCATTGAAGTTTTCTTCTTCGGAACACTTTCACATAATTTCGCAAAACCAAACTCAACAGCATCATAGTGCAACATTGGGAGGGAAATAAACACACGACTTTCTCCTATTCTCAGGCAAACCAAAGAAAATGAGACTTCTAATTCTTCGTCATCACGTAAAATGACACTTTGATCGTTGTAGTTGTATCCACTTCTGCCTCGTCTGCTAACTTTTGTCACTTTGGACGTTGATGCATAGACTACTGACGGATTTTCTATAGTTATAACGGGGTGGCCCATGTGAAGCCCGAAACTAGATCTTATGCTTGACTCTTCCTCGCTAGTTGTTGATATGTATAGCTTCCACATCGTTAGGTTGGTTTCCAAATGTTTGTGCAGTTCAGAATGAGGCATGCCCAATTGCGAATCTAGCATTTTATATGGATCTTGTACAACACCAGCCTTAACAACATCATTCCCTTTTGTTTTCGTGCCAACTGCAAGATTGGGTGGTATCTTTCCACCGCATTCTAAAAGAAATAAAACATGAATAGTTAGACCCGGTTTGTAATGAAGTTAACTCAAGCATACGTACCTTTCATCCAAGATGCAGTGACATTACTGAATGGTGGGACAGCCATCGTGAAGCTTATTTCGGAAACACCTGTTCCTTTGCAAGCGTACATTATGTTGAAGTGAACCGACGAGTCAGAGTGCAGGATCCCTCCTTTACTTTCTGTACCCCTGAGTGTTGCTTTGACAACGGAAGTGTCCGACTGATTGACGAATGGTCCAATGAAATATTGCTGCAAATATTTTCGATCCAGAGCAATATCCAAGCTTGTAGACATTTGACTGGGAGATACGGCAATGTCCTGCATCGCCACCTCTGGTGGCCAGAAGACAGTCTCCTTAGACGTAGAATCGCTTTTCATTTGAATATGTCTCGGAATTCCGGTACGACAATACTTCTCCCAGGTCATTTTAATGTTTTCTGTGTTTGTTGCATTGCTTACTGTGAAAATAAGCGATAAAGTTTCAGTTGCGTTCTCTAAACAACCATAATATATTCGAGTGGTCCCCGAGGGTTCTGTTTCTGTCAGAGTCCTAACATTTTCATTGGAAATGTATGAACTCGCAACAGTATCTTCCATGCGACTAATTTGAGAATTAGCAGTAACCGATCGACCGTCCGCAAGGAGTGTAGGATCGTAATAAAATCTGAACTCTATTCGATCGGTGTATTCAGAGTCTCTGAAGCACTCTCTTTTTGATAACGGGTAAATTTGTTCCGAGTTCAGAGCTTCTTCCTCAGTCGCGCATGTCCTGAAAAATTTCGAGAGTTTCCCGTCTCTAAATATTTCACCTTCTACCAGCGGTTCCTCAATCGCACCACGCGAAACTATGAGTTCAATTCTAAGATCTTGCAATAGATCGATTGATATAGTGTTATTCGCATCATCTTCGGCTGGTGTATCGAGCACAACTGTAGTATTTTCTTCTAGTGGTTCTTGTGATTCGACTGTTGAATTGGTGCCGCTATTTTCAAGAGTTGAGTTTGCTTCGACTTGTGTGTCTTCACGTTTTAACAAAGTGGAGGGGTCGAAACCAGGTGGCACTCTCTTTGCCCGTTTTGGGTCAGGTGTGTTCAAATTATTAATGATAGCAGTGCTGTTAGTTTCAGTTATTGATGATGTCGGTAATCCGCCGTTTTCTTTAGATACATTCGCAGGGAGAAGACTTGAATCATTGAGCGGAAAGTGTACGGGGGATAGTGTGTTGTTTCGTGTTTCGTTTGATGCTGCAGCGTGAGCAAACCGTGCCGTACACAACAACGCAAAAAGGAATAGCGTATGCCTTTTCGCAAGCATTATGGATGGTTGATAGAATAGGATATTTGGACAGAAAAGAATTTACGGCAATAAACGCATGATGAGAGCCAGATAATTATGACAGATAAGAAGAACAAAAAATGGCCTCTGGATAAAACGAACGCGTGCACTTACACTGAGCACACAAAACAGATCGGTTATTGGTTCAAGTTGAGATTGTTTGAGCACCGGAGTGTAAGCCGCTCTGACGTAACGCTCAAAGAAAGGCATACAAATGAAACAGGTGTGCAGATCGCAGCAAGATGCGGGAGGAGAAACGAACGGGAGAAACGTACGCGAAAGCAGGGAACACAACAACTCTTGGGTGCTTCCAAACAAGGCGCTGGTTTGTGCAAAGTTTGAGTACCGTTGCCGTGGCTGCTTGCTTGCGCACTACAACAAGACGACAAGAAATCTGCATGAATTTGAACTTGCCTGCCCACTATGCCTCGCACTAGCAGCAACTTCCAAGCCTACGACGAGAGCGCGGCCCCAGACCGTCGCTCCAGCATAGTGTTGCGCAGGATGTCTTCGGTGTGGCGGCGTGCCAGCGGGTCCTATGGCGGCGGCGTTCCCGGTGGAAGCAGGACGAAGCTACGTCTCACCTCGCGTTTCGGTCTCACGCCCGTGCCCGCCACACGACAATCTCAATCCGTCCCACCCCCCACCGCGGACACGCACGCGGTCACGAGTCTTGTGGACGCCGTCCCAGTCAGTCCGCGTCCCAGCACCAAGCTGCTCAACGCCGGCCTGACACCCATGCAAAGCGCACCGTTCATCTCGATTCAACACGAAGGCCCACATTCGATGATGCACGGCATCGAATCCCCACCCTCCTCGATCACAGGTGTACACGCACTGGTTTATATTCTACGCGGCTCGGCATCGATATGGCACGCCACATCGACCCCGAATTCGTTCGGTGGCGTACGCCTACGCGCTGGGGAGGGTGCGCTGCTCGATGGCCAGAACGGCGCCTTGTTGGGTACAGACCCTGCGTCGAATTCATCGTTCGAGGCGATGCGAGTATTGATACGAGTCGGTGATTTGAAACACACGCCCAAGTCACGTCACCTAATGATATCGCGCGCATTGCCTGCGTACGCGCTGAAGGACGAGAAAACTGGCGCGGAAATCGCGCATGTGCGCGTGCTTATCGGCTCGACGTCGCCTATAGAATCGGCGCGTTGCGTTCGCAACACCTTGCGTTCGCTGTTGACTTGCGACGGCTGTGGTGTGGTGGACGGCGCGTACAATATCGGTGTGTACGACGTGCGAATAGCGCCGGGGCAAAAGATTCGTTTGCGACTACGCAGTGTTCGCGCGCACATCTACGTGCGCGAGAGCACGGTGCGCATCGGCCAGCGGTTTGTGATGCCGGGCCACCTGGCGGTGCTGCACGGGTGCGAGTCAGGGCTTGTCACGGTAACGGCGGCCAGCGGGGAGGACAGCGCGTCGTGCTTCGTGTTCGAGGGCGAGGGCGCGGTGGAGACTATTTTTACGGATGGCGATGGACTGGTGGCCACCAGCGCGCGAGCGCTGCGCAGGTTGGAACGGAAACGAAGGAGGGGTGCATTCGGCAAGTTCTCGGACAAGCTGAAAACTGTGATAGAAGAGTTGGATCAGGAGGCGGACGAGGAGATGACGCCGATATAATGTAGGTGTATTGTACGATTAGGGTGATGTGTGCGCTCGTTTATTCTTCAAACTTATCTTCATCTTCTCGCTCTCGGTCGTTTAGTTTCATGAACTTGGGAAGTGTGTAAAGCTTTTGGCACACGTTCGCAAACTACCCAACACCGCGTGCTACAGTATCACGTCAACAACGTGCAAAGCAACCGTAATATCACAATGTAAGTGTGAACATTCCACCACAGCACTGTACTGTACGATGTGGTGCAGTACTGTAGAATAGGGCGCACGATTGCACCTCATCAGTCACAGCTGGTGATGCATCTGCTGTGAGCTCCCCGAATTCGAGTTTTACCGATTGCGTCAACAGAGATAAATCAACATCCTTCGTGATAGCTTGGCATCCAACCAACGCTTTGTGTGCAGAGCTGTTGTTGATGCAGATTATCGAGATGTTGAATCCTAACTTGCCTCATTCCGTGTTTCTTTCCTGTGTAACGTGAATTTGTTGTAGGCGAAATGTGACGGCGAGGCAATTTTCATTCCTGTACTGTAGGAGAAGAAAGAAACTCTACAGCCCTGTCCACCAATCGATTTCACAGTCACCACAGAGATTCTGCTCTGTTCTCCATACGATCCGTTTACCGTGGTGTTTGAATTGCAGTCTGCTTAGAGCGGCGTGTTATGGCAGTTGACTAGGCCAACCTGTAAAATGCGAGTTTCTTCGCGCCCTAATCCAGATTGCCAAGTATTAGTACGAGGCGTGCGACCGTTGCGACTGACTGTTGGAGTGCGAGCAGGTTTAGAGTGAGGGCCCTGAGATTGGTAGTGATGAGAGATGCAGCGAAGGTTTAGCGTGTGCGGGATCTGGTGAGTGACATTGCGGTACAGTACGTCGTTCGGTGCCAATAAATTCCACGAGGTGGTGCAAATATCTAGTGGTTGAAGTGTCGAAATCAGCTGTGTTCTAATTTGGTGTTATGCAGTGACTCGGCATAGGCGTTTTTGCAACAGAATCTCTAGAAGTTATCTCACTTGTCCTATCAAGAGCTGCAACGACGCAATATCGAGAACGATCAGCACCACTGGTTTCGACTCCATACCGCGTAATCACACTGTGATATGGTGACCTCAATATTGGCACAATACCCAACCCACTTTCCATTGGATTATTATCGGTAACGAAGAGGGAATGCGAGTTGTTACCGGTAACTCATAAACATTTTCCCTGCTGCAGCGCTGTGACAGTAAACAGTTCAAAGGTTCGCATAGACACATCAGATTGTGCGAGCTTAACCTGGATGGTTCCGGCAATCACATACAATGCAGGGCGCTTCAATGCCCTGGCGTGGGGGGACCTGTGTGAATCGCCAACATCATCGACAAATTGACATCATACTTCAACGACATTCATTTCGTAATTTCTAAGGCACCGAGATCAAGCCTGCTTATCGATGACCTCGCCAAACACCACTGCTAAAGCGGTGCAGGCCGTAGATTGCACTGGGTTCGACCATCTCCATTTCTGGGTTGGCAATGCGTTTCAAGCCGCCGCTTATTATATCACTCGACTGGGCTTCGAGCCGTACGCGTATCGCGGGCTAGAAACTGGTTCTCGCTCGGTTACCACGCAGGTGCTGCGCCAGGATGGCATACTCTTCGCATTCTCTTCCGCCCTGCAACCCGACAACCTCAAGATAAGCACTTTTCTCGCGCGTCATGGCGATGGCGTGCATGATGTCGCACTTCGCGTCAAGAGTTGCAGTACTGCATACAACGCCGCGATGGCACGCGGTGCGACTAGTATTTCTCCGCCAACCACGAAAACTGACGCCAACGGCACGATTACGACCGCAACCGTGAATATTGGGGTGGTACCGGACTTGATGCACACATTCGTCGAACGAGGGACATATTCTGGGTTTCTACCTGGTTACGAGTTGACCACCGATGACACGTCGCTTCTGATTAGTGGGAATGCGGGTCTACAACACATCGACCATGTGGTGACGAATATGGGTGCGGGAGAATTGGAGGGAGCGGTGCGGGCATACGAGCGCGTTTTCGGGTGGCATCGGTTCTGGAGTATCGACGATTCAATGATGCATACCGAGTACAGTGCGCTGAATTCGATCGTAGTCACGGACCCGTCGGAAAGCATTCGAATGCCCATCAACGAGCCAGCGCCAGGAAGACGGAAAAGTCAAATTCAAGAGTTTGTCGAATTTTACGGCGGCAACGGCGTGCAGCACATTGCGTTGCACTGCACCGATATTTGCGCTGCTGTGGACGCACTGCAAGAGCGCGGCATGGTTTTCATTACTGTTCCAGACTCGTATTACGACGACCTACGAAAACGGCTAGCAAAGTCGCCGGTCACAGTGGCGACACAACTCGGAGAACTACAGAAGCGTGGGGTGCTGGTGGATTTTGACGACACTGGCTATCTGCTACAGATATTCACCAAGCCATTGCAGGATCGACCAACTCTCTTCGTAGAAGTCATCCAAAGATGTGGACATGATGGATTCGGTGCCGGTAACTTCAAGAGCTTGTTCGAGGCTATTGAGAGGGAACAAGCAAAGCGAGGAAATTTGTAAGTGATCGGTGTAGTGGTAAGAAGTAGAGTTGAGAAGTAATGCTCTTCAATGCAAGTCATTGCAATACAAATTTCGAGCTTTTGGAAACTGAATTAACCAAGCGGGAAAGGGCATGACTCCGCGCATTGGCCGTATTAGTGTGTGTGCAGTGCACAATTCAGTACAACGTCGCACCCCGCTGCCGCTCATTGCGCGTCATGGTGCAGTGCGCCGCGACCGCCCGACAAGCGCCAACTCGTCATGGTCACTCCGTGCCACATGCGTGTGCCAGGGCCGGCGTGAAACACAACAGCGCGCGTCGACATCGCCATGGACAAGTCCACAAACTCGGACACAGCGCCCGACTTCGCCCTCGACATGGACAGCCCTGGTGCTATCGTCGACGTCAACTTCGCCCTCGACCCCGTGCCCGACCCCTTCGCCGTCGCCCCATTCGACCTCGACCGCAGCTCACAAATGATTAGTAAGTACGTCGAGGATAATCGCTCTCCTCGCTGCTACGCCTCCCCGCCGAGATATGCGCCACCGGTTTTAGAACCGACGAATCATGCGGCGTTCGATCCGAAGCGAGACCTGACAGACCAGGAAAACAACGTCGATACGCAAGTTCTTCAACATCCCGATTTCGATGCGCCCCAAACGTCTCCTGCTCATTTACAACGTGACCAGTTGCGTAGTTATATGGGCGTGGAGACTGGATCTCCGGTGCATGGTATAACCCCAACACTGTCTGAAGGCCCCCCGTTACTATTACCATCACCTAAGCCAGAACCGCGGACTGGGCTTGGATGCTATGAAGCGGGTGCGGAAATCGAGCCGATCGAAGTCACCTCGCGTCGTGCGCTTCGTCGTCGTGAAACGCCGATTGTACAGCTCGCTACCTATCGTATGGGTACGAATGCGCCACCGGTGATGTTCGCTCCGGGATTAGCTCCGCGTCGACTCGATGGATTGAACATCAATGGCGGAAACGTAACAAGCGGTAACATGGGTGCTGCGACAGCGAGACAATCGGTAGGAATTCGAAAACCTCGACGTACGAAGACTAGAAATCAGACGCCATCAAAGTTCTGCCATATCTGTCTCAGACGCGGCGAACGAATCCGTGTTATCGCATGCACGAACGTGGGGCGAGGAACGTGCCGCAAGGTGGTATGTGAGAAGTGTTTTCGGGATTACAAGTGGGAATGGAAATCTGCTGTACTCGACCCCGCATGGACCTGCTGCCATTGTCGCGGCGTTTGTCCGGATCGTGCGCAGTGTTTTATCTATCGCCGTACGAACGACCGGCGTCATCAGGCGTTAATGCTGAAGAAGGAGGAGGCGGAGAGGAGAGAGCTGCCGGCTGACATCGTGCGCATGACGAACGATGGCTTCGGTACATCGGCGCATGGTGATGCGGAAGCCATGGCGTAATTCGGAGACTAATTAAACCAACTGTAAATGCAATCCGATTTGCTAATGTGCGGTTCAACGCTAATTTGAACCGAGCGCCAACGATCAATTTAAACGTACTCTACTGTGCTGTCACAGGTCCTCACGCAGTTGTCAGAGCAACCACTCTCGGACACTCGTAGCCCGAGCATGAATCGACCAACAAGACGTGTAGCCCATCGGCGTCCTAGAACCATCGCGATGCCCACCTTGTTTTGTACACTTGCGTTAGCGTCTTTGGGTGGCGCGATTTTACTCGCTATCGCTGCGCCCAACACGTTCAGCAGTCGAACACGCGCTGTCACCGCCTCCTCGCCTATCATGCCCCAGACCGAACTGCCGGTCGCCGAACGGATGCCACCGAATCGGCGAGAAAACGTGAAGCGTATCCTCGTCACCGGCGGCGCCGGATTCATCGGATCTCATCTCGTCGACCGTCTCATGAGTGAGGGGCATATGGTGATTGTGGCGGATTCACTGTTCACTGGCAAAAAGAGCAATCTTGCGAAGCACTTCAGTAACCCTCGGTTCGAATTTATTCGTCATGACGTAACGCAACCACTGCATGTCGAGGTGGATCAAATCTACCATTTGGCGTGCCCGGCGAGCCCAATTCATTACAAGGTACGATACCCACATACTGGCAATTGAGTTCATTTCGCACTAACAACACCTCTCAGTACAACCCGATTAAGACCATCAAGACCTCGTTCTTGGGCACATGGAACATGTTGGGATTGGCGAAGCGAACTCATGCGCGATTTCTGATAACTAGCACGTCGGAAGTGTATGGGGACCCACTGGTGCATCCACAAGTCGGTAAGTCACGATATTTAGCGTCAAGCGGATGGACGAAATGAGTAGTATGACGTACAGTACTGCATTTCGAAAGGATCTATTGAGTCCGCTTCCGACGCAGTGACTGACTGAAATTCGTGGCGGTGGCGTTTGCGCGGGAATCGTTTGCATTGAATCGAGATAGAGAGCTACTGGGGAAATGGTGCGTGCCGACGTGAGACCCACGTCTCATTGCGACTCTGTTGCGAGTGCCGAGATTGTTTGCTGACTCAGCTGCGTCGTTTTGTGCAGTGAATCCAATTGGCGAGAGAAGCTGTTACGATGAGGGAAAGAGGGTTGCCGAAACCTTGACGTATGACTATAGCAGGCAAAACGGCGTCGACGTGCGCATCGCGAGAATATTCAACACGTATGGACCGAGGATGGCTCTGAATGATGGCAGGGTGGTGTCGAATTTCGTAGGTCAGGCATTGCGGGGGGAGAAATTAACCGTGCAAGGCACTGGCAATCAGACTCGTTCGTTCTGCTATGTGTCTGATCAAGTGGATGGGCTGATTCGACTAATGAATGCGAAAGAAGTGGACGGGCCGGTTAATATTGGGAATCCTGACGAATTCACGATTTCCGAATTAGCCGACGTCGTCCGGGAGGTATTGAGTTCCAGAGTGAAGGTTTCGTATGTGCCAATCACCGCCGATGACCCGAGGCAACGTAAGCCCGACATAAGCAAGGCGGACCGTGTCCTCGATTGGCGGCCAAAGGTCGGCTTGCGCGAAGGACTGAAGGAGATGGCCAAGGACTTCGAGAAACGAATAAGAAACGATGACGCGTGGTAGGACAACGCAACCGACGCAACCCGAGGGATCTAGGAAGCCTTGTATCCAGCCGCAGAGAGCCACGATTTTGGGTGACGACTTGGCGGTAGTGTGCTGCGGTCGACGTGTACGTGTCCGAGCTGGTGCTGCCGGTGCATGCCATAAACTGTATTCTTTCATTCCTCCCTCCGTGCTCGTGCCGACCTGGGCTCGTAGACCTTGCGTGCCCTGGGTGCATGCTCGATAGGCTGCTCCATTAGCCTACGAGTACGAGTCGGATGTAGCTGCTCAATAGTTCTTGGGTGGAGTCGTTTCCTGTTCATAGTCGTAAAATTATGTTCCCGAGTTCCAGAAAATTCGATTTTCTGCTTCCCGGCCGAAATACTTTCCACCTGCTTTATAAAGTTAATAGTAAAAGCACTAAAAATAATTCATAAGAGCCTGTCATAGTCAAAACCCGAAGACTCAATTGTATTGAAATTAGTTTTCAAAGTAGAACTTTATCAGAAGCTCTACCGGAATGTCATCAGTCAAAGGAAATTAGTCTCACATGAGCTTTGAAAAATACTTAATAATATCAGTTTTGTAACATGCCAGGTACAAGTAATGTAATGAACGTTTCAAGACAACGATTCGAGAAACGAAGTCAAACACTTTCTTCTCCATTTTAAGGAGAGTTGTACGTTTTCTTCTTGCGAATTTGAGCTGTAGCTCCACCGTTAGCAAATCGTCGATTGGTATATCTAATTGTGTTCATTCTGAACGTATAACCGAGAATACAAGAGAAAAATCATTGTCTATTCCAAAATTTTGTAAAAATTTATGAACATAACCATCTGGATATGTTAACAAGGTGCGCAGTTTATCTCGAAGTCCAATACTAAGGTTTTCAGATTGCTTTTTTGAACGCTTTGTACGTGCATCAACTCAGTCATTTCACGGAAAAGCCGTAGTCTACACTTTTAATTACATCTTATAATTCACGGAAAGTTTTCCTATTTCGTAAGCACGGATGTTTTATCAAACTTAATTTCGGATGGTCTAGATGTTATTGTATTCAAAAAATGCTCATACAAATAGCACAAGAATACGTAAAATATGTATTGTTGTAATATGAAGATTATCTGCTATTTTCATTGAAGAACATTGCCTGTACCGGTTCAATGCTCATGGACTCTATAAATTGAAATTATTCTACTAAATACTTACAAGAGAGGGTACAGCATGTATGCGTCATAATTCATCATTGACGTATAGGCAAAATGATTGCTTCTCAAGAACAGGAAAAATATTGCAATCTTTGTTTCTTCAAGACTAAAAATAATTTCTAAGTTGACTTGAAGGGAAGAACATGTCCTTTCCAAATGAACTCTTGAAAATACAGGAAGATATGATTTATGCAATGCTTGAAGTAAAAGAATGTTTCAAGATTTGTAATTCAAACCATCAGAATAAACATATTTGACATAAGTGAGTAATGTGAGAATCCGCAATGGTTTACCATTATCAATTTTTCTTTCGGAATATCCCGCTAGTTCCAGTACGGCAGTCTTATTTTGCCTTTTAATTTCAAACTTTATTTCGTGCTAATATTTCTAGCTTTTTTAGCGGTGTGAAATGACAGCAATGAACTTTCAGCTTTCCAATCTTGTTCAAATTCATGGTAAATTAAAAACCGCATGCAAATTCTTTGAATATTGTATCTAAAATAACTCGTACTTTATGAGTTCGAGAAGAAATGATACGGATGTTTAATTATAAAAAGTAGATTATCATTATCATGTGTGAGCCAAAATCAGATACCGGTTTCATATGTTCTTTGTATCCATTATTCTATACTAGATCTTCATCTTACGTCGTTGCATAAGTATTTTTACATGACAGAATAAACTGCCAAAAACATAGCAATGCCATTGGATATCTCGTATTATTCTTTTGATTATGAATCGCACGAAATGAAGAAAGGTAGTAAATTTTGATTCGATTCGTGGTATAATCCAAGTTGCACACCCTTCTTCTACTCTACTTATCGAAAAGTTGACCTAAGGTTATTGTACTTGGTTATAAATTAATATTTCTTCATCCTTGCCTCGAAATAAAGTGTATGTTGACACAAAAAGAATAACCTTGTTGCTAAACTATTGGTATTTTGCGAAACGATATCTGAATTTTGAGTAATTCAAATACGCCATCAGGTGAAAATATCTAACTTTCTCTGATATTTTCGTTAAGTTAAACTGATGATTCTTCGAAGTTTTTATCCCCAAAGACTAATCAAAAACTATTGAGCTCTTTCATTGCTTCAACTATCACCGCCAAATTACTTGATATTCCGTGTTACTTGCTAGAAGTGGAAGATTTGATGCATAGTTAAATATTTCCTCTTTTATGAGCCTTTTTATGGATTGTGGAGCATGCATATATGTCTAATGAATTGTTCGTACTTTTCATACAGTAACAGCTAGACCGGTTTTCTCTTATTTCGATATAATGTAAAGAGAAATATTAATAGTATCAGTTGTTCGGATCACTATCGTTCCTCTTGACGAAATAAATTCATACACTAGTTTCGAAGGTCAGCAGATACCCTAACTTATTCTGTTTAGATAATAAATGAAATGATCTTGACCAGAAGCTTCCTCAAGATATCATCAATTACCCATTGACTCAAAAAAAGAATACTATCAGAACTACGTCAATTGATGTAATCCTAGTTTTTTCTCACTAATTCAGTACATTGAGGATACAATCACCATTCCAAAAAATTTTCTTTTCCTGATTAATTTTTGGAGAGCAACTGGATATATTTTATTTAGGATTGTCCTTAGGTTTCTATGTGTACATGAATCGAAAATCTCTATACTAACTTGAATTTGTTAGATTCTATTGCCTTACTTATTACGTTTTCGATTTTTTTGTTAATCTAAAGGTGGTCAGTCGAAAAATTTATGACAGAAAATAGCAGTTATTAGCATCTAGAATAAGTAATGAACCTTAAAATATACATGAGGTAATTTGACTCATTTTGTTCCTCAGTGTTTTAATTCTGCCAATCAAAATTGGCATTTGATCCTTTGACTTTCATGTTTATTGTGAATGTTCAAGGAAAATAATCTGACCTAGACTAGTACATGTGTAAACAAATTCCAATCTGCATTATTTGATTGTCTCAGTCTCAGATTACATAAATGATCTTCTAAACCTTCGGGTCATTTGATAGTTTGAAAGCAATTTCGGAAAGCTCATCAATAGTTCAATTTTATAAGACCCGTTAGCCTATTACAACACAATGCTTAAGCGTGTGAGGATATTGATAATGGAATTGGAAAGCATTTATTTTAGTAGAATAAAGGATTTCTTGGTTTTATACGCGAGTTGACTTTTCTCGAATATGATTTTTAATTCTTGAAGAACCTCAGGCTTTGAGTCGTGAAAGGCATTAGTTGAGGTAGATCATTAAGCGGAACTACGAACTTAGCTTGTTTACACACTCTCGATGGATCGCGAAACTTAGTCGAGTTATTATCGTCGACAAAATCAAAGAGCGCTGGGCCTAAATTAGAAAATAAAATGAGGAAACAAGTATCTGGTGAAATCATTCAAGAAAATCCTGTTACAATAGAAGAAATATCGCAGTCTCAAGTGGATCACATTTATAATTATTGAAAGCATTACATGTTGTGTAAAAATGAATGTAGACAAATGTAACGGTGCCGTAGGAGTTGATTACTGTCCAAGCGGCAAATTTCTACATGTTGCCAGAGTCTTTGATCAAAGGGATAAGAAGCTGGCAAGAATGGTTGGAAATGATTTGAAATGTCTTAAAATCTTATCTCGATCTCGCGCGCGCGTTCGCATGAGATAACAAATCTAGGACAGTTGGCCAAGTGATTCAAGCAAACGGACTTTTACAACAATTTCAAATGTGACATTTCTACGAATTCCACCTTGGAAGCTATCGTACGGACCATAACGAAGTCAAAGAACAGTTCGATACGCTCGCATAATGCAACAGTGTATTTAAGTGCAGTGGCATAAACTACGTGCTGGAAGGAGAAGCAATGATAATCTCGGTGTTAGCGCTGGACGACCAAAAGAATTCTAAATTTAGTACAGTGCAGTACAGTAATTCAGGCGACAAATAAATGGGGTCGAAGAGCGGGAACATAGAAATTATGTAATGGGAAGTATGATTTTCAAAAACGCATTACAATAGGGAGGGGTGATGGAAAACGGCAAGTTTCGAAATTTGAAAAGAGATTAACTGAGAGGAGGTTGAATATACGTACAGTTTGCGAATGAAATACTGTACCTCGCGTGGTACAGTAAACGAGCGGAAGGGATGGGCCACGGCGCACGACACGAAAGAGGGTGCCACCTGCCACAACAAGGAAACGTAGGCAAGCTGCCGAGCACTCGTAGTAACAGCACACATACACACACGAGTACTGTACAGTGCTGTACAAGAATTACACATAGCTATAGTTTGAGGGATAGCAAGAACCATGCAAGCGACGGCAGATTAGAGTGGACAAAAGGGACAGTGGTGGTAAAAAGTGAAAGGAAGTGATCGGGGATGTCGACGGATATGAAAGAGAGGAGAGCAGCAGCAGTGTGTGTGGAGCAGCGAGCAGGGCGGCGAAGGGAAATAGGCAGGACGCGTAATTACGCGCTGAGAAGGCAAGTGTCCAATGAATTGCGAGAGGAATTCGGGCGTGTTAATTGAGCGTAGGAATGAATTAATGTGAATGTTTGTGAAGTAAATCCTTGCAGGAGGGCAGCGCTACATTTGCGTGGCATGGGTAAGGTAGTGTGCTTAGGAGCTAGGCAGTCAGCCACGCTTGGTACAGAATCGGGTGGGAGATCATCTCGGGAGGTTGACGAGATTTCGTGCAAAATGGGCGGTAGAGCGAGCAATATTGCAATTTGCGCAATCCGATCTTACTGGTGCTTCTGTGCGGTATGTTGTCGTTTGATGACAAATTCAGTTTCACGTGGTGTTAGGTTTCATTTTATTCTGCCGGCTATCGTGCTGCATCCCGGACGGTTGTGTAAACCGTCGTTTATTTCTTTCCCGAATTTCCTTGGTCGAATCTCCAAGGGTCGGCGCCGCCCATCGTGGCGGTCGTGCTGCTCTGGCGGCAGTCAAGTGTCAACGGGCCTTGTAACCGTACTGTCACAAGAGTAAGTGAATGATTAAGTATGTACTGTACAGATCGGTGAGGGGTTGGCGAGAGATTAGCAGTTGCAACACTAGTAGTGCAGTAATAGTCCAGTAGGTACGGTAGTGTTGTTCTAGTGTATACGAAATGAAAGCCAAGGGAGATCGAGCACGAGCACGAGCACAAGCACGACCACGAGCAGCAGTGGCAGCAGCAGCAGCTGGAACGATACCACAGTGGATGGTGTCAGTCAATAAAAAGAACGAAACGAAAAGCTAAGTGGCTGTGGTATGATTAGGGAATCATCTGGAGAGTGAAGGGCAGCGTACAAACGAAAGGTGTATGGATAATTGTGGTGGCTGATAGAAGTGGCTGGCCAGTGGTAGTGCGCCATCTGCGAAGGCGAATAGAATACAATCGCGAATCGCTACTAGATTCCGACCTGTGCTGGGTGCTATCCAAGCGAGCTGCACCTGGAGCGTGACATGTGACTGACCCCTAGCCATGCTTACAGCACCCTTAGCGCAACTGCCCGCTAAAATCCTCTTGCCTGACCAACCTCCCGACGTTCCATTTACACATCTCCAACTCCAACACGTCGCCTATCACCCACTTTCATCTCCACACTACCACTACTACTCGAACCAACCAACCAACCTACCTACCTACCTACCTACCTACCCACCCTCTTCTTGTGACCCACTTCACCTACCTCACCTCACCTCACTTACCCTCATGGACGACATTCGCGAGCTTCTTGTTGCTGAACGTGCGCGCCGAGCGGAAGCTGAGCGTCAGCTCTCCGACGCTCGAGCCACAATAGCCGCATTGCAAATGCAGCTGGCGTCGGTGCGACGACCTGGCCAAGTGCTATCGGATTGTTCGGAACTATCCGGTGCAGCTGGTGCAATTGCGGCGGCGAGTGCAGGTGCCACCACTGTTCTAGTTGGAAATAATACGAACAGCAAAATGAAAAAGTCGAGTCCCACTGGTATTCGAAAGAAGAAATCGAAAGAACGCACGCCAAAAGCTAAGATACCAGGACAAAGTCGTTATTGGACCCCAGAAGAGCACAAGCTATTCCTCGAAGCATTGCGCAAGTTTGGACACAAAGACTTGCGCAACATTTCCGCATACGTGGGAACTCGAAACATGACACAGTGTCGAACACATTCGCAAAAGTACTTTATGCGTTTGATGCGCGAGGCTAAACGTCAGAATCCGGCCACTGCGGCGGCACCACCGCCTACAAGCGATACTACGGATGGTGACAACGACTCTGTGGCGGATAGCAATGGTGTGACGGTGGCATCTAACACGCAAATCGACAAGAGAAGTACGGCAGCGGAGAATGAAGCGAATTCCGACAAATACTCGGTGCCCAATACTTGTGGAATGACGTTGTTGTGTCTCGTCGGGCAAGATACTCTCACGAACTGAGGGATGGCGTCGGTAACAACGTGTGCGCGCTTGACGTTGTTACCAAGTATTGAAGGCCACACGCAAGCGTGATGTATATTATTCTATTGTAAGCAAAAGCACAAGCTTGGGTCGACACCAGTTGTGCCAACTGGTGCCGATGCTCCAACGCTAAAAGTCATTTCTACCCAACACACTTCACTTTACATTCCTCATCATCATCATCACTCTACTACTAGCGTGTGATTGTACACCAACCGAGGGCGGTTGGGAGACACACACACACACACACACACACGCATTTAACTAATGCCATGCGGGTATCACGGTGCACCGGTGTACGCAGGCCCGCGTAACTTTTTAGAAGGGGTTCTTTCGATGCTACAAATGAAATGCAGCAGCCCACACACAAGATTTCGAATAAGGTCATCGGGGTTGGACCGACTTGTTGTCGTCCACATTCACATTGTCTGTCAGAATTGGCTGCGACTTGTTCCAAGACGGCGGCGACAAGATGACCCAACTACCTAATGTTTGCAAACAATCCATCCAGCCTATCCTTGAAAATTGCATCGCTTGCTGCTTATATTTCTAATAACCACTAAACAAATGTTCTTCATCGGGTAAGTGAACGTGTTTCGAAGTTTCAAGTAGATGTTGCGTAGGGGACGCGTGGTGGATGGACATGGGACAGCGATGTTGCGCAAGGTGGGATTTGCGCAAGAACGCAAATATTGCGGCATTCGGAAAGAAATAAATAAAATCGTTCATAACGCTGTACTACGAGCAGCAGCACTAATGAGAGGCGATACGAGGGACAAGGGGCGGATGCATGACACATTCAACGGGCGCGACATGGACGGCGTCGACGACGGCGCTGGAGCTGATTGCGCTGGTAGCGAGCTCAGAGATACACACACGGGAGCTCGGATGACGTGCTCGGTACGAAGTACGGAAGGGTGGCGCGTTTCAGCGAAAAGCAGCGAGCACGTGCGTGGAGTTGGAGGGGCATTGGAAGAACGAATTAAATTGCAGGATTCTAGATGCAAATCAACACAACGAAATCGCGGGGCGCGCTCGTTTCGTGGCTGGGTGCGGGGCGCGTGACACCAAATTATTGTGTGTCACACCGTGTGGACCTTGTGTCTGAACCGAGGTGGCGTGATTTCCGACGTTTGTTTTTGGTCGCGCTGTTCGCCGGACGTTGTCTCGGCCGCTGCGCCCACTCGTCCCCGACTATTGCGAGTGTTAGTCGCCGGGACGAATTCGCACGATGGTGGTAGTGATAGCTCTAGCCCTTTGCGCGAACAGTCGAGTGAGCGCGTGGTAGTAATGAATGATCAAGATATTTATTGCGGTTTGGTTTGCATGAATGCACACGTTGTGGTGTGCGGCTGTGAGCCAGCTCACCTTCACTTCACTTCGATCAACCGCCCCCCTCATACGCCAACTATCATTAGATGTTGTGCGGATTTCGTGCGTGTGTGCGTGCGTGCGTGTGCCATTGTGCCACCCTGCGCTGTCGCGTACTGTACTGTACTGTACTGTGCGGTACATACCCTGCCAACTACCAGACTATCCCCGCCCTTCTCTGTATGTTTCTTATGTTACGCTTGCATGAATGGCCTCTCGATTTTATTCCGCTTTTCTTTGTATCTCGATCTGCCACTTTTTTTGCCTCTTCTTTTTGTCCATACCCAGTATATTGCTCTCCCAGTGCAGTACCCCCCCATCGAAACCGCGTGTTGTCCATTGCGTGCATAGTTGTGCATATGATAGGGGGCTTTCATTTCTCATTATGTTTGCCTGTTTGTTTCAGTGGCGCTTCTATTGCAGCTGGGCATAGCCTTCGTGTTTTCATTGCTAGGATTAAAACAATTACGTGCAGTAAAATATACATGGTCTGTGCACTCTTTTTTCTTTCGTCTCATCACATTGCAGCCAATTTTATCCGTCGCAGCATTAATCTGACAATGTATCACGCTCTATCTCTTTTCCTGAGCTCCCTACATTCTGGATTTTTTTCTACCGATTACTCCCCCCAGATTCATAATCTCATTCCAATCTCTCGTAGATTTCGTGCTGCACCTACCGTACTATGCTACCGTCCTTACTACTACTACTGTACCATATCTTACTTACTTGAGGACGTCGTTGCCGATCACTTTGTTTATCCTTGTCTATATTGTTGATACCGACCTACTGTACTGATTTATACTGGTCCCACCAGTCGACTCCCTTTCTTTGCACTTTCGTGCGGATAGACACGTACTACGCGCGCAATTAACTGAGTGGCGACGAAATTCTCGGAATGCAGCACATCACTTGGTGACGGTGAGCTGCATTGGTCGCGATTTTTTCTTACTGTTAGTGTTGTTCATTGCACGCGATTGCACGGTTTCGACCGCCATGTCGGAATGATGTTCTGTGGTGTGCGCGACACGGTATGGCGGTACACTGTCGCGAGCTGCATATCCCAGGCACACTAACGTTCGTTGTTCTATTATTGACGGCGCTCGCCTTCGCAGCCGCACATCTATTTAGTTACGGAGCTCATGCCTGGCTGTGTACGATCGTCAACTTGAATCCTATGCCTTGGTTTTCGACGCGCTACTCAATATTCTACACCTTCATAACCGCGCCCCCTCCACTCACCTGCTGTCAACCATTGTTGTCGTGCTCACTCTTCGAGGTCCTCACTGCTGTGTACTGTACGACCCTTCAACCTTCCACCGCCTCCGCACCCTTGTCACGCTATCATTTTATAACTGTACCTGATGCTTGCGTTGCCTACTTGTTCTCGTTCTAGCGCTATTGTGTACGTTATGCTCGTAGCTATCGCCTCATATTGATTCATTTTGGAGATCGCACGTACTCATTGCGTCTATGACTTGGTCCTTGGTTTGGACGTCTGTCTGTGTACTTTTCTCTCGCTTTCGTAACTTCAACGACATTGCTGACGTAGGTAATACTTGCACTCCGCCGCATCCCCGGCATTATGTCATCGCATAAGGACCGACCTGTTAAATTGCTTGGCTGTTTTGCGCTGCGCTGATGATATCTTCATGCTTCCGTCCGGCATCCACAAAGCTTTGTTCTTTCCAATCACATACGACCTTCTCTGCCCTTCTGCTCTTTGCGTCGTTTTCATTCGTGCAGGTGCCCAGCCTTTCCTCTCATGCTTTCATCTCATCTTCAGTAACTGCACATCACTTCCGCTTGAGATGTCTCGAGAATCTCGTCCACAAATTCGTCTCATTGCAATATTCTCAAATTGATTAGCTGAACTTAGACACCATGGCGATTGTATACATACATCCTTCTGCATTCTCTGTTGCTACGTGCAAACCTGCTTGCACGTGCCACCAACTGGAAGGCCTCAATAGCGCCTCAACGAGGTGGGTACTCGAACGACCGTCCTATTTCCGAATTTAAAATAACTATTCCTTCTCCACACGAATACAGTATTCGAGCGTAGATTAAAGCAATAACTATTTAGGGTGAATTACGACTCATACACTCAGCATTTCCTCAAATCTCAGATATTTACCTCGATTTTCCTACTGCACCCGTATCTTGTCGTTTAGTCAATACGCCCTACATTTCTGAACAATATTAGTATAGGCTACTAGGATTTCCTTTTATCATTGGAATCTACCGAATAAACCTTTTTGTTGCCTAATTAAATTACTATAAACAGCAGCAGAAAACGAGTGTGCTTGAATGTGCCAAACTCGCATAGATCTCAACAGACAATAATGAACTGATTTCGAGACTTTCGCTTGCGAAGTATGTGGTATTGTGCAGTATTGAAGAGTGGCTTTGTAAGCAGTTGAAAATCTTGCCAACTCGACAAGTGACGACGTGGAACAAGGAGCTAAGATCGTGTGAATGTACACACAGGAAGGCAGAGGTCAAAAAGATCAAAAGTATTCGGATGAAATAGAATGCTTCATGCCCAGTATTTTTCAATTGTTTTCATAAGGCGAAAAAATAAATTTCCCTCTCAGTACATACTGCTTCTATTCAAATCATTGGGTTTGCTCACCTTTAATGGAGATAAAAAATCGAATGCATCAGTTCATAAAAGTGCAACAACCTTTAAAACTGGTGGAGACTTTTGAGATCCAGTTTGTGCAGGTTTCTGGCTTGGGCTCTGTCTGTTCCCTTCGCACTATTGGTCCATTCCCGTATGTTGGAACTGAAAATTCGTGCTGAGCAGATTCTCAGCATCCCATAATCGTTGAGTTCGCGTTCAAGGTTTTTG
>JAAUYH010015044.1_pt1 | contig 20775 bp, 18 predicted proteins | sample 7278061 | NCBI WGS metagenome assembly JAAUYH01 (sample SAMN14350203, study PRJNA611818) | marine sediment metagenome | isolation source: surface marine sediment (0.6m) | place: French Polynesia: Moorea | collected 2018-08 | reverse complement strand
CGGAGTTCGGGGTCCGAGATGTAGTAGCGGATGTCGGAGGCCTTCTCCGCCTCCGGGTTCTTGGTCCACAGCCCCTGGGGCCCCCGGAAGTCGGGCAGTCCGGAGTCGGTCGAGATGCCGGCTCCGCTGAGCACGACCACCTGCCGGCCGGCGCCGACTATCGCGGCCGCTTCGGCGATCATCTCCGGCGCATCGCCCCGGAACGGGTCTTCGGCCGCATCGGTCATCGGCTGTCGTCGGCTCTGCTCTCCAGCCGGTCGAGGCGGCCCTCCAGCTCGGCGATGCGGGCCCGCTCGTCGATCGCCACGTACCGATAGGCGCCCCGCGCCGCCCGCAGGCCCTTGAAGGCGATGCGCCGGGCCGCCGACGGGCTGGTCCAGGGCTGGTCGACGTCGTCGGGGAAGTCGAGCTCGCGCACCTGGATGTCGAGCCGGTGCCAGCGGATGACCTTCTCCAGGTTGGTGGCGTCCGCGGTCTCCGGATCACATGCCGTGGGGAGGCCGTCGTACAGACCGCCGGGCTGGTGCAGCTCGGGGTGATGGTTCTCGTAGAGGAAGCGCTCGGGCGTCACCTGGTGGGGCCACTCCCCCGGATACTGCGGCCAGCCGAGCGTGGCGAACGGCTCGGGATCGGCGAAGCGGTCGGGTTCGAGGGTCGGGGCGTACGTGAAGTACGTCGACCATTCTTCGAGGGCGTAGTCGGCCGCCAGGTCGGCGAAGCGGTCGGCTGTGGCGAGATACAGGTCGCGATCGATCAGTTGGGGCATGTGTGACGCGTAGGACACCGGGTTGGTGAACCCCATCTGGCGCAGGATCACTCCGGTGTTGAGGATGCTCTCGTCGAACTCGGTGGTGTCGCGGCGCCAGGCGGTCATGGTGTGGAACCAGCGGCGGCGGTGACGACCGTCGACGATGAAGGTGGACTCATCGGTGGGCACCAGGGGTCGGCTGTCGTCGTCACTCATGACGAAGACCTCGGCGATGGCCGGATGGCCGACCATCGAGGTCCGCAGCAGGTAGTTGCGGGTCGTGTGCGCCATGTCGGCCAGTTCGGCGCTCGACCGGCCGGTTACGGCCTCGTCGGTGAGCACGGTTCCCAGTCCGCCGAAATCGCGCTCTAGCCGCTCGGGGACGACGACCACTACGTCTTCGAGGAAGGGAGCGAAGTGGCGCACGTGGCCGAGCGTCTCGGCGAACAGCTCGGGACGGGCGCTGAGGTAGACGATCTGCACAGGTCAGCCGGAGGGCGCCGTGGTCATGGCCGCGAGCCTAACCGGGGCCGTCACGATGCTCGTCGAGGAAGTCGTAGACCTCGACGAGGTCGACGCCGGGGAACCGGGAGAACGGCCGGGGCGCCGCCGCCATGCTGACCATCACGTGTGATCGGTCGCGGGCCGACGGCCACACCGCCCCCTCCCACCGGCGCCGCTGCCGAGCCGACGGCTCGCGACAGCACGAGGGATCGGGACACCGGGACTCGGTGTGGATCCTCGTATCGCCGCCGCGGAACCACTTGGCGTCGCGGGCCCGGCACCCCACGGTTACAGCGTGCATCGGCGACCGGCCGGCCTCGACGTATGTGACACACCAGAACTCGCCGTCGGCGGTGTCGGTGAACTGGTAGTGGAGGGCGAACGCATCGTCGGATTCGAACGCCATCCGAGTGCCCCACTGCCGACACAGTCGTTGTCGCTCGATCGATCCGTCGGGGCCGTGCGGGATCGGTACGTCGTCGTTCTCGTAGGCTTTCGAGACGACTCCGGTCTGGTCGGAGCGAATGAAGTGCACCTTCAGGCCGAGGTGTTTCGTGGCCAGGTTGCTGAACCGGTGGGCGCCCATCTCGTAGGAGATGTAGAAGGCCTCCTTGAGGTCCTCGATCGATATGTCGTGCTCCCGCTGGGCCTCGCGAAGGAAGTCGACGGCCGGATCTTCGGGCGCCAGTACGGCGGCCGCGAAGTAGTTGGACTCCACCCGTTGCCGGAGGTAGGTGGCGACGTCGTCGGTCTCGTCGTGGTCGAGAGCGAAGTGGCCGAGGGTCTGGAGAACGACCGACCGGGTGGCGCGGGTGTCGAGATCGTTGCGCTGCGGGATGTAGATGACCCGGTCCCGGGTGTCGGTGACGGAACGCGCCGTGTGGGGCATGTCGCGGACGCGATCGACCCGGAAACCGAAGTGGTCGACCAGGTCGATCATGTTGCGCTCGAGCAGCGGACCGGATCCGCTGTAGTCGGCGGCGGCGAGGGCTTGGGCAGCGATCTTCTCGATGTGCTCGAAGTAGTTGTTCCGTTCGCGCATCTCGTCGCGTAGAGCGATGTTGGACCGGGCCGCCTGGTCGGACTCTCGCTGGCGCTGGCCACCCCGCTCCCCGGCATAGACGTTGTAGAGGGCCACGAGGTGTTCGAGGGCGTCGTCGGGCAGCTTCGCCGAGGGCTTCAGGTAGGGCAGGCCCAGGTCGGCGTAGCCGGGTGTCTCCTGGGCGCGCAGGATGGCGACCTCGAGCTCGGCCCGCCGGCTGGGCGGCGCTGGATCGAGAAGGTCGGCGCTGGTGCAGCCGAGGGCGCCGGCGAGCTCACCGATGACCGAGAGCTTCGGTTCTGTGTGGCCGTTCTCGAGCTGGGACAGGTAAGGAGCGGGGCGACCGACCAGCTCCCCGAGGCCGGCCAGGGTGAGACCGGCGCTCTTGCGGAAATGGCGGAGGCGTTGTCCGAACATGAAGCTGTCGGCCATCGGTGCTGATTCGGTTGTCACCATGGCCCGATTGTACGAAAATTTCGATCGATATTTCGCTGATCGTGGACTGAAGCGATTGTTCGATTGGTAAGAACGTTGCTTCTTGGGGCAGGGAAGCGCCACCCTGCGGGATCAACGCGCCGCACCAGCGTGGCGCGCCCAGGAGGAGACCCCAATGTCGTCGTCTGCAATGTCGTCGTCTGCGCCCGACCGCCTCGAGATCGACGGACTGTCGATCGCCCCTGCCCTGGCCGAGTTCGTCGCAACAGAGGCAGCGCCCGCCGTGGGCGTGAACCCCGAGGCGTTCTGGTCGGGCCTGGCCGCCATCGTGCGCGACCTTCTCCCCCGTCACGACGACCTCCTTCGTCAGCGTGACGGAATTCAGGAGCGCATCGACGAATGGCACCGGTCCCACCCGGGCCCGATCGACCCCGACGCCTATCGGGGCTTTCTCGAAGCCAATGGCTATCTGCGCGAGGAGCCGACTTCGGTGTCCGTCGAGCTGAGCGCCGTCGACCCCGATCTCGGGGTGGCCGCTCCCCAGCTCGTCGTGCCCGCCGACAACGCCCGCTACGCCCTCAACGCCGCCAATGCCCGATGGGGCAGTCTCTACGACGCACTGTACGGCACCGATGCGGTCGCCGAGGACGGTGGCGCCGAGCGTACCGCCCACTACAACCAGATCCGGGGTCGCCGGGTGATCGCCTTCGGCCGGCAGCTCCTCGACGACGCCTTCGCCCTCACCGAGGGAACCCACGTGAACGCCCTCAAGTATCGGGTCGACGACGACGGCCTCGTGATCGAGCTGCTGTCGGGCGGTCCGGCCCGCCTTTCCGACCCCGACCGGTTCGTCGGCCACACCGGCCCGGCCAGCGCCCCCACGAGCGTCATCCTCGAGCGGCACGGCCTCCACGTTCGGATCATGATCGACCCCGAAGACGCCATCGGCGCCGACGATCTCGCGGGCGTCGCCGACATCTACCTGGAAGCGGCGGCCACGACGATCGTCGACCTCGAGGACTCGGTAGCCGCGGTCGATGTCGACGACAAGCTCGTCGGCTACCGCAACTGGCTCGGCCTCATGCGGGGTGACCTGCAGGCGGCATTCGAGAAGGACGGTCGCATCATCGACCGCCGGCTCGAGCCCGACATCGATTACACCGATCGCTCCGGCCGGTCGGCCACCCTGCGCCGCACCAGCCTGCTGTTCGTGCGCAACACCGGCATGCACCTCGAAACCGACAGCGTGCTCATCGACGGTCGTCCCGTACCCGAGACGATGCTCGATGCCGCCATCACGATCCTGTGCTCCAAGCACGACCTCCTGGCGGCCCGGCGCCGCAACTCGCCGGCCGGGTCGGTCTACATCGTCAAGCCCAAGATGCACGGTCCCGACGAGGTGGCCCTCGCCGACGAGCTCTTCGGCCGCATCGAGTCGCTGCTCGATCTGCACCCCTACACGGTCAAGATGGGAATCATGGACGAGGAACGGCGGACGTCCGTCAACCTGATGGCGTGCATCGAGGCGGCCAGCCGGCGGGCTGTCTTCATCAATACCGGCTTTCTCGACCGCACCGGCGACGAGATCCACACGAGTATGGAAGCCGGCCCCATGCTGCCCAAGGGCGAGATGAAGTCGTCGGCATGGCTTCTGGCCTACGAAGACGCCAACGTCGACGCCGGCCTGGCATCAGGTCTGGCCATCCGCGGCCAGATCGGCAAGGGCATGTGGGCCCAGCCCGACGGCATGGCCGCCATGCTCGAATCCAAGATCGGCCACCCGATGGCCGGAGCCTCGTGCGCCTGGGTCCCCTCGCCGACCGCAGCCACGCTCCACGCTCTGCACTATCTGCAGGTCGACGTCGCCGCCCGGCAGGCCCAGCTCGCCGATCGCCACACCGACCGCCTGGCCATGCTGACGATCCCCACACTTCCCACCGACCGTCAGCTCACCGCCGACGAGATCCGCTACGAGCTCGACAACAACGCCCAGGGCATCCTCGGCTACGTCGCCCGTTGGGTCGGACAAGGAGTCGGTTGTTCGACGGTGCCCAACCTGGACGACGTCGGCCTGATGGAGGATCGCGCCACTCTGCGAATCTCCAGCCAGCACATGGCCAACTGGCTCCACCACGGCGTAGTGACCGAAGCCGAGGTTCGCGAATCCATGGCCCGCATGGCCGCCGTCGTCGACGAACAGAATGCCGGGGATCCCGCCTATCAGCCGATGGCCGTGGATCTCGAGGCCAGCGTGCCCTTCAACGCTGCACTCGACCTGGTGTTGAGGGGCCGACAGCAGCCCAACGGCTACACCGAGTTCATCTTGTCTGCTCGCCGTCAGGCCATGAAGGCGGCGTTCGCCCCGGCCTGATCCGCCCTTCGATCGCGACGGGCGGCCGGTAGACGAACGAGGGCCTCGCCGAACGACCGCGCCCGCCAGCCGGCCAACCGCAAACGGGCCCGGGCCTGACCTCGATCGCGAAGCGCCGACGCGGCCAGCGACAGCGGCGTCAGGGCCGCGCGAGCGTAGGCCTCGGCTACCGTGCCGGCGTCGCCATGGCGGGCCAGCGTGACGAGGCGATTGCGCTGCTGGAGCACCTCGACCAGGCGCGACCCCTGTCCGGTCGCATCGCTGTGGCGATGCACGACCCGGGCCGAGGCCACGTACTCGGTCAGCCAGCCCTGCTCGGCGCCGCGCCGGGCCAGCTCCATGTCCTCGTAGTACAAGAAGAGCCTCTCGTCGAAGGCGCCGACCGCCCGAACGTACTCTGCCGACAGGAGGACGGCGGCTCCGCACCAGGCCGGTACCGAGCTCGGGTAGTCGATCGAGCCGTCGACGTCTCCGAAGCCGCGGTTGCTGCCGACACCCAGCCCATCGATCTCGTTGCCGGTGTTCTGTACCAGTGTCAGCCTCGGTCCGGCGACCTCGATGAGGTCGGAGCCCGAGACCGCGATGCCGTTGATCGCCGCGGGACCAGAGGCGTCGACCGTCAGCTCGACCCCGGACACCCCCTGCGGGAAGCGGACGGCACCCCCGGCCTCGATCTGCCAGATCGGACCCGCCGGGCCGGGCAGGCGGATGGCGGCGTTCACCGGCACGCCGCCGGCTGCCACATCGACGCCGTCGGCTCGCGCTCCGCTGATCTCGACAGCGGCACCGGCGACCGAGACCTCGACGTAGGAACGGTCGAACACGATGTGGGGCGCGGCCGCACCGACCCGGCGCTCGTTGTCGAGGGCGGCTGCGAGTCGGGTCAATGCGCCTGGACCGACAGCGGCATCGGGATTGAGCAGCAGAACGACATCGGCGGGCGGCAGTTCCGGTTCGGACGTCGCACCGATCAGATCGGCCAGGCCCTGGTTGTTTGCGCCGAAACCCCGGTTGTCGTCGTTGCGGATCACGGTGAGGCCGGCCCGGCCGTCGAGCCGCTCGACACTGCCATCGGTGGAGGCATTGTCGATGACGACCACGTGACGGGGACCGTCCCACTCGGCGGCCTCCACAGACTCGACCGCTCGATCGAGGAGGGGGCCGGCGTTGTAGGCGACGATGACCGCTCGCAGCGACCCGGTGGTCATCGGCGCCAGCGCCGACGGGCCGACTGCCAGGTGCGGTCGGCGAGCTGCCTGGCCCCGCCCTCGGCCAGGTGCATGCGAGCCCGGCCGGCCATTCTGGTGGCGGCGTTGGCGGCGCCGGCTCCGCCGATCTGCCCGGTCTGGGCGCCGGCCCGGCGGTCGGGCGCAGTCGTGGGGGACTCGAGCCATCGGACGATCGGGGCGAGCGTCCGCTCCCAGCTCAGGGTCGCCCCCAGCGAGCGGGCGGCTGCCCTCATGGCCTCCTTGCGGCCATCGTCGCTCAGCACAGCGACGACAGCGGCTGCGAAGTCCTCGGCCTCGCCGGGCCGCGCCGAGGTGGCGGCGCCCGAGCCGGTGAGGATGGCCCCGGCCGGATCCCCGCCGGTGGTCACCGTCGGCAGACCGACGGCCAGGTGGTCGAGCAGGCGGGTTCGATGACTGAAACGGGCCTCGAGGTGGGGGCGGTGGGCCACCACTCCGATCGTGGCGTCCGCGAACCAGTCGAGGCGCTCGGCGAAGTCGATCCAGCGGTTCACGAAGACGACGTCGGACCCGAAGAGGCGAAGCTCCTGGGCCCGGGCGATGGCGTCGCCCCTCACCCCCATCGTCTCGAGCGAGGTGTTGGGGTGGGGACCGGCCAGAAAGACGAGTCGGGTGTCGGGGACTTCCTCGAGGATCGCCGGCATGGCGTCGACGACGAGCCGGGGGTCGAGCCAGTCGTGGAGGCCGCCGGCCCACAACAAGACGGGATCGTCGGGACCGAAGTGGGCGAATTCGGAGCGTAGGGGCTCGGTACGACTGGCCAGGTAGGCGCCCTCGACCCCGAAGGGCGCTATGGCAATCAATTCCTCGAAGGTGGGGTCGGCCTCGTGGTTGAGGTGGTTGATACGGCCGGCGGCGGCCAGGAAGCCCAGCCAGTGGTCGCGTTGGGTCTGGTTGGAGCAGACGAAGAAGTCACCGCGGACGGCCTGGTCGAGCAGCGTCTGCCGGGCGCCCTCGACCAGGTCCATGCGCCGGATGCGGTCGGCGCCGCCCCGGTGGAGCGCCTCGAGCTGGAAGGGGTCGAACCAGTCGAAGCAGATGGGCAGGTCCTCGGCAACGAGGTCGGCGCGATCGATCGAGACCCGCCCCTGGAGCACGGCGGCCCCCAGGTCGTCGACCGCGACATCGGCGAGGTCGACGACCGCCCGTCCGTCGACAGGGCTGACATCGGCACCGTGACCGGATGCCAGCACGACATCGTGGCGAGCCCCCAGGACTCGGGCCATGTGGGCGGCGCGGATGGCGGGTCCGGCCGCACCGGACCCGATCGGCTCAGGAGTTGCGACCAGAACCCTGATCATCGTTCTGGCCCTGACAGCGCCGCGGTCACGTAGCAGGACGGTAGTCGGGCGAAGGCCCGGATCGGCCCACCACGAGAAATCGGTCGATCTGACCACTGGGCGTCAGATCGGCGCAGAGACGCGCCCTACGGTCTGGTCGACTTCCCCTGCGTTCGTCTGCGGCGACTGCCGCGTCCACTCAGGAGAACTCATGCATCCCACCGCTCCCGACTTCACCGGGCGCACGGAGGCCTTCATCCTTCCGCTGTCCGATCCATCGGTCGATCCGATCGGCCACGATCCCCGATCGCAGTACGCCGAATCGTTCTGGCTGCCGATCCTGGGGCCCAGCACGCTGTGGTTGCTGCGGCACCTGGCCGGGCGTTTCGACCTCGAACCCGACGGCTTCGTGCTCGACCTCCTCGACACGGCCTCGGCTCTCGGCATCCGCTCCAACGGCGGGCGCAACAACGCCTTCCAGCGGTCGATCGGTCGGGTCGTCGGCTTCAACATGGGGCGGGTGGTCGATGACTCGACCCTGGAGGTGCGACGGGTCCTGCCCTGGCTGCACGGCGGCCAGATCGGGCGTCTGTCACCCTCCGCTCAGCAGCGCCACCGACTGGCAGTGGCCGGTCGGGCCGGGCAGCGGGCCGAGGACGCACGGCGGGCCCAGGAAGTAGCCCAGACCCTCCTGAACCTCGGCGACAGCCCCCGATCTGGTCGAACAACAGCTGGCAGCCTGGGGCGTCGAACCCCAGGTAGCCAACCACGCGGTCAACGTGGCTTGGGCGGCGAAGGCCCGGCGGGAAGGAGCAGCAGCGTAATCAGCAGTCGTCGTCGGGGGCGCCGAGCAGGTCCTTGGTGAAGTAGTGGATATCGGGGAGCTCGACGTAGTCGAGGGCCTCCCAGAACGCCAGCGCTCCGTCGTTCTCGCGCCACACGGCCAGCCTGAGCTTGGAGATCCCGGCGGCCAGGAAGCGGCGCTCCAGCTCGGAGACCAGTTCCCGGCCCAATCCGTCGCGACGACGGGTCGGCTCGATCGCCACCCGCTTCACCCAGCCCCGATGGCCGTCGTAGCAGCCCATGACGGCTGCGACCAGGTCGTCACCGTCGTGACCGAGCACGAAGAAGTCGTCCTCACTGGCCAGGCGGGTCGTTATCTCCGTCCGATCGACGGCGGCGCCCGACCCGAGGCCGCACGCCGCCCAGAGCTCCATGATGGCGTCGACGTCAGCCGAGGTCGCCACCCGGTAGCGCACGGTCAGCCCCAGGTGCGGGCCAGCTCGACGAGCGTCCGGACACCGAAGCCGGTGCCACCCTTGCGGTGCTCGGCATCGCCGTTGTCGGTCCAGGCCGGGCCCGCGATGTCGAGATGTACCCACGGGATACCCTCGGCCACGAACTCCGACAGGATGATCCCGGCCGTTATGGCACCGCCGTAGTTGCCACCGATGTTCTTCATGTCGGCCACCGGCGACTCGACCATCGACTTGTAGTCGTCGGGAAGCGGCAGCCGCCAAACCCGCTCCCCCGCCCGGTCGGCCGCTCGTTCGACGGTGGCGGCGAACTCGTCGTCATTCGACATGAGACCGGCAATCTTGGGACCGAGGGCTACCATGCACGCCCCGGTGAGAGTGGCCAGATCGACGATGGCGTCGGGCTTGGCCTCGCTGGCCAGGCTCAGTCCGTCGGCGAGGATGAGCCGGCCCTCGGCGTCGGTATTGAGGACCTCGATCGTCTTGCCGTTGCGAATCTTCAAGACATCGCCGGGTCGGGTGGCGTCGCCGCCCAGCATGTTGTCGGTCATCGGCAGGTAAGCACGTACGCGCACGGGCGCATCCACGGCCTTGAGCACCGACATGGCACCGACGACGGCGGCCGCTCCGCCCATGTCGCACTTCATGGTCATCATCCCCTGACCGGTCTTGATCGACAGGCCGCCGGCGTCGAATGTGATGCCCTTGCCCACGAAAGCGATGGTTCCGGTCGCCTTGCCCTTGGGACGGTAGGTCAGCTCGACGAACCGAGGTTGGTTGGTCGAGCCCCGGTTCACTCCGAGCAGACCCCCGAGCTTGGCCCGCTTGATGGCGGCCAGGTCCATGACTTTGGCCTGCAGCCCGGCACCGCGGGCCATGGTGGCGACGCGGCGGGCGAAGGCGGGGGCCGTCAGATCGCCGCCCGGTGCGTTGACGAGGTCGCGAGCCAACATCTGGCCGGCGGCGACGGCGCTGCCCATGGTGAGGCCACGTTTCACGGCGGCCGCAGTGGTGCCGGCGATCGTGACCCGACGGAGGGCGGTCTTGGACGTCTTGGGCTTCTCCGACTTGTACTCGTCGAAGTCGTAGAGGCCGAGCTCCAGCCCTTCGGCGAGGGCCTGAGCTGCCGACTCCTTGTCGAGGTCGTCGACCTCGCGGGCGGCGTCGGCGAGCATCGTCGTGGCGACCGCCTTGTGGCGACGAACGGCCCGCGAGAACGATGCGCCGGCCCGGCGCATCGTCGCCGGTGTCAGTTCGTCGACCGGACCCAGCCCGACCGCGGCCCGCAGACCCTTGGACGTGTCGACGATCATCGTCGTGCCGAGCTTGCCGTCGAACCCGCGACTGTCGAGGGCAGCCTGGTCGAGATCCTTCGGGCGGTCGCGGTCGCTGAATACGCCGACTCCGACCACCTCGGCAGAAGAGGGCGCAGAACGGGCGGTGCTGAGGGTGAGAGTCATGACCCTGACACTATCGCCGGCGACGGGCTAGCTTCCGGTGTCGATGGCGCCGAAGACCGACTGGAATCCGATCCTGCGAAGCGAGTTCGACCAGCCCTACTGGGCCGAGCTACAGCAGTTCGTAGCGAACGAGCGGGCCCGCTACGACGTCTACCCTCCCCCGGAGCAGGTGTTCGCTGCCCTTCACCTCACCTCGTACGCCGATGTCAAGGCTCTGATCCTCGGGCAGGACCCGTATCACGGTCCCGGCCAGGCCCACGGCCTGTGCTTCTCCGTGCAGCCCGGGGTGGCCATTCCGCCGTCACTTCAGAACATCCACATCGAGCTCGAAACGGACCTGGGCCAGCCCCGACCCGACCACGGCAACCTGGAGGCCTGGGCCCGCCAGGGGGTGCTGTTGCTCAACGCCACTCTCACCGTCCGGGCCCGGTCGGCGGCGTCACATCAGAAGAAGGGCTGGGAGACCTTCACCGACCAGGTGATCCGAGCCGTCAACGACAAGCCCGAACGCGTCGTGTTCATCCTGTGGGGCAGCTCGGCCCGACGGAAGGCCGAGCTGGTCGACAGGTCCCGACACGTGGTGATCGAGTCGCCCCACCCGTCGCCGCTGTCCGCGCACAGGGGCTTCTTCGGAAGCCGCCCTTTCTCCCGCACCAACGAAGCGCTGGCCGAGGCCGGCCGCGACAAGATCGACTGGAGTCTCTAGTCGGGCCCCATCAGGTCTGGGCGGGTCGGCTCCACGGTTGTAGCCGCACAGCGGGGCGGAGTTGGTCGGCGACGACGAGGGCGAGGGCGGCCCAGATGAGGGCGAAGCCCACGAACCTCCCGAGCGACACCGACTCGCCGAGCAGTCGCCACCCCACGAGGAACTGCGTGATCGGCACGATGTATTGCAGCAATCCGACGGCGATCAGTGGCGCCGAGCGCGCCGCGTTCGCGAACAGGACGAGCGGCACGACAGTCACGAGGCCGGTCAGCGCGATGAGGGTCCAAGTGGAAGCGGCCCCGTCTCCTTCGATCGGTTGGCCGCCACCGAAGCGGCCGACGAGGAGCAGGATGCCGACCGGCAGAGCGGCGAACATCTCGAAGGTCAGCCCCTCGAGCGCGCCCCAAGGGCCCTGCTTGCGGAGAAGCCCGTAGAGAGCGAAGGTGACGCCCAGGACCAGAGCGACCCAGGGCACACCACCCTGGCGAACGAACATCCACACGAGGCCGGCGCCGGCGAGCAGCAAAGCTCCGGCCTGGAGGGGTCGCAGGCGCTCTCCGAGCAGACCGATTGCCAGCGCTGTGCTCACGATCGGCATCAAGAAGTAGCCGAGAGCGGCCTCGACCGCCTGCTCGTTGGCCACGGCCCAGAGGAAGAACGACCAGTTGGCGAACACCGCCGCCAGCGCCGCCAACCCGTACACGAGGCGGCGCCGATCGATCGGCGGGAACGGCCACTTCCGGCGCAGGCTCCAGAATCCCGCGAGCGTCACCGCCCCGAACACGATTCGCCACCCGAGCTGATCGACCGGCTCGACGGTGTCGAGCTCGTTCCAGAAGAGCGGACTGAGCCCCCACCACAGGTCCGCGAATACGACCAGAGCGATGGGACGCGACACCGCTCAGCCGCGGACGAGGGGGCGGGTCAGGCAGGTGGGGCCGCCTTCGCAGGGAATGCAGAGCTGATCGGCGTCGAAGACCTGGACCTGGCACCCGGCCGCTCGCATCAACTCTGCGGTCTGTGGGAAGCCGGCCACGGCGATGACCTGGCGGGGCGCGGTGGCGAGCACATTGAGATTCAGCCCGCTACTGACCTCGAACTCGGCGGCGGGAGCGACGATTAGCTCCACACCCCGGTCGGTCAGGAGTTGATGGAGAGCAGCTGGCAGCAGTGGTTCGTGAACGAGCGCCAGGTCGGTGTCGAGCGGGCTGATCAGCGAGAGAAGGTGCAGGCACGCCTCCGGGCCACGGTGGTGAGGCAGGTCGAACACCGGAACCTCGATGCCGTGCGGTTCGACGATGGTCCGTAGTTGATCGATCCCGTGCTGGTTCGTGCGGTACCCCCGGCCGACCGCGATCGTCTCCGGGTCGACCCACAGCAGATCACCCCCCTCGACCGTGCCCGGCGCCTCTATGCGACCGAGAACCGGAATGCCGTGGTCCTGGTAGAAGGCGGCGTGGAGGTCGACCTCGTCTCGGCGCAGGTCCTTGCCGGGGCGAAGGAGTACGGCGCCATCGGTGAGGACGAACGACGGGTCGAAGGTGAAGATGGAGTCGGCCAGGTCGTCGACGCGGTCGTCGAACCAGACGATCTCGGCACCCGAGCCCGCCACCATGTCCGCGAACTGCCGGTACTGGCGCCCCAGGGCGTCGGGGTCGATCGGGTGGGCGTAGTGCCATCGGTCGGGGTCGGCGGTGAGGATCGCCCCCGGGGCGCGCATTGCGACCCGCCGGAGCGGGGCCACCATCGAGGCGACGCTCACTCGTTGCCCTGGACGCGTTCGCGCCCCGGGTCATCGGCGGCCAGGAGCGCCTCGGCGCCCGCCCCGTCGATCGCCGTGCAGAACTCGCCGTGCAGGTTGGCGACCGTCATGTCGTGCACGAGCTCGGGGTCGTGATCGACACCGTCGGGTCCGACGCGGTTGGCCGCCGCGCATCCGTCGGCGACGAGATAGGTGTCGAAGCCGAGGTTGCCGGCCATTCGGGTGGTCGTCTCGACGCACATGTTCGTGAAGAACCCGGCGATCACCAGGCGGCCGATGCCCCGACGCCGAAGCTCCAGCTCGAGGTTCGTGCCGACGAAGCCGCTGTTGACGTCCTTGTCGACCACCAGCTCGCCCGGAGCCGGTTCGAAGCCGGGCTTGAGCTGGCCGGACGGCAACGACAGCTTCAGAGGCGAGCCGGGCTCGCGCGAATCGTGACGGGTGAAGCCGACCGGGAGACCCGCATCGCGCCACGCCGCCAGCAGGTCGAGCATCACCGTCTCGGCGTTGGGGTTGTTCCGGCGGCCGTTCGGCCCGCCGTAGTACTCGAGGTCGTCGACCCCGTTCTGAACATCGATCAGGAGAAGGCTCGTGTCGGGGCCGAAGCGGAAGATCATGGCCGGAGCGTAGCCACCGACCGACACTCCGGTTCACCCCAGCGCCGGCAGACCTCGTCGAGGGAAGCAAGCGTCTGGCGGTAGGTGTCGAGCTCGTCGGCGAAGCAGTGATATCGCTCGTCGGCGTCGCCGCGATCGATCGACCGGGTTCCCGCCTCGACCGCGGCGCACTCCGCCCAGGGCTCCGAACCTAAGCCGCCGCGGCGGTCGGGGGCGCCGCTCCCCCATATGGCGAAGTCGATGAGGTGGCCCAGCTCGTGATCGATGAGTCGGTCCAGACGGCCACTGCTCCAGTTGCGGCGATCGATGGTGATGATGCCGTCGGGCGGGTTGTTGGTGACCCGGGCCCCCACGTCGGGTTCGGGGATGTCGACGATGACGACGTCGGTCGCCAGCCAACCCCATGGTGATTCCGCTATTCGTTCGAGGGCATGGCTGCGGATCTCGATCGGTTCGCGGATCGAGGCGAAGTTGCGGATGGCGTCGACGAGCAGCGTCGCCGTACCGGCGAGCATGGCCGTCGCCGCGATCGTTGCGACGACACGGGCCCACCGGCGACGGCGGCGGGGACGCTCGTCGTCGGCCGGGACCTTCGGGTCGCCGAAGTACTCCTCGAATTCCTCCGGCGTGAAGCTGACCGGGTCGAAGCGCTGGTCGCCGTCAGCCACGGGGCGTGGGAAGCGACTGCTCCAGCTCGACAACGGCAGCGAACAGGTCGCCCTCGCCCGCGACCCGCTCGAGCACGTCGGCCGCCTCGAAGTGCAGGGGCTCGCCGGACGCAGCGTCGCTCACCTCGTCCCAGCTGATCGGTGTCGACACGGTCGGACGCTCCTTCCCGCGCAGAGAGTACGGGGCGATCGTCGTCTTGTGGCGCGAGTTCTGGCTCCAGTCGATGAAGACCCGGTTAGACCTCTCCCTCTTAGCCATGTTCGCCGTCACCGCCGCCGGGTTCTGCTTCTCGATCAGCTGGGCGACGGCCAGAGCGAAGTCGGAGGCGTGTTGATGGGTGTGTTCGGTGTTGAGAGGCAGATAGAGCTGCATGCCCTTCGAACCCGACGTCTTGGCCCACGAATCGAGCCCGAGCGAGTCGAGGACGTCACGGATCAGAAGGGCAACCTGGGCACATTCGATGATCGTGGCCGGCGAGCCCGGATCGAGGTCGAACACGACAGTCGTCGGCGACTCGACGTCGCCGCACCGGGCCATGGGGGCATGAACCTCGAGCGCCGCCATGTTGCCGACCCAGGCCAGGGCCGCTGTCTCGGCGATCCGGCAGTAGTTGATGCCGCCACGCCGGTCGCCGGGCCCCAGGCAGGTGTCGATCCACTCGGGCCGGTGCTCGGCGCAACGCTTCTCGAAGAAGCTGCCCTCGGTGACGCCATCGGGCCAACGCCGCAAGGTGACCCCTCGGTCGGCGATGTGGGGCAGCATGACGTCGGCGATGCGAACGTAGTAGTCGATCACCTGAGCCTTGGTGAATCCGACGAGCGGGTAGAGCACCTTGTCGAGGTTGGAGACCTTGAGAGCGCGCCCGGCGACCTCGGTGCGGATCGCCTCAGACGGCGGCATCGAGCGCTAGGACGCCTTGCGGGCGGCGGTCTTCTTCTTGGCCGGCGCCTTCTTGGAGTTGGCCTTCTTCTTGGCCGGCGCCTTCTTCTTGGCGACCGGCTTCTTCTTGGCGGCCTGCTTCTTAGTGCCACGGGCGGTGGGGTGCCGGGTGCGGGCCTTCTTGGCCTCGGCCACGCTCGCCTCGAGCGCCGCCATGAGGTCGACGACCGAAGCGCCGGCGTCGTCGTCGGAACCGGTCGCCACCAGCGTCTCCTCGCCCGCCGCCTTCCGGTCGATGAGATCGAGCACGGCGAGGCGGTAGGTGTCCTGGTGCTTGTCGGGCTCGAAGTCGGCCTCGAGACTCGCTATCAGCTGACGGGCCATGTCGATCTCCTTGTCGGAGACCTCGACGTCGTCGAGACCGTCGAACAGCTCGACTTCGTCGGCGCCGACGACCTCGTCTGCGTACACCATCGTCGACAGGAGTAGCCGCCCGTCGACGGGCCGGATGGCGGCTAGGTACTGCTTGGTGCGCATGACGAAGCGGGCGATGCCCACCTTGCCCGCCTCTTCCATGGCCGCCACGAGCAGCTTGTAGGACTTCTGAGTGTCGGGGCTGGGCGCCAGGTAGTAGGCGGAGTCGTAGAAGATCGGGTCGATGTCGACCAGATCGACGAACTCCTCGAGATCGATGGTGCGGACTGCATCGGGGTCGAGGGCGGCCAGCTCGTCCTCGTCGATCGTCACGTACTCGCCGGACGGGAGCTCGTAGCCCTTGACGATGTCCTCGTAGGCGACCTCGTCACCGGTAGCTGCCGACACCCGCTTCTGCTTGACTCGACTGCCGGTCTTGGAGTCGATCTGGTTGAAGGAGACGTTCTTGCGCTTGACCGCGCTGAACAGCTTGACCGGGATGTTGACCAGGCCGAAGCTGATCGAACCCGACCAGATGGGACGTGCCATACGTCAATTATCGCCCAGATGACGTGGGACTGTTAGTTGATGCTCCCGTAGCCTCCGGGGCGTGATCGACCTCGACGCCTCGACGGTGATGATCCAGTGGGCCACCGGAGGCCTTTTCTTCCTGTGGATCACGACCCGCCGGCGCCTGGTCGGCCTCGGCTATGGCTGGCTCCAGCGGGCCACCTTCATCGTGTTCGCCATCATCGGTCTCGTCGTGGCAGCCGCCACCGATTGGGTGCCCGTCCGCGACGTGATGACGTTGATGATGATTGGCGCGGCCACGTTTGCCCTGGTCGTCTCCTACCAGCGTCGGGCGGCCGGCGTGAGGGGCCAGCGGGAGGTGATCGAGCGTCGCAGTGCCCGGGTGGCCGAGATGACCGGTATCGACCGGGAGGAGCAGCGCTTCGACAAGGACGCAGCCGAGTTCCCCCCGGCTCTCGACGCCATCGCCCCGGCCTTCGGTCTGATCGCCTGTGTCGCCGCCGGCATCGATGCCGCCGATCCGGCCTGGCTCGGCGTGGCCCGCATCGTGGTCGGGGCGTTCTTCCTGGGCGCTGTAAGCGACGCCATGCTGCTCGGACACTGGTACCTGGTGCAGCCGGGCCTGTCCCGGGCGCCGTTGAACGAGCTGGTGCGTTGGACGGCCGCTCTGTGGCCGTTAGAGCTGCTCGTCCTGTTGTTGCCGACCGGGATGTGGTCGGTGCTCAACGGCACGATCGACGACGGCTTCGGCGGTCAGCTGGGCTGGTTCTGGGCGGCGTCGACCGTGGCGACGATCGTCCTGCTCGTCGTCACGATGCTGGCACTACGGGAGCGGCAGTACTCGGCCGTGATGGCCGCCACCGGGCTTCTCTACCTGGCCATCCTCATGGCCTTCAGCATGGACCTGGTAGCCCGAGCGACCCTGCGCACCTGACAAGGGGTCTGACCCCTATGGACCTGACAAGGGGTCTGACCCCTTTGGGTCACGGTCTAAGGGTCTGGTGAGTGACTGAGAAGGGGTCTGACCCCTTTGGGTCAACGGTCTATGGGTCTGACCCCTTTGGGTCAGGTGAGGGTGGCCAGGTGGTGGTCGACCCGGTTGAGGGGATCGGGTCCGTCATCGGTGGCGACGACGATGTCCTCGATGCGGGCGCCCCACTTACCCGGGATGTAGATGCCCGGTTCGATCGAGAAGGCGTTGCCGGCCACCAGCGCCTCGGAGTTGCCGTCGACGATGTAGGGCTCCTCGTGCTCCTCGGTGCCGATCCCGTGTCCGGTGCGGTGGATGAAGTATTCGCCGTAGCCGGCAGCGGTGATGATGTCGCGGCCCGCCCGGTCCACCTCCTCGGCGGGCGTGCCCACCTGGGCCGCTGCCACCGACGCCGCCTGGGCCTCGAACAACACGTCGTACAGCTCCTGGAACTCGGCCGGGGGATCGCCCGTGTAGACGCAGCGAGTGAGGTCGGAGCAATAGCCGACGCCGTCGTCACCGACCATCGTCCCCCCGAAGTCGCACAGCACCACCTCGTTCTCGCCGATCACCCGGTCGCCGGCGTGGTGGTGCGGGCTGGCCGCGTTCTCGGCACTGGCGACGATGGCGAAGTTCACCCGGTTGTGGCCCTCGGCCACGATCTGGCGGCCGAGCTCGGCCGACACGGCCGCCTCGGTCCGGCCGACGAGCGGGATCTGGCCCGACTGGAGTCGTTCGGCGATGCGATCGACAGCCGCCGCCGCCTGGCGCAGCCGGGCGATCTCGTCGGCGCTCTTGACGGCGCGAAGCGGGGTCATGACCTCGGAGGCGTTGCGGAAGCGGACGGCGGGCGCCCGGTCGATCAGGCCGACGAGGAACCTCGACCAGGTCGTGTCGCCGATCGCCGCCGTCTGGGCCCCGCCCATCAGACCGACGGTCAGGTCGAGGGGATCCTCTGTCTCACCCCAGGGCACCAGCTCGAACTCGGGAATGGGCTCGACACGAGGGGCCTCCAGCGCCGGAATCAGCATTCGCGCCTGTCCGTCCACAGGCAACACCAGCATCGTGAGTCGTTCGAGGGGCATCGCCTCGTACCCGGTCAGGTACGGGAGGTCGGCACCAACCGACAGCAAGAGTACGTCTACGCCCCGAGCCGTCATCTCGGCCCGAGCTCGGTCGAATCGGTCGGCGAAGGAACTCATGACCGCCAGTCTCTCACGCCCGGGCCGCCGACTCGCCCTGCTTGGCGTGGTAGCTCGACCGAGTCAGCGGGCTGGATTCGACGTGTCTGAGGCCGAGCTCGGTCTCGCCAACCCGTTTCCACTCGTCGAACTCGGCCGGCTCGACCCACCGGGCCACCGGCATGTGATGCGATGTGGGTCGCAGGTACTGGCCGATCGTGACGATGTCGACGCCGACGGCGGCCAGGTCGGCCATCGTCGCCACGACCTCGTCGGGCTGTTCACCCAGTCCGACGATGATCGACGACTTCGTCACGAGCCCGGCGGCCGAGGCCCGGGCCAGCACCGCCAGGCTGCGGGCGTAGGAAGCCGAAGGCCGGGCCACCCGCTGCAGGCGCGGCACGGTCTCGATGTTGTGGTTGAGCACGTCGGGTCGCGCCTCGTTCACGACGTCGAGAGCGCTTGCGTCGCCCTTGAGGTCGGAGATCAGCACCTCGACCCGAGTACCCGGCCGGCGATCGCGGACAGCCCTGATCGTGGCGGCCACGTGGCCGGCTCCCCCGTCGACCAGGTCGTCGCGAGCGACCATCGTGACGACGGCGTAGTCGAGGTCCATCTTCTCGACGGCCTCGGCCACCTTGACCGGCTCGTCGGCATCGGCAGCTTCGGGGTGGCGGGTGTCGACGAGACAGAAGCCGCACTTGCGGGTGCACCGCTCACCCAGGATCATGAACGTGGCCGTGCCGTCGTTCCAGCAGTCGAAAATGTTCGGGCACCCGGCTTCCTCGCAGACCGTCACCAGGTCGAGGCTGCGCATGACCGACTTGAGGCGGCGGTACTCGGGGCCCATGTCGGCTTTGACCCGCATCCAATCGGGCTTCCGAGTCGAGATCTCGAGCCCGGTGGTCACCCCGGCTTCGGCCAGCCGGCCCTCGAGCCGCACCGAGGTCCCCTCGAGATGGCGGGCCGGTTCGACCAGGGGTGCCCCGGGTGGGCCCGATCGTTTGCCCGGACCCTCGCCCCGGCTGAACGGCGTCAGGTCTTCGACCCGGTTGCGCCACACGACGTCCTGACGGTCGAGCTCGCCTCCCCATCGGGCCGAGGCATGATCGACGATTCGGTCGACCACCGTACGCATGTCCGCGTCGATACCCTCGGCGGCCAATGATGTGACCGCCTTGTCGGTGATCCCGCAGGGAACGATGTGATCGAACCATGCCAGGTCGGTCGTGACGTTGAGAGCGAAACCGTGCATGGACCGGCCCCGACTCAAGCGGACGCCGATGGCCGCGATCTTGCGGGGCGAGTCCGAGTGGGGCGCCACCCACACCCCGGGGAAACCGGCGAGCCGGCCCGTGTCGGCGAGGCCGAGATCGGCCAATGCGTCGATGAGAACCTGTTCGACCGCGGTCACGTAGGCGACGGAGTCGGCCATGCCGCCGCCCCTCTTGCCCGGCACCCACAGGATCGGGTAGCCGACGAGCTGACCCGGTCCGTGAAAGGTGATGTCGCCGCCGCGGTCGGCGGTGACGAGTTGCGCCCCGACCTCGGCGGCATCGACCAACAGGTGCTCGGTCGACGCCCGGGACCCGAGGGTGAACACCGGTGGATGCTCGAGCAACAGGAGATGGTTGTCCGACGACCGGTGATAGAGCGCTCGCTGGAGCTCGAGCGCGTCGTCGTAGGCGACTCGCCCCAACCAACGCGCTCGCAGGGGTCGGGCGGCCCCGGCGGTCAGTTCGGCGGGGGTGGGCACGCTACCAATATCTCGCGAGTTCAGGTGATCTCGGACTCCCAGTCGGAGGTTTCGATGATCTCGCGCAGCTTGGCCAAGAAGGCGGCCGCGTAAGCGCCGTCGAAGGCCCGATGGTCCCAGGCCAGAGCCAGAACCCCGATCGAGTGGATGGCAATGCTCTCACTGCCGAACTCGTCGGTCACCACTACCGGCTTCCGATGCACACCGTCGGTCGACAGGATCGCCACCTGAGGCTGGTTGATGATCGGGAACTGCATCATCGTGCCGTACTGTCCCGGGTTGGTGATGGTGAAGGTGCCGCCCGACAGATCGTCGGGTGTCACCTGCTTCGAGCGGGCCCGGGTCGCGATGTCGACGACATCGCGGCTGAGCTGACGCAGGCGCTTGCCCTCGACGTTCTTGACGACCGGGGCGAGCAGGCCGTCGAAGTCGAGGTCGACGGCGATGGCCACGTTCAGGTCGCGGTGCAGCACGATCTCGTCGCCCGCCAGCGACGCGTTCATGAGCGGGAAGTCGCGCATGGCGTCGGCGACGGCCCGGAGGATGAACGGCAGGTACGTGAGGCTGAATCCCTCCTCGGACTTCCAGGCCGCCCGGTGGCGACGCCGAACGACCTCGACCGCCTCGAAGTCGACCTCCATGGCGGTGAGCACATGGGGTGAGGTGGCCTTGGACATCACCATGTGCTCGGCGGTGCGGCGCCGGATGTTGTTGAGCGGCACGCTCTGTCCCGGGGCGCCGACCGGTGAGGCCGGAGCGGTCGACGCCGGCGCCGCATGGGCCGGCGCGGTGGACACCGCCGGAGCGGGTGGGGCCGCGGGGGCCGGAGCAGCCGCCGGCGAGGGCGCGGCTGGCGCCGCGGCCGGAGCGGGCGGGGCCGCGGGAGCCGGTGCCGGCCGAGCGGTGGCGCCTGTACGGGCGATCTCGGCCTCTACGTCCTTGCGGGT
>JAAUYH010018397.1_pt1 | contig 20778 bp, 20 predicted proteins | sample 7278061 | NCBI WGS metagenome assembly JAAUYH01 (sample SAMN14350203, study PRJNA611818) | marine sediment metagenome | isolation source: surface marine sediment (0.6m) | place: French Polynesia: Moorea | collected 2018-08 | reverse complement strand
CCGGCGAGCGCCAACTGATCCTCGCAAGCCCGCAGCAGGAGCTGCAGATGGGCGAGCAGGCCTACGTGCCGTCTCAGCAATCGCAGGGCGGGGTCTATGACGTCGACCCCGCGTTAAACGCCTATGTCAGTCGCGTCGGGCAGAAGATCGCCGCCTACAGCGACAATCCGCTGCCCTACGAGTTCGTCGTGCTGAACAATTCCATACCCAATGCGTGGGCACTGCCAGGCGGCAAGATTGCCATCAACCGCGGACTGCTGACCGAGATGAACTCGGAAGCCGAGCTCGCCGCCGTGCTGGGCCACGAGATCGTGCACGCTGCGGCCAGGCATTCGGCGCAGCAGATGACGCGGGGCATGCTGACGCAGATCCTCGTCGTGGGCACGGCCGTGGCAACCAGCGACAGCGATTACGGTGATCTCGCGATCGGCGGCGCGACGCTGGGCTCTCAGGCGTTCCTGGCACGCTACGGGCGCAGCGCCGAGCTTGAGTCCGACGAATACGGCATGAAATACATGCGTGCCGCCGGCTACGACCCTTCCGGAGCAGTCCAGCTGCAGGAGACCTTCGTCCGCCTGAGCGAAGGCAGGCGAACGGACTGGCTGTCCGGCCTGTTCGCGAGCCACCCGCCATCGCGTGAGCGCGTGCAGGCAAACGTCGCAACGGCCGCGACGCTACCGCCCGGCGGCGAACTCGGCGTCGAACGCTACGAGGCTGCCCTGAAGCGGACGCGGCAGCTCGAGCCCGCTTATAAACTCTACGATGAAGGCCGCAAGGCGCTGGCCGAGAAGCGCTACGACGAAGCCGTGGCCAAGGCCGAAGGGGCAATTAATCTCTTCAACGGTGAGGCGCACTTCCACAGCCTCAGGGGCGATGTTCGTCTCGTGCAGAAGAACTACGACTGGGCGGTCACGAACTACACGCGCGCGATCGAACGTCGCAGCGAGTTCTTCTACTACCACCTGCAGCGCGGTCTGGCCCGCAACGAACTCGGCCAGAAAGATGCGGCCGTGGCCGACCTCGAGCGTGCCAACTCGCTATTGCCGACCGCGCCGGCGCACTACGTGCTGGGAACAATCGCCGAGGAGCGGGGCAACCGGGGCCGCGCGATCGAGCACTTCCGGACGGTGGCGTCATCCGACCGCGGCGAATACGGCAAGGCAGCGTCGACACGGCTGGTCCGGCTGGACCTGGCCGACAACCCCGGCAACTACATCAAGCGAGGCTGCTCGGCGGACAACAACGGAAACCTGATCGTCCAGGTTCGAAACGATGCGCCGATTGCCGTCAGGAACATCGAGATCGCCGTTACCGTCGGCAGTGGCGGGACCGCACGTGACATCCTGCAGCGGATTCGAGGTCCGATCGCGTCGGGGCAGATCGCCGGTGTCAACACGGGACTGGGGCCATACACCGGCGGCAATTGCCCGGCGCGCATCACCCGGGCCGAGGTCGCCGAGTGACCCGTGCGACGAAGACCGTGCGTTTACACAGTAAGGGCTCATTGCGCGATGCCGCATCGCGAATAGCGTGGTACATCGCCTGAGCCGTTTCGAATCAATCTTTGAGGATCAAGCAAAATGATACGAGTCATTATTCTTTGTTCGCTTCTCGTGGCAAGCGCATGCACGGTGGCAGATGAGGGCAGGGCGAACCCTGAAACCGAGAGAACGGTTTCCGTGTCCGGTAACGCCACGGCGTCGGCAACGCCTGACAGTGCGCTGGTGGATATGGGTATCGTAGTCAGGTCGAAGCAGCTCGGTGAGGCGCAGAGCCGTGTCGCCGAGCAAACAAACGCGCTGCTCGAGGCCACCGACAAACTTGGCATCGACCGGAGCAAAATCGATACGACGGGCGCTAACGTGCGTCCCGAGTATCGCTGGAACCGGAATACAGAGCAGCAGGAGTTCGTCGGCTACATCGCCGAGCGCCGGATCAGCGTGACCGTCGAGGAACTGGAGATACTCGGGCAGCTGATCGAGGGCGCTGTCAGTGCCGGCGTCAACCAGGTGTCGTCTCCCGTGTTGCAGAGCGCAGGCCGCGAGGCCGCCTATCGGGAGGCGCTGAAACGGGCGGCGCTAAACGCGAGAAGCAACGCCGAGATCCTCGCCTCGACGCTGGGCGCCAGCCTCGGAGATGCGATCAAGGTTAACGCCAGCAGCGCCGTGCCGTTTCAGCCTCGTGCGGGCGGTAACTTGTTCTCCGTCGCCGAAAGCGCGGCTGCGCCCGCGTCTTACAACCCCGGCGAGCTGACGTTCAATGCGACGGTGAACGTGACTTTCGCCCTCGTCGACTAGCCGATGCCGGTGAGCGCAAGGCCGTTGCGATGCCTGTCTGCAGCTTCGTTCCTGCTGATCGCCACATCGATCCAGGCCGACGATAGCGTATCCGTCCAGAGAGACATTCCCTACTACCCGGAGTCGATACGTTCTGCGGATGACTACATCGACAGCCGAGCCAGGCTGGACGTCTACTGCCCCGACAGCGAGATGCCCCAGCCCGTCATCGTCTGGTTTCACGCCGGCGGCATTCGCGGTGGAGAGAAGCACCTGCCCGACGCGCTGGTCGACAAGGGTGTCTGCGTCGTATCCCCGAACTACCGGCTGTTTCCCAAGGTCCTGTCGCCGGCCTACATCGAGGATGCGGCGGCCGCCGTAGCATGGGTTTTCGACAGCATCGCCGACTATGGGGGCGATCCGTCGCTGATCTTCCTGTCCGGTCATTCTGCAGGCGGCTACCTGTCGTCGATGCTGACGATGGATAAGCGGTGGCTCGAGGCGCACGACATTGACGCAAACGTTGTGGCCGGGCTGATCCCGATGAGCGGTCACACGATCACGCACTTCACGATTCGCGAGGAGCGCGGGCTGCCCGGCGAGACCCCTGTCATCGATGACCTGGCCCCGATCTACCACGTGCGCGAAGACGCACCGCCGATACTGCTTATTACCGGTGACCGGGAAAAGGAGCTGCTCGGTCGCTACGAGGAGAACGCCTATTTCATGCGCATGATGACAGTAGCGGGCCACGTGGATACGCGCATCATCGAACTGAAGGGCTACGGCCACTCGATGACGGAGCCGGCATTTCCGCTGCTCCTCGATGAGGTCGAGCGTGTCGCCGGACTGCGTCGCGCGGCTTCAGCGGCCGGCGAATAGCGGTCGAAAGCCCGCTGCGGCCCGCTGGATTCGGGCCTTTCAGCCTAGAGGGAAAATACCTACCCGAAAAGGCTGGCGCAGCTGCCGCGGCGGGTCTATAAATAGAGGGTAAGAAGAAGAAAATCCGCATACGCCAAGGAGAGCGAGATGATGAGTAAGGCGAAAACACTCACGGTCTTTATAGCCGTCCTGTTTATCGTCATCGGTATTCTTTCACTGCAGATTGGAATCGCGATCGGCTGACGTTCGGCCGAGGATCGGCTAGCCAGGCCGCCTGCAAAGTATGAGCTGACCAACGGGCAACGACGCGTTTCGTTGCCCGCCTGGTTTATTCACCCTGTTGGACTGTTCGCTCCTGAAATCGGCTCAGTCGCTCTTGATCGCGTCCCGAAGCCGCTGGTATCCGAGCTTGATCTCGTGTCCGAGACTTCCCAGCGCATCACCGACGTCCTCGCCGGTGCGTTCCAGCTGGGCCCGCTGCGAGAATTCCTTCATCTTGCCTTCAAGTTCTTCCCATTCATCCTGGGCGTCTTTCGATGCAAGGTGCATCTGAACGCGAAGCTCGTCGCGCTTTTGTTTCAGTTCTTCAAGAATGTCGTCGAAGTCAGCCATAACCCCCTCCTGTCAGAGCGCGTCACGCACTCTCTCCAGTCTCTCTTTTACGTCAGAAGCAAGTCCAGCGACATCCGGATGATCCACAAGTGACATGACGCTTGCCGGGTCCATGAAGCTGACTTCCACGTCGCCGCTGTCCGTCTCCCGAACGAGGACGTTGCAGGGCAGCAGCAGGCCGATATCGGGCACGGCCTGGATCGCCTGGTGTGCGAGGCTCGGATTGCAGGCGCCGAGGATGCGGTAGCGCTTCATGTCCGCGCCCAGCTTCGTGTTGAGTTTGTCCGCGACGTCGATGTCCGACAGCACGCCGAAGCCCTCCTGCTCGAGTGCTGCAGTTACATTATCGATTGCCGCGTCGAAGTCCTGCCCGACGAGCTTCCCGAAACCAAAGTCGCTGCGCATAGCCTTTCTCTCAGCGGCTTATGTGCCGCAGTAAATATCGTGCAACAGGTGAATGATCTTGTCGGCCGGTCCGCTGGCCAGCCGGTAGTAGACGGTCTGGGACTCTCGCCGGGTGTCGACCAGCCCCTGCTGCCGCAGCTTGGCGAGCTGCTGCGACAGGGCCGACTGGCTCAAGGGAATCACGTCGTTGATTTCACCGACCGAGCGCTCGCCCTCTGCGAGCAGGCACAGGATCATCAGCCGGCTTTCATTACCCAGTGCTTTCATGACGCCGGCGGCCTCGGCGGCGTGCTTTCGCATGTCGTCGCTGCTCGGGAGCTTAAATTCCTGATTTTCCTTGATTTGTCTGGATTCCGGCATCTTGGGGCCCGTAGCGGCTCGCTTGAAGTGAACCAAATATAGCGGATTCTAAATTAGAAATAAATAAATTAGTATTTACTACTTTAGCAAAACCGCATATATTAGGCCCAAGTCACCCAAGGGAAAGAGAAATGGCGAGGATCGCAGTAGTTGGCGCCGGCATTGGCGGTATCACACAGGTCTACGAACTCAAGAAGCAGCTTGGCAAGGAACACGAGGTCCTGCTGTTCGGCGATTCTGAGACGTTCGAGTTCACGCCATCCAATCCATGGGTTGCCGTCGGCTGGCGCAAGGCGAAGCAGATCACGATCGAGCTGCCGAAGCTGATGAAGAAGTACGACATCGGCTTCAATTCAGTCGGCGTCAGGAGGCTCCACCCGGACAAGAGCGAACTCGAACTGAACGATGACTCGACCGTCTCGTATGACTACCTCGTCATCGCCACCGGACCGAAGCTGGCGTTCGAAGAGGTCGACGGTCTCGGACCCGAGAACGGCTACACGCAGTCAATCTGCAAGACCGGTCATGCAGAAACCTCGTTCTCCAACTTCGAGAAACTGGCCGCAGACCCCGGCCCGGTCGTGATTGGCGCCGCGCCGGCCGCGTCCTGCTTCGGCCCGGCTTACGAATACGCGTTCATCCTCGACACGGAACTGAAGAAACGAAAGATCCGGCACAAGGTGCCGATGCACTTCGTCACCCCGGAGCCCTACATCGGACACCTGGGATTGGACGGCGTCGGTGACACGAAGGGACTGATGGAGTCAGAGCTCCGCGACCGCCACATCCATTGGACCTGCAACGCAAAGATCGAAAGCGTCGTTGACGGCAACATACGCTTTACCGAGTACGATGAAGACGGCAACGAGAAGAGGGAACATGACCTCGAGTTCAAGCACTCGATGATCCTGCCGGCGTTCAAAGGCGTCGATGCAGTCAACGACATCGAAGGGCTGACAAATCCTCGCGGCTTCATCCTGATCGACAAGTACCAGCGCAATCCGACGTTCCAGAACATCTACGCCGTCGGCGTCTGTGTCGCCATCCCGCCGGTATCGGCGACGCCGGTCCCGACCGGGGCTCCGAAAACCGGTTACATGATCGAGTCAATGGTGTCCGCAACGACCCACAACATCGCAAACGCGATCGAAGACAAGGAGCCGGACCAGCGCGCGACGTGGAACGCGGTTTGCCTCGCCGACTTCGGTGATAGTGGTGTCGCCTTCGTTGCCATCCCGCAAATCCCGCCGCGCAACACGAACTGGGCATCCCGCGGCAAGTGGGTGCACCTCGCCAAGGTCGCGTACGAGAAGTACTTCCTACACAAGGTCAAGGCGGCCAAGACCGAGCCCTACTACGAGAAGACCGTGCTGAAGATGGTCGGCGCAACTCGCCTGAAGGAAACCGCTTCATGAAAAACAGCATCATCCGGCTCGCGACGGAAAAGCCGCGCGTCGTCTATGCGATCGTACTGTCGCTGGTCCTGGTCACCGCGGCGCTGATGATCCGCCTCGAGATCGATACGGACCCGGAGAACATGTTGCCGCCGGACCAGTCCGATCGCGTCTTTCACAACCAGGTTGAAGACCGCTTCGTGTTGCACGACGCCATCGTTGTCGGCATCGTCAATCGCAACCACGATGAGGGCATCTTCAATGTCGACACGCTGACGAGTCTGCATGCGCTAAGCGAATCGATCCTGAACATCGAGGGCGTCATCGAACCGGACCTGATGTCGCTGGCTGTCGCCGACAACATCGGCCAGGAAGGGCCGGGCACGATTCGCTTCGAATGGATGATGCGCGATGCACCGACGACGGCAGCCCAGGCCGAGTCCATTCGCGACAAGGTCAGCCGCCTGCCGCTGCTGAAGGACACGCTGGTGTCCGGCGACGGTCGCGCCGCCGCGATCTATGTGCCGATCGAAAGCAAGGACCTCAGTTACCCGATCTCGCAGGAGATCCTGGCGCTGACCGAGTCGCTCCAGTCAAACGACGAGTTCCACGTGACGGGCCTGCCGGTCGCCGAAGACACCTTCGGTCACGACATGTTCGTGCAGATGGGCATATCGGCGCCGCTCGCCGGCCTGATGATCTTCCTGCTGATGCTGTATTTCTTCCGCAGTGCGCTGCTGGTCATCGCACCCATGCTGGTCGCCATGGCGACGGTCATCGTCAGCATGGGCCTTCTGATCGGCTTCGGTTTCACCGTGCACATCATGAGCTCGATGATCCCGATCTTCCTGATGCCAATCGCCGTCGTCGACTCGGTGCACATCATGTCGGAGTTCGCCGATCGCTATCGGCCCGACAAAGACGCGAAGGCCGTCATCTCGGAAGTCGTTGGCCACCTGTATACGCCGATGCTGTTCACATCGCTGACGTCCGCCGTCGGCTTCCTGTCATTGTTGCTGACACCGATTCCGCCGGTGCAGATCTTCGGCGCTTTCGTCGCCTTCGGCATTCTCCTGGCCTTCCTGCTGACGATCCTGCTGATCCCGGCCTACATCGTCCGGCTGTCGCCCGGCGCCCTAGAGCGCCTCGCTTCCGAGAGCAAGACTGCGCACACGGAGACGCCGCTGGCGCGCATGCTGCGTCGCCTGGGGCGTTTCTCGATGCGTCGCGGCAAACTGATTACCGGTGTCGCCGTGTTGTTCATCGCGGTGAGCATCGCCGGAATTTCGCGGATCGAGATCAACGACAACCCCGTTCGGTGGTTCAAGGCCAGCCACCCGATCCGGGTCGCCGACACCGTGCTGAACGAACACTTCGCCGGCACCTACGACGCGTTCTTCGTGTTGACGCACTCCGATACGAAAGCCACCGAAGGCTTCATCTCTGAAGCTCAGGCACTGCTGGCCGACATCGAAGAGCCGTATGCGTCAACCCTGGCGGAGCAGCTGGGCAACAGCAGCGACAGTGACTTCTACGGCGCCATCATCGCCACAGCCGACGACGCGTTGTTCGAAACGGGTGACGACAATTCGATGGCGGCGCTCGAGAGCCTGATCGCACTCGCCGAGGACGCGCAGTCGGCGTCTCGTTACTTCCAGCGGCCGGACGTTCTTGCCGAGATCGAGGGCATCCAGGCGGCGCTGGATGCGTCCGGCTACGTCGGCAAGACCAATGCGTTGCCCGACGTCGTCAAGGTCGTCAATCGCGAGCTGCGTGGCGGCGACGAAGCGCATTATGACATTCCGGGCTCGGTACCGGCCGTCGCACAGACGCTGCTGCAGTACCAGTCTTCGCACCGGCCACAGGATCTATGGCACATGGTGACGCCCGATTACACGTCGACGGCGATCTGGCTGCAACTAAAGAGTGGCGACAACCAGGACATGAGCAACGTCATCGCTGCGATGGACGATCACCTCGCGAAACACCCGCTGCCCGCCGGTGTCGAGGCCCGCTGGGCCGGCAAGACGTTTATCAACGTCGTCTGGCAGGACGCGATGGTCAAGGGCATGCTCATAAGCCTCGTCGGCGCATTCGGCGCCGTGTTCCTGATGATGACCTTGCTCTTCAGGAGCGTGCGCCTCGGGCTTCTGGCGATGGTGCCGCTGTCCGTGACGATCCTCGGCGTCTATGGCCTGATCGGCTGGATCGGCAAGGACTATGACATGCCGATCGCCGTGCTGTCTTCGCTGACGCTCGGCCTGTCCGTCGACTTCGCGATCCACTTCATCGAACGCACGCGAGCGCTGCTGCGCAGCACGGGCTCATTCGAGACAACGAGTCAGCAGATCTTCGAAGAGCCGGCCCGAGCCATCGCTCGCAACGCGATCGTTATCGCTATCGGATTTACGCCGCTGTTCTTTGCGCCGCTGGTGCCCTACATCACGGTAGGCGCGTTCATGGCGGCCATCATGGCGCTGTCCGGCGCCACGACGCTGGTGCTGCTGCCTGCACTGTTGTCATGGGCAGGCGGCTGGCTGTTCGGCGGCGACGTCGGACGGTCTGCGCCTTCGCCGGATGCAGCGGCGACGGCTTAGGAGTATTGACATGTTCAGAGCTATCATTCTTGCGACCCTACTGACGGCGGCTCATGCCATCGCGTCGGACATGACCGACGCCGATGCCATTGTGGAGCGCGCCAATCTCGCGTCCTACTACGCCGGTGCCGACGGCCGGTCCGAGGTGCGCATGCTGATCGCCGATGCGCAGGGCAGGAAGCAGCGTCGACAGTTCACCGTGCTGCGCCGCGACGTCGAGGAAGGTGGCGGGCAGCAGTTTCTCGTCGTGTTCAGTCAGCCATCCGACGTGCGCAACACGGTGTTCCTCGTGCACAAGCACCTGGATCGGGACGACGACCGCTGGCTGTACCTGCCCGGGCTCGACCTCGTCAAGCGAATCTCGGCAGGCGACAAGCGAACGTCCTTCGTCGGCGCACATTACTTCTACGAAGACGTGTCTGGCCGGCGGCCGTCGGACGACACGCACGAGCTCATGGAGACCACCGACGAGTACTACGTCCTTAAGCACGTCCCGCTCGATGCATCGAGTGTCGAGTTTGCGAGCTACACAACGTGGATCCACCGCGAGACGTTCATCCCGATGAAGATCGAATACCTGAACGATGCCGGCAAGCTCTACCGCTCCGTCGAGGTGTTGAAAGTCGAAGACATCGACGGGCACGCGACGGTAACGAGGAGCCGCGTCTCCGATCACATCGGTGGCGGCCAGACCGACATGCAGTTCCGCTTCATCAGCTACGACCTCGGCCTGTCCGACGACGTGTTCACCGAACGGTCGCTGAGAAGCCCGCCGCGAAACTGGCTCGAGCGCTCCAGCGAATAGGGACGCATGCTCGTGAGATTATTGCTGCTCATACTGCTGCTTCCCGGCCTCAGCTTCGCCCAGGACGACGACTTCTGGGACGAAGAGTGGGAAGACGAGGAGGCCGGACTGCCGTTCGCCGGTTTCATCGAAGCCGGGGCCGGATTCCGCCTGCAGGATGACCCGTTCATTGACCGAGACCTGACGCTCGCCGATCTGCGGGCGAGGTTAGAGGCCGAATGGACGCCCGGCCGCGCGACGCTGAGCCTGAAGGCCGACGCGTGGTACGACGACATCGAAAACGGTGTCGAGGCCGAGGTCCGAGACCTGTCAGTGGCGTTTCGGGTGGGCGACAACGTGGACGTCAAAATCGGCCGCCAGGTGCAGACCTGGGGCACCGGCGATCTCGTGTTCCTGAATGACCTGTTCCCGAAAGACTTCGTGTCGTTCTTTTCCGGGCGCGATGACGAGTACCTCAAAGCGCCGGGTAACTCGATCAGGCTGTCGCGCTTCGGCACCGCGTTTAACGTCGACCTCGTCTGGTCGCCCGTCTTCGATCCTGACATCTACCTGGACGGTAATCGCTACTCCTTTTTCTCCCCCGTCGCTGGTGGCAACGTCGCCCCAAGCCCTCCCCTTTCGGCGCTAGAACCCGACGAAGGCATCGGCGACGGGGAGTTTGCCCTGCGAGTGTTCCGCAATATCGAGGGCAACGAATACGCAGCGTATGCGTACCGGGGCTATTTCAAGCAACCCAATGCACTGACCGCGTCGCTGGTGCCGACGTTTGCCCCGCTGGCGGCCTTCGGCGCGAGCCTGCGGCGGCCGATGGGGCCCGGACTCTTCAACGCGGAAGTCGTCTACTACAGTTCGCTGGACGACAGGGATGGAACCGATCCGCTACTGCCCAACGACCAGTTCCGCGCCCTGGCAGGTTACGAGTGGGAGGCCCGGCCAAACTTCACAGTGGGGCTTCAGTACTACCTCGAAGCCACGCTCGACTATGACGAGCTCGAGGCAAATTCGCCGAATCCGACGCTCGAGCCCGACCGCTACCGTCACCTGCTGACGAATCGGCTGACGTACCGGGCGGCCAGGGATCGCCATACGTTTTCCTTATTCACCTTCTTCTCGCCGAGCGACAGCGACTACTACCTTCGCCCGGCGTACACGTATCGCCACAGCGACCAATGGTCGCTGACCGCGGGCGGCAACCTGTTCGGCGGCGACGAGCCGCAGACATTTTTCAACCAGCTCAGTGACGCGACCAATGTCTACCTGCGCGTCCGCTTCAACTATTGAGAGGAAATTCGATGAACAAGAAATTGTCACTGGAACACGCCGTCGAGGCCTTCGCAGGATTCATGGTGCTGTTGTCCGTTGTACTGACTTACTTCGTGCACCCCGGCTTCGTCTGGTTGACCGTGTTCGTTGGCGTAAACCTGTTCCAGCAGTCCTTCACCGGGTTCTGCCCGGCGGCGATTGTCATGCAGAAGGCGTTCGGCCTGAAGACTGAAGCCGAGATGGCGGCCTCCGCTGCTTGAGACGTTGTCTACTCAGCGGCTTCGAAGTGCAGCAGCTTGCGCTTGAAGTCCATCGTTACGACGAAGTGTCGAAGCACGTCGTAGCCAAGAAGCCCACTCGACTTCGTGTTGTTGAGCTCGCGTCTCCAGACGTTTGAGCGATCGCGACCGATGTTGGTCTCAACACCTTCATCGGGGACGGTTACGACGACGTTCTCGAGTTCGAACGGCCCGAGCTCCAGCGTGGGCAAGTTGAACGTATCCATCTCGTTGACTTTGCCGGTGACGCCCTTGCCGAGGGTGTCTTCGTAGCCGAAGCGCTCCAGCCAATCGAAGCGCTCCGCATCGAAGCGCTTGAGAAAAATACCGCCGGAATTGCCGGTGTCGAGCGTCAGCCAGGTCTTGTACTCGTCGTTCAGGTTGACCTTGACCAGCGGGTGAGACGAGGCCTTCGAGATCTTCATCTTGACGTTGGCGACTTTCTTCAGGTTCATCGACTCGCGACTGGCGATTCTCAATCGATTGTTCGGATAGTCGATCTGCACGATGTAGTTTTCGAAGAACGGCAGACCAACGAGGAAGCCGTGCTGCCCGAGACTCATCGGCATCAGTTCGCCCATCGTCATGCGCGCACCGAAGATGCCGACATCGATGCCCTCGACGAGTCGAACTCGCTGGACGCCGTAGACACCCCGCATATTGATCGCGCGGCCGTAGCCATACGATCCTTCGTTCTGGATCAGGAATGCCTTCGCGATCCCGTTGCCGGAAGAACCGCTGTCGAGTATCGCCGTCGTCCGAATGCCGTTCAGCGTGACCGGGATCGTGATGTGGCCGCGGACCTGCTCGAACGGGATCCAGTCAGAGACAAAAGCCTCAGCTTGGAAAGCAAAGAGCAGGACGAGCAAGACGAGACGCGGCATGTTCTTCTCCGAGACTGAGATTTTCCATTCTGTCTGAGCCGGCCGGCCAGTCAAGGGTGCGGGCCTGTTTCAAGCCCGAATCCCTGCAAATCAACGGCGACGAGAGGCCTGTCACAAATCGAAACAAATGAAATACGGACGCTACGGCTGGAGCCCGCGCCAATGCTCAATCATGAGTTTTTCTCAACTATGAGCGTAATTTTTTTCGGTTGTTGAACGACCGGCCGACCCTATCATTTGTTCAGAAGCTGCTCGCAAAACCTCTGTCCGCGGGCCGCAGATTTCCAATCGCTTGGAGAAGACTATGAACATTGTACCTGTACAGTATCTGAGGACCATGCAGTACATGCCGTTTGCCGAACATAAAGTGCTTCGCTTCGGCGTGGCTGCTCTCGTGGCCTTCTACGCGTTCGTCTTTGCTGCTGTCGCAGTGTAAGAGACGAAGGCCTGAAACGGCGGCAGCACTGGAAACGGTGCTGCCGCTTTTTTTTGCCCGGAAGTAGCGCCGCATCCCTGGAGTGCTTATTGGCGCGATGCTGCTTAGAATGTGCCTGCCCCGGTCGCCATGACCGAGACAGGAGACGCACGTGAACGACACCGCCCATTCGGACGCGCTCGAACTCGAGCCGCTATCGAACTACGTAGAGTACCCTGCGACCGCGATGCAGGAGCGCGCACAGGCGTTCTACGACGACATCGCCAGGCGCCGCAGCGTCCGCGACTTCGACAGTCGCCCGATACCGGAGGGCATCATCGAGAATTGCCTGCTTGCGGCGGGTACGGCGCCGTCGGGGGCCAACCAGCAGCCCTGGCATTTTTCCGTCATCACCAGCCCGGAAAACAAGAAGCGTGTTCGGGAAGCCGCCGAAGCCGAAGAGCGAGAGTTCTATGAGCATCGCGCGCCGAAGGAGTGGCTGGATGCGCTGGCGCCACTCGGCACCGATACGCAGAAACCGTTTCTGGAAGAAGCGCCGGCGCTGATCGCGATCTTCGCCCAGAAATACGGCATCAACCCGGATGGTTCGAAGTACAGCCACTACTACTATCCGGAGTCGGTCGGTATCGCGACAGGCTTCCTGATTGCCGCTTTGCACAATGCCGGCCTTGCAACGCTGACACACACACCGAACCCGATGCGTTTCCTGAACGAAGTCTGTGAACGCCCGAAGAATGAAAAGGCGACGATCCTGCTCGTCGTCGGCTATCCCAAGCCGGACTGCCAGGTGCCCGTGCACGGCGGTAGGAAAAAGACGCTCGAGGAAATCTCGAGCTGGATCTAGCCCGACAATCTCACCGGCTGCGCGGCCTTACCCGCGAAACGGTAAGTTTTTCTGGCCAGAGGTTTTCGTTCGGGCACAAAAAAGCTCCGCCGTTCGGCGGGGCTGGTTCGGGCCTTGCTCTCGGGCCGGTCGCAAGGGGGTGTCGAAAACGCCGGCCTAGTTCCCTGGTGTAGCGGGAGAGGCGCCAACCGAGCCGTCGATCGACGTGCGAATGACGCCTTTCTTCGAAGCGACTTCCTCAAGCTGGGTCTTTGTCAACAGCGCAGTGACGGAATTGATGATCCGTAGTTCATGCGTAATCTCGCCACCAACGGCCTCTACCGCCCAGACGGCTTCGTCCAATGACTGTGCTTGAATGATGTAAGACTGCGTCGCTGCTTCGGCAGCTTCAGTCTCGTTGGCGTGCAATGTTGCCCCACCGAAACCAGCAAGCAGGGACAGCGATATCGCGACAAGAAATACCGAGATCAGGTCCTTCATCGTCTTCTTCCGTTGGTATCGTTTCGTGGGAGCATTTCAACACCCAGTGTCCCGATCGAGGCGTGCAGGCGAATCGACCAGGCTCGCCGCGAATGTGACGCAGGTCACATAATGCTTCGGTTAAATTCGAGCGTTTCGCCGTGACACGACGCTCTGCCCGTCAGCGCGAGTGCATCGGGCCTGCTGTCGTCAGCTGTTGCGGGCGAGGGCTGGTACTTCAGGCGTCGCCGAGCAGCAAGGTCTCGCCGGAGCCTGGCAGCGCCAGCCGCCAGTCGCGCGCCCGAATCGAAGCCTGGCCACCGAGTTTTACGCTGCCACGAATCGAACGGCTCAGTGCGCTCGCATGCAGGCGCTGCCAGTAGGGCAGGCCGCGGACGTAGAACGGCAGGATTTCCTCAAGCGTCAGGTCGGTGTCCATTTTCTCAGCAAAGGCGTCGAAAAAACGGCCAACGGCTTCGGTCAATGGGCCGGACTCCAGCAGTTGCTCCGATGGCTCGATGGTCCAGGTCTGGTCAGCCTGCAGCACACAGTTGCCGACGAATCCCCGGCGGTGTTTCTCGGACCACTGCTCGGGTGCGATCAGGCTTAGCGTCCATTCGTCGTCGACGCGGTACAGGTAGTTGCTGACGCCAATCGCCGGCTTGTACTTGAACTGCGAAGAAAGGATCAGCATCGACGTGAAGAACTCAGCCAGCACCTGTCGCCGCGGCTTGGCGACGAGGCCCCGCGGCTCGGTGCGATACCAGTCGAGCATGAAACCGTTCGCGCCCTTGCCGTCCGGGTTACCCGGTGGCTGCGTTGCTACGGCGGTGCCGCGTTCGTTCTTGACGGTGAGATCAGACATTAGGCGACGAAGTATGCCAGCTGCAAGAACAGGCCACGAGGCTGGGAAACAGACTGAAACGTTTGCTCAGGCCTGAGTCCCCCGGCTTCCGGGGCCTTACAGCACAAGCCATTCCGGCATCGACAGACCGTGCGATGCGAGGAAGCTGCGGTTGAGCATCCGCTCCTGGTAGCGCAGCATCGAGTCGCACAGGATCGTGACGATCGTATGGCCGGGCCCGAGCTCGCGGGCGAGCGCGACGGCTCCGGCAACGTTGATGCCGCTGGACCCACCGAGCACGAGGCCCTCGTCTTGCACCAGGTCGAAGACCAGCGGTATCGCCTCCGTATCCGGCACCTGCCAGCTGATATCGATCAGCGAATCGGCCAGGTTCGCCGTGATTCGGCTGTTGCCAATTCCCTCCGAGATCGACTGGCCCTCGATGCGAATCTCGCCGTGCGCATAATAGTTGTGCAGCCCCGAGCCGCCCGGGTCGGCCAGGCCGATCGTTATTCCCGGGTTGCGTGCTTTCAACGCTCGCCCGACGCCGCCAATCGTGCCGCCGGTACCGGCGGCGCAGATAAACCCGTCGACCGAGCCGTCGGTCTGGTCCCAGATCTCGACGCCGGTTGTCTGCTCATGGAAGTCGCGGTTGGAGACGTTGTCGAACTGGTTCGCCCAGAACGCGCCGTGTTCGCTGGTCTCGTTGAGCTCGGCCGCCAGCCTCTCCGACGTGTGAACGAAGTGGTTCGGGTTTCTAAACGGGACGGCCGGGATAAGGCGCACATCGGCGCCGTAGGCACGCAGTGTCGTGATCTTCGACAGGCTCTGGTTCTCCGGCATGACGATGACGGTCTTGTGCCCCAGCGCGCTGCCGACCATCGCGAGGCCGATCCCCGTGTTGCCGGCGGTGCCTTCGACGATCGTGCCGCCCGGCTTCAGGTCGCCGGATGCGAGCGCGGCGCGCACCATGCCCAGCGCGGCCCGGTCTTTGACCGACCCGCCGGGGTTCATGAACTCCGCCTTGCCCAGGATCTCGCAGCCCGTCTGGTCGGAGAGCCTGTTCAGCCGGATCAGTGGTGTATTGCCGATAACGTCGATCAGTTGCGTGCTCATGGCTGGTACCTAAGAATCTGGCGCTATGTTGCCGCTATCGCCCGGCCCGTGCAAAAGGCCTGGCGCGTACATCCCCAGTTACGTTTTGTGACCGCAAAGAGGCCCTGATTCTGCTAGATTATCGGCCCCGCAATAGCCAAGCTGCCGCGCGGCGACCGAAGAATAATATTCAGGAGCAATCCATTGAACGTCATCTCCGAATCCCACCGCCTCCTGGCTGCGGCCACGGGCACTGCATTCCTCGTCCTGTCATCGCTGGCGTCAGCGCAGCAGGCGCCGATCGTCCAGCCCGGCGCCCCGGGCGAACCGACGCGAGAGCTCAGCGCCGAAGAGGCCATCGAGATCGCCGATACCGGTTACACGGACGCCGACCTCGATTTCATGCGCGGCATGATCCCGCATCACCAGCAGGCCCTCGAAATGGCGGAGCTGGTGGCCGACCGCACCAACAACGCCGAGGTCATCGACATCGCCGGGCGCATCAACGCATCGCAGTCTGACGAGATCGAATTCATGCAGGGCTGGCTGACCGACCGCGGCGAGGACGCGGCCGACCCGATGGCCCACCATAACCACCACGGCAAACACGACATGCCGCCGATGGCTGGCATGGCTTCGCCCGAGCAGATGGCCCGCCTGGCGGACTCGAAAAGCACAGACTTCGACCGCCTGTTCCTCGAGCTGATGATCACGCACCACGAAGGCGCCATCACGATGGTCGAGGACCTGCTGGAGCAGCCCGGCTCGGCCTACGACCCGGTGCTCTTCGACTTCGTCTCCGACGTTCGCAGCGACCAGCGCGCGGAAATCCGCCGCATGCACGGCATGCTGCTCGAGCTGGATGCCGATCCGCGCGCAACGCTCGCGGCCGGGTTCCTCGACGCGGGTGAGGCGATCTCAAATCTCAAGCTGATCAACTCGCAGCAGAAGCCGACCGGCTTCTACGACCCGGAGAACCCGGCGGGCCTGTCTTGGGAGCGCCTGCAGGAAATCCAGGCCGAGGAAGCGAGAGCCGCAGGCGAAGAGATCCCTGTCGTTAGCGACCGAGAAGCGCGCCAGGAGGAGGAAGACGAGGAGGACATGGAATCACCGGAGCGTGGTCCGCTGCTCGACTTCGCGAACACCGATATGGCTTTCGCCGGCGACGTGCTCGTGGCTGGTAACTACCACGGTTACAACATCTACAAGCTCGACGACGCAGGCATCCCGGTGCTGCTGAGTTCTATCGTCTGCCCCGGCGGCCAGGGTGACGTCTCCATCGTTGGCCACTTGCTGATCATGTCGGTTGAGCAGACCCGCGGTCGACTCGATTGTGGCCTGCAGGGCATCACCGAAGACGTCAGCGCGGACCGATTCCGCGGTCTTCGCATCTTCGATATCAGCGACCTGACGCGGCCGAAGCAGGTTGGCGCCGTGCAGACCTGCCGCGGCTCGCACACGCACTCTGTCGTGTCCGGCCCGGACAAGGACGGCAAGATCATCGTCTACAATTCCGGCACGTCATCGGTTCGCGAATACGAAGAGCTCGAAGGCTGCATCGGCGAAATCCCGGGTGACACTCGCACGGCACTGTTCCGCATTGACGTCATCGAGATCCCGATGAACTACCCGTGGAATGCAAAGATCATCGACAGCCCGGCTGTCTTCGCGGACGAAGAGACCGGTGAGCTGGCCGGGCTATGGCGCGGCGGTGATCACGGCGAGGGCACGCAGGAAAGCAGGGTGACCAACCAGTGCCACGACATCACGGTGTTCCCGGCCGCCGGCATCGCGGCGGGCGCGTGCTCGGGCAACGGCATCATCTTCGACATCTCGAACCCGCGCGAGCCCAAGCGCATCGACGACGTCGTCGACAAGGGCTTCGCGTACTGGCACTCGGCGACGTTCAACAACGACGGCACGAAGGTCATCTTCACCGACGAATGGGGCGGCGGTGGTCGCGCGCGTTGCCGCGCCTACGACCCGCTGGACTGGGGCGCCGACGCGATCTACGACATCGTCGACAATGAACTGGTGTACCGCAGCCATTACAAGATGCCGGCCCCGCAGGGCGAGCAGGAGAACTGCGTCGCGCACAACGGATCCATCATCCCTGTGCCCGGTCGCGACATATTCGTCCAGGCCTGGTACCAGGGTGGAATCTCGGTGGTCGACTTCACGGACTCATCGCAGCCGAAGGAGATCGCCTACTTCGATCGTGGCCCGATCGATGCCGAGGAAATGATCGTCGGCGGCTACTGGTCGACCTACTGGTTCAACGGCCGCATCTATGGCACCGAGATCTCTCGTGGGCTGGACACGTTCGAGCTGGCGCCGAGTGACTACATGACCGAGAACGAGATCGCCGCGGCGGCACTCGCGGATCATGGCGAGGTCTTCAACCCGCAGAAGCAGCTTCCGGTGACCTGGCCGGCCGTACCCGTCGTCGCCCGGGCTTACATGGACCAGCTGGCGCGCGTTGACGGGCTGCCGGCCGACCTGATGGCCGAGTTGGCCGCCGCGCTCGACAAAGCGGACGCAAGCCTCGAGAGTGGCAACGGCGATCGTGGCCTGGCGCGCGAACTGCGTGGCCTCGTCAAGTCGCTGAACAAGGCAGACGACGTCAACGAGATCGCCGGCGGACAGAAGACCGCGCTGGCCGACACGCTCGAGGGCATTGCCGACAAACTGCGCTCCTGATGACTTAGGCGTCGCACGAAACACTGACGACCGCCCCGCGCTCCTGCGCAGGGCGGTTTTTTTTGCGCTGCCTGAGGCCGGTCGCGCAGGTCTTGCCGGCAAAACACAACACGATACCGAAGAGAGTGCCTCGCCCAATTGCCGGCCAACCTCACCCCGCCTGTCGTCTGCCCCACGCACAATGCCTTGGAATCCCTCGGTATTTTCCCTGTCCACACGGCGGTTCCGGGATCGGCAGTGACGCACCCGCACGTTATGTCACAGGGACTGTCGCAAAATGCGGACAGTCACCTTCACAGCGCTTCGTGGCATGGTAAGCCCGTATGGCTTTCTAGAGTCCGTTAGAGACTGAAGGGACCGGCGGCGAACACTCAAGACGTCAGCCGTTCGGCCGATAGCTACGCAGAAGCGCAGGGTCCTGCCAGGAGGGCGGGGCATACAGGCGAAGCTCGCAAGCGATGCCTGGACGAATGAACCCAGGGACGGCCTGACTGGAAGTGACAAGTTATGCCTGAAATCACCACCTGGTTCCCGGAGCGAGCCTTCGGGAAACAGAGCGAGACGCGGACCGTTGTGCCGCTGCAAACGCAGCAGAGCGCAGTCAGCTACCTGCTGTCCATTGTTAAGGATACTTACGGCGTCCGGGCGCTGATCGGGCCCGAGTCATCCGGCAAGACCACGGTCATCGACCGCTTCCGGTCACTGCTTCGCCGCGACATCGCCGTAGCAATGACCGACGGTGCCGGACAGACCTCTGAGCAACTGCTCACCAACATTCTCAAACAGTTCGGTTACCAGGCCGAGCTCGAATCCGCCGACGACCTCTTGAAGATGGTCAACGTCTTCGCAGTCCAGCAGACGAGAGTCGTGCAACCTCCGGTCATCATTGTCGAGAATCTCGAGCGTATGCGCCCGGCGGCACTTCGTACACTGTGTCTGCTGGCCGGCATTACGTTCCAGGGCCAGTACGCCTTGCGGATAGTCGTCACCGGCACGATCGACTCTCGCAAGCTCCTCGACCTGAGCAGCATGAAGGCACTTGCCGACCGAATCGAGTCCATCTACGAACTCGAACCCCTGACGCCCCACGAATCGATGCTGTACCTTCACGGTCGCCTCGAGGCCTGCGACGTCAACCAGCCGGACTCGATACTGCCTATCGACGTCTGCGATCGGATGCATGAACTCTCCGGAGGCAACCCAGGTCAACTCTGCAGGATAGCGCGCGGGACGCTGCAGCAGGCCGTATCGTTCCCGGCGACGCTGGTCGACATTGAGAAGTCACACACGGTCGCGCAGAAGAAGCGCTCGAAGCCGAAGCTGATTGTCAGCCAGAACGGAGATGTCGTCGCCGAATACGAGCTCAGCGATAAGAAAATAACGATCGGCCGGTCCAGCCTCGCCGACATCCAGATTCAGGACGAGCGTGTCAGCAAGTTTCACGCGCTGTTACTGCTGTACTCGGATGCGCTGGTTATCGCCGACCTGAACAGCGCGAACGGAACCTCGGTCAATTCGCGTCTCGTCAAAAGCACGCTCCTTCGGAGCGACGACATTCTTGCGATCTCGAGCTTCCGGCTGAAGGTCGTCAACGCACCGGAAGGCGCCGAAGACCATATTGGTGTCGATCAAGGTGACACCAGCCGTATGAAGACGCTGGACGATATGCGTCAAAGCAAGTCAGACGCGACGCTCTACGTCGTCAGGGACACGACGCTCGACAAGAGCAGTTAGTTCTCAGTCTTGGCACGCGGGTCATCGCCCGGCGCTCGATTAACGATTCGACCGCGCTAGCGGCACTCGCCCATCTTGCGCTGCAGTCGCTGCAGTTCGACCCGATGCCGGCTCGGATCTGAGCCCATGCGCATCTGCGCCTGGATCTGGTCGATACGGGTCTGAAACTCCGCGCGGCACGCGTCGATCCTGCGATCCTTTTCACGCTGTTCCGCCATCTTCCTGCCTTGCTCCGCGGTTTTCTCGTGCATCTCGCGGTCTCTCTTGGCTCTTGCCGCGTTGGCCGCGCCGAACGTGAAGGCCTGCGGGGCCGCGGTGCCGGGCGAGAAACGGCTGCTGCAGCCACCGCCCGCTTGCGTGTACTTCTCGGGCAGCGCACTGCAACCGACATTGCCCAGCGTGCCGGCCTCGCACTGCGTCGTCGTCAGCGAGACGATGCGTTCCCGCGACATGCTCTGTGCGCTCTTGAACTGGTACACGTAGTTGACGAGACGCATCGAGTCGCGACTGAATGCGTCCGCCCCGCCAAACTGATCCAGCAGGTCTGATTTGTCCATGCCCTGGCGCATCAACCGCGCAACGGCATCGGAGAAATGTCCCGCGTGCTTGCAGTTCTTCGACGTAGCTGTGGCAGACGTGCCCGTCTCGACGGAAACGAGTTCCGCAGCATTGGAGCAAGGCGTCTGCGAAAACGTCACAGAGCCGTCCTCGCCGGTGCAGCGATAAACGTCAGCAGTAGCCTGTGCGCCCGCCAACACTAGTAGCAGGCTAACAATGCGTTTCATAGTCACAGCCATTCGCAACCAAACGCAATCCTAGCGCGAGCTACCGGTGCGCGACGTGTAAGCGTGTCTCATTGTGGGCGATTGGTCTGGTCACCAGTATTGAGCTCCTGAAAGCTCAATACTGG
>JAAUYH010090351.1_pt1 | contig 20787 bp, 13 predicted proteins | sample 7278061 | NCBI WGS metagenome assembly JAAUYH01 (sample SAMN14350203, study PRJNA611818) | marine sediment metagenome | isolation source: surface marine sediment (0.6m) | place: French Polynesia: Moorea | collected 2018-08 | reverse complement strand
ATCGCCGACAAATTTTATGTTTCAATAGCCCCAAACATCTTCGATCGGATTAAGATCAGTGCTTTGGGGGGGAACTTTATTGTTGCAATTTTTCTAGATAAGCAATATTGAGATACGCAGATTGCTCGATGCGGCATGCAATTTCCTTGTTTATCAACAACTTGCTTCAATCCACTATAATCTTCAGTTGCAAACGGTTTAATATACTGCTTCGGCACATCAATATAATTGCTTTGATGAGTTTCCCATTGATTCAGATAAGTGAAATGCGTCCCAATAGTGGAAATGCTGCCCAAACAGAAATATATCCTTATCAGACCCAAATTTAGGCACTATATTTGCAGTCAAATAACCAAAGTTCGCTTTTCTCCAAACAAGTGAACATTGCTTCAACAGTCGCACAGTGAATGATGACTCATCGCTAAAAATCACATTTTTTTCATTTTTCCGCGTCATATTGTATTTCGAAACGTGCCTATCCTTTACTTGTCTTCAAATTTTGTTAGAAAAATATGGTTAGATACTGCATCATAGTTCAGTAAAAAATTTATCCGAGTATTTACGAGCAATATTCATGCATATTTGAATACCTATTTTGGATATAAATTCATCTGCAATTGTGTTTTACGGTTGAAACGGAGCGCCACATGAATACTTCAGTAAAACCTCAAAAATAATCTGGTAGCTAGTTCTTGTTGCGTCTTTTTCGTATTGTTTTTTTGAAGCTGAGGTTGCTTCTGCGAATTACCTTTGAATAAGGAAATCTATAATAAGTGAGATAGTCAGTAATATGGGCATGTGTAAGCCTTGCATGAGCCATATCCACAACGCACTGTTTCCGCCTCTCGAATACACCAGCAGAACAGCTTCTTTTCTCCATGTCCTCTGTTCGAGTAGGATGCAGCACCGCTTACTTTCAAGAATTTCAAACTTAACCAGGCTTTGTTGATTGGGTTACTTTTCTCGATTGACCGATTTATAATTCAAAGACAAGCCCTATGTACGAATTTCGGACGCCCGTATTGGGTTCCGGCACTACTCTGACCCCTATTATTTAATTAATAGTTCTGGTTACTTATATATTACTATTTGGGTACTAGTAATTAGGTTTTCGGCTTATAAAACTATTATAATTTAGTGAGAAGTTATCCTTACTCTAAAACCAAGACCTTGGTCCCAATTTACTTAGTCACGAGTGTGACTCTCGCTTTTCCTGGGAGTTCTTCCTCGTTGTTTGTGGACGCATCACTCGATCGATCTTCTCTGACCCACGCGAGTACTCGATAAAGGATCCACATTCTGCCGCCCCTGCCAGTCGCACGATTTGGAGAGTAGCTACCCCTAATTTTTAGTCCCTATCTTATTCATTTGTATTTAGTCAGTAGTATTTTGGTACTGCACTAGATTTAGGACAGTCAGCTATTTTTGGGAACTATTTAGCGCTAGTTTTCGTTGTCAATAGAATCAATTGACGTAGTTTACAATCCTGGTGCTACTGTTCTGATATAAGATGTATGCCGTTGAGTACTGTGCTGCTCCGCGGCGATTACTTCCCAACCCGATGGCAGATCCTATCTCACACCTTGGCTCAGTTTAACCGCCTACCCCTTTGTGGCCTGGTGGATGTCTGTGTCGTTTGCCCGCGGACTATTTGCGCCACACTACTCGCTTTGTGACCCGGGTAGGTGTGGTACGCCAGTTCTCTGAGCTAATGTTTGCGCTACAACATTGACATAAAACTGAGGTGTTCTAGTTTTGATGGACCCTGCCGCATAATGGTACAGTAGGGTACCAAAAGTCTGAAGCCATTTTTACGAGAGCCAGAGTCTAAAGAAATACAACAAGTTCATCTCAAATTTGCTTACCGATCAATGTTTAGATGAGCAACGGCTGACGTTTTTTATAACCTTTCAACGTTACTTCATTGGATGAGACAATTTGGTGGAGTAGTTGTCCGAGGATGTTTCATCCAAATCAAATTTTTACTGCACTGCATGATGACTCAAATTTAGTTTAGATTAGATGGGGTTCAGACTTTTGGTACCTTACCGTACACTACTTTAGGTGTCACTCAATCAGAACAAGTACCCTACCTTAACTACAATTTTACTTATTCTATATATGTTTCATAGACTAAAAGATTTTTAGATGATGGTGGCCGTTCGGCCACATCGCGGCCTAAGAGTCAGATTCTTGATTTTCAGTAGCTATTAGTATATAGTTCATAGTATTTCGATACAACAAGCGAGAACGGCTGTCTGCAAGAGTGTCACTCACTTATTGTGAGGATTACTCCCTATGTGCTTGTGGATCGCGCCTCGATTTGTCCCCCTTTACATCTTTTGTCACTCGGATTATTCTCTACATTCAACTGGTGCTGAGAGTGTGTGGTTCGTCTGTATCTCTAAGCTGCGGTTGCGCCATATTCGCTCATATTCGAGTATTACTAATTTTGGTGCTTCTGGAGTCACATTCGAACACTCAAGATGTTTTTGAAACTGTACTTAAACTATCTTTAAAGTTCTGAATAGGAAGCTGTCATACGACGGAACAGCACTATACAAGTCAGACTATCACTTGAATAAAGAAAATTATTTTGATTCAATGTGTGTTATTAATTACTGATTCCAGATTCCATTCTTGAACAGGAGGCATTAACAGTTCCATTCATCTAGAAACTCAGATATGACACATCGCAAAAAGAGCTGGGCGTGTAGGAATTAAGGTAGTTAGACATTCATTCTCCAGAAAATACTCGTGGTTATTACAAATCTCGGTTGCATGATTTACACCAGTTTTCCGTGCGTATTCATAAGGACTCGGCTCCCATCCACCCAGGTCGATGATACCAACAGAACTATCCTGATGCTTATTTGACTTGAAAAGAGAGATTGTCAGCGTCGTGCTATTTAATTTTACACATTGCGGCGGGTCAATTATTTTGAAATGAAATTATGAACGAAGTATGGAGAAGATCGCGTAGCAAGTGTTTTTAAACACGAAATGAATGCTTTCAAAAATATAAATACGGCAGAAGAATTTTTCTGCACTCCAGTAGGCCTATGATATGAACAAATAAGGAAGATCTGCATTTATAGTTCTTCTTGGCAGAGTCAGGACGGTGTTCTAGTATGTGTTTATTGCCAGAAGCTATCTCTTGAATTCCATGGTTTTCGTTTGCTCTTAAATTAAGCTCCAAATGCGCTCCTTTGCACATCGAATGATATCTACTTTATGGATTGTATGAAAAAAGTTTTATTTCTGGAATCTTTTCTGGGTACGAGAAGCTATATTGATTTAGAGGAGATCATATATAGCCTACTATGAAGTTATGGTAACCCTGTTCGACCGCGTCGATAGCGGAGTTTGCCGCGCAGACCAGTTCTTGCGTAGAGTCTTCAGTAGGAATCGTGGCCAATGGCGCTTGAACGCCCCAGAATGTAAGAATGCGTCGCTGGTGGGTGGGAGATGCCAGAAGCGTATCGGATCGCACGATCATCAGATGCTTCTCCTGATGACCCATCTACTTGTCGCGCATACCTGTCGCTTGGTCTTTCGGTTCAGCCGCAAAAAATGGCAGACTCACGTAATGCAATGCAACTGCCGTCGGTCGACGGCCGCCGGCGGAGGACTACGTCGGATTGGAGGGCGTGTTGCTTTAGCCGCATCGAAGTAAATCGTTAAGGTGTTCGGTGTGTCGGGGATGTCGATGGGGCAGGCGGCAATGGTACCATCTTCGCGCGTGGGTCGGTTTTGTTCGAGGTGCGTTCGGTAGGCGGGCGAGTGGCGGTTGCCGGGTTGGTTATCGGAAATGTTTGTGCGTTGGTGTTGTGATCTTTGTCGGCCGTCATCGTGGTAGTGGCCGTGGTCATGTTGGTAGTGGTAAGGAGCTCGTGGGCAGCGGTGGCCCTCTCGGTAGTGCAGATGTTGGTAGCGGCTATCGAGAGAGCTGTGGCTGTAGGTACGTCGCGTTGTAATAGAGCAAAAGGGCGATCACGATAGGAATTGAACTTGCAATCTCCGGATCCGTAGACGGATGCGTTATCCAATTTGGCCCCGCGACCTGATTTTTCGGGGACGCCAGAGCGGCGCCACGAGCCCGCCGGCGGGACGCGCCCGCGCCTCTCGACCGTTCCCATGCGCAAGCCTGGGACCCCCTCTACACCGATGAAGTCCGAACGTCAGCACTTTTCAGCAGTTCTACAGGCCACGGACGACTGCATGGACACCCTGGTCACGACCTTCGAAGTTTTAGTAGACCGGAACAACGAAGCTGCACTCACTGCATTCTTTGCTCCCATGAAAAAGGACCTTGAACTCAAAAAAACTGCTACGTAAGGCATCTGGGACTGGATTCGCCAAAGCTCTGAGATCCCTCACAGCTCTCTCGATAACCGCTACCACATCCTGCACAACCGATATGTCCACAGATGTCCACGAGCTCCTTCTCACTATCAAAACGACCACGACCATGACGACGGGCGACAATGATTCCATGATGAAAATATTATTTGCTACGTATTTCGAATGAAAATTAAGGTGAAATAAATAAAATGCTGTTGCTCCGTAGACTAATAAATTATTACTGATTTTCCTTTGAAAGAATAAATAAATCACCTAACGAAAGATGTAGAGTAACGAAATACAGTAAATGATTCCAGTACATCGGGAATGGTGCCAGTAACTTAGGCTTGATTCAGAGAACAGCTCATGGTCTTCGAATTGCTTAGGACTACTACTTGCAGACGAACGTTCTAGGGAACAGCCTTTCCTAGATTTAATAAATAATTCAATAAGAATCGGAGCATTATAATTCATTTTGTATTAAATATCCACGAAAGTAAATGAAATGCGGAATAATATAGGTTATTGAAATCAGAATATACTCTTTTACAAGTCAGAGACAATGCCTATTTGACTGGACCTGCCCTCGACACCTTTTTCGGAATTCTCTACGATTCACGAATCATTACGCCAATCGAAAATTAAACTGGAAAATCTGAGAATTTTTAAACTTAGACAATGCGCAATATACCCATCTCGCTTACTCCATATGATACGAAACATGAAGGTACAGCACTAGCAAGATTGTACTGTACTGTACAAAAAATTATCACGAAGCCTCGGCCCTAATTACTGCTGTTTCAGCGAGTAAATGCCTGGGAAATAGAGCTATTGAGGAGGATATTATTTGTTGGGAACCAGCTAGTGAACCGGGCAGTAGAATCCACGAACATAAATTTTCGCCCCAACGACCATACGGTAGTTGGAATTGTCTCTTCGAGTAAGCATGGCAGTAAAATAGAAGTGCTTCACTAGAACGTAGATTTGAGTAGTTCATTGGTGAGTGACTCTGAATTTTCACTCGCAAACAGTTTGTACGCAAGGCAAAGAAATTCTAAACAAAAGTTTAAGTTCGCGAAGAACACGCAATCAGAAGGAGAAGACGTCCGCTCCAGTATCATTGATCTGATATTTCAGTAGTGATGATCTAAGACAAACGGTTAAAACAGTGTACAAAGCAAATAAATGTGGTTCAGGTAGCAATGAAGAGATTATTATAAGTCGAAATGAAGACAGGAAAACTCGGAAATGCCAAAACAGTTTACACGTTAGTATGCGCTACGTCACCAGCTAGATAAAATAGAGCTGTAAAATAGGACCAAATAAATGCAGTATACTCTACGCGGTTTCAGTGCCTTGCGAGCTACAGCAAGGTAGGGCACCAGTGGGTCGAGCCTGAAATCCGGCAGCCTATTGTGATCTTGTGCATCTAATCGTTAGCTGTCGGAGTTCGTGGCGGCGATCGGTGATTGCACTTTGCCGTTCAGATTTCCAGCGTCAGCGTTGTCGGAGTTGACATCATTATGTGCTGTTGAGGTTTTAACCATATACTGCGCGCAGCCCTCGGTGGCGGCGTATAATTGCCTGGCGAGCCTGCGTTGAGCTCTCGTGAAGCCAGAGCCAGCTGTGAACTTGGGCAGGTGTTTTTTCAGCGCGTTGTCAATCATCATTCTCGCGAACATCGTGGTCTTGGCTTCCTCGTCATATGGGTAGGTGTAACGAACTAGACGTAGTCTCCATTCGCTAGTTATCATAAAAACGTACTGATCTATCTTTTCAAAAACCTTAACGGTAATCAGGCTTATAATATGATAAACCTAGCTTTTAATTAGAATACTTTAAACCTAACGAACTATAGTATGAACAGCACTGCTGCACAAGGTTTGTGGATAGTTAACTGCCACTAGTTTGGACAGCAGAGCTGCATGTACTACACTTTATGCCGCAAACGTCTATCTCTAAAACAAAATGATGTGAGCTACACAAGCAATTCCTCACCGATCAAAAAACCTTTAAAGTCTCGAAGCCGTTTTATACAATAATGGGCTTTTTATTGGACAATTGCCTTATTATATTGTGACGCCATATCCCTAATTAATAATCTAAGATTAATTAGTGATGTTTTAGCCAATTAAGTCTGTGATCGCAGTGTGATCGTTCAAGTTTTATTTAGAATCGATGATTTGCAGTTAACCTATATAGTTGAGCAACTAGTATAAATGTTAAGTGACTCGTCTGCCTTGCTCTTTCGTCAGGCAAAACCGGGGTAAACACCTCCAGCCTTCAATAAGCACTGCAGCGTCAGAAAGCTCCAAGCTAAGCACTTCAGTAGTTCTTTCGTCCGCCTTCCTTTCTCATCAAAACAGTACGTCTCTAGTCCTTGTCCTTCTTCGGCACCTTTGTAGACAGTTCACAGTCGTTTCATTAGGCGATATCCTCGAAGTGCTCGATGAAGGAGTTCAGGTATGTATCGGTGGTGTGCAGGAACTACATGAAGCGTACATGCAACTCTGTGCAATTGCATCCTTTCTTCATTTGTGAACCTGGCGCGGCGCCATTGGGCTGCGGCTTTAAATTGTACCGACCTCCGCCGCCCGGCATCGGCGCGGCCGCTCGGAGCGCCACAAATATTCTGGTCGCGTGGCCAAATTGGATAAGGCATCGGTCTACGGATCCGGAGATTGCAGGTTCAAGTCCTGCCGTGATCGCTCTTTTGCTGTTTTCCACTGCGACTATCCAACTACTTCCCTGCATAGCGACACATCCTTCTCCATATCCCCAATAGATCCGATTAAATCCAATCAGATCGATCGATTTATTGTTCACCTCAACAACTTCACACTTACTCTTTCTCATTGCTGTGTTTGCGAAATCCATTGTGATTGAATACCAACTTGCGAAAGACGAAGCCGGATCGTGGATCGTTTTGTCGATCAACAGAATCTCCACTGTCCTTTTGCCCTCTTACTTTGGTTCACATCTTCACCTACCGCAACATAGCTCCTAATACTTCCTCAACATTCTCTGTGAATTCAGTCTTTCGTCAAATCCCCTACTTGAATTTTGTGATGTGCTAGAGAGAGCAGCCTTAATTTCGACAGGCATAGCGCATTCTTTGGCATAGCGTGAGCAAGCAAAAGTACTTGAGTGATCTGCAAGAACAAGGCTGAGTAGCTTTCCAAAGGCTTGCACAGACGTGTGCAGTGCAGTGCAGTGCAGTGCAGTACAGTACAGTACCGTAGCATCAAACGTCTCAACCCTGCACACTATCCCACAAAGAATTGTTGGCATAGAATGGGCATTTCCCTAGGCAAAATAATTTGGGGATTACAAAAAGCTCAGTGTCACAGATTGGCTAGTGAACAATATAATCTCGGCTATATAATAAATCTAGCAACGACCGGAACTACGGTACGGGTTGCAAGTATTGGAAGAAGTGACGGCAGAGATTGATAGGCATTGACGAGCGATGCGCGTGGCCACACAATTCGAGAAGAAAGTACCCTAGTCAAAAGTATCTCGAGGGTTAAATGCTGTACTGTAACTGCTCCACTCTGTCATGCCGAATTCGCGCATCGGTAGGGTATGCACGCGGTTTACCGACGTTTCGTACCACGAAACCGAGTAAGCCTAGATATGCCCGCGGCGAAGCCGTTGAACAACGTTGCTAGTTACAGTGCAGTACATATTGAAAATGGGTGATGGGCGAGGCATCGAATAAACTCGGTACAACTCATTACGTGATTGGCGGACACGAGGGTAATCTCAGCATTGCGCGCGCAAGTGTAGATTTTGTGCATCGCGACCCGCTCCAATGGGCATGGTTGCCAGCGGTGAGCCACGAAAAAACAAGCGCTATTCACAATCCCGTGTGAGCCACTCACACTTCGCATGACACGCCATAAAACAGGGCAACCTTATAGCAAACAGCGCCCCACCTCCCACCGTCCCAACACCAACGCCAACTACGCCGCCGCAACATGCCGACCACCTCCGCATCGCACACGATGGACATGCCAAAGACGCCCTCATTAAGCCTGGGCGTGCTGGCCAGCTCGCCGTTGGGCGTTACCATGCCATCCAACCCCGCCTTCTCACCGAAAGCCCGCCAAGTCGCCTCTCGTTCGCTCTCACCACGCTCACCTGAACCGCCTGCACCGGTCCCGGAGGCGGAGATGACCCCGCTGCAGCGTGTTGCATCCGCCACGATGGAGTTCAGGGACATCTGGCTGCTAGAATAGCCACGCCTCTACCATTCTTTCCACGCGACGGGCATCGCCCCCCGTGCGACCAACCTACAAAACTCATGTTTGTTTCGTCCCACCTAGCTTGGGGTGATGTGAGTTGTGGCGTCAGATGTACTGCAGCTCGTGTATAGTATTGGGCTTCTTAAACTTACTTTCTTTCCCACCCTCGCCTCACCTTTGTACTGTAACTTTTTTGCGACTGTCTCCAAACCCCAGCTGCATCTAGACAGTCAGTCGGGTGGGGCTACATCCAAAATTAGGGATAACAGAAATTTTACATTCCCGTCAACGTCACCATCAACTCGTGGGTCGAAACCTGCGAGATCATGCGCCCTCGTCATCGCCGATGAACATGACACGGCTCACCGCATTCCTCACGCCGCCGTCCGCGCTGATCATCCGACGCGCGCGCCACAATGCGCTTGTGCACCATCCTACCCGTCGTCCCGCCACGGCGCCCACGCCACGCATGGTGAGCACCGAAACGCCAAAGAAAAAGAAGCAGAAAGGGGTGAAACGCGAGAAGAAGGGCAGCGGATCCGCTGCGCTCGCCGCCGCACTAGAAAAGTACGAGCCAATAATCGGCGTGGAGGTGCACGTCCAACTGTCTACACGCACGAAGGCGTACTGCAGTTGCTCCACGCGCAAGTCGCTCGTGGCCAACGTGAATGTGTGCCCGACGTGCATGGGGCACCCCGGGGCACTGCCGGTGTTTAACGTGGCGGTAGCCGAGCTCGCCGCCAAGGCGGGCATGGCGCTTGGTTGCACCATCGCGAATCGATCGGAGTTTGACCGCAAGAACTACTACTACGCCGACACGGCGAAGAACTACCAGATCACGCAAGCGCGGATGCCCATCGCCGCCAACGGCGCGGTGGAGCTGTCGGCCGCCGGGAAGCAAGTGCGCGTGGAGCGGCTGCACATCGAGGAGGATTCTGCGAAGATGACGCACGAGGGGGACGGCAGGCTGGGCGACTCCACGGCGTCGTACGTGGACTTCAACCGAGCCGGGATCCCGCTCATCGAGATCGTTAGTGCGCCCGACCTGCGCAGCGGCGGCGAGGCGGCCGAGTACGGCCAGGAGCTGCAGCGCATCCTGCGCCACGTGGGCGCCAGCGACTGCAACATGCAGGACGGCTCTCTGCGCTGCGACGTGAACGTGTCGATCCGCCCCAGAGACCAGGAGGCCTTTGGCACCCGCGTCGAACTAAAGAACCTCAACTCGTTCGCCTCGGTGGCGAAGAGTGTCGACGTGGAGATCGAGCGGCAGGCGGCGCTGCTCGACGCGGGCGGCGCGGTCACCCAGGAGACGCGCACGTGGGACGAAAAGGAGGGACGCACGATTTTGATGCGGTCCAAAGAGGGTTCCGCCGATTACCGCTACTTCCCCGAGCCGGACCTACCGCCGTTGATTATCGACGATGAGACGCTGCAGGGGTGGCGTGAGAGCATGCCGGAGTTGCCGGCAGATAAGCGAAGGCGTTTTCGCGAGGCGTATGGGTTGTCCGAGTATGACGCGTTCTTGCTCGCCGATGACGTTGACGTCGCGAATTATCTCGACGACACCGTTGCGGCGGGCGCGGACCCCAAGGCCGCCTCAAATTGGATCATGGGTGACATCACAAAAGTGCTGAAGCACGACAAAATTCACATCGACGACTGCAAGCTGAGACCGGTGCAACTCGCGCAGTTGGTGCGGTTAATTGAGAACGGTACGATCAGCGGCAAGATCGCGAAGGAGTTGATTATTGAGCTGGTGACAGAGGGCGGTGAGCCGGCGACAATCATCGAGGAGCGCGACCTGGCGATGATCTCGGACCCACAGAAAATCCGCGGTATCGTGCAGGGGGTGCTGGACGAGAACGAGCAGAAGTTCGCTGAGTACAAGGCAGGAAAGACGAAGCTGTTCGGATTCTTCGTTGGTCAGGTCATGAAGAGTTCGGGAGGGCGTGCGGATCCGAAAGCGCTGAACACGATCCTTCGTGCCATGCTTGAGGCGTAGAGAAGTGGAACGAGATATTTGAAAGTGGCACACTGAATGGCGTGTGCTCATTGGCGGCCGGACATTGATTTTTTCCCAAACTATTCGGATTTCACCGCATGCTCGCAGCCGCACGTAGCCGCAGGGAACGGAGCTCGACCTCGACAATGGCCAGGATGAGCGCGAGCACGATGGCGTTCTGCAGTACCGCGCCAGTGCTGCTGCCAGGGCGGCGGAACCGAGTGGGCGTGTGCGCGGGCTCGCGGCGCGTCGCGCCCCGGAGAACGCCGCCGCGCTGCTCGTCGCAGCAGCCGCCCGAGCGCGAGATTGCGCCAGAGAACGACGCGCTGCAGCGCGAGCTGCGCGCCAAGGTGAAGGAGCTGTTCGGCGGCGCCGAGAACGTCACCATCGCCGTGAACACCGACAGCCCCGAGTTCACCGTGCGGCGCGCGCCCGACGGCGTCGCCGCGCCCTCGGAGTACCGCCAGGCCGCGGCCACCGTGGCTAGCATCGCCGTGCTCTCCGTTGTGGCCGGCCTCCTGTTCGCCTACCTGTACTATAACGGCGCCGTGCACGGCTCGCCCCAGCCCGACCACACGCTTGGCGCGCCCAGCAGCGCGCGCCGCTACGATCCGTACACGCTTTTGGGACGCGACGTCGACACTCTTTAACTGCTCGGGGATCAATAGAGTACGGGGGTCATTAATTAAATCTGTGTTCGCTCGCTTTTGTTTATTCTGTCCTCAGCCTTCCGACCGTAATATAAATACATCCGGTAACATCTATTTGCCGCCCTTCTTGCCCTTCTTCTTACCCTTCTTCCCACTACCGTCGGCAACGCTCCCAGCCACCGCGGTGGTTGCTGCCATGTCCACCGGGTTGTCGACGACGAATTCGAACTCCCCGTTTGTCGCTTTTTGAACGGCTTGTGTGAATCCCGCCTGGTCGTGCACGTCCACATCGTAACGACACTGCCCGCGAACGTAGTTTTCTCGCAGTACCGTCGCGTGTTTCCGAACCACTCCGCCAACCGCGCCCGCCACCTTGGACGGAACACTCAGCGTGCCCAACAAGGTGCCACCACCTTTCTTCATCGCCAGTACGGTCGCCAGCTTTGGCACCAACGTCGTCACCTGCTTCGCCGCGGGTAGCACGGGGTCGATTTTCGCCTTCGTCTGCTGCAGCGCGTTCTCGACGCGCGTCACGGGAATGGGCTTGTTCGACTTGGGGTCGACGTAGTGCTTCGAGATGTACGAGATGACCTCCGCGCGCTTGTCCGTCACCTTCTGCTTGCGCTCCGAGTCCGACTCCTGGCTGTCGCCCGTCTGCACGATGAGCTCCAGCACGGCGTTCACGTCGCTGGTGCCGAACGACGCGGTCAGCTGCTCGGCACTCGCACGCTTCCCCTTCGACGCGTTCAGCCACACCACATCCGCGGCGAGCACCTCGCTCAGGTTCTTTATCGTGCCCTCGCGATACTTCGCGACTTTGCCCTCCTCCACCAACACCTCGTAGGTGGTCTTGCCCTTCTTCAATCGCACAAGCATATCCGGCATGGTGATTGTGCTTTCAGTGTTGATCTCTCAGAGTGTTTGTTGGTGTGAGTGAGTGAGTGAGTGAGTGACTAAAGGATCGACAATGGTGCGGTTTAACAGGTGGGTTCCAGCGCGAAATTGTGCACTATACATATCATAACAGCGAAGCAGCGTTGACCATACAGCTGTACCTTCCCGAACATACTGCTCGAATCGATTCGCAGTTATGACCTCAAAAGCGAACACATCATACAACTCAGGGCCATTGAAAAGAAGGCGACAAGCTCAGGACAGGTTATCTCTCAGCTCATCGAGAATCTCCTCGGTGCGAGCGAGACATTTATTCGCCTCCTTCTGCGCCTCCTCATCTGTTCGATTGTGACGCAACTGATCCTTCAGCACCGCCGTCTCCCGGTCCAGATCGCCCAATCGCGCACGAATCGCCGCGTCGTCCACCAGGCGTCGCGCAATCTCGCGCTGCAACTTCTTCGCCCGCGCTTCCAGCCTCACCAACGCCGAGCGAATCTTGCCCAGCTCCACGCGCGCGTCCATCGCGTCATGATGCCCCGCCCGCGCGAGCAGCATCAGCATTGAGCCGCGCTTCACGCCCAACGCGGTCAGCTGCGACTCATCCGACGCGCACTTGCTGCCCTTGAATATCAGGTTCATCTCGGTCTTCGCGATGTTCACGCCCTCCATTCCCGCCAGGCGTCCCTTGAGGTCGCCAACGGTCATCGCTTCCGTGGTGAGCACGTGGTAGCGTGCAGCGCCTAGACGGACGACGACGAAGTTGGCACCGTCCGCTATATCGTCGCCTTTCGGTGCGGACGGTTTCGATGTGGTGATTTGCACCGTCCGCTCCTTCGCAGCTGCAGTCTCCAATGCGTCGGCCAACCCAATCCCGGCGCTGCTCCCGCGCGAGCCGGACGCCTTGCTCTGCGACTCGTGATATGATTTTGTTCTCAATGCCATCACCTTCAGTAGCGCGGGCACAGCCGAATCCGGTGGAACCAGTACGTCATTGTCTTGTACTTTTCTGCCCTTGAATAGGAATCGAAACGTGTTGCCGTCCAGGCCGGAGCTCTCGGCGACCTGTCTGCGTAGTTCTTGGAACGTCATTCCGGAAGAATATGGAACGGTGTATTTTGCAGTTCCTAATGTAACGACAACCTTCGGATTATCAGCCATCTCGTTTTCTCTTTGGACGCGTCTCACTGACAATTCGTTCCTCCCTGTGCTTGACGAGACGGCACCAAAAACCGACTTCACTCAACTTGATATAATGCGGTTGTACACGTGTCATTGAGTGATCCGCACGACATCCATCGAAGACCCGTCGCCAATACGCGCGGAAGAAGACGAATCATGCCGTACTACGAGGTATTGTGCCTGGCGCATGGGCGGCTGGGGCGGCGCGAGCTGGGCGACGTGGTCAAGATGGCGTGCCGCACATTCATGGAGCAGGGCGGGATCGTGACGCGGGTGAACGCGATGGGCGCGGACGGCTATGGGCCGCGCAAGCTGGCGTACCGCATCCGCCGCAACCAGACCAACTACGACCACGGGTTCTTCGTCAACGTGTGCGCGTTCGCCACGCCCGACGCGCTGCAGGAGGTGCACCGCCGCCTGCGCCTCGACGAGCGCGTGCTGCGGCACAAGACCCTGCGGCTCCCCCTCGCCGCCTCGCTCGCCGACCCGCCCGTCATGGACGAGCCGATCACGCGCTCCGGCGTCGACGAGAGCGACCCCGCGCACGCCCTACGCGCCCTGGTCGAGCAGCACGCTCGCGACTTCCCCGAAGGCTTCAGCTTCACCCCCAAATCTGGCGCGGACGCCATCGAGAACTTGAAGAATATTGCCAACGCCGACAAGACCCGATGATAAAGCCTACGCTTCGTTGCGTCTTCCTCTCACCGCTTCGATTGCCGGCCACATTATTCGACGTCGACGAAAGCATCTCCGCTATGCTCGAGGTTTCGCGGGTAGATTATACTTTCCTCGCGGTTCCATTTTTAAAGTGTTCGAAGAACCATAACACGTACAGTACACGATGGTATAAAGTGAATCGCTTTATTAGTTGCCTTTGTCCGCCAATGCCTCGAGGTAATGCTCGGTTTCCAGTGCAGCCATACAGCCGGTGCCCGCGGCGGTGACGGCCTGTCGCCACTTCTTGTCCTGGACGTCACCGGCGGCGAAGACGCCGGCGACGGAGGTGGCGGTGGAGTCGGGCTTGGTGATGATGTAGTTCTGTTGGTCGGTCTTGACTTGTCCGCCCAAAAATTTGACGTTGGGCTCGTGGCCAACGGCGAAAAACAGGCCATTGCACTCGACCTCGCGCTCCTCCTTGGACTTTACGTCACGCACGACCATACTCTTCATGACACGGCCGTCGCCGCGCACCGCGCTCACCGTGCTGGAGTAGAGGAACTCGATCTTGGGGTGGGCCTGAGCGCGGCGCTGCATCACCTTGGACGCGCGCAGCTCGTCGCGCCGGTGCACGATGTACACCTTGCTGCCGAACTTGGTGAGGAACAGCGCCTCCTCCATCGCCGAGTCCCCGCCCCCGATCACCGCCAGTGGCACGTCGCGGAACAGCGGCGCCGCCCCGTCGCACACCGCGCACGCCGACACCCCCCGCTGCCAGTACCCGCCCGCGCCCTCCTGCGTGCCCGGGATGTCCAGGCGCCGCGCCGTGGCCCCCGTCGCCAGCACCAGCGCGCGCGCGTATACCACCGTCCCCTCCTCCCCGGTCACCAGGTACGGCGTGGTGGACAGGTCCACCGACGTCACCGTCTCCGTCTTGATGCGCGTCCCGAACCGTAGCGACTGCTCGCGGAACTTCTGCGTTATCTCCGGGCCCGTGATGCCCCCCGGGAACCCCGGGAAGTTCTCCACGTCCGTCGTCGTCGTCAGCTGCCCGCCCGCCGCCACGCCGCCCGCCAGGAAGCCCTCGAACATCAGCGGCCGCTTCTCCGCGCGTGCCAGGTATATCGCCGCCGTGTGCGCGGCCGGCCCCGACCCGATAATCACCACATCTTCGGTTTCTGCCGCTACCGGTGCCATCGTGCGTGGGGGTGGAATTGTGGGTGGCTGCACGGTCGTTGCAGGGGTGGATGTGTTTATACCCATTTTAGTTTCTACCCTTTATGTATCTATCAGAAATTTGCTTTTTTGACGTGTGCATGAAATTCCCCTGTAACTTTGTCGTCACCCACGAATGGCCGCGGTCGTCAAGGGTGTGTGTGCTTCATGTCGTGCTGCTGAGATGTTGCGGAACATAACCGGCATCACGCAAGACCAATTCTCCTTCATTTGTACCTGTATTGGTCCAATCTGTATGGAAATTTTTTGACGGGCGTGGTGATACGCTTTCTCGAATAACTCTCAGTAGACGAATGTTCAGCGTTTTCTTGGTTTTGGTTTTGGTCTCGCACGAAGCATACAGCGCCATTCGTGATTCTCGACGTGAGGGTTGGATAACTCTTTCTCCCTACATTACGTCAGCGATTGTCACATGGACAGTCTACCCCGATATATAGATCCCATTACATGTACCTATTGATTCACCACCAAGAAACACCGAGTTGTCGACTCTACAGTGCAATACTACGGTATCAGCATGACGGGAAATGTCGAATCAGAAACTGGGAGTTGTCTAACAAACAAAAGGAACAAACAAACCGACGGGAATGGACAGGAACCAAGGGCATGCTGGGAGCTTTAAACTCGTTCGAGAGCGCGCAATGGCATTCGCAGGCGCGGGGACAAATTCGAATTGCAGCGGGGCCCGCGGGAAAGCACAAGTTTTACAACGAACCATGGCCGCATTGCGAGCGTGTTGAGCGATGCGGAATACCACCCTGAAATACGTTCGGATTCGCTTTCCGCGCCAAGGCGCACGTTCCATCGGGACAATGCCAAATTACGTAAGGCAACCCAGGCACTGTACTGTACTCGCCCTGAGCACTATACCCGATTTCGTGCACTGCGGCCACCGCGTCCCGTCACCAACTATAACAAGGCACGTACCGCTTTATTCCACGCACGCCTCAGTCGTGAGCTGGCATTTTCGCGCTTACCATGCGGCGCTATTTTCAAGCTGTCGTATTCGCACTCGCACTCGCACTCGCGTATGGTGTGACACAAGAACCCGCACCAATGGCGGCCACAAACCGAAATTCAGTGGACTATGAGCTCATCGTGCTCGTCGCGCCCACCGCCGACGACACCTACTACGACGGCGTGAAGCAGGACATAATCGACTTCCACATCGCTTTCGCGGAGAAGATTGCTGCGGCCGGCGACGCGTTCATTATCCTCGCCGACGCGCAGACCGCGCCACGCTACGACTTCGAGCTCAGCGAGTTTGCGCACGAGGCGGGCTACGTCGTCATCGCACCCGTGTCCGACATCTGGGCGCGCGACTACAGCCCCTCCAACGCCGCCGCACCCATTCGCTTCCGCTACACCGCCGCCGGTCAGGCGGGGTCGCAATCCGACGCCGACTACGTGCAGCAACAGCTGCAGCGGATACTGTGGATGGCTGGCGTGCCATTCGCCACGTCGATGCTGAAGAACGACGGCGGTAACGTGGTGGATGACGGCCAGGGCCACGCCGTGATATCGCGCAAGTTCCTGCGCGACAACGCACTCGACGAGGCCACCGCGAGAGAGAAGCTGGCCACCTACGCGGGCATCACTGAGGTGGCCTTCATCGAGTCCGACGAGCAGGGCGGGCTGGAGCACGCGGACGGCGTGGTGTCGTTCCTGCAGCCCCGCGTGCTGGCGGTGAACGCGTACGACGACGACACGGCGTACGAGCAGGCGCTGCACGCCGACATCAAGGCGGGCCTGCCCAACGTCGCCCTCCACAAGATCGTCAACGCGTACGACGGCAGCGCGGTGTTCGACGAGCGCTTCGGCTCCGCGTGCGGGCTCTACACCAACGCCCTGGTCACCCCGAAAACCGTCTACCTGCCCCAGTTCGGCATCCCCGAGGACGAAATCGCCCTCGCACAGGTGCGCAGCCTCACATGGAAGCAGGTCGTGCCCGTGCAGTCCGGAAGCGTCTGCAAGATGGGGGGTGGCGTGAGATGCATGTCCTACCAACTGCGTGGACAAGGGGCCCAGAAGCTTCTCGACTGGGCACATGGGAAGGTAAACAATGCATTTTGAACCTAACGTTAATTTAGGTGATGCGCTCGCTTAATAAATTTTTCTAACGCATAACCCAATTTGTACAGTCCGTGCGATCTGCTAAATGCGCGTCGGGTCAGAACCCATGTGGTTGCGGTCCACTTTCTATGCATTATTATCGGCCAATTGTGCACAATGCGATTTTCCCCAATCCTTGCTGATTCGCAATCTCGTGGAGGATCAATTTCTCCCTCGACTACACGCAGCGATGACGATGAAGCGACTCGCGTTTTGTTGGACGGTGCCCAACGCTACTGCTGCAGGACCCAAACAACAAGGGTCTGCAAGTGCGACATGTGCGCGTCGCGTGGCAGCCGCCACCGCGGCAGTTCTATTAATGCAATCCAGCCCATTCCTGGCGAATGCAGCGGATGTCGCCATCTACGATCACGACAAAACGCTTGCGGGCGCGGACTTCTCCGGCAGGGACTTGCGGGGCGCTATTTTCACCAAGGCTTCCTGCGCCGGCGCCAATTTCAAGGGTGCCATCCTGGATGGCGCCCAGCTCGACGACGCGAACGTGAGTGCAACGCTGGGGTCGTAATACTCGCCACTTGTTTCTCACACGTCTCGTTGTTCGGATAACAGTTTTCGGAAGCTATTCTTGACGACGCAAGTGCGACTTACATTCTCGGCACGCAAGGTAATTGGCGACCACCGACGCGCGACGACGACCTCATCTGACCATGTCCTCTATGATTCGCGACCTCCACAACCACGCAGTGAAGTTTCAGAAAGCGAGTTTGCGGAACGTGAACTTCACGAACGCGAACCTGGTGAAGGCGTTCTTCGACAAGAACGTGGACATCACGGGGGCCGATTTCACGGACGCGCTGCTCGACCGCTCGACGGTGACGGCGCTGTGCAAAATCGCGTCGGGCACGAACCCCACGACCGGCGTCGACACGGCGGAGAGCCTGATGTGCGAGTAACTGGCGGGCATGTTCAACTTTCTGTTAACGTCGCCCATTTCGGCAGTGGGGCCTCGAACGACCACTCCCCTTCGCACGTATATCGTACAGCATGTAAGTGAATAACCAACCCGTCCGACTTGTCGAACCGTTTGTTCCCGAGCCGTGGGCATGCGGGACAATTCAACGCTGCGCCCTCGCACTCCGCTTTGACGCCGCGATCGCCAGCGTCGGATAGTACAGTGGTGTCTCTCAGTTTGGAGTTCTCGAGAGTCGGTCCGTCGTATAAAACATCTCCTAGTATTGGATGCCCCTGCGAGGCGAGGTGTGCGCGTATTTGATGCGTGCGGCCGGTTATGGGGCGTGCCTCGACGAGCGTTGTGTGCGCGCGAACTTCCAGTACCCGTATAGAGGTCAGCGCTTCCTTCCCCGTCAACCGGTCCATGTGGGCGCGGAATTCTCCGGGCACCCAGTTCAGTGGCAGGTCGATGTCGAATGCGGAGTGAGGAAGAATCCCTTGCACCTCAGCGATGTAGGTCTTGTGGAACAGACCCGCCTGCATGCGGTCGTTGAAGTCGGCGGCGGCGGCGCGCGTGCGCGCGAACACCACCACCCCGCTTGTTTCCTTGTCCAGTCGATGCACGCAGTGTAGGGTGCGGAAGTTCAGTTGCGCGGCGATGCGGAATTGCAGGCTGTTGCGTCGATAGGTGCCACACGGATGACATGGCATTGACGGCGGCTTTGACACGGCGATGAAGTCGGCATCCGCGCGGATTAGCACGATGTCGCCCCGAATCACGGCGGATTCGTGCCGATGCACTATGTGCTCCACTACCATGTGAGCGCACCAGGTGGTGGCAGGAGTTGCCACCTCGCCGTTGGCAAACACTCGTGCCTCCGTCAATTCCGACATCCAGTATCCGGGGTAGGTGTATCGAAATTCGTCCTCGAACACTTCGAGCAATGTGCGCCCTAACCATCGTGGTTTCGCCTTCATTGTGTAGTTGTAGCGATATGGCAATGCGTAAGAAAGTTGACCCGAATCGAAGTAATCGTCGCGTGTCAGGGTCGCCAACTCATTCGCAGTTATCTCCTGCAGACGTGTCCGCAAGTTTCGACGACTGGTCGCGGCGTTGTCGCTTTGTCGTGGCTTCGAAACAGACATGACGCAATCGACTGGTGTCTGCGAGTGTTGAGGTGCGGATGGATTGCATATGGCATCCAATTGTGATTCCCAAGTGGTGTGCTGGATTGCGGCGAACTATGGGTGGCAAAACTTACAGCAATTCAAATTACAGAGCGCCGTCTGGCTAGTTTAAACGTGTGCCTTGGCAGCGTGCCGAGGTCGGTTACTGTACTGACCAATTCACACGGTCTAGTGTGGGGGCTCGACAAGCACCTCACGCCAGTTTACCATGGAGGATCTTGGTGAGCCTAACGAATCGTTCAACACGGAGTTCCGCTTCGTGGAGGGCCCCCGATTTCCTCTGGATGACACCGCGGGCCTCGCGCCGAAGCAGTCCGTGCCGAGCAATGTGCGCCTGTTGGCGATTTCTTCGCGATTCGGCTACGCCTTCGTGGCCGCCCAGAACTCGATATCGGTGTTCCAGGTCTCCGCTCTCCATAGTGGCGCGAACGAATCGACCCCCGCCCCCGTGTCTACCACCGTTTTAAACAGTGACGAGTACATTCTCGCCTTGGATTTGGCGATGCAGGACCGATGCTTGGTCTTGCATACTCGAACCAACCCCGAGGCTGCCTCGGGTCGACTGCTTGCGCTCGATGTGCCGAAACTTGTAGGTGGCACATGTACTCGATTGCCATGGGTGGACAATCACCCTAGTGTTACATTTACCTTATTTGATGACCCCAACGCCCCCTTACTAGCTCTCATCACACCTGAGAAGAGTGTGAAGATGCTCGAAATTCCAACTGGAATCGCGCGAGTCTTATGGTCGAATTCAACAGGGTCGTTAGATTCACAAGCTCCAATAAGCCTTGCATTTTCTCGCTGCGGATTGGAGTTGGCTGTGGGAACCCGACGTGGGTCTGTTCAATTGTTCAATGCGCGTGATGGCTCTCTGCGTGGAACTGTGAAGGAAGTTGAGTCTGGTTGGATACCTGGGTCTGTCGCGTATGTAGCGAAGAACCATCTGTTGGTGGGGTACCAAAACCACGACAGGTTGAACCACGTCGTTTGGGAAATTCAAGATGGAAGTGTGCAGGGCCAAAGTGTTCTGGGTGACATCTTCTACCCTGATATTGACGCCGTGGAGAGAGAAGTGCACTTGTATTGCACCCCTATCAAAGGATGGGACTTGGTCGTTCTCGTGAACAGTAGCTCCGAGGATGTCAAGGTCATTGCGCCCAGTGATGATGGGTGGTTGCTTTGGTCATTGGAAGATGGATGTGAAACAGCTTTCATGATTGATGGGAATCCTGTGTTTCCTATCGGATTTGGCATCGATTACACCGACGTTCGACCAGTCCCACTGTCAGGAAAACCACCTAGGAGTCCAATGCCTAGATTTATCTCATTAACATCTGATGGCCAGCTCTGGTCCTCTTGGATT
>JAAUYH010180035.1_pt1 | contig 20793 bp, 5 predicted proteins | sample 7278061 | NCBI WGS metagenome assembly JAAUYH01 (sample SAMN14350203, study PRJNA611818) | marine sediment metagenome | isolation source: surface marine sediment (0.6m) | place: French Polynesia: Moorea | collected 2018-08 | reverse complement strand
GTGAGGTGTAACCTTACATCCGATATCTGAAAGGACATCGACTCCTCTGATTCTGCTCATAAAAATTACTGAGCTCCATCTCGTAGTTACGTAGAACAATACCGGTAGCGTTATGATAAACGAGGTCCATCCCAATATAGAAGGTGACTTATGGAAACTCAACGAGAGCGCGATCTTCTCGTTTCATGTACATCGTGGGCACGACGCTCATTGCTTATACCGCGCGCACAGATCAATCTTGCCGGTGGCTCGGACTTTCGACGGTGCTTATCAGTATCGGAGTACGAGGAATAGCAAATATTGTGCATGCTCAGATCGCTCAGTCTTGCAATTTGACAAGTGGCATAAGTATATCAATACTGAGTCACCATTGGTCAATATGGGGTCAACTTAGGCGTCGACCAATCAATTATAACTTTAGCTAAAAATAGAGTTATTTTTGGTTATATAACATGTTTTTCGCTCAAATCTTTGCAGCATACAAATCAGCAATTAAAAATTAATTATATTTCAAAGTGCTTTACAGCGTGCAGAATTTCAAAAAAGTCAATGTCTTCGATTATTGACACTCCTTGTTAAAAGACACTGGCACAGGGGGTGGCTTATAACAGAGATACCCTGTAGTACCTTTCTATGGACTGAATCTTTACAAATTGTGGAAGTAAAAAATTCCATCCTTACACTCAGCGAAAAAAGATAGGTACAAACGTAAAGTGCAGCGTAGTGACAAATTTGGAACCAAACGGTCCATTCCAACCGTTCCAATAGAAAGGTTAGTTCATCAACAGTTGTGCACAGTACTGTACGTTAAGCAAATGACTCTCCCTGCCTCCCGTTATTACACAAAACCAGAATAGGCACATTTTTTCGCATGAAAAATTTAAGAACAACGATTGTTCACAGCCTTTGTTCTGAGATGAAACATAATTCTAGTAGTGAATACATGCACCACCGTTCGTTGCAACTTCAGTACAACGCCTGGGCATGGATTCAGCGAGCGTTTTGAGTAGTTCAGGGTTCATACTGTTTCAAGATAAAGCAAAAGCTTGTTTTAGACTTTCAGTATCATCAAACTGGCAGAAATTCTTGTAGACCTTCCTTACCAAGCATCCCCATAAGTTTTCAATTGGATTTCAGTCCGGACTACGTGAAGGCCAGTCCAAAACATCAATGTCCATGTCAGTAAAAAACGTTTTTTTGTGATGAGATATATGTAGTGGAGCATTGCCTTGTTGAAAAATCCAACCATCAGGAAACCTGTCTTCTGCGAACGGCAGCAAAACCTTCTTTAGTATCGTAATATAACCGACAGAGTCCGGAGTACCTTCAATAACTGCTAGATTCGGCTTTCCGATCGCTGAGAAGCAGCCCCATACCATGAAACCTCCACTTCCTTTCTGTCGAGTCGAAAAGTAACGAGGATCGATTCTTTTGTCCCTCCAAGGATAGGCTCGACCATCAAGACCGTCTGAACAAAAGCGCTTCTTGCCACTGAATATCGTGCGATTCCATTTAGACGGTGAACTGTGCAGTTATTTCACGGCCCAATCAACTCGATCGTTCTTGTGATAGGTAATCAACCTAGGAGCTGACTTAACGCGTGACCAGCGTAGATGATCAGCGTCTTGCATCAGCTGCTGCACACTTTACACTCCGACTTTGGGTTGATAGCGCGAATGTAGTGTAGATTCTGTCGCACATTTTTCTGGGTTTCGAGCAAAACAACATATAACCGCACGATGAAACTGAAAAGGGATTGTAGACGGTCGACCGAGCTCCTTTGGCTTGGATTTCGTGGCCGATCGTTTGATACAGTTTTGTACAGCAGTAGGAGACTTGCCAATCGCATCAGCAATGTATCGCACTGACTTTTCTTCCTTGTGGAGAGTTTTTACGACAGCGATCTGTTCTGCCGTTAATTTCGCTCCTCTACGCATTGTTGTTGTTGACTGTAGGATATCAGCGACACTGAATGCGTAGACTACATCTACATGTATTGTATTATTACTTCAAATATGTTTGTTGACAGTAGTTAGGATGCGAACAGTGTTTCTGTTCTCAACTTTTTTCGTGCGAAGAAATGTGCCTATTTTGGTTTTTCCCCAATAACGGGAGTATGGAGAGACATTTGCTGAACGTATTCTACTGTGCACAACTGTTGATGCACAAACCTTTCTTCTGGAACGTTTGGAATGGACCGTTCTGTTCCAAATTTGTCACTACGCTGCACTTTGCGTTTGTACCTATCTTTTTTTCGCTGAGTGTACTACCCACAAAAAGTACAAATCGGTAATACGAAATTGTATTTCCTGTGTCCCTGTGGGCCAGACTGTCTGTGTCAACTGGTCCGATCCAAATGTAGGCCTGAACTGATCGGTGATTAACCTAACCTCATTGGTGTGCCTAATTTAATTGGCGAAATCTAAGATCACTGCAGGCAGGCCAATGAACCCCTACTCGATTTCAGTGTTCCGTTCGCGATACCTTCGGTTCAACAGCGAACAAGCGCCTGGAGAAGATGAACATGGAAAACGCTGACTCAGTTGGAACTGTCGTAATTGATGTGCGTTCAGCATCCGAGTTCGAGAAGGGCCACCTCGCGTTTGCTTGCCATTTTGCGGGTATTCATGGTGATGACGGTCTTGTATCCCGACTATCCGAACTACCGGAGCCTCGGCTACGTGCGCATCTCACCGCCACTGTTGTAGCGAAGGATGAGCACACCACTGCTGCTGCTGCCAGTGCACTCCGCGACGCCGGTTTTGCGAATGTCCGCACTCACTCCGTGACAAGGCGCGACAAACTTGTCCCAGGCGACAAATCGCGGCGTCTATGGTCCCCGAGTGCGCTCGCCGTACATGCTGCGCAACTCGTCACTCCCACTTCTGCCCTCGACGTGGGGTGCGGCGGTGGCCGTGACACTGCGTGGCTCGCCGCGCACGGGTGGCGGGTGCATGCCGTGGACCGTTGTGAAAAGCTATTGCATCGCGCTGCATTGTTGTCGACGCGCAGATATGACGATGACGGGAATGTGCGTGGCGTAGTAACCACAGAAGTGCGCACGTTCGGAGCCGATAATGCCGATGATAAAGCGTGGTTACATGCGAACGCTGCGCACTTTGTACTTGTTGTGCGTTTCCTTCGGCGGCCCCTACTAGAAATGTTAGGTTGTGCGGTGCTACCTGGCGGCGTACTCGCGTACGAGCATTTTCTTGACGGATGTGAGGCATTTGGTGCACCCAAGAAAAAATCACAGATGCTCAGACATGGAGAATTGGCAAATCTTTACTCTCCCAACTCGGGTTTCGATATACTCTTAAATGAGATTGCTAACTTACCTGATGGTCGACCTGTTAATCGTTTCATCGCCAGGAAGCGCCCCTAATACCATAAGCAATGCGAAAAGGAACAATTCCCAATTATCATTGCTCATTTCAGTTTCATCACTACTCATCTTGCTCAATGTTTCGGCAAAATATCTGCTGCTTGTTCCGTCATGTTCCTATCACACATTGCTGGCAGTGAGTTCAAGCCATTGTCGTAATGCATCGCCCAAGACATTTGGCAGCTGTTTGACGTCATGAATAACGGTATAAAAGCGGAACGGAAACTCACTCATGTACGGCGTGAACTTGACTTTCCCATCGTTGCCGAAGGAGACTTGTTTCACGTTGAATATGTTCGACTCCTCCGACTCATTACTGTTCACGACAATGAACGCCACTAACACGTTACTCGTTCCCAAGCGTCGAAGTCTCTTCTGCAGTTCCTCTCTTTCCGAAAGTTTCCCATCCGAAATTACGAACAACAACTGCACATCTTCGTCCAGCGACGAACCTTTCGCCTTCTCCAATAGCTCATGAGCCATATCGAGCAGTGCGATGAAGTTCGTCTTTTCTTCTTGAAACGAGAATTTAGACAGAACGTCTGCACCTGCGGTTTCATCCAGCCGTGATGCATCATCGATTCCCCGAACAACCTCACAATCCGCTCCGAACTTTAAAATCCCGACGCGACCGACTTCCAGTTTCGCAAGCGCTGAAGTGAGAAGTACTAGCCCTGCTAGACCTACAGCACCAGCACCACACTCCGTCATGGACTTGGAATTATCAATAGCGACAAGAACATCATATGACCTTTTCGTTGGCCGAACTCTGCGAAGCCAAATTCTATCCCGTCGGAAGTCTGAGGCAACAAAGTCGATAACCTTCTTCATATCTAGGCGTTTTCCCGTTTTGAACGAGCCTGCCAGCCCGGCTCGTACTGTCGGTTCCAACACCAACCGAAGTTGCTCACTCAACGCTATCGAGTCTGATTCTGTCAGACGCTCGAGCTTTCGCCACATTGAGGAGAAGTCTGCTTTCGGTTGCTTTGAATTTGTTTCATCGGTCACGGTCTCTGCCTGATTAACTAAGCTTGCTTCATCGTCATTGTCGTCATCAATCATTTCAAATTGTTCTTCAGGTATTCCATTCACTAGGCCGTCCTGCTTCCGGGTTGCCTTCTCTAGACTCATCTTTTCAAGCATTTCGATTGCAGATTCCAACGGATGCTTCTCTAAGTTTTCAGCTGTACTTGTATCTGGAGTCATAGTAACATCTTCCGATGGGACAAGTTTGTTCTCGGCTTCGTTCTGTTTCTTTTTAGCCTCTTGATTCGCTACCCCAGACTTTCTCGTATCCATTTCGGTGACTGCTTCGCTGTCTTGGTTCTGAGCGTCTAGTGATTTTGTATTTTCCTTCTCATCTTCAGATTCATTGTCTTCGACATCAGGAAGCGCTCGATGTTGTTCTTCAGTAGCCGGACCAAGCGCAGCCTTCTTGTTTTCAGTCGATTCGTTGGCAAACTCTACCATAGAATCGTTCATGGGTTCATCACTTCCACCTCCTGACTTCTCTTCAATTCCATCGTTCGCCTGACTTTCCAGAACATTCAGACATTTCTCCCATTCTTCGCCAATGTCCTTTTCAAAGTTTTCCCTGAACGGATTTGGATCATGTTCCTGTGGGAATGCATCGAATTCTTCCAGACTTAGATGTGATGCTGCAGTTTGACCTTGTTCCATCTGACTTCGTGCGTTCGCAATATCACCGCCGTCAATATCGTTCCCGTCTTGCGTAGGATCCTCAACTTCCATATTCTCATTGGATCCAGCATCAGCACCTGTTCCATCAGGATTCGAAAACATTTGTGCATCGGCGCCAACGTTCTGCTTTTCAAGATTACCAGGGGTTGTTTTCACACCACCGTCCAACATCATCGCGTCGGGCTGTGATGTGTTCTGGTCACCAGTATCTCCAGATATCGCAGGTTGGTTCTCATCTGCTGATTCACTCTTTTCGTCTTCGGCATTCGACCCCAATTCAGTCTCCTGGTCAAGTTTTTCTGGAGGGAGGTCATCCATCGCGGATTCAGATTCCTTGCCATCTTCGACATCGCTTGCAGCGTCAAAATGATTGCTCTGTTCATTCTCAGCATCTTCCATCTCCAAATCATTCATGACTTCATCATTCAGTTCATTCTTGTCATCTGAATCTCGTGTACCCTTTTCATCTGGCCCTTCAGAGTTCGGTTCATCACCTTGTTCTCCTGTTGCATCACCCATCATAGCATCATCATCATTCATTCCCTGAACATCATCGCCAAATTCTTCCTTGCCTTGATTGACTTCCGATTCGTCTTCTCCTTCCTCACGTGATTTTTCTAGTTTGTCTTCGGAGCCCTGTTCACCAGGATTTCCATCACCGTCTTCATCTTCATCACTCATGAAGTCAGATTCAGGAAGTTTAGGCTTCCCTTTCTTGCTATTGGACGACTCTTCATTTTCATCTTCAGCCAAATCCATATCGTCTGCAGCACTGTTTGCATCTTCTCCATCTTCTCCCTGGTCCGAAGTAGAGCCATCAGTTTCTTTCTCTTTCTTGCTGCTGTTTGCCTCCGATTGAGGTTTTGGTCTCGGTGCACTGTCTGAATTTTCCTTACCCTTAAGATTAGAGTCTCCGTCTTTCTTCCCTGATTCTATTTCTCCATTTTCCGTATCAGGAGCCATGTCACCCTCATTTTCCTGATCACCATCAGAATCCCACAGCCTTTCATCAATTTCAACTGCATTGTCATCTTGCCCTTCGCCGAAAGCCTTTTCAACGTCTTCTTGTTCATCACCGGATCCGTCATTTTGGTCATCAGCTTCAGGTCTTTCCTTGTCTTCCAGCTCGCCATCAAAGTCATTTTGCATTTCGACACCAGTTTCGTCGTTGGCATCCCGCTCACCCTTATTTTCGCCTTCCTGTGGCGGAGGTTCGTTCTGAAGCCCGAGCAGTTGCTCCTCATCTTCAACTTCGGCGCTGACATCTTGAGCCATCGATGCATCGCCATCTCCAACGTCGCCAAACCCAACGCCATCGACAGTATCTGGCATTTCGACGTCATCTTCAACCGGGCCGTCTACTTCCTCCGGAGGTCTGCAATATCCATCTTCGGAGAGTGAAATGAAAAGCGATGTAAGAGTTTTCAAGAGACCAAGAGAATGCAGATGAAAAGAGGCAGAACCTTTCACGAAAGGAAGGACCACTGTGTTCAAGTAGACTTCAGTGAAGCAGCCAATAGAATTAATCGCGACTTGACCTTGCTCTGCACATGTCGAATCTTTCACAAGCTCACATATTTCAAGCATGAGTTTTTGAATCTTGTTAATCCCCGATAGAATGGATGAATGCTCAAGAAGTTCAGAAGCTTGACGCAAGAATGAGACCGGAACTGTGCCATCTGATAATTCTTCATCAACAGGAGCGTCATTGTCCATAGTTGCATTCGTTCCCAACAACATTTGCGTTGATTTGAGAACCACTTCTACTAGTTGTTCACACTTCTCCAAGATGGTGCCTTGACCGGATGGTGACGGTTGAGTGCAACTGTTACTCTTCGTGTTCTGAGTACTGAAAAGGGAGACGCTATCTTGGAGAGCCGCAGTTATCGGCCGCAGTAGCGAGCACGCCAAGGAAGAGTCCGAAATCTTTTGCGCTGCCACAAGGCTAGATCGGAAAGAGTTCGATAACCCATTGAGTCGCAGAACAGCATCTTCGTACCATTCGGAAACGTCTGAAGTAATCAAGAACAATCCACTCGAGTACTTCTTCAACCCCTGAACGGATGAAGCAGACAGAAACGTTTCCAAAAGTGAGTCAGACTCGGTAAGTATTCGAAGCACCTCCTTGAATCCAGAAATATTCCGCTTAGCAGATAGTAGAGCATACTTGTTATCGTTAAAAGTGCGAGCATCTCTGCTACACAGCTTTTCCAACCTGTCATGTTCACCTCGAACAATACCAAGTACAGTTCCGAAGTCAGCCTGAATTCTTTCAATTCGATGGATAGATTGCTGAAGATTTAAGGCGCTTTTGACGCTGCCACACGCCGATGAGTTTTGATAACCAGCAAGTTGGGTAGCCAACACCTTAGCCTTTTCGACGGATGAGAGTAGCTTCGATAAGCGCTCTCTCTCAACCGAGGAACGGATAAACAAGTTACAACTGTACGCAATAGTCTTGTTGGATTCACCAGGAGTGATATCTGCATTGCGAACACGTCCATCAGAGACCGCTCGGAGCCTCTGTAACCTATTGCCAATGTAAAAGAAGTATTGGTTCGCCACCTCAGTAGTTGGTTTTTGTCTAAACGGAGAGCACAATCCAAGCCAGTGCACGGGTTTTTCCTTGAATTTGGTATCTGGATTCTCGAACGGAGAAACTCCCGCCTTTTCAAGGGCCTTCAACAAGTCAACAAATGCTCGCTTCTTCACCAAAATCCCAGAATCAGAGTTCCTCAGGTCCAAAGCACGAGATCGAATTTGCTCACGGAAACTCGAACAAGTATTTGCAGCATTCTCCAACTTCGAAATGTTGGATGGTCGATTTGCTAATGTTTTCATACGTTCCATCAACTTTTTGCATCGGGCAAGACGTGATCCTGAGTCCAGAATACTGACATCAAGGCAGGATATCTCCTTAAGACTAGGCGACGCTACGAATTCACCTTGGAGCGCATCTTGAATTTTCTTACTTGAACCATATGCAATGTGGACGTTCGGCAACTCGGATAATAAATCAACTGACCCTTTCTTCGTAATCTCATTTGAAATAACATGAAAAGAAGATGCATTGTAGACGACGTCGAGTTCTCGACATAACTTGTGAAGCTTCCTCCGTACTTTCTCTGATTTCGACTTCAATCGGGCATATTCCAACTCTTTTTCAGCTCCCTTAGCTAACTTCACCGAAGCCCCTAAAGACTCTTTCCCTTCCCAATTGGTAATACGCGAGAAATCGGCCATTTTCTTCTTAATTGGCTCTTTTGCAGTGCTCATTCTGTTCTCAATCTTCTCCAAGAAGAAACTGTACAATTGGCACAGACCAGATAAGGTATTTCCCATCACGACTTGTTGTGGAATAGAGCTACAACATAGCTGATTACTGAGCGACTGCATCATCCGAATTCGCATTTCAAATTCTCCTTGAGGAGATGAGCGAAGAAACTGGTCCATTGTGGAAATCGTGAGGTCGAACTCATAATCCTCATCTCTGTCTCGGACTAAGCTGTCGTACAATCGATAGAACCATTTTTCAGCTCGTTGTTTGCATAACTCTTCTCGACTCTTCAACAAATTCGGCCATGACCGCACTTCGATGTGTCTCCAGCGGAGTGCAATTTTTGATAATTCCTTGACTTCATCGCTCAGTGACATTTGCTTTGTAGCGTAAAGTCGTTCCCATTCGTCTGCCTTTCGCAGCACCGTTTCCAAAACGGAAACCAACGTTCCGAGCGACGAGGTGTAACTAGTTGCTTTCAACGCGCGTTCAGCGGTTTCCGAAACTAAGCTGAGAGCAGGATGATCACCATCATCGCTGAAATGTTTCGCTTGCACTCCAGCAATCGCATCTATGAACTGCGTCAAAGCCGTCTTCATTTTGGAAACCTCTGCTGAATTATTGTCCTTATAGAAGTTATATGTCGAGGTCTCTGAAAGAATAGTCGATGTTTTCGATGGGCTAAGTTTGGCGGAAATCATGCACGCCGATATTGCACCCATTATTTTTCCAGGATCACTCAACACTAGGGCATAGTTCTGCATTAGCCCCACTGAACGAAGAACATTGAACAAGGCATCTACCCTGTCGTCATCAGCATCTTCAGCATCATCTAATCGATTCTCATAGAATTCACGATGATACTTCCAGAACGTTGATGCTTCCAAAGAAAACTTTGAACTTAACATCTTCTTTTCTTCTCCCTCATCTTCTTCACGTTTCACACCTTCATTAGTATCTTCAGGCGTTTCTCCTGATACTAGATATTCCACTTCCGGAACATCAGTACTAAATACAGCTTCATAATCGCGTTCCTCGTCAATTTCAAGTCTCTCAACGTCATTCATACCGGGTGCAGATTCCATTCTCGCCTTCTCTTTGACAACAAACAGTGAATTTTTCATCTCATTCTCAGACTCTTCTTTGAGCAGGCTCCGTTTCCATAAACTGACTAGATTGCTGAACCCTTCGCCGATAACTCCATTCGATTCACTAGTTAGCGAAGTAGAATAAAATGCAAAGTATCGCAGGATATCTGCTTGTGTATGTGCATCTAAATCACAGGCCTTCATCTCCTTCAGAACATCTTCTGTATCGTTAGAGTCGAGAAATGCTGCTCGAGGGTAGCGAAGCAGGTTCGATACCAAACCAGAAAGTCGAACATGCGATTTTCGTAAGTTGAAGTCGTCCGCCGACACTGCTTTCGCTAAGAAAAGCGCTCCATTCTGGACTTCTCGGATTCCTAGACAGAGTGTTCCTCCTAAATCTCGAAAATGGCCCAAGTCGCCACCAGGCTCCAATGATGTAGCAGATAGTTCGAAAGATCTCTTAACAGTCTCGATAATCTGACTCTTCATGGCTTCGGAACCAATATGCTTGGATTCTGACATCAATCGATTTGCAATGTAGCCCAAGAATGTAGAGATAGTTGACTCGTTGGAGACTAGTCCAACAAATCTAGGAACAGAACTGACAAATTCAGAAAACGGAGAAAAGTCTGCTGGACGTGATATAATCCTAGTATTGCTTGAAGCGAGCTGTGCTGCATACTTGCGATGCATATCATCGGCACGCAGTTTAGGAATGCATGACATCACGTCGTCTCCTCCTAGCCTTGAAGATCCAACGAGTTGACATGCTGCGCTATCTGCAACAGATTTCATTGTCATTTCTGAGAATAAATCCACCTCAGCAGCAGCTATTGTAGATGGGTCGACACCAGCCAGATTGTCAAACTTCTCCGAAAATTTGAAGATGCGCTCGGTGCCAACAATAATCGAAAGGAAGCCACACACCCATGTCATTGCTGTAGAACTCAATGCATGAGGATTTGAAACCACAGAAGTCAAAACCGTAAGGGCTTGCTCAAACACTTTGTTCCAGCCCTCTCTGACTCCTCGAGTGCGACGATGCAACGTTCCACAAAAAGTATTGAGGATTCTCATTACTTCAGAACCAGTTGCGGTCGGATTTAACATTGATTTGTCGTCGACATCAGCACGGGTAACGATTCCCATGTCCACCAAACAGAGCAAAAGCTGAACAAGACTGCGACGTAAAGTAGACTGATCACACGATGAAAACATGTCTCCGGCTACAAAAGAGCACGCAACGGCGGTGGCATCTTCAGGTCGGGGTAAGTTTGTTAAATTCAACTCACTTGATGTACGAGCACAACTGACCAAGCTGTCCATAATAGCCGAGGACGAGGAACACGAAGCAAAGAGATAATCTGCTGTATTTGAATCCAGCTCATTCTGCAATTTGAAGATGGAGCACTTCACTCGCGAAATACGAGATTCCAAATGGAGTCTTGCAGAATGCTCATCACTCAATTGTTTGAAGGGGAGCGCCCAAGCCATTCTTTGAACAAATGTCTGCGAAAACACGGATGCATATGGATTCAAAGAAAACTCAACACTTGAGTTCTTCGATAGACCAACGAGAGAAGAATGATTTCTGTTAGTTCCCAATTCTCGAAGAGTTTCCTCGATTTGCAAACTTGAAAGCTCAAGCTTCAATGCCAGCATGGAAAACCATATAGGAAAAGTGGATTTGCCAATCGACAACTGTTGATCCGCTAATGATACTTGTGAGTCGTTCTTTCGTAAAAGGGTCAGTAACCTCTTCATGGAATTCTCGAACTTGTCAACAACTTCATACTCAAGCGTAGACAAATTCACCAGCGCTTTAGCGATGACAGACCTTTGTGCCTGTTTAGGGTTAGTTCTTGATAACGCACTAAGAATCTCTCGTTCAGTGCGAACACAATACTCATTCCTCGACATCGGCAGGGCGAAGATCACGGTTTCATACTTCGGTCGGTCCTCACAAATGCACACCAAGCGAGAAACGACATCGCCGAGATCCTCAGGTAGCTTTGAGTTCTGAGAACGTACTAGAAATAGACTTGCGTCATGGATTAACTTGATCAACAACATACCATATGCTGCCTCCATCGGTGATTTGCAGTTGGTCCGAACAAACTTAACGAATGAGCATGAAGCCAAGAATAATTCAATCCAATACGTTTCATCAGGCAGGGTTGCCTCTGTCGAATGTCGTGAAAAAAATTCAAGAAAAGAATAGAACTTTGAGACAAGATTCAAAACCTCCTTAACAATTTGGAACGCTACACTCACAAAGTATCTTCGAGACGTTCGATGTTGCTCTTGTTCTTGAGGCAAAATAGACTGCCTTTGAGATTCAACAGCTAGCACATCTCGCTGGAGAGTGCGAGCATCGAGATCAGAAAGGAGTGATTTGGAACTTTCAGTAAGTTCCGATAGCACGATGACGTCAAATCGAAACTTGACCCTTTCATTAAGGCCCTTCCCCGGTTCCTTGCCTCTTATTGTATCTAAACCGTACACAGGATCGATGCACAAGTCTGTTCGACCAAAGTTAATTGAACGATTCAATGTGATAAAGTTGAGATACTTGAGATCGATAATTTTCTGAATACTCCCCGGTACCAATTTGAACCAGAAAGATAACAAAGAACAACGAGACCAAAAGTCTTCAGCTGAAGTACTTCTTAGTACAAACATTCTGACCAACCCAGCACACAATGCTTTGTTAAAGCCTGAAAAATCGGGTGACTGTATCCTGTTTTCCAGATTTGAAACAAGGCTAAGGCTGTTCTGCCAAAATGAAAATTGTCTAAGAGGAATTGCTTGCGAGATTTCAGAAAACTTCCAAAAGGTCGATAGAAACTGGAAAATCCATGCATCGCGGCGTAACATAGAGTCTTCGTAAGTTAAGTCGAAGTCAGCGACACCGATAGAGGGAACATGGATTGAGGAATACGACGATATATCACGATGATCGGATGAGGAAGTAGACACATCCATAGCATGACTACTATCATCGTTCTCCAGATTAGAAGGATAGGATATGTTAACTTCATCCATGGTGTTGCCTAATTCATTGTCAGACAGACACACAGTTACTGAACGGTCCACAATAGCTCGCGATAGTTTTGAACCCAACCCATTGTCGAGTACGAAGAAAATACGGAAAGATGAATTCGGTGTTATACTAGCACAAGATCCATCTGCATTTGCCGGAGCTTCAGGCAGCATCAACGGCTCGAATTCGACCTCACCTTTCGCACTATTGTTCGATATTTCCAGTAAAGGATTCAATCGATCTAGCACAGCTGATGAGCAATGATTCGCGTCCTCGAAAAGAATCCAGTCACCTCGTTCTATGGCTTGCACTAATTCACTTTTCTCCCATGTAAACGAAGGTGCTTTTCGTTGTGATGAGTTGGTAAGAGAAACACGAAGATTTTCGATTCGATCGAACAACGCAGGTATTTTGGAGCAAGAAATCGTATCACGGTCCAATTTCTGAAACGACTGAATCACACGCAATGTATCTTCGAAGTTTTTCGTAATCCATTCGCCTGCACGTTCACCTTGCCCAATATCGGAAAACGTAGTTGAGTGTAAACTCGAAATCAATTTCTCAATAGAACCGAGCTCCTTGTGAACAGATAGAGACGGTGCAGTATCGGATAGAAATGCCAGTGTTAGCTGCCGATGAAGACATACGAACTGCCTGTTGATGAATTCAAATTCAGCCTGTAGTCCTTGTTGTGTGTACCCGCCAAGAAGGTCATCCACATCCAAAAACGCTCCACCTTTCACCTTAAATAATCTTTCCCCGCTAAGGGCAGCCAAACTCTCTACAACCTGACTGCAGTAATGGACAGACCCATGTTTCGGAGTTCCACTTACAATACAGGGCCAACCGGCTGCTGCTACAATCGACATGGCTTGCATAGAATCAGCATGCTTTGCATCGACCTTCGCGCCTAATCCAGATAACGAATCGAACGTTAGATGTTGTCCACATGACAGAACAGACTTTCCTATTCTTACATGTTCGTCGCACACCTTACGGATTGACGGTTCAGCAGGAAGACGTGACTGTTGTTGACAGAATTCGTCGTAAAAAATTGCAAGTGCAGCATCTCTATCAGAGCTACCTTGCAATGCTTTCAAAACAACTACATCAAAGCAAAGCTCTGGGTCAGTTGTAGATGACAGAAAATCAGATGATCGATTGCAATCCGCAAGCAATGAGCACCAACGTAGAACTTGGCGGAGACCAAACTCGATAGAGTGGTATTGGGAAGAGGTTTCTCGGAAACGCTTTCTTAGACGCCCAACAGTGTTGACAACTTTTTCAATTAGAGTACCATCGACTTTCGGAAACGATTCGGTGGCAATAAACAAAAGATCAGCATCGGAGGGTGCTTCAATAGAAACCTTCACAAATCGATTCAAAAAGCTTTGTGGTAAACCTCGCCGACCACATCCATCATGAACAGGATTCTGTGCTGCGAATATCCTGAAATTAGGATGTGCGACAACTTCAGTTGCCAGTTCAGGTACGAACACGGACCGACGATGGTCAAGCAGCGAATTGAGCCCTTCTAGTACTGATTGGGATGCCAGATTCATTTCGTCGAGCAGCACCCACTTACCTAGCTCCATTGCTCGTAACAACTCCCCCTGCCTAAAACAGAACGACCCGGGCGAGGGTCCAGGAACATCACCACCAATAAGGTCAGACATCTCTGTGCTTTCGGAAAGATTGACTCTAGACAATGATACGTTCACCATTGACGCCAAAGCCTTCACTATCGAGGTTTTTCCCGCTCCAGGTGGTCCCTCCATAAGAATGGGACGATGGTCGATACACATCGCTCGAACAAGTCGTCCAAAGTTTCGACGAGTGCATGGCGCGTTAGTGCAGAACTGAATAGGCTGTTTTTTGCCAGGCCTTTCGTGGATACTCAAATGGAACGGACCGGCCCTCAGAACTCGGTCTTTCTCACAAGTGTGTACAGTAATATGTTCATGGGCATTGAAAGATGCATGACGAGCTTCATCACGAAACTCCGGGGGGACCTCTTGAAGAACGCGTTCCCAAATATGGGCTTCTTCATTTTTCAGTGCAGACGAGTTCATGCTAATCGAGATTCCATCCAAAAACACCAGGCGCGCACCATGAGCAAATGCCAACATAGGATTCATCTCTGTTTGGGTCATTGCTTCATAAATGAAAGTACTCCACGCTTTTACATCTCGAAGAGATAACTTGCAAGAATCAATTCTGAACTGAGACCGACTTGAGTCCAATTCTGACATCCAAACAAGAATATTTTTGACTGCTGTTTGCGCACAAACAATCCTGTTGTCCATCGCCATGTCATTCGATATTCTCATGCTTTTCTGAATGACAGGAAGAAAGTCTTCGACTGAGTAAGCAGCTGGTATCCATATTTCAGTGAAACGATTTCTTAGAGCAGGTGATAATTCTTTCTTGCCAAAATCACCACTAGGATTCATGGTCGCAAATACTCGGAAGCTCGGATGACCAACAAGTACACAGGAATCCACACTTTTCTCAGACAGCATTAAGGTCCGACTGGATTCAAGCACCGCGTTTAATCTCTCAACGACGGCATCATCGGCCATATTGATTTCATCCATAAGAAAACAATGTCCATGAGTCATTGCGTTTACAAGCGGCCCATCCACCCACTCAAAAAGAGGAGCATTCTTGTCCGCTTGTCGTCGGCAAGGGCGAAAGCTGCCGACAAGATCGGACGACTCAGTATGCTGATGGCAATTGACGGACAAAAGCAATGCATTCATCATTGTAGCAATCAAGTTGCACGCAGTAGTTTTTCCTGTTCCAGTAGGTCCAACAAGAAGCGCAGGTTCATTGTTAGCAGCACAGTGAATAAGAAGAGTTATCATTCTCATCATATGAGGAGTTAGCGCAACGCCGAGCTGAGCCATAGTCTTCGAAACTATATCTCGCAAACTAGAACCTGAAACTTCGCCACAATACGGTAAGGTCACAGTATCATGGTCACTCGAGAAGTTTCCATAGAGTGCCGAGTTGGTTAATAAATCGGCATCAACTCCAACTTTCGAGATAATAACATCGCGTACAATCTCCCGCTCTGTAGCATTTCTAGCTCTCTCACCCAACAAAAAGTAGCCATGAATCGCAAGATCTTGTCGAGTGGACGGCTTTCTCGCACCCCATCGAAACATGTCTCGAGCAGTAACAAAACCGCCTTTCCCAGAAAACAGACGAGTTCCTCTTCTGCGGGTTTGTAGTTCGCGCATTACCGCCACCATTCTTTTAGCAAAGCTAGCCGGCACTTGACACCGTTGCTCAATAATTTCGATAAGGTCATCGTCCGGAAGTTCATCAACTTGGATTTCAATGAAGCGACCGCGAAACGCACGAGAAAGTTCCTTTCGTCCACCATAAATCCCCGGTGGATTCTGTGTCGCAAATAGTGTAAAATTTGGATGTGCCTTAATCACTTCACCGGTCTCAGGAATGCGAATCTCCTTGTTGTCATCGAGAAGCCGATTCAACGATTCCAGAACTTCAGGTGGGGCGAGATTCAATTCATCCAACACTATCCAGTGCCCTTCTCGAACCGCTCGAACGAGAGGCCCTTCTCGAAACTGGAGGGACCCGGATTCGGTGGCCACATAACATCCAAGATACTCTGACAAGTCAGTGTGTTCGTGATTGTTAATACGAATTAGTTTGTTACCAGTTAGGTGGGCTAAATAAGATACAAGTGAGGTTTTTCCGGCAGATGTTGGGCCTTGCAATAATATAGGCACCCTTTCAACTCCATAAACTAGAGCGCGACAAACATCAACCAGAGTTTCAGAAACAGCAGAAGTAACAATAAACTTTGGTGCATTGGCATCGTCATCCTTGGCAGGTAAAATTTCTACAGGAAATCCTATAACATCTCGAATCATCGCGGTTTCGGGGAGATTCATAACTTTCGTTAACGGACGCATCTTTTTCTGCTTCTTCCTTTCAGTGTTTTGTAACAGAAGCTTTTGTGCCAAATCGATGATAGGAGCGCGAGCAGCTCGTGGTAATGGCGTAGCAAAGGAGAAGCATGCACCCTCGTAAAGCGCACGACGCTCATTGTTTGACTGCATGAATTTTCGCAGATTGACAACAAAACTCAACATGTACGATAATGTCCGAAGACTAAACCTTGCACACTTCCCGGATGAATCATCGACGACACCAGTTCTCGCAAGATCACGTGCGGACAAATAAAACAACGCAACATCACGTGCAATAGACGCTTCGTGAGCGGAAAGCCCCCTGGAGTTTTCGCGTGAAGTATCGACTCCGAATAAACGATGAGCAATTAACAGCTCCAAATCGTCTTGGTCGTCGATATCTTCGATGTAGAACTCAGTTAATCTAGACCGTAATTCTTTCGAAAGTGGTCGCTTTCCAAAATCTGTAGGAGGATTCATCGCAGCAAATAAAGCGAACCCATCAGCCGCATGAACGGTTTCTCCCTCTTCATTTGGGACAATTACCATTCCATGGTCGATGAGAGATACTAGGTGGTCAAGAACTTCCACAGGCGCCAAGTTAATTTCGTCCAAAAGAAGCCAATGACCGGCACGAAGGGCGGAAACTAACGCTCCATCTGCATATTCAAAATTGATGCGACTAGTTTCATCATCTGAACTATCTGAACTGTTGCGTTGCCGTTTTCGAGGTCGCTCTCCACCACTTGACTCACTGTCTGTTCGTGGGAGTAGCTTCCTGAGCCTATTGACCATCCTTTCAATACGATTCCATTCTAATGCAATTGCTTTGTCAGAAGACCGAATAGACGGCGGAAGAGCATCGATGGCTCCTTGGACCAACAGAAGAGCTCGCTTATGAAGCTTCTGAGAACGTGCGGCCCTGTGCAAAGCATCAAAGAAACGAGCATTCTTTTTGCTGGACATACGACGACAAAATGCCTCTTCAAAACGTTTCACTAATTCCGGTAAAACTGCTGCAACTTCCAAAGGACGAAAACCTCCAATAAGATCAGAAATATCGCTTTGTTTTGACATGTTGACGATAACTAGCTCCTTTCTCGCCAGTCGGGCAAGCTCTTGCAGTGTGGATGTTTTTCCTGTTCCAGTTTCACCCGTGAGAAGAACACTTTCACCCACACTGATGCAGGTCGCAATTCTCTCTAGTGTTCGAGACGTATGCTTTGTCAAAGCCAATTTCCTATTGTCATTAAACGATTTTTCCGTTGCACTTTTCGAAAGCAGGAAACGACCAACCTTCACCGAATCGGTAGCTTCGGAAAGTCCAGGATCCCTTTCCCTTAACATTGCATTTCCCATGTTGGGAGGGAGCGACCAAGCATCTGTACAAATCGCGGTCAATCTTTCTCTCAGGTTCATATCAGGAGCCCACAACACGAGAATATCCAAGCACTCCAACATTGCGGCTTCTGGTGTGAAATTGTTTCCAGAAAGTTGTCGTGCCGTAACAAGACGTTCGCAAATACTTACTGCTTCTCTAAAGGTAGGTTCACGGTCCATCACCTTTCCATTACGCGAGAGTTTTTCCTGCACCCCAGAAATCGCTCTTAAGACACGCGGAACACAGTCAGAAACAGAAGGGAACCGTGTACGAAGCATGGACAACTGTTCATCTTCAGATAGCGATGGATAATGAATTTTGTCCCAAGATTCCCAACCACCTGGTGGGGTCCAGGGTTCCATCCCTGATTTATCCGACGCTCTCAATGTCCGTGTCGCAAACAAACGAAATCCGACACCCACTCGCAGTGGCTCGCTGCGAGAAGCTACCGTGAATTCATCACCCGGGCGAAGCGCAGTCAACTGACTTACCAGCGCACTGGTGGCAGAATTCCCGAACCTGTAATCACAGTCCATATTTTCGAGGACGAGCCAGCTGCCATTTACAATCGCATGACCTATTGGTCCGTGTCGCCATCGAAACCCGTTGCCTTCTGGTAATGGTACAATCGTTCCCACTAACGAGCTGAAGTCAGTTGAGTCTTCTTTGTTCGCCACCGTGTCCATGTGTACGAAGCATATGTTTTCCTTCCCAGAAGATTCAGCATTTCTTCCCGTGAAAGTAACATGCGCTAACTTCGCGATAGTAGCACTTTTCCCGCATCCGTGGGGGCCTTCAATTAGAATGGGTTTACACCTCCATGACAGTTGAGAGAATTCGTAGAACACTTTGAGAACGCTCGATGTTACTGCAAATTCAACGCCGCTTGACTGAGCTGCTTCCGCATTACTGTCAATTTCCATACTGTCCTCATCTGCTACGCTTGCACGCTTTCGCTTCGGAATCAATGTGTCGAACATTCGGAAGTACGAACCATTCAATGGAACATTTCCGGGTTCCGCTTCTTGCAGCCAGTCCCAACCTTCACTCTCAGAGTATCGCTGTTGTACTTCTTCGTATTCGCATTTTCGTGAGCGCTCGATAGTTAATTGATGTCGCGCCGCTAACGCACACCAGGCAAGTTCCCGGCCGAGTGAAGGAGTCTCTGTACCGTATTGTTCTTGACTACACCAGTTATGCGCAGGCATTCCTTCATACTTGAGAAGTTCAGCGCGGTTAAATTTCACTCTTCGAGATTCCATCAATGCCGCCATGGTTAGTCTTGCTTCGTCATTTCCCTTAAGAGCGCTTTCTGTACATCCACTCCAATCTCTATAAAACCGGGCGCGTGAACCAAACGAAATCGCAATCAAAGCCAAGTCACGAAAATTCGAGACGTCTGGAATAAGCCGCAACAGGGTTTCCCATGCAATCGGGTGCGAGCGCAGCGTTGCAGCGATTCGAACCGCAGCAGGTATTCCAGGAAGTCCATGAAAGGTCAAATACACGAGAACTTCTAATGCTTCCGTTCTTGTTAGCTCGGAAATGGAGCGGAAAATTGACAGCGCAGACAGGCGCTCGTCGGCGAGTTGACGAGCAAGTGCTGCTGCACTTCCATCACTGAACTCATCAGACAGCTTCAATGTTTTCATTGCACGGCCAAACTGGTTGGATGCGCCAGCCGTCGCTTCAGACGGTAGAGTCGAAGGCATAGTGTCGGCGATGACAAATCCTTCAGGTACAATTTCCGAACTACAGTACTACGTCGACGAGCGATTGCATACCAAGGATCAAGTTATGATTCGAATTTACAGCAAACTAACTGCGAGGTAATTGGGCAACGTGACGAAGACCGAGTTTTCAAGTCGAGAGAAGGACCGACCACGATTGCTCGAACTCTAAACGCGCACGCTTCGCGACCAACTCTGGTTCGAATCCACCAGCAATGGCGGTCTCGTCGGAGTAGTTAAAATCGATTTCCCTCATTTCCTCAGCGGTATGAACCAATGGCCCTGCGACCGGTAGCGCCGAGGGGAAGTTCGGGCGGAAGAACATCGGCTCCACATCCACCGGTGCACTAGCCACCGCCGCCTCCTCCTCGCGCTTCTCCCGCTCCCTCTTCTCGCGCCGTTCGCGTTTGCGCACAATCTTACGGTACTGCTTCTCGCCATGCGTCGCCAGCACCAGAGCTTCCGCCTTCTCCCTTCGAAGGCGGCGTTCCTTTTCCTTTTTGCGCGACTCGTCTTCCGCGCGCACAGCCGCCAGTTTGTTCAGCCGTTCTCGCTGGTCGTCTTTGACCTCCTCCAGCATCTTCCGATTCTCTTCGGCGCGCAGCGCAGCATTCACGCTGATGGAGTCTGCGTTCTCGCGCCGATACTTGTCCACGAAAGCCTTCGTCTCTACCACGTCGATTCCGTTCACCAACTTGAAAATAACGTCCTCGACCATTTCGAGATAATCATCGTACGCGCGGTCGGTATCAAAGTCGTCCCGTCGCTTGTTGAACCACTGCAGATATCTTCTTCGGGTGTGCGCATCTTTCGCTAGTAGCGCTGAATCGTCCGCAAAGTCAGCTCCATCGTCAGTTTTTGGCATCGCGGATTGGAGCAGCGACGATTCCACAGCAACTTGGCAGACTAAGTTGGGGTAGGACAGTGTATTTGTGTATAAAAATTCACTATCCGGTATGGACCTGTGGTCCTCAATTAGTTTCAGACCACCTACAGCTGTCATCGTAAAAACATCGAAGCAAATTTAATTGAATTTGAGGTACCTTGCGACTACAGGAGTTCCCCGTTATAAGCCCACTTCACTAATTGGCTTCCCCCGCATTTTGACCGCGAACCACGTATGATAGACAACACTTGCTTGCCTAGGAGTCACAGTTGCAATAATTCACTGTGCACTACGACAATGTCGGAAATAGAAAAATTTTGCATTCACGTACTGTTGCCTTGTATTATTCATTGCTGTG
>JAAUYH010007944.1_pt1 | contig 20802 bp, 20 predicted proteins | sample 7278061 | NCBI WGS metagenome assembly JAAUYH01 (sample SAMN14350203, study PRJNA611818) | marine sediment metagenome | isolation source: surface marine sediment (0.6m) | place: French Polynesia: Moorea | collected 2018-08 | reverse complement strand
GTGACTTTCATGAGCGGGAAACCCGTGTAGACTTGCGCGCAATGCGCGAATCATAGCCCCAAGAACGGAGAAACTCACGCCATGAACGACAAGGCCTTTCGCATCGAAAACGACTCGATGGGCGAGCTGCAGGTCCCGAAGGACGCGCTCTGGGGTGCTTCGACGCAGCGTGCCGTGGAGAACTTCCCGATCAGCGGTCTGCCGATGCCGCGCCGTTTCGTCCATGCGCTGGGTCACGTCAAGTGGGCTGCGGCGGGCGCTAACGCCGAACTCGGCCTCCTGCCAACCGATATCGCGATGGCGATCCAGATGGCTGCCCACCGCGTTGCTACAGGTGAGTTCGACGAGCACTTCCCGGTCGACGTCTTCCAGACCGGATCGGGCACGAGTTCCAATACCAATGCGAACGAGGTCATTGCCCGAATTGCGAGCGACGAGCTGGGCAAGACCGTGCACCCGAACGACCACGTCAACATGAGCCAGAGCAGCAACGACGTCATCCCGACCTGCGTGCACGTCAGCGCCGCTCTGAGCATCCAGAACGAGCTGTTGCCGGCGCTCGATCACCTGGTCGAGATCCTCGAGGCCAGGGCTACCGAAGTGGGCGAGGTCGTCAAGACCGGGCGCACGCACCTGATGGACGCGATGCCCGTAACCCTGTCGCAGGAACTCGGAGCCTGGCAGACGCAGGTCGAGCTCGCGGGCGCGCGTATCGGCGATTCAATGACGCGCCTGTGCGCGCTGGCGCAGGGCGGTACGGCCGTTGGCACCGGCATCAATGCGCACCCTCGCTTCGGCGACAAGGTTGCAGTCTTACTCAGCGAGCAGACCGGCGTACCGTTCATGCCGGCGGAGGACCGCTTTGCGGCAATCGCGACCCAGGATGCCGCTGTCGAGATGTCGGGGCAGCTGCGAGTACTGGCAGTCGGCCTCACCAAGATCGCCAACGACCTTCGCTGGATGAATTCCGGGCCGCTGGCCGGTTTCTCCGAGATCGCGCTGCCGGCGCTGCAACCGGGCTCGAGCATCATGCCCGGCAAGATCAATCCGGTGATTCCCGAGTCCGTTGCCATGGTCGCGGCTCAGGTAATCGGAAACGATGCGACGATCGCGTTCGCCGGCCAGTCGGGCAATTTCCAGTTGAACGTCATGTTGCCGGTCGTGGCATACAACCTGCTGCAGAGCATCGAGATACTCGCCAGTGCGTGCAACGTGCTCGCCGACAAGGCAATCGCCGGTTTCACGGTCAACGAGGCGAACATCGACGATTCGCTCGAGCGCAATCCGATTCTCGTCACGGCACTGAACCCGGTGATCGGCTATGAACTCGGCGCACAGATCGCCAAGCGAGCGTACGCCGAGGGGCGGCCGGTCAGGGAGGTGGCGGAGGAAATGACGGACCTCAGTGACGACGAGCTGGACCGGCTGCTCGATCCGGCCGCAATGACCCGGGGCGGGATCCAGTACTAGGACGCGCAGATGTCACCCGGCGCCGATCTCATCGATATCGTGCTGCTCAGGGAGCGGCTGCGCGGCACGCAGCTGGCGAACGATCCGACCGATGTCGTCTTGCCCCCGGACAGCGATCGCTGGCCGAGCGACCTCCGCGCCCAGCTGCTGCAACGGCTCAAGCCGGCCGGCGTGCTCATGCCCGTGTTCGAACGCGAGCACGGCCTGTCTCTGCTGTTCACCGAGCGCTCGGCCGAGCTCAAGGCGCACGCGGGCCAGATCAGTTTTCCGGGCGGGCGTATGGAAGAACAGGATGCTGATATCGAAGCGACCGCGTTGCGTGAGACGTACGAGGAGGTTGGCATTCACCCGCGGCATATTTCGATCGCCGGGTATCTGGATGCCATGCCGACCGTGACGGGCTACGCGATTACGCCCGTTGTCGGTATCGTCGACCACGTTGCCGAGCTCAAACTCGATCGCACCGAGGTCGAGCTCGCGTTCGAGGTACCGCTCGAATTTCTCATGGATACGCGCAATGCCCGCCGTTTCGAGCGACAGTACATGGGTCGGACGATCCCGACGATCGAATACCATTACGAAGGGCATCGAATCTGGGGAGCAACCGCTCACATCCTTCTTGAATTCAGGAAAGTCATTTTAAAACAATAGTTAATGTCTAATATCGAGAAATTACTTGAAGTGATGGCGAAGCTGCGGGATCCGAATGACGGGTGCCCGTGGGATATCGAGCAGGACTTCGGAACGATCGCGCCTTACACGATCGAGGAGGCTTACGAAGTCGCGGATGCCATCGCCCGCGACGACATGGTCGACTTGAAAGGTGAGCTCGGCGACCTGCTGTTCCAGGTCGTCTTTCACGCCCGCATGGCCGAGGAAGCGGGGCATTTCGATTTCGAGGAGGTCGCGGGCGCAATCTGCGAGAAGATGTTGCGGCGGCACCCGCATGTGTTCGATGACGCCGAGCACGAGGCGGGCAGCTGGGAACGCATCAAGGCGGCGGAGCGCCGGGGGCATAGCGACGAGAGTGCGCTGGCCGGCATCGCCCGCGCGCTGCCCGCGTTGAAGCGCGCGCAAAAACTCGGCAAACGCGCAGCGCATGTCGGTTTCGACTGGCCCGACCGGCGGGGTGTGCGCGAGAAGATCGAGGAAGAGCTCGACGAGCTCGAAGACGCAGTAGGCAAGCGCAGCACCGCCGAGATCGAGGAGGAGTTCGGTGACATGTTGTTCGCCGTCGTCAACCTGGCGCGCCACCTCGGCGTCGATCCCGAGCACGCGCTGTCTGCCGCCAACCACAAGTTCGAATTGCGCTTCCGCGACATGGAAGCGGCGATAGCGACGCAGGGGCGCAGGCTCGGCAGCCACTCACTCGAAGAACTGGACCGGGAATGGCGTGCGGCCAAGCGCAGGCTGAACGACAGCTAAACCGCATAACGACGGGCGTTCAGGGTCCATTCAGACCCCCTGTTACATGATGGCCCCACGCTGGCGATATACCAGCTGGATTGGGCAAAGGAGCAGGACCATGATGAACAGGAAAACCACAGCAATGCTGGCAACCGCAGCGGCCATGATCGGCATGTCCGGGCCGGCGCTTGCCGATTCCTACGACTATGCGAAAGTGATCTCTTCCGAGCCCATTATTCGCTACGTCACGTTCACCCGGCCGGTACGCGAATGCTGGCAGGACACCGAGTATTACACCGTGAATCACAGGGCTCCCGGCGAACGCGGCGGCGCGCTCATCGGTGCCGTTCTCGGCGGTGTCATCGGTCACCAGTTCGGCAGCGGCCGCGGCAACGACGCGGCGACCGTGGCGGGCACACTGATCGGTGCCGCCATCGGTTCCGAGTCGGCACGCGAGCGCTACAAAGGACCGTACGGCGCAACACAGTACTCGCGACCCGTGCAGCGCTGCGAGTCTCGCCTCGAGGAGTTCCAGGAGGAACGCATCGACGGCTATCGCGTCGTTTATCGCTACCACGGCCAGCGGTACATGACGGAAATGCCCTACGATCCCGGCAACAGGATTCGTGTTCGGGTCAACGTGAGGCCGGCCGGCTGAGCGTGACGGGGTGCATTGCAATCGGCCTGCCGACGTACCACACTTGTCGGCAGTGCTGATGCTTACTCGCTAATTGTTAAGGAAAGAACCGGTGCGACTCCTGCTGATAATGGCATTCGTTTTTCTCGGTGCGGCGCTTCCGCTGCAGCAGGAGGCGCACGCCCGGGAACCAGGCATCGTTCTCGCGCAGGGTAACTGCAAGTCGCTGTCGCAGGCGATCGAGCAGGTGCGGCGGCAGACCGGCGGCAAGATCCTGAGTGCCGAGACCCGCGTCCGGAACGACCGGGAAGTCCACCACATCAAGGTTCTCATCAACGACAAGCAGGTCAGGACGATCACGGTCAACGGCTGCAAGCGCGGTCGCTAACGACAGTTGGCAGGAGAACGGGCATGCGACTACTGGTCATTGAAGACGACGCCACGCTGCGCGAGTCATTGACACGCAAGCTGGGTGATGCTGGTTTCGCGGTCGAACAGGCCGCTGACGGCACCGAAGGTCTGTACTTCGCCGAGGAGTATCCGATCGATCTCGCGATCATCGATCTCGGGCTGCCGGGTATGTCCGGGCTCGAGATCATCGAAAAGGTCCGGGAGCAGGGCAAGACCTACCCGATCCTGATTCTGACCGCTCGCGATCGCTGGGAGGACAAAGTCGACGGGCTCAGCGCCGGCGCCGACGACTACGTCGTCAAACCGTTCCATTTCGAAGAGGTCAGCGCACGGGTCAACGCGCTGCTGCGCCGCAGCGGCGGCTGGGCGTCGTCTGTACTCAGCGCAGGTCCGGTCAACCTCGACATGTCGCGGCAGGAGCTCAAGGTCAACGACGAAGCCATCGAGTTGACGAGTTTCGAATACAAGATCATCGAGTACCTAATGGTGCGCGCCGGCAAGGTGATCTCGAAGACCGAACTCACCGAACGCCTCTACGACCAGGACTACGAACGCGACAGCAACGTCATCGAAGTGTTCATCGGCCGCCTCCGCAAGAAGATGGACCCGGAAAACACGTTGAAGCCCATCGAAACGCTGCGCGGCCGCGGCTACCGTTTCGCACTCGAGCGCAACCAGTCGGAATAGTCATTGAGCTCCCTCAGCAGCCGACTCCTGATTTCCGTCAGTGTGCTGCTGCTGGTTTTCTTCGGCGTCACCATCGTCGTGCTCGACAGCGCGTTCATCAAGGCAGGTGAGCAGGCGCAGGAAGACATTCTCGACGGTCACCTGATGGCAATTCTCGCCGCGGCGGAGGCCGGTGAGGACACGCTTGTGATGCCGCCAGACCTTCGCGAATCGCGTTTCGGCAACATCGGGTCCGGGCTGTACGCCATCGTCAAGAACGAACCCGGCGAGACGATATGGAAGTCGCGATCGGCGCTCGGGCTCGAGCTCCCGGAGGGCGTCTTTCCGGAACTGGGCAATCATCTGTTCGCCGAGGAAGTTCTTGACGACGGCACGCCGCTTGCGTCGCTGAGCCTTGCCGTGCTGTGGGAGTTTCCGGACGGTGAATCCCGCCAGTTCATGTTCAAGGTGTCGGAGAGCCTGGAATCGTTCAACGACCAGATGGCGAGCTTCCGACGGCAGCTGTTTGGCTGGTTCGGGGCGGTCGCGCTGATCATGCTGCTGGCAATCTCGTTCCTCATGCGCGGCTTGCTGAGGCCGCTGCGACAGATCGAAACGGAGATCGGCGAAATCGAGGAGGGCAAGCGCATCTCGTTGTCCGAGGAATTCCCGACCGAGCTCACCGGTGTCGCGCGTAACATGAACCTGTTGATCGACAGCGAACGAGCGCGATCCGACCGCTACCGCTTCACACTCGACAACCTCGCGCATGCGCTCAAGACGCCGCTTGCCGCGATGCGGGCGCTGGTGGGCGAGAAACGCGACGACGAGCTCGGCGACCGATTCAACGACCAGATCAACCGCATGGACGAGATCGTGCGGTACCAGCTGCGCAAGCCTGCGGCCTCGGTTGCCGACAATCTCGTGTTGTCATCAGTGCCCGTTGAAAAAGAGGTCCGACGCCTGATCGACGGCCTCAGAAAGGTCTACCACGACAAGCATCCGGCCTTCGACTCGACGGTGAGTCCCGGCCTGAAATTTCGAGGCGATACCGGTGATTTCCTGGAGCTTGCGGGCAACCTGCTCGACAACGCCTGCAAGTGGTGCAGGCACCGGGTCAGGATCACGGTCGAATCGGCGAGCGACGCGAAGTCGATCGCGAGCGGTATGGTACTCACCGTGGAGGACGACGGTCCGGGGATACCGGAAGAAGCAGCCGACGCATTACTGCAACGAGGCATGCGCCTCGACGAATCAACCCCGGGGCATGGCATAGGCCTGGCTGTGGTCAAAGACATCGCCCGCTCTTACGGCGGGCGACTGTCGATTGGCAGATCGGAGCTCGGCGGCGCGAGTATCGTCGTGACGATTCCCCCGATCGGTGAAGGCCGGGCCGGCTAGGTACTCTCTCTTTTCTTGCCCAGCATGTGCATGATGGGCTCGACGAATTCCATCGGCATCGGGAAGACGATCGTATTCGTGCGCTCGTTGGAGATCTCCTTGAGCGTCTGCAGGTACCTGAGCTGCAGTGCCTGTTCCTCCTGAGCAAGCATGTTCGCGGCCTCGGCCAGCATCGTTGCAGCCTGTTTCTCACCCTCGGCATTGATCACCTTGGCGCGCCGCGCGCGTTCGGCTTCGGCTTGTTGCGCGATGGCTCGGATCATGGACTCGTCGAGGTCGACGTGTTTGATCTCGACGTTGGCAACCTTGACGCCCCAGTTGTCGGTGCGCTGATCCAGCAGTTCCTGGATGTCCGCGTTGAGTTTGTCGCGTTCCGCGAGCATGTCGTCGAGCTCGTGTTTGCCGAGTACCGACCTGAGCGTGGTTTGCGAAAGCTGGCTCGTGGCCTCGAAAACGTTGGCCACGCGGATGATGGCTTTCTCGGGGTCCACGATGCGGAAGTAAAGCACCGCGTTGACTTTCACCGACACGTTGTCGCGTGAGATTACGTCCTGGGTCGGCACGTCCATGACGACGACGCGCAGGTCGACCTTGGTCATCTTCTGGATGCCGGGAATCAGGATGATCAGCCCCGGGCCCTTGACCTTCTGGAAGCGCCCGAGCAGGAAAATGACGCCTCGCTCGTATTCTTTGAGAATTTTGATGGTGTTGTAGATAACGACAACGACGAGGGCGAGAACGATGCCGAGAAATGGTACGGATGTCATCGGTAGTCCTTATTGAGTGTTTTCAGGTTTGAATTTGAGCGTTGCGTGCAACGGCCGCCGGTGCCGGTTCGACCATAAGCGTCAGTCCGTCCATCGAGGTCACGAGTACGGGCTGGTCTTTGCGGATCTCGACATCGGAATGGGCTTGCCAGGACTCGCCTTCGAGCCAGATCATGCCTTCGCCGGTGAACGTCTCCATCGCCGTGCCAATGCCGCCGATGATGGAGCCTCTGCCGGAAACGGCACCGCGGCGACGCAACTTGAGCAGGTAGCCGACCATCCAGATGATCAGGGCGGCGAACACGAGTCCCAGCGCAACGACGAACGCAATTGAAATCCCGAAGCCCGGGATGTCCCTGTCGAACAACATGATCGCTCCGAATATGAATGCCGCCGTTCCGCCGATGCCGAGGGCACCGAAGCTGGGCGCGAATGCCTCCGCGATCATCAACGCGATTCCGACGATGATGAGGGCGAGCCCGGCATAGTTTACGGGTAACACCTGCAAGGCGTAAGCCGCAAGCAGCAGGCAGATAATGCCAACGACGCCGGGCACGATCGCGCCAGGGTTCCAGCCTTCGTAGATCAGGCCGTAAATACCGATCAGGCCCAGCAGGAGCACGATCTCGGGATTCGATATGACCGCGAGCAGCTTCATGCGCCAGTTCGGCTCGAATTCGTCGATCTCCGCATTCGCCGTCGAGAGGGCAATGACCTCGGAGTCGATTTCGACCTCGTGGCCGTCGACCTGTGCCAGTAGATCGTCGAGGTCCGTCGCGATGAACTCGATGACGTTTTGCTCGAGCGCCTCTTTCGCCGTCAGCGTTGCGGCGCTGACGACGGCTTCCTCGGCCCAGTCAGCGTTGCGGCCGTGCCGTTCTGCAAGCCCGCGAATAAAGGTCACGGCATCGTTGAGCACCTTGCGTTCGATCGCGGTTCCCGGGATCTCCTCGCTTCTCTCGGGCGCTTCTTCGTCCGGTGTTTCAGCGTCAGCAGGCTCTTCTTCCTGTTCGACGGGCTCCTCGACGGGTTCCGGTTTGGGCGTCAGATCATCGCCTGTCATCGTTACCGGGGTGGCGGCGCCGATGCTCGTCGTCGGCGTCATCGCAGCGACATGGCTGGCAAGCACGATGTAAGCGCCTGCGCTGGCCGCCCGGGCACCGTCCGGTGCCACGTAGGTGGCGATCGGCACGTTGGACCCGAGAATGTCCTTAATGATGTCGCGAGTCGCGTTGAGCAGGCCACCGGGCGTATCGATTTTTATGACCAGCAGGTCGGCCCCGGTGTCCTCGGCGCGCTCGATGCCGCTCTCCACATATTCCGCGGTCGCGGCGCCGATTCCGCCTTCTATTTCGAGCACTACGACCTTGTTGTCGCTGGCCGCAGCGGTAACGCTCAGGAGCGCACTCAGCAAGATGAAAATTCGTTTCATAGGGGCATAATAACAGGACATGATTCGATTCATTACAACCGGCGGGACGATCGACAAGATCTATTTCGACGCGTTGAGCCAGTTCGAGGTCGGGGAATCGGTGCTCAACGAGATGCTCGGCGAGGCACTCGTGCATATAGACTACGAAATCGTCCCTTTGTTGCAAAAAGACAGCCTCGAGTTAACCGATGAGGATCGTCGGCAATTGCGTGCTTACATCGAAGGCGACGATGCGCTCCAGTTCGTCGTCACGCACGGCACTGACACGATGCCGGAGACCGCTGAGGCGCTCGCCGGGATCGATGGCAAAACCATTGTGCTCACGGGCTCGTTGAGCCCCGCGCGGTTTCGCACGACCGATGCGGTGTTCAACGTCGGCATGGCCGTGGCTGCGGTGCAGACGTCGAGCCCCGGCGTCTATATTGCGATGAGCGGCCAGGTGTTCGAGGCCGGTAAGGTGCGCAAGAACCGCGAGGCGAATCGCTTCGAACCTTTGTAAAATTCGCGGCGAGACGCCGCTCCCACAAAACGCCGCTCCCACGTGGGAGGGCCGTCCCGGCCCGACTAAAGATCGAAAGAAATACCCTGCGCCAGCGGCAGATCCTTGCCCCAGTTGATCGTGTTCGTTTGCCTGCGCATGTAGGCCTTCCACGAATCCGAGCCCGCTTCCCGGCCACCACCGGTCTCCTTCTCGCCGCCGAATGCGCCGCCGATCTCCGCGCCCGAGGTACCGATATTGACGTTAGCGATTCCGCAGTCCGATCCGCCGTGAGACAGGAAGTACTCGGCGTTCTGCACGTTGTCGGTGAAGATCGCCGACGACAATCCCTGCACCACGCCATTCTGCATCGCGATGGCCTCGTCGAGGGTCGAATAGGTCATCAGGTAGAGGATCGGTCCGAAGGTCTCGGTCTGCACGATGTCCCAGTCGTTTTCGACGACGGCAATGGCCGGCGTGATGAAATGGCCTGCGCCGTCAACGCGCTCGCCGCCGCAGAGGATTTCGCCGCCGGCATCACGAACCGTGGCGCAGGCGCTCTCGACGCGCTCCACGGCCGAGTCGTCGATCAGCGGTCCCATGAGCGTATCGGCGTCGAGCGGATTGCCGATGCGCACCTGGCCGTAGGCATTGACGAGCGCCTTCTTGAGATCTTCGAATCGGGTTTCGTGGACGATGACCCTGCGTGTCGTCGTGCACCGCTGCCCTGCGGTGCCGACTGCGCCGAAGACGATCGACGGGACGGCGAGATCCAGGTTTGCGTGCTCATCTACGATTATCGCGTTGTTTCCACCGAGTTCCAGCAGGCACTTGCCCATACGGGCCGCGACGCGTTCGCCGACCTTGGCGCCCACCGCGCATGAGCCTGTAAAAGACACGAGATTGACGCGGTGGTCGTCAACGAACTGCTGCGCCAACGCGTTGCTTCCGTCGTTGAACAGGTAGAACACCGGCGGCATGTTCATATCGGACATTGCCTCGGCAACGATTTTCTGCACCGCGACGCCGCAGAGCGGTGTCTTGGGCGACGGCTTCCAGATGTTGACGTTGCCGCACACGGCTGCAATGAGCGCATTCCAGGAATACACGGCAACCGGGAAATTGAAGGCCGAGATCGTGCCGACGATGCCGAGAGGATGCCACTGCTCGTACATGCGATGTTGCGGCCGCTCGGAATGCATCGTACGGCCGTAAAGCATGCGCGACTGGCCCACGGCGAAATCGGCGATGTCGATCATCTCCTGCACCTCGCCGTCTCCCTCGGCTTTGATTTTGCCCATCTCCAGGGTCACGAGGCTGCCGAGCGGGTCCTTGTAGTCCCGCAGCGCGGCACCGATGCGGCGGACGGCCTCGCCGCGAACCGGGGCAGGGACCTTACGCCATTCGAGGAACGCGTCCTGCGCCAGCGAAACGATCTGCTCGTACTCCGACGCACTGCTCGACCGCACGCCTGCGATCAGCTCCCCCGTCGCCGGGTTGCGCGATTCGATGACATCGGCGCCGGCGTCTTCGGATGCTTCGCCGCCGCACCACGTGCCGGCATTGACAGGTTCAAGGCCGAGCTTTTCAAGAATGGCATTTGGCATGGCGCGCATTGTCCCATCGAAAACCGGCGCTTTCCATACTCTCAGGTAGTGTTTTTTGTACGTAAAACAAGTACTTTGTAAGCTACTGATTACCTGAGAAACTTTTGCGTTTCCGCGTTGCAGCATGCATAGTCCGCATTTTTCAGAAGCATGACGAGATCCGTGGCCAAGAACGAATGGCACCCCGCGAGCTGGCAGGGTAAAGACGCCCAGCAGCAGGCGACGTACCCGGACAAGGACGCGCTCGACGCGACCGTGGCCGAGCTCAGCCGATTGCCGCCGATCGTGACGTCCTGGGAGATCGACGCGCTCAGGGAGCACATCGCCAAGGCGCAGCGCGGCGATGCCTTTGTCCTGCAGGGCGGCGACTGCGCCGAGACCTTCGACGAGTGCACGTCCGAAAACATCGTCGCCAAGCTCAAGATCCTGCTGCAAATGAGCCTGGTGATCCTGTACGGCCTGAAGAAGCCGGTCGTTCGCGTGGGGAGGATGGCCGGCCAGTATGCGAAGCCGCGCTCGGCCGACACCGAGACGCGGGACGGTGTTTCGTTGCCGAGTTTCCGCGGCGATCTCGTCAATCGATCCGGGTTCACCGAGGACGATCGTACCCCCGACCCGAAGATGATCCTGCGCGGCTATGAGCGTGCCGCGCTGACACTGAATTTCGTGCGCTCGCTCGTCGATGGCGGATTTGCCGATCTGCATCACCCCGAGTACTGGGATCTCGACTGGGTCGGCCACTCGGCGATGGCGGATGAGTACCACGCGATCGTTCACGAGATCGGTAACTCGCTCGATTTCCTCGAGACGATCCTCGGCCGGGAACTGCACCGCGCGCAAAAAGCGGAGATCTACGCGGCCCACGAGGGCTTGCACCTGCACTACGAGCAGTCGCAGACGCGCTTCCTCGATCGCTGGGGACGGTGGTACAACCTGACGACGCATTTTCCATGGATCGGCATGCGTACGGCGCAGATGGATGGCGCTCATGTCGAGTTCTTCCGCGGTATTGCCAACCCGATGGGCATCAAAATCGGTCCGGGCATGTCGGCGGAGTGGCTGCAGGATCTGCTACGAGTGCTGAATCCGAATAACGAGGCGGGGCGCATCACGCTGATTCACCGTTTCGGCTCCAGGTTGATCGAAGAGCATCTTCCGCCACTTATCAAGGCCGTCAAAGAGACCGGGTCGCCGGTACTCTGGGTCTGCGACCCCATGCACGGCAATACCGAGAGTACGGCGGACGGCACCAAGACACGGCGTTTCGACAGTATCGTTGCTGAACTCGAGTCCGCGTTCGATGTCCATGGTTCCATGGGTACCTATCTCGGTGGCGTGCACCTGGAACTCACCGGCGAGAATGTCACGGAGTGCACGGGCGGTGCGCGCGGGCTGACGGATGGCGATCTTGCGCGGGCTTACAAGTCGACGGTCGACCCGCGTCTCAACTATGAGCAGGCCATGGAGGTCGCAATGCGTATCGCGGGCCTGCACAAGAACGGCAAATAATGCGCGTTGTTGCGATCGTCGCATCCGCGGTGATTGCGCTGAGTGGCTGTGCCACCAGGATTCTGCAGGAACAGGACGCCGAAGCCGTCGTGCCGTTCCGCCACTCCGAAGAGGCGCAGCTCGTCGTTCAAACCCACGTCAACGACAAGGGGCCTTTCGATTTCGCCGTAGATACCGGTGCGAGCATCAGCGTCGTTTTCGACAAGCTCTGCGGTCGTGCCGAGCTGCCGACGAATTCTGACAAGCTCACGACTATCCAGGGACTCGTTGCCGCCGGTCGGTATCCGGTCATAACGCTGGACCGGCTCGAAGTCGGTGCCGTGAGCTGGAACGACGTCGAAGTTGCAGTGCTGCCGTCGGATGCCCCGGCGTGTGCGGCTATCGAGGGCATACTCGGCACCGATGTGCTGAGTCGCTACGCGATCGGTGTCTATTCCGGCGAGGGGGCGTTGCGTTTCTTCCCGCCCGAAATCGTCAGCGAACGAACCTACGAGGGCTGGGCGTCAATCCCGATGAAGCAAATGCGCGTTGGCGACGCCCGGGCAACGCTCTACGTGATCGACTTGAACATCTTCAATGAGCGCATCCGGGCAATCTTCGACCTCGGCGCCGGACTCAACATGATGAACTGGAAGGCGGCGCGCTTCCTCGACCTGCGAATACGCAGGGCTGGAAGCCGCGAGATTTTGCGGGGCGCGGTCGAGATGACCGAGCTCACGGGCGCCTACACTGTCGATCGTCTCGAAGCCGGACTGATGAACTGGTTCGATGTCGAGTTCCTCATCGCCGACCTTGACGTTTTCGATGCGCTCGGGCTGAACGATAAACCGACGGCAATAGTCGGATCCGGTTTTTTCCAGGGGCGCGATTTCATCATCGACTTCAACCGCGGCCGCCTGCTCGTGCGCCGCGCGGTTCGCTAAAGACGCTTCCACGCCTCCGTGTTGCGCAGACTGCGCCATTGGCCCGGCTGCAGGCCGTCGAGCGAAAACGGCCCTACCGAAACCCGGACCAGGCGTAGCGTCGGCAAGCCCACCGCCGCCGTCATTCGGCGAACCTGGCGATTGCGCCCCTCGTCGATGACGAGTTCGATCCAGCTGTCGCACACGTTCTTGCGGTAGCGAATCGGCGGATTTCGCGGCCACAACCAGGCCGGTTCCTCCATTCGTACGGCTGATAGCGCGCGCGCCGCGCCGTCTTTGAGCTGGACGCCCGCCCGAAGCCGGTTCAACTGATCTTCCGAGGGCATTCCTTCGACCTGGGCCAGGTAGGTCTTGGGGATCTTCGAGCGTGGCTGGCTGATCCTGGCCTGCAGCCGCCCGTCATCAGTGAGCAGCAAAACGCCCTCGCTGTCGTAGTCGAGCCTGCCAGCCGGGTAGACGCCGGGCACATCGATGAATTCGGCGAGCGTCGCGCGGCCCTCCGAATCCCGGAATTGGCTCAACACCCGAAACGGCTTGTTGAATAAGATCGCAGGCATTATCTGTTGGAGCGGTCGTAAGACCGCGATTTCCTGGAGCGGTCGTAAGACCGCGATTCTAACTGTACAATTCCCGGCCACTGCCACCCGGCACGGGAAAACAGCATGAAATACGACCATATCCAGGTGCCCGCCGAGGGCGAGGCCATCGTCGCTCACGCGGACCATTCCGTGACGGTGCCCGACAATCCAATCATTCCCTACATCGAAGGCGATGGTATCGGTGTCGACGTTACGCCCGTGATGCTCAACGTCACCGAAGCCGCCGTCGAAATGGCGTATGGCGACAAGCGCCACCTGCACTGGATGCAGATCTACGCGGGCCAGCGGGCGACCGAAGTCTACGGTGACGACGTCTACCTGCCGGACGAGACACTCGATGCGATGAGGCGCTACGTCGTGTCCATCAAGGGGCCACTGGCGACGCCGACCGGCGGCGGTATCCGTTCCCTAAACGTAGCCATCCGGCAGACGATGGATCTGTATGCCTGCGTACGACCGATCCGCTACTTCCCGGGCGTCGAGACACCGATGCGCGAATCGGATCTTGTCGACATGACCGTGTTCCGCGAGAACACCGAGGACATCTACGCCGGGATCGAGTACCCGACCGGCTCGCAGGAAGTGCAGAAGCTCATTCACTTCCTGCAAAAAGAGCTTGGCGTAACCGAGATCCGTTTCCCGGCGAGCTCGGGCATCGGCATCAAGCCCGTGTCGCGCGAAGGCTCCGAGCGCCTGGTGCGAAAGGCCATCAAGTACTGTATCGATCGGGATTACAGCTCGGTGACGCTCGTGCACAAGGGCAACATCATGAAGTTCACCGAGGGCGCGTTCTGCCACTGGGGCTACGACGTCGCGAAAGCCGAGTTCGGCGCCACCGAGATCGGCGACGGCCCATGGCTGTCGTTCAAAAACCCGGTGACGGGGCGTGAGATCGTCATCAAGGACGTTATTGCCGATAACTTCCTGCAGCAGATCCTGCTCAGGCCGGAAGAGTACGACGTTATCGCCACGCTCAACCTCAACGGCGACTACATCTCGGACGCGCTCGCGGCACAGGTCGGAGGCATCGGCATAGCGCCCGGCGGCAACATCGGCGACGGCGTCGGTGTATTCGAGGCGACGCACGGTACGGCGCCGGGCTTCGCCGGCAAGAATCGCGTCAACCCGGGGTCGCTGATTCTCTCGGCCGAGATGATGCTGCGCTACATGGGATGGACCGAGGCGGCCGACCTGATCATCAAGGGCGTCGCCGGCGCCATCAAAGCGGGCGAACTCACGTTCGACCTCGCGCGTCTGCGCAAAGCCATTACGTCGCCGAAGCGCAAGGCCCGCACTCATGACAAGAAAGAAGTCGAGAAGGAGCTCGAACAGCTCATTCCGGGTGCGCGGCTTGTGGGCACACGAGGTTTCGGCCGGGCAGTCATCCGGCATATGCAAGACTGACGGGTGACATCACCGATCTTCGACAAGGACTGCCGGGCCTGTCCGCGGCTCGCGGAGTTTCTCGACAGCGTCAACGAGAAGTACCCGGAGTATTACTGCAGGCCGGTGCCGCCGTTTGGCGACAGGCAAGCACGTTTCCTGATCGTCGGCCTCGCGCCGGGAATGCACGGCGCCAATCGCACCGGACGGCCGTTTACAGGCGATCACGCCGGCATACTGCTGTACCAGACCTTGCACAAGTTCGGTTTTTCGTCGCACTCGGAATCGCTGGCAGCTGACGACCCGCTGCGGTTGACGGATTGCCGTATCACGAACGCCGTCAAATGCCTGCCGCCCGACAACAAGCCGGTTGGAGCCGAGGTGAATACCTGCAACACCTATCTCGCAAGCGAGCTCGCGACGTTGCCCGGGGGATCGGTCGTGCTTGCGCTCGGTGGTATTGCGCACCGGGCGATCGTCAAAGCGCTCGGAAAACGCCAGGCCGACTTCAGGTTCGGCCACGATGTTCTGCATGACATGGGCGAATTCAGCCTGCTCGACTCCTACCACTGTAGCCGCTACAACACGAATACCGGGCGGCTCACCGACGCCATGTTCGAGGCGGTTTTTGCACGAGCGAAGCAGTTGTTAAGCTCGGCGGCGTGAGCGACACACCCGAATTCGACGTCAAGTCCTTCCTGCGTACCCTGACGCACAGGCCCGGTGTGTATCGCATGCTGGACGCGAAACACAGGGTGCTGTACGTGGGCAAGGCGAGGGACCTCAAGAAACGGGTCTCGAGTTATTTTCAGCGCGCCCAACAGCCGGTCAAGACGGCGGCCATGATGGAGCAGGTTTCGCGCGCGGAGGTAACGGTAACCAATACCGAAGCCGAGGCGTTACTGCTCGAATACAACCTGATCAAGCAGCACAAACCTCGCTTCAACGTGTTGCTCCGGGACGACAAGAGTTACCCGTACATCTACGCGTCGACCGATCATGCGTTTCCTCGACTGCGCTTCCATCGTGGTCCGCTGAAAGGCAAGGGTCGCTACTTCGGCCCGTACCCGAGCACGACAGCCGTTCGCCAGACTCTCAATCAGCTCGAAAAGCTGTTCCTGATCCGAAACTGTAAGGACTCGTTCTTCGCGAACCGGACGCGGCCATGCCTGCAATACCAGATCAGGCGCTGCACGGCACCCTGCGTCGGCCTCATCGGCGAGGAGCAATACGCCGAGGACATCCGCGCGGCCATCCTGTTCCTCGAAGGGCGCAACCGCAGCGTCATCAATACGTCCGTCGAGCGCATGGAAAAAGCGTCCGCGGAGCAGAATTACGAGCAGGCAGCCCGCTTTCGCGACCAGATTTCGAAGCTCAAGGAGGTGCAGGCCAAGCAACTCGTCACGAGGGCTGCCGGCAAGGATCTCGATATTCTCGGTTTCGCCTCGAACGGCGTGATTCACTGCGTGACGGTACTGTTCATTCGCAACGGTGCCGTCATCGGCTCCCGCGATCATTTCCCGAAGCTGCCGGGCGAGACCGACCGCCAGATCATTCTCAATGCCTTCGTCGCCCAGTACTACCTGGGGCGCACGGCGCCGAACGAGATCGTCATCGAAGCGGATATCGAAGACAAGGCGCTACTGCAATTCGAACTCGGCGAGCGCGCGGGTCACAAGGTGGCGATCAAGAGCCGTGTGCGCGGCGACCGGGCTCGCTGGCTGGAAATGGCGCAGACGAACGCGAAGCAGGGCCTGAACCTGAAAGTCGCCAGCAATGCGACGATTCGGCGCCAGTTTGCCGCGCTCGGCGAGTTGCTCGATCTGGAGGCACCGCCGGAGCGCCTCGAGTGTTTCGACGTGAGCCATACCTCGGGCGAAGCAACAGTGGCGTCGTGCGTCGTCTTCAATACGGCCGGTCCTCTGAAAAGCGACTACCGGCGCTTCAACCTCAAGCCGCAAGCGGCGGGAGACGATTACGGCGCGATGGCCGAGGCGCTGGAGCGGCGCTATGCGCGCATCAAGAAAGGCGAGGTGCCGATGCCGGATGTGTTGTTCGTGGATGGCGGCAAGGGCCAGCTTGCGGAGGCGATCAAGGTTCTGCGAGGCATGGATCTCGACTGGCTGAATGTGGTTGCCGTGGCCAAGGGCAGGGCACGCAAGCCCGGCGCCGAGCGACTGTTCGTGCCGGGCAAAACCACGCCGCTGACCTTGCCCGCAGATTCGCCCGCCTTGCTGCTGATTCAGCAGATTCGCGACGAAGCGCACCGCTTTGCGATATCGGGACACCGGCAGCGAAGATCGAAAGCGCGCAGCACCTCGAGACTCGAGCAGATTCCTGGGCTGGGTCCGAAGAAACGGCGCGAGCTCCTGAGGCAGTTCGGCGGACTGCAGGGCGTAATCGGGGCGGGTGTCGACGACCTCGTCAAAGTGCGAGGAATCAGCCGCACGCTGGCCGAAACGATATACAATGACCTGCACCTGGACGGCTGACGCCGAAGAATACGAATAGCTTGAAATTCAACCTCGCCAACATCCTGACGCTGTTTCGTATAGCGGCGATTCCGATAGTCGTGATCTGCTTTTACGCGCCGATACCGAATGCGCGGCCCATCGCGGCAATCCTCTTCGGTATTGCCGCCATCACGGACCTGATCGACGGCTGGGTTGCGAGGACGTTCAACCAGACGTCGCGTTTCGGCGAATTCCTGGACCCGGTTGCCGACAAGCTCATGGTCGCGATCGTGCTGGTCATGCTCGTTCAGGCCCAGTCCGGCTGGTTCGAAGACATCATTGCGATGATCATCATTGGCCGCGAAATCACTATCTCGGCCCTCCGGGAGTGGATGGCGACGATTGGTGAGCGTGCCAACGTCAAGGTCAGCTGGGCCGGCAAGGTCAAGACGACTTTCCAGATGTTCGGCATTGCCTTCATGGTCTACAAAGAGCCGCTGCTGGGCATCGATATCTACGCCGTGGGCTTCGCGCTACTTGTAATCGCTGCCGTCATGACCATCTGGAGCATGTGGATCTACCTGAAAGCGGCGTGGCCGTTCATAATGATGGATGCAGACGCTTGACAGGGCAGGGTTTGAGGCTAGAATTGCCTGCCCAACGCGGGAATAGCTCAGCTGGTAGAGCGCAACCTTGCCAAGGTTGAGGTCGCGAGTTCGAACCTCGTTTCCCGCTCCAAACGCTTAAAGGCCGTCCTTTGGACGGCCTTTTGCGTTTGAGGGAAAGAGGTTCTTCGCTTGGGTGGTAGTGATGGCGCAAGGCAGCAGCCCCGGGAGGTCAGCGCCCAGGGCTGAGAGTAGTGGCTACATCCTCGATCCGAGGGGTCACCCCAGCGAATACGCCGTGCCCTCGGGTGAGACAGTTCGAACCTCGTTTCCCGCTCCAGATTCTCAGTGGCTGTCCCCCGGTCGAAGGTCTGCTCTAAGGAGACTTCGATCAGTTGAATCGGGTTAGGTATATCCCGGAATTGACCGTCAACCGCCGCGGGAGCAACCTTGGCCTGTAGAAAGGCAAACCTGATGAAAGTCAGGGACGCAAAGCTACGGGTCCTCGCTTCCTCCGCGACGCCGTCTGCGACGCCACGAAGGACCCCAAGATCGCCGGGCTGCCGAGATTCCTGATCCAAGCGGCGTCAGTTTTCTCGTAGTTCACCGCCGCGAAGGAGGTCGTTGCGGTCCTTTGCCCTATGGGAGGCTTTATGCAGTGCGGGACCTAAACGAGGGCTATTAAGATGACGACTATGCGAAATTGGTGCTGTGGACCCGACGGTCGGCCGGACTTCGAAAAAATGACAGCGTTTATGGACCGGCACGACCGGACGAGTAAGTTTGACGCCGCAGGTTGGGCCTTGTTCTTCATCTGGGTGGGTGTCGCCTGGTTGGCCGACTTGGGGATGGGTATCGGCTTGCTCGGTGTAGCGGCAATCACGTTGGGTATGCAAGGGCTGCGCAAATTATACGGCGTGCCCGTGGAGGGCTTCTGGATTCTCGTCGGAATTGGGTTTGCGATTGCCGGCCTGTGGCAGTGGATTGACTTCGAAAAGCCATTCGCGCCGTTCATTCTCATTGCGATCGGCGTAGCGTTGCTTTTCTGGAGAGTGTGGCCGAGATCTCGACGAGAAGAGCAGTAATGGAGCGTGCCTGGCGCACTGCACCGTAGACGCTATGCTCTAGACTGTGGCGTTCGTTCGCAAAGCAGGGGACTTGTGAACCATGGCCAAATTGGCCGCTAGCAGCATTCTGATTCTGGTCTGCGGCATTGCAGTCGCCCAGCAATCGGTGAATCTGCCCGCACCGACCTCTACCGGTGTGGTGGTTCCGGACCGCACCGTTACGCTGGCTGCCAAGATCGTCGGTCGCGTCGTCGCGGTCAACGTCGACGAAGGCGATCAGGTTCAGACGGGCGATGTCCTGGTAGATATCGGCGATGCAGAGCTCCGCGCCAATCTGTCCGCCGCCGAGGCACGCCTGCGCATGGAAGACCTCAACCGGGCACATCAGGAAAGACTGGCGGAGCGTGTGCGCAGCCTGCGAGAACAGGGAACGGTGTCCGCCGAGAATCTCGACGACGCAAACTTCAAAGTTGCGGCAGCCGAGCAGGCGGTGGCGAGCGCACGAGCTGAAGTCGCCCGGGCAAGGGCTATGCTCGACGAGACCAAGATCCGGGCACCGTTCGACGGCGTGATCATCCGCAAAGACATCGAGACCGGCGACGTCACCGCGCCCGGCGAGCCACTACTGCTTCTCGAGGATCATGCGGTCTTGCGGTTTCGCACAAATGTCAAGGAACAGGATATTCCGCGCATCGAGATGGGTCAGACGATAATCGTAATCATCGACGCGCTGGGCGACCTGGAACTGGACGCCACGATTACCAAGATTGTCCCGTCCGGGGACCTGTCGACACATGAGTTCCTCGTCGAGGCCGCGCTTCCTCCTCAGGACAAGCTGTACCCGGGCATGTTCGGCAAAGCGGAATTCACACGGTAACTTCCGACGCCGATGAAGAACGCCATCCGCTTCTTCGCGAATCAGCCGACGCTGGCGTACGTGTTCACGTTTCTCATCATCTTTATGGGCGTTAGCTCGCTGACGGTCATTCAGCGCGATAATTTTCCGAGCGTCGACATGCTCGAGATGACGATCACGACGCGTTATCCAGGTGCTTCACCCGAGGACGTAGAGCTCAACGTAACCAACGAAATTGAAGAGGAGCTAAAGGAAGTCGACGGCATTGACAGGTATACGTCGTTCTCGATGGAGAACATATCTATCGTGCATATCTGGATCGATCGTGAGATGCGGGACAAAAACAAGGTCAAGACAGATATCCGCGACGCGGTCTCGCGAGTGTCCGCACTGCCCGTCGAGGTCGACGAGGACCCGGTGATTGAGGAAATCACGACGTCCGCCTCCATTCCCGTCATCGAGATTGGGCTGACCGGCGACGTTCCTTATTCGCTGCTGCGCACTGTCGCGCGGCGTGCAGAAAAAGCGCTGCTCGCCGTGCCGGGCGTGCGCAGCGTCAATAAGTACGGTTACCTCGACCGTGAGATAAAGGTCGAGATTTCAAATGACGCGCTCGAACGCTACGGCGTCTCAGCACACGAGATCGTCAATGCAATTCAAAATCGCAATATCCGCGCAACCGGTGGTTCATTCGAGTCGTATACGAGCGAAAAGAATATCGTGACGCTCGCCGAGTTCACTGACCCGATGGAAGCCGCGGATGTCATCGTGCGCTTCACGGAGGGCGGATCGACGGTTCGCGTCAAAGACCTGGCGCTGTTGCGCGACGACTTCGAGCCCGCCAAGGTCCTGTCGCGAATGAACGGCACGCCGGCGATTTCGTTCGAGGTGTTCAAGAAAGAATCCTCGGATATCATTCGTACCGTTAATGCCGTCAAGCAACTCGTCGCCGAAAGCCAGGACCAGCTGCCCGACGGTATCAGTATCGAGTACTCCAACGACAAATCGCGCCTCGTCAAAAATCGTCTGAATGTCGTGGTGTCGAACGGTCTTATCGGTCTCGCTTTTGTGATGCTGATGCTGTCAATTTTCCTCAACTGGCATTCGGCGTTCTGGGTAGCTTTGAGTATC
>JAAUYH010000469.1_pt1 | contig 20803 bp, 13 predicted proteins | sample 7278061 | NCBI WGS metagenome assembly JAAUYH01 (sample SAMN14350203, study PRJNA611818) | marine sediment metagenome | isolation source: surface marine sediment (0.6m) | place: French Polynesia: Moorea | collected 2018-08 | reverse complement strand
TCGGCACGCTGAGCCTGGTGCCCAACGGCCTGCCCATCCTGACGACCTTCGGCGCATGGGCGCTGCTGGTAGGCGAGGTCGGCTTCTCGGTCGCGACCGTGGCATCGATTTCTCTCGGCATCATCGTCGATGACACCGTGCACTGGCTGTCGAAGTATGTCCGTGCCCGCGACGAGAGGAATCTGGGTGTCGAAGACTCGATCCGCTATGCGTTCCACAACGTGGGCATGGCAATCGTCGTCAACACCGTCATCCTCGCGGCCGGCTTCTTCGTCATGACCACGTCCGCGTTCAAGATGAACGTCGACCTGGGGCTCATGACGATCCTCTCGATCGTCGGCGCACTGATCCTCGACTTCCTGTTGCTGCCGGCGCTGCTGCTGTTCGGTCGCAGCAAGGAACAACCCGAAATCGCCGATGACACCAAGCTGTTGCCGTCCTCGGCCTGATGAATCGACTACCAGGAGACAAAGCAATGAACCTGAGAAGACACTACCCAATACTCATGGTTGCCGTACTGCTGATGGCCATGGCGCCTGCCGCCAAGGGCACAGAAGACACGCGCGGCTTCGACATCGCAGCCCGCTCGGATCGCACCGACGTCGGCTTCGGCGATAGTGAAGTGGAACTCAAAATGGTCTTGCGCAACGCCGCAGGCCAGGAGTCGACGCGCAGCCTGCGCATTGCGACGCTGGAAAAGCCCGATGAAACGGTGGGCGACAAGAGCCTCGTCGTGTTCGACACGCCGCGCGACATCGAAGGCACGGCACTTTTGTCGCACGCCAAGATTCTCGACCCGGATGACCAGTGGCTGTACCTGCCGGCCTTGAAACGCGTGAAGCGGATCTCGTCGTCGAACAAGTCCGGCCCTTTCGTGGGCAGTGAGTTCGCGTTCGAAGACTTTACGGCGATCGAGTTGAACAAGTTCGACTACACGTACATCGGTACGGAGCCCTGCGGCGACCTCGTGTGCGACGTGCTCGAGCGCAGCCCGCGCTACGAGAATTCGGGTTACACCAGGCAGGTATCGTGGGTGGACCAGACCGACTACCAGATTCGCAAGGTTGAGTTCTACGACCGCCGTGGCGACCTGCTGAAGGTCCTCGAGCTCACCGACTATCGCAACTACGATGGCATCTGGCGCGCCCATAAGCTGTCGATGAGCAACGTGCAGACCAGGAAGCAGACTGACCTCGTCTATGGCGACTACACGTTCAAGACCGGCCTCGCTGAGAACGACTTCGTCAAAGGCCGGCTGAGTCGACTGAGGTAAACGTCATGCGCATGGTGCCCCGAATCGTTCCCCTGACCGTCCTCCTCCTCGTCGCGTTTACCCCCCATTCCCCTGCGCGCGGCGGGGAGGTGGACATCTCTACCAGCGTCGAAGTGCAGGCGCGCACGTTCTGGCAGGACCCTGCATGGGTCAGCCAGGACGACCGGGCGCCGCAGGGTTCAATTGCCTGGACGACCGAGATCCGCTGGCGAAATGAAGACGGCAACCAGCGTGCCTCCTTGATCCCGTACCTGCGCTGGGATGCGACCGACGACGAGCGTTCCCTCGCCGATCTCAAGGAGGCCTACTGGGCGTTCGAGGGCGATAGCTACGAGCTGCTGATCGGCGCCAACACGGTGTTCTGGGGCGTGACCGAGTCGGTGCATCTCGTCGATATCATCAACCAGACGGACTTCGCCGCCGACATCGACGGTGAGGACAAGCTCGGCCAGCCGATGGTGAGTCTCACGCTGCAACGCAACTGGGGCGAGATCAGTACGTTTGTCATGCCGTACTTCCGGGAGCGGACGTTTGCGGGCGTTGACGGCCGCTTCCGTCCCCCGGTTCCCGCGGATACCGACAACCCGGTGTATGAGTCGTCCGATGAAGAGCGTCACGTCGACCTGGCGCTGCGGTACAGTCATTACGTTGGTGACGTCGACATCGGAATCAGCGCGTTCTCCGGCACCAGCCGCGAGCCGCGTTTCGCGCCGGCAGCGGACGGCCAGTCCTTACTGCCAATCTATGACCAGATCGACCAGATCGGACTCGACCTGCAATACACGACCGACGCCTGGCTATGGAAACTCGAAGCGATCGCAAGGGACGGCGCGACACATTCCTTTGCAGCTGCGGTAGGTGGTTTCGAGTACACGTTGTACCAGGTCGGAGCATCCTCCGCTGATATCGGCCTGCTGCTCGAGTACCAGTACGACGGCAGGAATGAATCCGAGCCTGTGACAATTGCCGATAACGATGTCTTCGCCGGCACACGGCTGGCGCTGAACGACGTCCAGGATACGGCTGTATTGGCCGGTGTTTCCTACGACACCGACACGGGCGAGACTTTCCTCAACGTCGAGGCCGAGCGGCGTTTCGGTGAGGACTGGTTTGGTGAGCTTCGCGTGAGAGCGTTCTCAGGTGCGAAGCAGGGCGACTCGACCTACTGGCTTCAAAAGGATGACTACGTACAGCTGAGTGTTGCTCGATACTTCTAGGGATCCGGTTTCACTATATCAACATTGACATAGCGTTCCGATCAGGCTATATAAGACGTTATATACCTAGGAGGAATGCCGGATGATGGAATTGATCGGAGAGGGCGCACGGTTCGTGCACGTCATATTCGGTTTCGCCGGGCTCGCAGCATTCTGGATACCGATATTCGCGAAGAAAGGCGCGACCAATCACGTCCGGTTCGGCAAGGTATTCGTCTGGTCGGCCTACGCTGTGCTCGCGGGCGCTGCGATCGTAATCGCCCTGCGCTTCGTGCGACTCGCGAACGATGGCATCGGGCCGGCTGACGAACCGTTGCTGTTCGGATTTCTGGTTTTTCTGACTTATCTCACGTTCGTCACTCTCGTGACCGTGCGGCACGGCATGTCTGTGCTGCGGCACAAGCGCCAGCCGGCAGCGGTTCGAACGCCCGTGAACCTCGCGCTGGCGTACCTCTCGATTGCCGCGAGTTCTGCGCTGATCCTGTACGCGATTATTCTGTCGCCACCCAACGCCATCCTGCTGTATGCGCTCAGTCCGATCGGTTTCGGCGTCGGCAGCGGTAACCTCCGCTACATGAACAACGTGCCCGATTCCCCACGCGCATGGATGTACGAACATCTCGGCGCGATGATCGGCTCGGGTATCGCGTTCCATACGGCTTTCGCCGTGTTCGGTTCGGCGCGCCTTTTCGAGATCGGCCTGACCGGGTGGATCGCCGTTATTCCCTGGGTTCTGCCTGCCGCAGTCGGTATACCTGCGACCATACTCTGGACGCGGCATTACCGCCGCAAATTCGGCGAACTCGGCGCAGCGGCCTGAAGCAGAAGGACCTGGCATGAGCCTGCGGCACATCCTGCTGGGCATGCTCACGGAACCGCGCAGCGGTTACGACCTGAAGAAGGAATTCAATAAGTCGCTGCGCAACTTCTGGAACGCGGAGCTCTCGCAAATCTATCCGCAACTGCAGAAGCTGGAAAAAGAGGGCCTGCTCTCGAGCAGGCTCGTTGCGTCTTCTGCGGGACCGCCGCGACGGGTCTACCGGCAAACGGCGCGGGGCCGGCGCGAACTGCGGTCGTGGCTCGCCAATGGTCCGCGCGTCGGCGAGGAGAGAATCGCGTACCTCGCGCAGGTTTACTTCCTCGGCGAACTGGCGGAGCCCGACAGGGCCATCGAATTCATGCAGGAGCTTCGTGACCATATGGCGGCCTGGCTCGAATCGCTGCGCTCCACCGAAGCCGAATGGCGGACCAACGACCCACGTTACCCGGATGCACTCCCGGACGAGGATTTCTTTGCACAGCTCACGCTGGCACTGGGCCTGAAGAAGGTCGCCGCCAATGTCGAATGGTGCGATGAGTGTATCGCCCGACTCGTCGCTCGCCGTGACGCCAATCTTGTGGCTCGGTCTTCAGCCCCCAATAAATAAGCATGGACAAACGGGATTTCCCAGCTACCGAGATTTTCCGGTTTGCTCGTGGCTCGATCGAACACGGGCTCGTCCACCAGTCACCCTTGCCTGTACGTTGCGACGAATTGCACCCGGCGCTGACGGAACCGGCAGCGACGTTCACTACCCTGCGAATCGACGGTAAGCTGCGTGGTTGTTGCGGCACACTCGAAGCCAGGTACCCGCTTGCGGAGGACGTTTCGCTCTCGGCGTTCCAGGCGGCGTTCCAGGATACGCGCTTCGACCCGGTCGGCAAAGACGAGCTGCCTGCTATCAGGCTGGAGGTCTCGGTGCTGTCGCCGCTTCAATCGCTGCTCGTCACCGATGAAGCGGACCTGCTCGACCAGCTGTCGCCAGGCAGGGACGGAGTCGTGATCCTCGCAGACGGACGCCGGGCGACGTTTCTCCCCAAAGTCTGGGAGACAATCCCGGATCCGCGACAGTTCCTGGCAGCGCTCAAATCGAAGTGCGGCCTGGCGGCTGATTTCTGGTCGGAGCGTCTCGAGTTCCGGCGTTACCAGACGACGTGCTACGCCGAACCATCCCGGCTGAATATCAAAGTCGAGTATGATGCTTGGCACGATGCAGATTGAACGAATCCGCGCCCAGATAGAGGAAGGCAAAGAGACCGAACGACGCACGGGCTCCCTGCGTCGGGCGGTGGTCGACCTGGTCACGCGCGATGGTGGGCGAATCAGCGATCGCGACGTTACCAGGATTGTCTCCTTCGTTACCAGGTACATAGAACACGCACCCGTGCTGATGGCGGCCATCGAAGAGTCGGCGACACGCAACGGCACGCTGGAATACATCCAGCCAGTCCTCGACGCAACCGCGCAGTACTTTCACGCAGCGGACGACATCATCCCCGACCATTTCGGCCTGGTCGGACTACTGGACGATTCGTACCTGGCTCACTCGCTGATGGAGAAGATCTCCGACCGGTACAAGCTGCAATCCGGACGATCCCTGGTGCCGGTCGAAGCGCACGGGTTGAACCAGTTCGTCAGGCGACTGATCGGCGTGCCGTTCGTCGAGGTGCTCGACGCACAGGTGTCCGCAACGATGGACAGTCTGAGTATCGATACCGACATCAACCGGTTTCTGGCGGCATTCAGCGAGATGGACCTCGTATCAACGCCGGATCCGCTGTGGGGCAACCTGGCCGCTTCCGATGTCTCTTTCCTGCGCATCATGGCAACGGGCAGGTCCGTGACCTAATCATCAGGTAGATATCACGCGATCATCAAGCGACGACTCGCGCACGAGTGTTCAATCGATCCTGAAACAGGAATCGATTTAACACACCAGCGGGAGGAGTCGTCATGAACACCAAATCACGCTACTTTTTCTACCTGATTCTGGCCGCAATCGGTTTTATCAGTGCTTGCGGCGGCGGCGGTGGCAGCGGAACCGGTTCGACGGGTTCCCCGGGCGTCATGCAAATCACCGGAACGAGCTATGACGTCAGCGAGGGTACCGTCGTCAACATCCTCGTGGAACGCAGCGGCGGCGCTGACGGTGCCGCAAGTGTGCAATTCGCCACCTCGGACGGCACCGCCTCGAGCGGCTCCGACTACACGGCGGCCAACGGCACACTGACGTGGCCACACAACGTCTCCGGCAACCGGACCGTCAGCATCGCGATAGCCGACGACAACGTGGCCGAGCCCGTCGAGTCGTTCGTGCTGACATTGAGCGATGCATCAGGCGCAAGGCTCGGCGTCAACGCGTCTGCCACCATCAGTATCATCGACAACGATGACGCGCAGATCGCCGCGTTCGGGGCGATTACCGAGCTGCGCAGCGTTACGGTCAATGGCATCCGCTATGGCACAGATGCCGCAGTCGTGTACGTCAACGGAATGCCGGCCGGTGCCTCCGACCTGAAGCTGGGCGAGACGGTTTTGCTCGACGGAGAGGTGAACTTCAGTGAGGCGCGGGGCGAGGCGCACGAGATCAGTCATGTCTCGACCGTCATCGGACCGGTCGAGAATATTAATGCGCCATTCGACCGGCTGATCGCCCTCGGTCAAACGGTGTTGACGAACGAAGACACCGTGTTCGATCCGAGCATTGACGGCGATACGTTTGCGGGCCTTGACCCGGGCACGACAGTGCAGATCAGCGGGCACTTCAATGCCGACGGCGACATCGTGGCAACACGTATCGAACCGAACGCAGGCGCCACGCGTGTTCAGCTGGTCGGGACGGTCACCGGACTCGATCTCACGAACATGTTGTTCAAGGTCAACCGCCTGACGGTCGACTACAGCAATGCCGTACTCATCGATCTGCCGGAGGGCATGCCGACTGAAGGATTGCTCGTAAGCATTCGCGGGACACTGGTCAACGGCGTCCTGAATGTGGACGAGATCTCGAGCGCCGGCAGTATTGCCGATACGGCAGGACAGCGTGTCCATCTCGGCGGCATGATCTCGCAGTTCGAGTCGGCCAGTGCCTTCAGCATCAACGGCATCCGCGTGACGACAGACGCGGGGACCGCCGTCGTCAACGGCACTGCGGACGATCTGCAGCCGGATGCGGAAATCACGGTTGACGGATTCGTCAGCTCCGCCGGCGACGCGGTCATGGCCAATCGAATCACGATCGGCGACCCCGTGCCTGGACGATCGACGACGCAGTTCGACTTCGACGCATTCACGAATATCTCGGTCCTCGGTATTTCCAGGGTCATGGTGATTCATGATTCGGAGTACTCCGTCGAGGTCTCCGCCAGCTCGGATGCCATGGCTGATGTCCAGGTGAGCCAGGATGGCGATACGGTCACGTTCGGCGGCGACAACGGCCAGCTACTCAGCGCTTTTGTCAGAATGCCGGTGTTGAATCGGGTCGACGTCAGTGAGGATTCGATCGCCCACGTCACGCTCCGCGACTTCGATCAGCTGCAGATGGAAATCAATGTGGACGGTGTCAGCAGCGTGCGCGGCGAAAACCTCGTGATCGGCGGCCTGGCGGCCACCGTTAACGGTGTGAGCCTGCTCGATCTTGGCGGGATCCGTCCGATCGGCAGCGCCACGGTACATATCAGTGGCGTAAGCCAGGCAACGCTCAACATGGAGGTCGGCTCCACATTGACGGGATCGGTGCGAACCGGCCAGGGAACGGGTGAGTCGACGCTGTTTTACTACGGCACGAACGCGATCGTGAACGTCACGACCGATATCCAGTCGAATGTAATCAGGCTCGGTGACACGCGGCCGTAAAGAGACCGCATCCCCTTTCGATTACAATAGAGCAAATTTGGGAGGCGCCGCAGCAATGGCAGGTATCTGGGACCGACTGTCGAACCACATCGTGGTAACGGTGGTCGTTCCCGGTTTATGCTTGTTCACCGGCGCGGCGCCTGCCCAGGAAGCGATCATTCCCCTGCAACTCAGCTTTTCCGACCCCGGCGCCAGGAGCATGGGTTTCGGAGGAGCGTTCGTGGCTCTTGCCGACGATGCAACCGCCGCACTGGCCAACCCGGCCGGGATCGTGCAGCTGGCCCGGCCGGAGGTCTCCGTCGAGGCGCGCAACTGGAATTACTCGACACCCTACACCTACAGAGGGCGCGTGGAGAACCTCCCGAGCGGTGTCGGAATCGATACGGTCAGAGGCATAGAGTCGGCAACGTCCGGACACGATGTCACAGGACTTTCTTTTCTTTCGTTTGCGTATCCGGCCGGCAACTGGTCGGTCGCGCTGTTCCGGCACGAGTTTGCGAACCTCGAGTTCGCCGGGGAGACGCAGGGCCTGTTCGGCGGCGGGAGTTCCTGCTGCCAGACGCGCACCTGGGATCAGCGCTCGACGAGCGAGATCGAGATCGACAGCTATGGCTTGTCGGTCGCACATCGCCTGAACGACGACCTGAGCATCGGCGTCACGGCGATTTACTACGATGCGTCGCTTGCGGCGACGACGAACGAGTTTCTCTGGGACGACGACACGATAGACAGTTTTTTCGAGCGCACCTCATATCTGCCCGGCAGGTCCGTTCGCACCCAGAGAGTCTCGGTTGATGACAGTACGGTCGCGTTCGCCGGCGGATTCCTGTGGAGAGTAACCCCGAGCTGGAGGATCGGCGGCGTATACCGGCAGGGCTTCGAAACCACCATTTCGACAGAAGTCACCGCGGGCCCGGCATCCGACTTTGGCGTACCGCCGGGCACGACGCTGTTCGAGGCGTCGGGAATTCCGCTGGAGTTCCCGGATATTTTCGGTCTGGGGTTCGCGTATCGCAGCGCCGACGAACGGCTGACCGTGAGCTTTCAGTGGGACCGCATCGAATACTCGGACATTCCTCGCAGCCTAGGGCTGGACGATTCCACGATCGACGATGCCGATGAACTGCACCTGGGTGCCGAATACGTCTTTCTCGATGCCACACCCGTGTTCGCGGTACGCCTGGGAATGTGGCTCGACCCGGATCACCAGATGCGGGCGACAAGAGACGAACCCTTCGTGCGGGCGTTGCAGCCTGCTGGCGACGACGAGATCCACGTTGCTGCGGGCGTCGGCGTCGCATTGGAGCGCTTCCAGATCGACTTCGCGTTCGACTATTCGGAACAGGTCAACACGGCGTCGCTATCGGCCATCTTCAACTTCTAGCCAGCGGCGGAAGAAGAAATTCGCGAGCTCGAGTCGACTTCCAGCCTGTCGATGGATGTAGCCGAGGTCTTCGAGCTGGCGCAGATCGCCCTGGATCGCCGTTGATGGCATCGCGAGCGTTTCTTGTACCGACTGACTTGTCGAACCACTCTCGGTCGCAATCAGCCGGATGATGTCCCGTTCCGATTCCGAAAGCATGTCGAAATCGACGGAGAAGAAGTAGCTCACCATCCGATCGGTAGCGACTTGCTCCGTTGCCTCCTGCAAATCGCCCGATTCGACGTAGCGTTTGCACAGGAGCTGGATCAGGAACGGATGGTTGTCACAACGCTCGCGGATCGCAGCGGCATCGTCATGCGCAATTCCCGGTCGCTCCTCGGGCCCGAGATTCGTCTGATCGATCAACGAGCTCGCTTCCTCGTCGGAAAACCGCTCGATATAGAGCGGCGGGGTAAAGCCGTGCAGGAACGGTGACGTATGCACGTCCTGCTCCGAGAGCTCCCACAGGCGAATGGTAGACGCCAGCACCGTCCGGATGTCCTCGCGACTCTGCATCGCGTGCCTGAGTTTGCTGAGCAAAGAAGGACTCGTCCGCTGCAGCCCGATCAGCTCCTCGACCTCGTCGCACAGTAGCAGCAGTTTCAACTTCCTCGAGCGCAATTGGTGCCGCAGCCGCTCGAGAGCGTCGAAAAGATCTGCGCCCCGCACATCCTCTACGGTGATATCGAGCTGCCGCAGTCGGTCGTCGGCGTCCAGCAGCGCGTCTTCGAAATTGAGGTGGAGCTCATCCGGCGTGTCGGCGCCCTGGAAGTCCCAGAAGACGGGGAAGAATTGCGGCGTCTCAGCGGTCGTCGAAATGAGCTCGACCTGCTTCAGAAGGGACGTTTTGCCAATCCTTCGCGTGCCGACCAGCCAGATGCAGTTGCGGTGCCCGTGAAGAATCTCCGAGATCTGGGCGGCGCGACCGTAAAAGCGGCTGCCCCGCACCCACTGTCCCACGACGTACGGAATCACGGGCAGTTCCGGAGCCCGGGGCCGCGGGGACGATGGCTCCGAAGGCGCCTCTGCGAAGTCTGCCTGCAGGCGGTAGCCTCGCTTTGGCAGCGTTTCGATGGGATCGAATTCCGCCGGGCCCTGCTGTCCGCTGATTGCCGTCAGATCGCGGCGCAGCTGGTAGATACAGCGGGTGAGTGTGTGCTCCGTTACGACGACATCGGGCCACACCTCGTTCATCAACTCGTCTCTCGAGACCACGTGGCCGGGGCGCCCGGCGAGCACGCTGAGCACCTCCATCACCTTCGGCTCCAGGCGGACCGTGCCACCGGGGCCGGCGACGGTGCCGTCACGCGGGTCCAGCGTGAACGTCCGAGCTGATTCCTCCTCGTTCATTGCTCAATAGTACTCCGCAATTCGGCGCGTGGTCGGGCCCGACATGGAAATCATGTGGATATCACGCGGTCATCAGGCAACAACCCGGCCAGGCATGTTCAATCGAATGTAGGGGCTCGATATCCAACATACCTGAAGCCCCCTGAAGGAGGGTTGTCATGAACAGGAAATTACTCGACATGCGTTATGTGGGTCTCGGTTTGCTCGGCCTGCTGACTGGCTGTAACAGCGGCGACGTCAACTTCCCCGACGTGAACGTGGGGTGGCCGTCCGGGTCGACCGGTACCATTCAATTCAGATACACGACCTACGACGTCGCGGAAGGGTCCGTCGTGAACATCAGCGTCATTCGCAGCAACGGCAGCTCCGGGATCGCGCGCGTGGACTATACGACCGTGGATGGTTCCGCCGTGGCAGGTTCGGACTACGTGGCCGCCAGCGGCACGTTGACCTGGCCGAGCGGAACTTCGGGTAACCAGAGCATCAGCATCCGGATACCCGATGACGGCACAGCGGAAACCGAGGAGTCGTTCAGCGTAAGGCTGAGCAACCCGTCGGTCGCGATCCTGGGTACGAACAGAACCACGACTGTCACAATCGCCGACAACGACACGTCGGCAGCTTCGGTGACCGGCAAGGTTTCCGGGCTGAACGGCTTTGTCGTCAACGGCATTCGCTACGAGACGGATTCCGTCAGCGTGTATCTCAACGAGCTGCCGGCCAGTGTCACTGACGTGAAGCTCGGGCAGGTCGTAACGCTGCACGGTGACGTCAACTTCAGCGATGCCACCGGAACAGCCGATGAAATTCGATACTACCCGTCCGTCATCGGCCCGGTTGAGAGTGTCGATGTTGCAAGCGGTAAGCTCGTCGTCATGGGGCAGCATATCCGGACCAATACCGACACGGTATTCGGCACGGGTGCAGACCCGGCCACTTGCGATGGCCTTGCGGCTGGCACCGTCGTCGAGGTCAGCGGTTTTGCCGATACCAACGGCACGATCGACGCTACGCGAATCGATCGGACTGCCCATGGCGAAACGCTGCAGCTTACAGGACGCGTCAGCGCGCTCGATCTCGCAAACTTCCGGTTTGCGATCAACGGGCTGATGCTCGACTATCGCGGCGCCACACTCATCGACCTGCGCGATGGCTTGCCAGCGAATGGCATGGCAGTCAGGGCGATTGGCACGATGTCCGGCGATGCGCTGGTAGTCGAACAGCTGCTTGCGGCTCCGCTTGCGGGCAGCGATATCGCCGAATAGAGCGCGTCAAGTGTTCCGGTAGTATCGTAAGGCGTGATGATGCTCACGACATTTTTCGCCCACACTGACGGCTGGCGATCTCGTCTGATGGTCGGCGCGATGATTCTGCTCATCGTCGCGCCGGCCTCGGCAGATCCCTGGTACGAGCATTACGCCAACGCCGGGCAGGCCCTGGAAAACCAGGACTGGGCGTTGGCTGTCCAGGAGATCAACGAGGCGCTCAAGCGGAAGGGAGACTCGGGAGCGCGAGTACGCAGCTACGGGATGAACGTAACGTCTTACTTCCCGTACCTTCGATTGGGCATTGCTTACTACCACCTCGGCCAGCTGGATGCGGCCTCGCAGGCATTCGACACCGAAGTCAGGCTGGGTGCCATCGAGCAGTCGGAATCGGCGATGCAGGATCTCTCTCGCTACCGCGCACTCGTGCAGGATGCGCGGGCGCAGGCTGCGGTCGCCGAGCAAGCCCGCATCGGGCAGATCGTCGAGCAGAGCCTCGAGGAGGCGCGAACTCTGGAAGAAGAGGGAATGCTGGTCGAGGCGATGTCGGCTCTGGATCGGGCACTTGCTGTCGCGCCGAACGATACCGACGCTACGGCCCTGATGACCGAGCTGCGGCGGCGTCTCGCCGAGCAGGAAGACGAAAAGGAGCGCAGGCAAGCGGTGACTCAACTGGTTGCCGAAGGCCAGCGCCCTGTGCAGGCGAACGTGGACGCGGAAGCCGCGCGAGCCCGGCTGGCAACGATCGAGCAGCTCTTGATCAGCGCGGAATCGAATCTCAACGACGGATTGCCCGGGGATGCCCTGTCGGCGGCAAACAGGGTGCTCGCGCTCGATCCGGGCAACGAAGTTGCGCTTTCGTACGTCGCGCCCGCCTACGAGATGATCAGCGACAAGCTGCTCGGCACGCTTCCGGCGGGCAACCTGCCTCCCGCCGTACGTTTCGTCGACCTCCGGCAGGAAGATGACGGGAGACTCGCCGAGACGATCACCCAATCCGCCTTCCGGCTCAACGGCGTAGTAATCGATACCTCGCCCGTGGACGTGGAGTTCTTCGACGGTAACGGCAGTCCGGTTACGGCGAAGCTCAACAGCCAACCACTGGGCGACTTCTATGTCACCGAATTCAACATGGAAACGGAGCTGGCGCCGGGTTCTGCGACGTTTCGGCTCGTTGCAACGGATTCCGACGGACTGAGCTCGAGCAGCGAATACCTGGTTGTCTACCGTCGACCGTACTTCCTCGCGCCGTGGTTTTACGCGGTTGTGCTCGCGCTCGCGGTTACGGTCGGGGCGGTGCCCGTGTGGCGGCGTTACCGTCAACGAGTGCAACTTCGAAGACGCAAGTTCAATCCCTATGTGGCGGGTGCTCCGGTCCTGGAAGGCGACATGTTCTTCGGTCGGCGCCAGCTCGTCGACCGGATTCTGCAGACGATTCACAACAACAGTCTGCTGCTCTATGGCGAGCGGAGAATCGGCAAGACTTCAATCCAGCACCAGCTCAAAAAGAGGCTGCAACAGCTCGACGACCCGAAGTATGCGTTCTTCCCGGTTTATGTCGACCTCCAGGGCACGCCTCAGGATCGTTTCTTCCAGACGATTGCCGAGGACGTCTTCCAGGAGCTGGCGCCGGTGCTCGAAGGGCTCGAGCCCGCGTACCGCAATTCCAAGCAATACTCGTACCGGGAATTCGTTCAGGACGTGCGCGCGGTTCTCAGATTGCTGCAGGATCGTACGCCGAAGCAGGTCAGGCTGGTATTGCTGATCGACGAGGTCGACGAGTTGAACGCGTACGACCCACGGATCAATCAGAAACTGCGCAGCCTGTTCATGAAGAACTTTGCGGAAAACCTGGTCGCCGTAGTCTCGGGAGTCGAGATCAAGAAGCAGTGGGAACGGGAAGGAAGCCCCTGGTACAACTTCTTCGAAGAAATCGAGGTGCAGCCGTTCGGCCCGGAAGAAGCGCGTGAACTCATCGAACAGCCGATCGCCCGGATCTTCAACCTGGACCATGGGGTCGTCGATCGGATCGTCTCGTTGACCGGGGGCAGGCCATACCTGATCCAGAAGCTCTGCATTGCCCTGGTAACCCGACTCCACGAGCAGCAACGTCGGAGGATTACGCTGTCAGACGTCGATGCCGTCTCAACGACGTCCGCGCCAGTGATGGATCAAGGCCGCGGCGGCGAATCCTCCACCATGACTGTCTGACTGCGGTCTCCGAGCACCGCTACCCCTTCGCGACGCAGCGGCGGCTCAGACAGCACTTCGATCGTGTACTCGCCGGCAGGTAACTCGATCGCGTCACCATTGACCACACCTCGCGCGACTTCGTCGCCCTCGGCGAGCACGCGATACGGCACGCGCAGCGCTTCTGAAATAGCCGTGCCGAGCGCACTCGCATCGGCGGCGTCGAAGAAGCGGCCGCCGCCGGCCTTCGCCCACTCGGCGAACGTCGCTTTCAATGCCGCGTCGTTCAGCGCGAAGCCGACAATGTTGAGTCGTACGTCAATGCCGCGGTCGACCAGCTTTTGAATTTCCGCGGCGGGGTCGCCGTCGCAGGTTTCCTCGCCGTCGGTGAGCAGGATGACGATCTTGCGCCCGGCGGCACCGGCCAGGTCGTCTGCGACCTGCCGCAACGAGGCGGCAATCGGTGTTGCTGCCAGGTGCTGCGGCTGGATCGGTGCGATGACTTCGGTGGCGGTTGCGGGATCCAGCGGTGCGAGAGGCTGCACGAGATCCGTGCGGCAGGAGTAGTTGCCTTCGACATGACCGAACACGCGCAATGCCATCGGCGTGCCCGCCGGTAACACGTCGTTGACGAGCTGGCTCAGCGTTTCCTTCGCGACGTCGATGCGACGTTTGCCACCGAGCTGTTGCCGCATGCTGCCGGACGCATCCAGCACGATCTCGACCGCGGTATTGCCGAGCACGGTCGGCTCCGCCGCATCGTCCCGCTCGACGAGCCGGGTCGCCACGCGCAGCTTCCCGGGCCCCGGCGGTTGCACGTATTCCTGCGTCGCCGAAAGCGTGTACGCTGCCGGACGCCGTAACCGCGCCGCCGCGCGATCGAATCCCACCTCTAGGTCATCAGCGAGCGGCGTATCGCGCGCATCCCCGTTGTTCACCGCTGCCCAGTGTCGCATCGCCAGCTCGCTGCGTTGCTGCTCGATGCCCGAGTGGGCGACCCGCATCAGGTAAATGTGCGGCTTGACGGCGGCGAGCGCCTGCCACAATTCCGGGGAATGGCTGATCGGTTGCGCGATGTCGCCGATCAGCACGACAGCGCGCGTACCCGATCGCAGCGCCAGCGCCTCCGTCGCGCCCAACAAGGTCTCTCCGGTCTCGCTGGAATCGATGGCGCGCTGGTGGTCCTGCAACGCACGCAGTATCAGCGTCGGCTCGTCCTGCCATTCTTCCAGCAGCAGCGACTGCACACCGAAAGGCAACAGGTTCACGGCTTCTTCCCCGGGCGTCACGCCCGACGAAAATCGCAACAGCGCCTTCCAGATGACCGGTCGGAACGGCGCCACGCTGCCGCTCGTATCCCAGACGAACACGACCGAGCGTGGCGGCTCGAGGACTCGAAGCACGTAGCTCGTATTCGGTGTCACCGACGCCACCCAGCGTTCATGCGTCGGTGAGCTCTGGTCCGGATCGACGACCAGCGAGTGCGGCGTACCGTCCAGCCTGGTGAGTTCGAGCGTTGCGCCGATCGTCGGTCGGCCGCCGAGATCGATATGCAGCGTGTTGCTGTCGCCCGCAACGTCGATGCGGTAGTAGTCCTCGTCCACACCGATGCGCACGCTTCCGCGAACGGGTTCCGTCAGCGGTTGCGCGGTCCCGGCACTGTCGTTGCCGTCTGCGCCGCTATCGATTTCGTAGACGGGCGTCGACCGCAAGGTATCGCTGGCGACGGACGAACGCCAGCCCCATTCGCCGAGGATCGAGCGATAGTCGGCGTCGACACCGCGCTCGATGATGCGCACAACGTCCGGCAAAGCGCTCGGGAAGCCGATATCGGCCGGCATATGAAAACGTACGTATCGGGCGCTGACCGGTGTATCGAACGGCAGTACGTGCGTACCGTGCGGACCCGCGCCAGGTTCGATCGTGCCTACTGTTTGCCATGGCCCGAGCGGTGTATCGGTGCTCACCGAAACCGTCACTCGCGGGATACGCTTGTCGTTGGTGATGGCGGCCTCGACCCATTCGATCGCGGCGATCTCCGCCGCGCGGCCACTGTGAAAGCCGACGACGAATTCGCTCGGCTTGCAATCCCGGTAGCAGTTTAGCTGCCAGCGCGCCGCGCCCGGCACCAGCGGCGAAGCCGGCGCCGCGAAATCGTGGCGCTGCCACGATTGCAGGTCGTGGTACACGAGATGCCCGCCGACGGCCGGGTCCGCGAGGTTTACGTTCCCGCCAAGCACGTCCGGTGGCGCCAGCACCTTCCAGCTGTCGAGCACGACCTTGCCCGTGTCGCCGTGATTGCTGCGTATGATGAGCCGCGCCGCGCGCGCGGACACCGGAGAGTCGAGCTCGAAGAACTGCTCGCGGCGCAGCGGCTGCAGCGTACCGCGCAGGACGCTGTCGAAGCTCTGCCCGTCAGCGGAGAGCTCGAGCTCGAATTCCCGCACCTGCTGGTTCGCGGGATTCGTACCGGCGTCGCTTTGCGGATGCAGAGCGATACCGATCACGGGTACGGGCGTATCGCCGCGCAATCTGGTCGTAAGCGACAACGGTAACGGTGACTGGCGCAGATCGAAAGATGCGATGTGATGCGCGGCCTCGGTCGCGAACTGGTCGTGCTGCAATTCCCGATCGGCTTCCTTCAGCTTGCCCGGCGCAACGACACTCGCCCCGAGCCCGATAGCCGCAACGTCGATGCTGCCACGCAAAGCTTCCGGAACGCTCCACGCAAACGTTGGCGCCACAGGTTCCGCGTCGCTGCTCGGCGTGACCGTTGCCTCTGCAATCGCAACGATGCGGTCTTTGTCGCCTGTACCTACCTGCAGCGATATCGGCACGTGCGTGTCCGGCGGCACGATCAGGGAAATGCCGACACGCTCGGTCGCGCCGCGAGACACCCTGATCCGGTCGCGTTCAAGTACGACGTCAACGCCGGCATCGGACGGTATCGCCGTCAACGTGAGGGTTCGGTTGCTGTCGCTGTTGTTCGTGATGCTTACTTGGCCGCTCACGCGCTGCTGCCATATCGAGAACGCGGCGACTTCGTCTTGCTCGAAGCTGACCGTCGCGTCGATGCCTGCGTCGACACCGATCGGCGCGTCGAAGTTCGGCAACCGCTCGAGCTTCACGGAGTAGGCATCCTGGCTCGGTTTTTGTGCATCCAGCCACACGCCATAGCTTCCGGGAAGCAGCGTCGCTTCGAGCTGCAATGGCTCACCCGGCTTCGACGTCCGCAACGGAGCATCGATGGCCGATGCCGGGGTGAAACGCAGGCGCACGCCCTGGTCGGGTGGCGGCGTGAGTGTCAGACGGATGCGTTCGCGGTTCAACAGGCGAAAGCGATAGCGGTCATTGTCGCGCTCGTGCAGCACGCCGCGGCGTGTCTGGCCGAACGCGAGCGACTGTGCCGTGGCGACGGCATCGTTCGGTTCCGCCTCGACATTCGGGTCCGGTGGCCCGAGCGACAGCGCGCGCAGGCGATACTCGCCGGATTGCCCGTAGACGGAGACGTAGTGGGTTCCGGGCAGCAGTAGCACCGGGGAAAGACGAATACGATCGGTGTCCGCGACCTTCGCCGCCGCCGCAATCACGTCGCCACGCGCATCCTGGACTTCGAGCCGCCGAAGACCGTCACCGGTAACCTGCACCCGCCAGAGCTGTTGCTCGGGCCCCGGAACGCGGAACTTGTAAACATCTGTTTCCGTCCCGTCGAATCGCCCGCGAACGGAGTTTCTCTCGTCCAGCGGCGGCGCATGCCAGAACGCATCGTTCGGCTCCTGTTCGTAGAGCGCACCGTACACCGACGTCGATGTGAACGTTAACGCGTACGGCGCATCCGCATCGGAACCGCCCTGAACGTGCAGCAGGTAGCGTTTGTCAGTCAGGACCAGGTCGGGCAGCGACACCGAACGCGCGCCGCTGCGGCACTGGATCTCACGCATCGTCGCATCGTGCAGGCACAGCGTGCGAGGCAATCGGGATTCCGTTCGAAGCTCGATGGCGGTCCGTTGCCCGGGCCTGGTAGCAGCGTTCTCGAAGACGAAGAAGTCGGTTGGCGTCGGGTCGCCGTCCAGCGTGCCGGTCATTCCGATCGCGGGATTCATCGGGTACGGCTCATTGCGGTCGTTCGGCTCTTCCTCCGCAGACGCCGAGCGTGGTCCCATCGCCACCGCTTCGAGCACGTAAGGTGTGCCGGCCGATTCGCCCTGTGCCTTTACCACGATTGTGTACGTGCCGGCGTCGAGCGCAATGTCCGAGACCGAGCGTACACCGGCGTCCGCATTCATGCGCGACGTCAGCCGCCGGCCATCGTTATCCAACAAATCAATGTTGTAGCGAGCACCTAATGGTGCCCTATGCTGCAGCCGCCATCTTTGTTTTGCGTCCCCGTCGTCGAGCGCCCACGCGAAACGATCGGTATCGCCGTTGGCGCGCAGGGAGAACGCGCCACCAAGAGTCTCGCCGGCAGGCTCGTCGTCATTTGGCTCTGTTTCAGAGTGGGACGGCAAATCGGGAGACGATAATTGCAGCCGGTAGTTGCCGGCGCGGCCTGCCGATGCGACGCCGATGAAGTAGTCGCCTGGTGCAAGCATGAAAGGCACCGAAGCTTCTGTTCCGGACACAGCATCAAACTGCAACAGCACGTTTTGGCTGAGCACGTTGCCGGCCGAATTACGGCGGACCGTGAAGAGTTGCACGCGCGTCAACGCATTCGACACGCCGTCGACGCTGATCTGTTGCGGTGTCCCGGCGTCAGTAACAGACCACCGCCACAGGTCCTGTCCGTCCTCGCCGCCGACGGTCCCCTCCGCGCACATCCCTTCAAACGCCGCCTCCTGTCCGGGCTGGTCGTTGGGTTCAGTTTCGGAAGAGCACTCCTGGCCATGCGCGGACACACAGAGTGCCAATAGGCAAATGGCCGCGGCCGTACCGCGAATGAACCCGGAGATCAAAACGCCGCGACCGTCAGTTGCAGGCCCTGCCACTGGCGCCAACAGCTCCGGCGGCGAGGCCGAGGGAGGCTCCAACCGTCCAGTGGCTCAATAGACTAATAATGCCTCCGTTTGCCATCATCACTGCGCCGACGAGGTAGCAGCACATCGCGTTTCCGCTTGGGCTGGTACTCACGCAATTTGCGAAATTATGCGTCGCAATCGCCATCGATATTATTTGTTGTGCGGTGATTCTTTCAGTATAAGCAGTGCCGTAGCCGCCGGTGCTCATCCCCAGTGTTTCACCGGACCGTGTATCGACCCGCCACCAGAACGTATTCGCCTGATCCGGCGACGTTGATTCCGCGACAATGACGACGTGACCAGAGTCGAGCACTGCTTCGATATCTTGCCGCGTCGTAGCCGAGTGACCAAGGGGTTCAAGCCGATCGGTATCCTTGGGTGTAATGACGTGTATCGTTGCGCCCTGACTCTGCGACTGTCGAAACGCCGTTGACGTATCTTCGACAGATTCGGTCGAGCGTATCGGCACACGTTCCGCGAATGACTCCCAGACGCCGGTTTCCACGGCGGCGGCCGGATCGAAGCGCAATCCGCGAGCGGTACTCAGGTGGCGGCGTGTATGATTCACGATGTCTACACGCTCGACCTCCCCATCTTCGTAGACAACCACTGTTGGTTGCGATCGATAGCTGCGGCGATCCGGCGTTAGCTTGCTGCCAGCGTCGAATGCCGCTGCAAACAACCAGTCATGCGGTGGCACGAGGTTCTGGACCAGTCCCGCGGGTATGGAAGCCGGGTTCTGAGCCTTACCCGCTGCCTGAACCAGTTCGACTTCCTTGATCAGCCGTTCTCCGTAGCGTTCAATTACATATGCTGGCGACATCTCGCCAGACACTACGGCTACCGTCGATAGCGTAAGCAGTGCCCGGGCTACTTCGGTGAGATCCCTGTTGTCTGTGATCTCCGCGATGCCAGCCTCGCGGTTCTCCACGCCGACACGATCGAACAAATAGCGGCGATAAGATTCCTTCTGGCCATCGGGCCCGATCAATGTGTATTCCATCCATTGCGCGGTCAGCGTGAAGATGTCATCTGCGTTTTGATCGGACTCTGCATCTCCCAGCGTGCTAATCCCACCGATGCCGCGCTCGGCCTGCTGAGCCGAACGCTGGAATACCTCGGTCAGCCCGACTTCGTCGAGACCGACCAGTCCGGCACTGAATGCCCGGCCGTCGAGGTCGAACGCGTTACCTTGCAGTTCATTGTTCAGTACCGGAAGGAACACACTGACGTTTTCGAGAACCGAATCCAGATCAGCAACAGTGCCGGGATCGAGGTTGTTCGGCACGTTTGCATACGTGACTGGGGCACCCAGCAGCTCTGCCGCCGGCGCCTCGATGAAGACGACGGGTTTGACGATCAATTCGTCGTTCGCCTTCTGTTCCACGAACACTTCGAAACGCAGGCGGTGGTATAGCTCATCGGGCGGCGTGACAAACGTCGCAATGCTGGTCAGGTTCGGCGGAGAGGCTTCGGCAAAAGCCGGATGCACGGCGATCCATTCGTCGTAGGCATCGGAGCGGTATTCTACCCAGTAGTAGTCGCGAGTCTCTTCGATCAAGGCTTGCATCGCGTCTGAATCGCCGAGCTCGATGCCCGCCTGCTCGAGCGCATCCAGGATGAAGCGCGAGTCACTTGCAGTTACGGAATCGTAAAACGACTTGTCCGAGCCGGAATTGCCGTCCAGGAGCTGGTCCTGAGTATCCTTCGAATAACCGAGAATCTCGTAGAGATCGCGAATGGCCGCGCGAATCTGCGCTTCATTGCCTGCCGGTGGCAGCTCTGATCGCGGCTTCCGCAATTGTTGTAGCAGCTTTTCCGCGTCTTCCGTCGACAGGCGGGCATGCGCGATGCGTCTGTCCAGCCCGGCTTCTTCGAGCAGTGCGGCGAGCAACAAAGACTGGTCGAGAGCGTTGCCCGCGCGTCCGATCAATGTTCCCTGCGGGCCGCGCAATATACCCGGATATTGCTCAAAACGTATTTCCTCGCTGACGAACCTTGCGAAAAGTTCCGGCTCGAAATCGAGAGAGGCGCCGAGATCCGTGATGTCGAATTGCGTGCGGTCAATCGCCGAACGTAACTGTTCGGCGACGGGCGCAAGCCTGGCAGTTCGGTCCACGAAAGAACCGAAACCCTCGGCCGATTGCGGCGGGTCGACCGACACTGGCGCCGGACTTGCTGCAAGCTCTGACGCCTTGATCTCGGTTTCACCCGGTGGGCGATCAGTCAGCGCCCGGGTCGGCGAAGTGCGGCTTGCCTCGTCTGCGGAAGACGCCTCGGATGAAGGTTGTTGTTCCTCGCCTTTGCCGCAGCCGATCAGTGCGCTGCATGCAACAATGGCAATGATTGCAAGACTCCGGTTACGTAGTTTCATAACTGACCTCCATCAGAGGTG
>JAAUYH010033132.1_pt1 | contig 20814 bp, 14 predicted proteins | sample 7278061 | NCBI WGS metagenome assembly JAAUYH01 (sample SAMN14350203, study PRJNA611818) | marine sediment metagenome | isolation source: surface marine sediment (0.6m) | place: French Polynesia: Moorea | collected 2018-08 | reverse complement strand
CTTCACTAGTTCAAGCTTTGGGATCAACCGCACATTACTTGGATCCTCAGTGAGGACGAATTGTTCGAATTTCTGATGCATTATCGGACACTTTCGTAAAATTATGCCCAGTTGATCAACCAATTCGTACATTGTTTTCGCAAATATTGGATAAATTCTCACTGTTAGTTGAAAATATAGACAGGTAAAATTCGAACTCACTTAGCACTTCAATCGTGTTTTTTGTCGGTGTCGAGTTTTGGCAGTAGCCCTCGAACCCGGATGACAAATATCGATTTGAGTAACTCCAAAGTGCTACTTGCTCACCACAATCATAGCATACATTTCCTCGGCTCCAAATATACCTAGCATCATTTCGTTGATGTAGACTAATTTTCTGTTTTTAATATTCTTGACAGATTCTCACATTATTGCTGTTGATTTTCAGGTCACCAAATTTTCGTGCAAACAAAATCTTGTATCTACTTCAATGTTAGCGTACAGTCCAATTTTGTAAGCTAAACGTAATTCTTATGTTCACACTTAGATTTATGAATTGTATACTGTACAGTATATCATCGTTCTGTTTAAAATGGATACTGTCATAGGGCAAGTCTCTTATCTGTTCTGGTTTGTACCTACTATTCTTCGAAATGATCAATTCTATGAGAATCTAAAGCTAATGCTCTCGTCATGAGCAGCTTCTAGGCTTTTCTGGACTGTAGGTGCATAAACTCCTGGAATCTCTCCTCAAACAATCATTCAAGTTCCAGAGACCTAGTCAGTTATAAGTAAGGATATTTGAAGGGTAAGCTTTGTTTGAACTCTTGACCTGCAGAAAGTAAAGATAAGGACAAGGAACCAGATTGTGCTGGTCTCAAATCGTTTCCCGACCGAACCACCTTGTTACTTTGTACCCGTAGGTACAGTAAATGTGGAATAATCCAAACAACGACAGTTTTTTGTTATCTTCAATCAATTTACTCTATGTTTGTTTCCTGTACTGCATCAATGAAAATCAAATCTAAATTCATAGTCTACAAAACGGTTAAATTCATTTGGTACCTATTGGATTTTTACTGAACACATATGCAACAACCTGGCTTGAATTATTCTACACTGTTTGACGCTTTCACACCTGAGAGTATGCATCAGGAGTCGATTTAGTGGTGTTTGATTGCTGCACTGTGTATTGGCGGCAAGCTAATCGACATTAGCCCACAGCAAGCAGAATTGCATTTTCCTATCTAAGAAAGAGACCATGAACCAATTTTAAACCATCTTGTTCTACCATACATAGTGTCATGGACTACGTAGAATACAAAAATATTTTAAGTTGAATATTTGTTGAATATATTGACTTATAGATGTTAATAATCTAATTCAAATATTACTAACGAGAGAGCCGAGCATTAAACATGGTATGACCTCTATACTGTCCTGGGCACGCAGGTTAGACTTAAAACACCTAATATTTCTTAGACTATCAATCGTGGCAAATCAATTTTTGAATAAGTTGCGAAGTAATTAGTTGAGCAAAATTTGAGGGTTCAGGTGCATCATATTTTATGTTGAATTAACAATATGATATTGATTGATGAGGCTAACCCAGCGTGTAACATCAAGCGAATGCAAAATCTCAGCTGGACAAACTTCAATAACGACCGAGAATTGAACCATCACTGTCGATGGCAAGTAACTCATCTTTAAGACATTGAAAGCAGTGGTCCAGCGAAACTGCATCTCGAAATATCTTCAAGGCTACTAACTCCTCAGTATCATAAATGACACTCTGTCATTAGATATTTCGCTCGTACAAATCTAAGCGAAAACGATTTTGTCACCAAAAACAAATAGAAAAGTTTACTCGGCGAATAAATATTTTTGACTGAATGGTCCTCAAAGTTGCACAAAGATTATCGAGGTACAGTAGTAGACGATTGAAAAGAGTTGAGAAACGTAGGAAGCAAGGGTACGGTACATGTAAAGTTTCATCAACAGATCGCTTTTGCAGATTTTTTAAATTATCTTGATGATCAATCCAGTTGGAAGTGAAACTGAAAGTGAGAAATATGCTTTGTTTTTCTACACAGCACTAACTTCAGTAGCCAACGAAAACTATCAGTTTATTTTTTTGCAATCCAGCACTGTACAGTACAAGTTTAGCCACATTCACGGTAAATCAATTCGTTTGTCTCATTTTCGGAGAGTCACAGCAACGTGATGAGTACAGTACAGTAGTAGTTACCGTTTATAAATTGCCAGCTAACTGCCAGCACAGAACAAATGCAACATTGGAATGAAACATGAACTTTATGCTAGAGCGTTAGTGATTGAAAGAGGAAATATGAGCACGATTAAAGAAGAGATATTTAAGTTTAATCATGAGCTGTCAGTTGAACTACTGTCCTAGCAAGATATTCGAATATGAACGGAATCCAGTTTATTTTGAGACCTACAGCACCTGGAGCGTAGATTAAAAGTTGACTGTCGATAGGAATGGGAAAGAAACGAGGAAAGAAAACCCACGTCTCGGTAGTGGTATTAAAGAAAAGTCTATGAACATCAAGAAGAATTGAATGTAGATTGACAAATTTTCATGTTCAAATAAAGTGCAGCGAATTGCATTGCGCACAGGCGAAAGAAGCGAAAGCAGATAGAAATGCAACAAATGCTGTTCATATAAGAACTAGCACAGTACTACAGTACTGTATCACAGTGAAAATTCCATGGAGGATGAAGCATTGCGTAAGAAGGAATCGGCACACATAGAAGTGTCGACAAAACTAATGTACGGTACAGTACTGCATGCCGGCAGCCTTAATTTCGACTAGTGTATCAAAAGAAACGACAAAAGAAAATGCAAGCGCTTTGCTGCGTATCGTGTCGATGGTATCGACGAAAACGGATATAAAGCTCTCATGTAAATTGGTACAGTAGCTGTGTTGAGTGGACTAATTCACGTGTTGTGTCTGCGATTCCTCTAAATTCACTCAATAGATCATACAACGACTACGATTATCTCTTTTTATCTCTCCTATATATATATATCTTCTACTGTACTACGTAGCATTATCCAGGAGACGTGGCCGCGACTGCACTTTCAAGCCAGCTCGACTGCGAGTGCAATCTTATCCTTGTCCTTGTTCTTGCTTGTCGACGCCTTTTCAATAAGGCCCACTTCGAACGAGCTTCGCCTTTCTGCCTGTGTTGATGCATAACCTCGAATTGTTGCAACCACACCATCATTGCTTACCTTGTATGTGTGCAAAATGTGTACTGCCAAGGCAATACCGATCAGCAACTAATTTCTCTTCGCTGGATCGTGAGTAGAACGTGTTGAAGGCAATCAGGTTGTGTGCAGTACAGTAATACAATAGAGGACAAGATATAGTGTGCTCATGTCCGCGCCCTCACATATCGAACAGATCGATCTGTCTAATTTTTAGTATCGTGTCCAGTAAATTTTGCTCAGGGGCTGTTTTTCGATATGTCTCAGGAGTGTGATCGGATGTTCGCGGATGTCGATGGCGTACGATATGTGCCCCAGGTGAAATCACCAAGTCACCATAATGAATCGTTGTTCACATACAAACATTCGACGACGAAGCACAGTAATCGAAAGCAATCCAGCATGTCATCGCCAACTAGCATTCCGTACGAGCCAACCGAGCAAACAAGCAAAAAGTAATAAAGGGTTCGAAAATCGCAGCAAGTACGCGAGGCCGGCCCAGTGTAGCAAGCCCACACCACCAAGTGACGGCCGTACGTACGTCCGAAGCGGCTGGGAAAATGGGCCAAGGGAATTCAGGGCGGTGCACTGCGGTTTAGGCCGGCCTTTTCGTTTCGACGAAACGCACGCCGTACCTTGGGGCCCACACCAAATCACACCACGGCACACCAACGTCTAGCCGCCACCACCACCTCACACTGCACCGACGCGCCGCGTCATGACGTCGGTGAGCGAGCGACTCGCCAAGTATCGTGCGGCCGCCGAGGAGACCTCGCGTTTCGGCGACCTCGATGCGACGCCCCCCGCACGCGAATGGGATGTCCCAGAACAGAACGCTGCTACGTCGAGTATAGCTACGAAGGCGCAAGAATATGAAAAGTCCGTCCAAATATTACGCGCCGACCAAGACACGCCAGGATTGTTGGAAAAATTTCAAAGTGGTGACAGCGTACTGGATGTGGAAGAGCAGCAAATCGAACAAATGCCAGCCGTGAAATCGGCGGAACAAACCAGGGCGATTTTACAACGCACAAAAGAGTACGAAAAGTCGGTCAAACTACTCCGCGCCGACCAAGAAAAACCGGGGATCGCGGAAAAGTTGTTGCAACAGAACCAGAGTTACACGAGTGACATTGACAAAATCGTGCTCCAACCATCGCTCGCGAAAAGCTCGAATAAAACAAACAGCGAGTCGTACGAATCGGAGTCGCAATCGGAGTCCGACTCGGATTCGGACGAACCGCAGGCTGTGCAACAGTTGGAAAGCGGGGACGACTCCTCATTCGACGGCATTCAGGTGAATGAAGAAATCAACGACGATTCGCACCAATTAACAAACAAACACTCACAACAAGACCTCATCGAATTAAGTGGTACAACACGACACCCCTCCGCGCCGCGACTTAGCGACATCGCGACATCCGTCGAATATACGGTGCAGACCCTGTCAACGGGCGACCCACGTCTGCGTGGCAATAATACGCAACACAGTGGCAGGGTAAGTGGAGAGGAAAAATCGACAAAAACCCTGTCGTCTTCGTTCCACTCGTCGGGCAGCGGGTTCACGGGAGATGAATTCGACGCTATATCGACAGAGTCACTCGATGAGCACGTGGTCGATCAAGAGTTCGATGAGGGCGCCGTACAAATGGAGGAACTAGTGGGTGGGAGCGAATTCACAAATGACGCGGTAATTGTCGAAGAGGAAGAGTCAATATCGGTACAGAAATATTACGAAGCGAAACGGCAAGGTACGCTCATCCCCGAGCGTGCGCCAACACTCGCGTCAATGCCAGAGTCGCGCAGGATTTCATCATACAGCACAAGCCCATCGAGCAGTTCCACAAGCGTGTCGAGTGAGGAATTCGACTTAATTCGTTTGCCCGAGCGTGGCAGCGACCGCCCGGCACCGCCGGATGCGCCACCATCGCGGCGCGCGGTGCGACGCGTGCCGCGCGCTGATACGGGCCGCCCGGAAAGCACCTCGACGCCGTCACCACCCGATTCACTGCTAGACGAAGCTTCCGAGGCTGAAGACGAAGGCGTGCGATTAGGCTGGAGTCGGCAACATTCCGACCGATTACCAAAGGCGAAAGTAGTCATGATCCCACGTCGACGAAGTATCGACGGTTCCACGACACGTCGCGAGGATTCCATTCACGATATCGATGACGAAGACATGACGGCGGCGCCTACCACCTTGCCGAACCGACGATTGGTGAAGCAATACAAAGATCGTGCCGATTTTATGGGCGGCCGAGTGAGTCGGGTGGAACAAACACGAGCCAGTCGCCTAGCGCTAGAGCGGGAAGAGCGGGCGAGGCGGCATGCCGCCGGCGTTGCGCGTCGCTCTTCCCTAGTCGCCCATACAATAGATCGAGTTTCAATGGCCGCCGATCCATTCATCGAGTTCATGGACAATCGTGGCACACCCGGCCCTCGAAAACCACGGGGTGCACTGGGCAAATTGTGGTACAAGTTGTTCAAGAGCAAAAAAAAGCGCGGCAAAGACATGATAAAAAGCGGCTAGTCGTTGTGTGGCAGAGGGTGGGTTTACTCGTTGCGCGCGACTCTACGCAGAAGCACGACGGCGCACTAGATAAATGTACAGTGACGAAAGACGAAAATAAAATTAGTTGTTGACCCCAGATGGCATAGCTGTAGATATACTAAGAGCAGGACGCGGCGCACCGTTCATGACGGATGCCTTGACACGACGCGTAAATCGCTTCCACAGTGACGGCTTTTGTGATGTTACGAAATCGTCGTACGCGCAAGCGGTGGCAGTAGCTTGAGTGGCGGTTTGCACAGATAACGCAACCACGGCGTTCGCGGCGGCAGTAGTCTTCACAGCCCCAATAGAAACCGAGGCGCCAGGAGGTAAAACTTGGCGCAATCCGGAATGCGCACATATCGCCAAAGATTCGGAATCAAGGTGACGTCTCGGACGTCGTGGTGGCAATGAGGTTGAGATTGGTGCCGCGGGAATGAGGTCAAGCGAAGTAGGCTCATCGTCTCGCGGTAGATGGCGCACGCGTCCGCGCAGTTCACGCGGTAAAGGGGATTGACAGTTTGCAGCGTCATAATCTACGTCCATGGCGTCGTACTCGACTTCGGGTAACAAAGGGACGGAGTTTGTTTCGGATGATGGAACAGGGGAGGTCGGAGGATGTGGGGGGAAATCACAAGAACTGGAGGGTTGTCGTGGCGAGCGTTTCGGGAGGATGAACACGGCGGCTTTCGGTAGGGTGGTGCGTCTTCGCGGTGCCATCGAGGACACGCCATCGCCGGAAGTGCCCGACAAACTCGAGGTGCTCGGCAAAGTTTGGCACTCCATGGTCGGACGGTGTCGGGGCGGGAGTTGGGGGCGACAGGTGGGGAAGCGAGGCGGTGGCAGTGCAGTTATTTTGTTGCAACAAAAGGAAGTTGGGGGTAAGGTATGTACATACATCACAATTGTTTGATACACCGTACAGAACCAATGGATGCCGGACTATACCACGCCTCGTTTCTGTCAGCAGTCGGGCCCCAAAATCGTATTGTCAAACTTCTACAGATCACACATGATGTGAATAATGCATCTTGCATCTATCCTACACTCCGCAAATTGATAGGGTCGATGACCTCAGTTCCACTTTCTGTTCCTTCGCACGCCATACACTTTCCACCGCTATCTTGTCATTCTTGTGCTTTTCTCATAGACACCCTTTTATATGTTCTATTACTACCCGTTCGACGTACCGCCTCGTCGCCAACATTATAGACTTCTTCGTGCTTGTGGGTGTACTGCAACTGTACAATATGTTGTTGTACCATCACTGTACCAGGGCTGTAGGTACCATACCCGTGCGGTCGCATGTTGCTGTAAATTGTGCGTGATAACGTGCTCGTTCTCGCACTGACTTCCCACAGTTCGAGCATTCTCTCGAAAATCGTACTACCGTGCGCCGTATCATTTCCTGTTCTGCATATCTCCCACTTCTTTCTGCACAGCGACCGCGGGAACCCCAAAAGCTATCTCGTTTCAGCCTGAAACCGAAAGGTTCCCCCAGACCATTTCACATGACGTCACATTATGACGCGTCTGCATGATTCGCCGTTAACAATATTCTTCTTCACCTGGCACAACGCTTGAACTTTGGCCATCGGTGTAGTCAGCCATCTAACTACCGGCACAGTATTTCATGATACATCATCCACAAATCATCCGTATCAACATCATGTCAACAAGCAACCACTAATGGACAATACTATATAAATTTACGTTAGTCGACGGGAGGTACGGTACAAATGGGCAATGCTACAATAGGCAAGCCGAGAATAGAAACCAAGTGTACACATGTCTTCCCAACGTTGTCAAAATCAGGATGATAGAAATTACCGTTCGTGGGCGCTCCATTAACACCTACGTAGCAATACAGCGCGCGGTACGTCGACGGCGTCCCGTACCCCACGTCTTCCTCGAAGTAGAACGACCAACTATAGCGCACCGCGCTACATTCACGAAGTAACGACACATCCCTCGATATTCTTGGAACGAAGATCGATTCGCTTTACGCTGTTTCTCAAACGCACGCCGCATTTCCATACTTCACCTGTTCATTCAATGCAACTCCGTACACTCGTCTAGACCCATCCTCCTCGCCATAACCATGTACGGTGACCTGCTGTTAACTGCCGTCCCACTCGCTAAACTGCCGTCCTCTCATCAGTCCGCAGGAATGCCGCCGCGGCAGCGCAATGATGTCAGTGATAGATTAGATTTTTCTATTTCTTCTGCACCTTATGAAACTTGAAATTGCACTGCTCATCGCCGTCTGCAAGAGTTTCCGCGAGCTGGAATTCAATTTTGTGTAAACTTTCAGATATCGGCGAAAACAAAGCCTTGTCCAACTCACAGAACACTTTTGTCAGCTCTGGCATGCCTTCTGCATCGAACAGTCGTTTGTAATAGCATTTCTCTACATCAGCTTAGTCAGTAACACTAGTCATGAATCCGAACGTTACTCGTTACTCCCACACTTACTTACGACCAAACGAAACGCATCGTCGCTATCATCAACAACTTCCGAATCGAATTCGGGACCAAAGTCGTTGCGAGCATTCTCCGCCATTTTTCGTGCGGCACGCATTCGATTCGGTGAGAACCATAACGCCGTTTTCGTAATCGTATGCGCAGGCAGTGTGCGTCCCACGCCGAACGCGGCTCGTACCAATTCCGTCACTCGCTCCTTACCCAGCGTTGGGGCGAGTACGTGATGCGTCGCTATCGCTAATCCCGCCGAATGTAAATGTACACTCCCTCGCGTATCTAATTCTTTCGTCGCGTACTTCGCTATCACCGACTCGAGTGAACTCCGGATCGATGCCGCAGTCGACTTCACCACTTCCTCTTCGGACAATTCCGGTTGTTGCGCCAGGGGGATTGTGCGCATGTACACATATCGGACGGCGCGATTCGACGGCAGCGCTAGAATCTGGTTCACGAGCTTCGAATCCGGATATGTGGATAGATGTCGCAGTTGTCGTAGGTGCCGTGCCATCATTTCGACCCAACTTAACCTACAGTACCGTGGGTGGGTTCATCGACCTGGAACCGGTCGGCTGATTGAACCGCCGAAAATTTAATCGAAATTTATTGTTTCTAATTGCACAGTATTCTATCGTCGAGCTCTTGATTTTCGATTTCGCCCTAGTCGAACCGAACTCCACAGTATACACATTCTCCATTCTAAATCATTCCATTTACGTGGGCGAGTGTACAGTTACAGTGCCAACATTTAATTCACATTCGTGCTCTTATTTGTAATTTACAAGCCTCTTTTTACCGAACCTTCGTAGTGGGAAAAGGACTAATCGTGTAGCTCACGAGAATGTGTTAGAACTGTCTTTCCGTACATCTTCCTACTGTACCGTATCTCGCTTGTAGAGTACAGAACACAGCACACCAGCATGGCAGATAAACCTACAGATTAAAACTGTACAAGCGGATACTGTGCATGTTGGAACGAACGAAAGAAGTGGGGCGATAAGGCAGCGCTGGCTACCGTATTCTGTCCCAAACCTCCAAGGACGGTGGCATGAAGAATCAAGCCATACGTGCTAAGCGCGTGAATTACTCTTACAACAACACAAAGTTCCGCACCGCTAACTAGAGCCCACGTCTCCACTCGACACGTCTGTAGGCGGAGTAGTGCAGTGGGTGTGTCGCGGCAGTGACAGTGGCATCATTCAGAGTGGAGTGATGCGCGAATAGAGTTGAGGTGATGCTGATGCATGCAAACGAATCAGACCTTGTTAAATCGACATATCCGGTACTCACTATGCTGTCCTTGCCACGTGTAAAAACCCTGGCTACGACGAGCCATCACCTTCCTGAACCAACCTAGCCTGACGCCCGACAAGAGGTCTGTTTGAGTGTCATGACAGCGTTTTCACAACACGCGGTTACTGCAATCGCGTTGTCAAGCGATGGGGCGCGTCTGGCCACGGTTGGGGACCAGGACTGTTCAACCTTACTCGTATCGTCGTTGCCGCCGGTGACCAAGGAACGCCAGTATTTAACGCGTTCGAGCAACTGTGTGGCTACCAAGACTGCGTCACTGACCGCGCTCGCATGGAATGGCTCGAACAGAGTGTACACCGCGGATTCTCGTGGTGCGCTGGCGGCGTATTCGTACGGGGAACAGGGACTAATTCGCGTTAGTAACATCGTTGCGGCGCACAGCGGGCATCCCTTGACTGGTGTAGCGGTATCACCCAGTTTGGTGGCTTCTACCGGCAAGGATGGATTGGTGAAAGCGTGGGATATGGAACGCGCATGTTGTATTGCTCGAATGAAGGGGCATAAGGGCGAAGCGAGAGCAGTGGCAGTTGGTGATGTGGGCGAATTTCATCTTTTCGCCAGCGCTGGTAGGGATAGAACGGTACGATTGTGGGATGTGCGTGTTGGGTCGGCGGGGATGCCGATTGGCGTGTTGTCGGGTCATGAAGGTTGGGTACACGATGTGGCAATGTGTGGAGGGAATCGACCTCGAGTTGTTTCTTGTGCGGGTGATAAGACAGTACGTGTATGGGATTTGGCGTCGCGACAAATTGAATCTATCAAGTCCGGACATGAATTCCGTGTTTGGTCGGTTGCTGTGGATCCGGAAGGAACTTTTGCGGTTTCGGGAAGTACGGATACGTCGGTGCGCTATTGGAAGCTTGATGGCGGCGATGGCGATTCCGTGTGGGAGGAACATCAAGATTCCGTGCTTGCTGTTGCCGTGGCAAGAGATGCATCGTTTGCTGTGTCTGCATCGGAAAATGGGACCGTGGTGATGTGGGATGTGAAGCGCATGACAAATGCTTCGATGCATTTGGACGATACTTTACATGAGATTAATTTGGAGCAACCTTCGGAGTTGCAGTTATCTCAACGACACTCTCCTTCTACGTTGGGTCCGTTGTCGCCTTCGTCGCCTAAACAGAAATTGAATCGAAACTCCAATTTCTTCACACCTCCGCATGTTCTTCCCGACGAACCGGTTTCAAACCAAAATACGACGGCTGACACGTCGCATGTGTCGAATCGCACCCATTTGTACACTCCTCCCTCTCGCGAGACCAGACCCCCGCTCAATCCCGTGGCTGCTTCTCCTTCTCGCCAAATTCACGCGCAAATTCTTCATGCTCCGCTTTCAAACTCTTCACCGTCCTCCCACTTGCATCAATCGCCGACTTTGTCTACTTCCGCATCGACGCATCTACCTGCATCTACTTCAATGATGCAATACGAGCACCCACCGCTCCCGATTCCCGTCACTCCTCCTCCGAGGCCAATAACGTCGACGCCACCGCGAACTGCATCTACCAGCATTCCATCGACACCGCCGCGAACCAATGGACGAATTAGATCTCCGTCCAGTGAGCACGAGGCTAGGAGTTCCGCATCTGTTGATTCCTCACCGAGGAGACGGAGACGCGACGAGGATGAGGCGGCGGTGGCGAGAATTCGAAAATTAGAACAAATGATCGCCGTGCGTGACAAACAGATTCTCGCGCATGATGCGAGGGTGCAAGGTTTAGAACACGCGATTAGACAGCGGGATCGGGATATTCAGTTGATGAAGAAACAAGTGGAGAGTGCGGAGAATTTAGCGAAACAAGCCAATGTTCGTGCACTCGCCGCGGAATCTGCGTCGGTATCCGGTTCGATTCTTGACGATTCGACTGATGAAGCCGTCGACTATACTGAATCTATCGATCGTATCTCTAGAGTCACTGGGAAATTGAAGGCTTTGGCCGCCAAGTTGGATGGCTTGGACATTGTTTAAAATTGTTGTACCATTACCACTACTAGTGTTCTTTAGGCTTGCTTTTCGATGGCGCTTGGCAATCTTGACGACTAATGCATGTCGCTTGTTAATATTGCACCATTCATTCAATGCATGTGACCATCGGGTGCGAAACTACGATATGCGCCTCCTTTCGGAACCTCCGAACTGCCTTTTGTGTTCTGGTGGACTGTAGTGTGGCTACGGTGCTTGTGTGTGTGCGCGCGGTGCGATACCGTCCATGGTATCGTAGCTCACCATGACGAGGAAGAAACATGCAAAGGAGGTGCAGGAGTCGTTGGAGAGTCGGTTGGGACCCGATGTATTGCGCAGATTGGAGGCAATGGCCGGCGAATTTGTTAGGTTTGAGCGTGGACAGTTTGGATTCTTTATCGATCCCGCGAGATATGCGGTCAAATCGAGACAGGTGGGGCCGGTCGGTAGGGGTAGGCGACGTAAGATTGTGGCTGGTGTGGATAAAGATGGCAATGTTATCACTGCGTGGATTGGCGTTGACGAGGGCACGAAAGAGAAAACGGCGGCCGAGGGCGTGTTTGTCAACATCCCGGATGGTTATAATAAGGCCGCTGGTGGGAGTACCGCTGGAACAGGTAAGGGAACGGGTGCTGATGGAGCTGGCGGTGACGGGGGTGCGAGTGGAACTGGTGGCACCGGCAGCGGAACTGGAGCTGGAGGACCCGGCGGTCCTGGTACTGGAGATGGCGATGGCAGTGGAGTTGGAGCTACTGGCACAGGTACAGGACCAGGGCCAGGGAAACCCGGAGCGAGGAAGAGCGATGGAGAGATGTCCGCTTCGGCAGTTGCACGTGCTGCTGCACAAAAGAGAGCAGGTCTTGGTACAGAAAAAAAAGAAGGTACAGCGGATGAAGGCAATACACTTGGAGTTCCGCCTAAGCCGGCCGCACCAAAGCCTCCTGCAGGTGTTGTCACAGCTAAAGACAATACAGCGCGTGGTAGAAAGAAGAAACCGCTTCATTGGGCAAAGGTACCGAAGAATCTGGTTACAAATTTAATGTGGGCTTCATTGGAAGACGGGCGTGTAGTGTTAGATGAAGACGAGATAGACGACTTATTCGGGATGGATGTGGCGCCGGTATTTGAAGTTACAGCGGAGGAGGTGAAACCAGAGGTGTTGGCGCATAAGCGCAAACATAACATCAATATTCTGTTGGCGAATTTGAAAATGTCGCCAGATGACATTAAGGATATTATACGTCGCACGCTGTATCGTGATGCAGACCCGAATACGTTGCAGGCATTGCTGTTGATCTGTCCTACACCAGAAGAAGAGGAGTTGTTGATCAATAATTTCAACTTGAAAGATCAGGTGGACAAGACGGATGAATTCATGATGGAGCTGGCGGAGTTGAGGGGATTGAGAGGGAAGATGCAGTGCGCACTCGCGGCGAAGTCGTTCAATGAGGAGGCGGTGGAGGTTATCAGGAATATGGACACATTTGCGGAAATTCCTGGCGAGGTTATCAATTCGATGAAATTGAGAACTACGTTGGAGACGGTTCTTACGTTGGGGAATTTTCTGAACTCTGGAACTGGAAGGGGTGGCGCTCATGGATTTAAGTTGGAAGCGTTGGCGATGCTGTCGACTGTGAAAGATGGGCAGGGTGGAACATTGCTGGATTATTTGGTGATGTTATTAGAAAAGAAGTTCCCGGGCACTATTCCTCTCGATGATATGCCGACGTTACCGAGATCTTCGGATATTAGTTTGGATGCTATTGGAGAGAATGTGCAGTCGTTATTGGATAGCATCAATAATGTGGGAGAGCAGATTAAGACGATTGGGAATAATGCGGAACTGGCGGATTTCTTGGTGGAGATGCAGACGTTTGCGGAAGAGGCGGGAAAGGTTCGTGACGAAATTGTGTCTCTCAGGGCGTTGATGATGGAGAAACTGCAGGGCATGATGGGGTATTTTGGGGAGAGAAACAAGATGGCGAGAGGAAAACAGGAAGATATTTTGAGGATGTTGAGAGAGTTCACTGCGGATACAGTCGCAGCGAGGGAGAGATTGCTGGAGAAATGGGAGAGAGAGAAACGTAAGGCCGAGAAAGAGAAACCTCAAGTGCCGTCCGATGTTGTCAAATCCCAAGATGTTGTTGAGTTGGGCACTGGTGACGTGGGCGAGGGACAGGGTGTGGAAGCGGTGGGGGAGGAACCGAAGCAGCCATTGCCAGCCCTCGGCAATGTGTTATCGGAAGAGGGTGATATTGGATCGGATGCAGCTTTACCTAGGGAATGATGCAGCAGTTGTACGATAATTCTCTTTCGAATAAAACTTAGGTAAACATCTCCTTACTTTGATGAGTGATGTGGTGCCGTTGTGTTGATTTTCGATTTTACTACAAACTGAGGGTACCGTACAATACTGCTTTTTCGGCGTACTACCACCAATGAATCAGCTACTTTTCGAGTTAGCTGTGAAGTACGGGACAAGTCAGAGGTCGACAATATCCCTCTGCTTTCCTACGCAAAGCATCTCATTCCGAAATGTTCTAGTGAAGCTTGTTTGGGTGCATAGCCTGTCGCTCATACATGCGCTGCCATTCATGCACAATTCCCATGAGCATCAAAACCGCCGCATCAGTACGAACTACACGATTTCCCAAATCCGCCATACTGAAACCAAATGAACGAAACATCGAAACTTCGCGTGGCATCCATCCTCCCTCCGGACCAATCGCGAGAATAACATGCGAACTACCAGATGCAGCCGCGTAACTCAGTTGCTGTAGTACGCCGGTATCATTACCGGGATGGGCTAGAAGTCGTAATGAATTCTGCGGAGCAAAGCCGTCCAGTTCGTCCTCGAGGAATACTTTGAGTCGTTTTGCAACGTGTACAAATGGCACACGAGCATCGCATCCCGCTTGCATGAGTCCAGTTACGAGTGCGTTACGAAGCGTTTGCTCGTTTCGTAACAGGTGAGCGTCAAAGTAGCACCGTTCCACGCGGTACGCATTCACCAAGCCAATGCTACAGACGCCGACAGCCGCGATTTGAGGTAATAAACGTGTGAGAACTTTCGGTCGCGGCACAGCGAGCAAGAGTGATAGTTTTGGAGCTTCTGGTAGTTCACGCCTCACTCCGTTGGCAAGGTCGAAAGAAGCTATACCTTTTTCTGCGAAAGACACAGCGACATTGTCGTACATTGCATCGTCCAGAACCCCAGCTCGTACTTGGTCCCCATCTTTTAGTCGGAGGACGTCCGATACATGCGTGGCTCGCAATTCATTCACTGGAAGGTTAACACGACCGTTGGTGACCTCGCCAGATTCGAACAGTAGTCGATTTAAACACACCGTTGTGCCCACGCCGCCATCACGTAGCTTCGATGCGCGTCGTGCAGATAAAGAATCGCTAGTGGCATGGGAGCGTGCTACAACCGGTGGATGAATGACGAAGGAGATTGACATATCGAGAAGATCTGTCTTATTTACAGTCAGGTCAGCTACAGTTACATCGGGTCGGAGTAAACAACAAATGACCCTCTGTTCTGTATCGAAATTCGGCACTCAATAAACACGAAGAATCCATCTCGCTCCATGAGTAGTGAACTCTACAACTAATAGTCGCAATCCGACTAATTCCGCAGTACTCATTTGCACACCCAAATTTATTCGACTGGCACCCTTACCTACACCACTGCAATGGCGCGTGGCAGCATCGTTTGCTACCCCATCTCTGGCCTTTGTATGGCGATACCACCATAGTGTGTCTTTTTGTACCATCAATTCTCGGCCTCGGGTACAGTCGACGATGGGCGCTGCGTTCGAGGATGACTCTGGTAATGTGTCGCCTACCAAACCGGCTGCTCGACCTAGCAAAATCTACGATGGCGTGCTGAAGTTGGCCGCTTCACTGGCGTTTGGGTCGAAACCCGATGGGAAGAAAGCCATTCGTTTGTACGACCACCTCATTCGGCGAACGCAAGACGAGACGGCGTACCTTGGTTTGGCGAAATTAATGTTCGAAGGAAACTCTCAAGTTCAACCCGACCCAGAACAGGCCGTCCGTCTATATCGCCAGGCTATTGCTGTGCATGATAGTGCTATTGCAAGATTTCATCTTGCTGAGATTATGGAGATGGGAGCGTATGGCGTGGACCCCAACCCCAAGGAAGCCGCGAGGCTTTACGGCGAGTCTGCGGAAAGAGGTGACATTGATGCGATGCATAATCTGGCGGTTCTTCTCGCTTCTGGTGCGAATGGCGTCGATGTGGATTTGCCTCGAGCCTTTTATTTGCTCACTGATGCGATTGACCTTGGCGGTGACCCCGAATCTATGACCGCGTTGGCTGTTTTATACGAGCGTGGCGGCGTCGGTGTGGAGCAAGACGTTTCGAAATCAATAGAATTGTATGAAATAGCTGCTAGAATGGGGAATGCCGATGCCGCGAATAATCTTGCTGTCATTCTGGAGGATATGGGCGATGTCCGTAAAGCCTCGGCACTCTATGAGATGGCAATCCGCAAAGGTGGGCACCGTGAAGCCTTGTTCAATTATGGGATCATGTTGGAAAAAGGCGTTTACGGTATTGGCCAAGAACCTGCCAAGGCAGCCGCTCTATTCGCACGTGGCGTGACGGACTTCGACGATTCGGAATCTATGATAGCACTCGCGCGTCTCCTTCTTCGTGGTGGTCGTGGTCTCAACCGTTCGCCTCGTCAGGCAGCACAATTACTTCAGCGTGCAACATTGATGGGTTCTGAATCGGCGAAACGAGAACTTGCGTGCTTATTAGAATCGGGTGATGACGGACTACAGGGCCATCCAGCTAGAGCTGCTGCACTCTATGCAGATCTAGCGGAAGTGAATGGTGACGATGCTTCTGCCGTTTCACTCGCTCGTATACTTCTCTCAGGCGCCCAAAATGTTCCTAGAAATGTGAAGCGTGCAATCGAACTGTTAGAATTAGCAGTGTCGAGAAGCGGAGGTGCTATCGCGTTAGTTCTTCTAGGTGAGGTATTGGAAGAAGGAGACGAGGACGCTGGAGTTGCCCCTAACGCATTTAAAGCTATGGAATTGTTTACGAAAGCAGTGGATAAACATGCATGCCCATACGCGATGACCAGGCTTGCTATGTTGCTTGAAGAGGGAGATATAGATGCTGGAATCGAGATGGATAGAGAGAAGGCGAGAGGGCTTTACAAACGAGCATTGAAAGAAGGGAAACTTATTACAGCGAGCGAGCGACTTGAAATGATGGAAGCGATCGATGGGAACAAGGAAAATGTTGGTGTTCACATTAATGTGAACCACGGGGCCGAGGATACCGAAAACCAATGATTACATCATGTGCTGTGACCGACGCAAGCGTTTGAAACCGATCGAAACCTTGCCTTTTTGTGCGCTGGTCCTCGTCCGCGCCTACACAAGAAACGTAATCATTTCGCACATACATCCTGAACATTATATAAAGCTCAACTTGGCTTGTTCTATCTTCAAATCCGCAGTGAAGCAGTCGCTCTCTTGCACAATGATCTCTATTGCACTTCGAATTGCTGTTCTCAGCACTGTTGCTTGCATCTTGTCGTCAAGTGCAGTCATCGATTATCAACATGTTGATGAACTTTCGGGGTCGCAAACTATTTCGTATGTTCTTCTTTCAGCTGAAGCGGAACAAGCTCTTGGATTTAAGCTTGACGTGAGCGCTACCCAATTCAGTAAGTGAAACAGGCAAATCTCTTCGTGCGGATAATATGTTGACCTTGCTGAATGACAGTGAATTATTTGGAGACTATCAACAATATTGCCAAGCAGGGGAAAGCTGTTTGTAAATATGATTTCATATTATGGACTTCTGTTTCGCATGCTCTACAAATGAGCATGGCGGATGGGAAAGGAAATTATTTCGATGATAATGGTGCGCAAGTTTTTTGCGCGAGAGCAATTGTGAAAGATTCCAAGTTGAGTATTTGTGCTTATCCAGACACATTCGTGCGAGTGGGAGACTTTGACGAGGAAAGTGGAAATTGTGTCCTGAAGGGTGAAGAACACGAGGAAGTAGAAGAAGATTTTCTGCATTCCACTAGTCGTACGGCAGGGGGCGGTGATGAAATTGTCGTTAATCTCCAACAACTTGACTGCAGGTCTCACAAGAAGAGTTTGTGCAGGGATTATGTAAGTTGAAAATGAATGCCCATCTCACCACACACATATCTACTGACAACAGATTGATTTGATTTTTCCGAAGTGCTGTGAACCCCAGGATGAAGATGCGATTGTCTTTTGCAACGAGGAGGTACAATGCTGGTCGCAGACGTAATTCAAGAGAAACATGTCAGGTTTCTATGCTTGGGATATTGTTGTGAGTACGTGCTGGTTACTTTTTAATCCGGCTAAGTACAGATAGTGTACTTTTCGTGCTTGAAAACGACAGACATCAATGAAACGTAGAAATTAGCCCGTTGTTTTAGGATATAAAACCGCTGAGAGATGATAATCTTACTGTGTTCAAATACGAATAATTAGACTTTATTTAAAAAGTGCATTCCCCGAAGTAAAGTACAGTCGACTTTTCTACTTCACAAACACAAACGTTCGCTACTGTTTTCACTTCGCCTGTACTTGAGTTTCTGCAGCATACCGGTGGGTCATTATCATTACACGGCATCGGGTTACTTGTTGCGATAAGGCTAGGGAGCGGTGATTTCGCACAAGGGCTCTCCGAAGATATGGTGCCGAATGAAGCTCTACAGAAACATGAGTTGGATTTCGTTTCTTCTGTTCCATCCGCATACTTACAGCATACTGGCCTTTCTTCAGTTGAACACACTATATTGTCTCCCATCTCTGCGTCTAATTGAGGCACAGTTGATGGAACTGGTGTTTGAGTTGAACTAATTTCTTCTGTTTCATCAAAGCTGGATATCATTATTGCACTATTGTCGGATTCTTCTTTAGCGTTTTTCGGAGTTTTAGAAGTTTGAGAACTCTTGTCTTTGCTCGGCACAAGTGCTGGTTCATTGATTTCATCTGTCGTACCGCTTTCATCGTCTTCTTCCTCATCTAAAGGAGATGGTGAACTAGTAATTTCACATTCTCCTGCGTACACTGGTTCCCCTGAATTTCCTGTACATTCGCACAAATTTCCCGCTGTCACAAGTTCACTATTCATCAAGCAGCAGTGCGGGTCATATTGCATTGTACATATAACTTGCCCATTCGTCCCGAGCGCGAGGAGAAGGAGGAGAGAAAGCAACACATTGAATTTGCGGAGAATCATTGTGTTGTGTTACAGTCATGCATCACTAGTTCGTGAATTATAGCTGTACACAGTAACATAATGCAAAAAATAACTGCTTTCCGTAAATATCTGATTTCGTAAATAATTCCGTGTACACAGACTCTTGAAATCAAAGTCTTACAGGGGCCAGAAGGAAAAAAGTTAACAAGTATAGCCCTTTAAAAAACAATCAAATTACAATGTGTTTGACTAACAGCCTGACATGATACCATAATTCAAAGGGACGTCATTCCCAGTTGATCAACGAATTGTAATTCAACGAACTATAAAATATTCTTGCGTAAAAGTAAGTGATGTCATTACACTGTAAGATTAGGAAGAGCGGAATAGTTTTTATAAACTAAAAAATAAATGCATTACCTGCCTATTTCTGAAAGATAGTGGAAAGCTCCTTCAGAATATTCCAGGAAGTACATTTTTCTATAATAGAAAATTTATACTTGGTTAAGTTTGTATTAATCCACAATTACTGTTACTCTACAAAAACAGTTTTGACAATTCTGCAGCCCTGGTAAGCATTTAATCAATTAGTGGATCGCATCAAGTTTTCAGAAAGCATGATTCTTTCTTTCAGGACTTATGTATTTTATTATATTCTTGAAAATCGCTTGAATATATTTAAGAGCTGAATGCATGACACAGAAACTAATTTAGAATGGTTAGGAAACTCCTAAGCTATCGAAATCAAAATGAATGTTTTATCCGTTGACGAACTGATATAGAACTAATTGCTAACCAATATTACTGAAATTCATTTTGTAATTCTGAAATCTGAATATTTTTGTTTCTGAAGCAGAGCATTTGAATTCCTAGTAGTGTTTCTCTATCTTATTTGGTCACAGAAACTTCTGTGACGTTAAAAAATTTACATTTATTCAATATTTAGGGATAGTCGAGTTTAAATTAACGAAATTTTTTCTTTACCATGGAGTTATCATTGAATTATTCGACTCTTAGCTAAGAACCTAGTGTAATTGCAGTAATATCAAGGTGCGAGGAAGTTAATTAGTGCAGATGGGAGGACATCAAATAATCTCCAGGATCAGCAACTCGCAGCTACCTAGCTGTGCATCTAGATCCCGGTAGCAAAACAAGATGAAGAATTATGATGTTAGTTCTGAGTAGATTCACAGCATATTCATTTGTTCCAGATCATGCAATAAATACGTGCCCATTGATAAATCAGGTAGGCAGAAAAGAGTGATTTTAGTGCAATGCGATTCTGTGATACTGAATTTCGGCCAATACGCATTCTTGACACGCAAATATTAGGACGAATGTGTTTAAATTGCTCACAGTATAGTCAAACATAAACAAGTGGTGGCTCTGTGGTTATTACGCACGGGTTTCTTCTTGCCAGCGGAATTCCCGTTTCGTCATTTCTAGTTCTTTTATAATCATACATTGCAACGTAATTGCAAGAACATGATTTTTCGAAATTCTAATCAGACAATATTAAGAATCGCTGAGAATTTCACATTTGTAAAACCTACACAAGTACAGCATGGATTGTTGAAAGATTTTGTATCCAATGGATTAGTTCAATAATTCGATTTTGCATCCAAACTAGCAACAATTATTTACATCTTGAATTTGTTAAAGGTAGAAATTTTGTGATAGATTATTTGTGCATTACAACTGAGTCTAGTACGTTAATTCGAAAACGCTAAACAAGGTTGATTTTTCTATCTGATGTACATTTTTAAAATTCTTTCATTTTGGCACGAGTGTTGATAAAATGGAGGTCAGGTCTTTGATTAGAAGCAAGAGTCTGGACTTCATAACACTTTCAGAATTTAAGACAATTGAAATTTTACCCTTACTGCCTAACTCTCTGAAATTTTCAACTATCAGTTTACTGACTAATAAGCGACATATCTGATGTCTTATATACTTCCCAGAAGATGCTTCAGATTTCAGAAATTTTTTTTGAAAATTTCAGATCTTCTAGTTGCATATCAATCTGTTTGTGAATCGGACTAATCCTCAAAGATAAT
>JAAUYH010122302.1_pt1 | contig 20816 bp, 10 predicted proteins | sample 7278061 | NCBI WGS metagenome assembly JAAUYH01 (sample SAMN14350203, study PRJNA611818) | marine sediment metagenome | isolation source: surface marine sediment (0.6m) | place: French Polynesia: Moorea | collected 2018-08 | reverse complement strand
CAGGGACTGGGGCTCAAATCTGTATCTCGGTCGAAAGTAAATGACTCTGTGCAGTAAAGAGCGATTAAACGGTTGTTTTGGATAACTGCCGAGTCTCTAGTCTCTGATAAGGCAAATACTTTGTCCCACTCACCTTTATTGGTGTATAGATAGCTTTTAAATTCATCGGTTAACTGATTATCGGGCAAATTAGCTGCTTCTAGAATATTTTGACCTGCTTTAATCTTTCCTTGTTGAATTAAGGCTACTGCACGATACAGATTATTTACCCCCGTAGTTTGAGGAAAACGTAACTGAGTTTCTTTTAACCAGGCTAATGCTTGGTCGGAAATTTCATAGTTGATCAAAACTTCAGCGAATCTATAGTGGGTTTCTGGGGAAGGTTGTTCCCGAGCATTGTTATAAGCCTGAAGATAGTCTAAAGGTAAATCGGCAGCAGTGGCTTTGGAATTCTCTGGAGATTTACTACTCCATAGGTCTTGAGCTTCGTTCAAATCAGCAGTTTCTCCCTCTTGCTGAGGTTGGAGTTGAGCTGCGGCGGCACTTTCTGCTTCTAGTTCCTCTTGACGACGAACTGCGGCTGCACGTTCTGCTTCAATACGCTGCGCTTCAATTTCTTGTTGCCGACGAGCTTCTGCGGTGCGGGCTGCTTCTTCTTCTTGTTGACGACGGGCTGCTGCAATACGCTGTGCTTCAATTTCTTGTTGACGACGAATTTCTGCTGCGCGGGCTGCTTCTTCTTCTTGTTGGCGACGAATTTGTTCAGCGCGGGCTGCTTCCAACTGCTGTTGACGCTGGGCTGCTTCTGCTTGCTGTGCAGCAATGATTTTCGCTTCTTCTTCTCGTCTAGCGATGCCGGAGTCAGTATCTAAGGTTACTGCTGCTCCTTGCTGTATGGGTACTGGTACCCCTGGAGCTTCTCGGACTTCCACAACTGCCGAATTTTCCTCGACGCTGATCACGACAATGTTGGCACCGATAAATTTAACGTCAGGACTATCCAGACTAGTTAACTCAATTTTACCTCGGTCGTATTTACCAACACCATCTTTCTTACCTAGGCTAATGGTGGCTTGTCTACTCTGAGGATTGTAATTTTCAATGATGCCCATGATAATCTCTGCTTTGACTGACAAACTAGGAGCAAGCATCGTAGCGGCAGATAGAAAAAACAAAGACGTTTTCAGGGACAAGATTTTCCAGTTGCCTACAAAACCTTTTTTATTAAGAAGCAAAGAGCGACCATTCCGACGAGAAATTGGCTTAATCATCACGATAATCAATAGATAATTTCAGAGATTTATTGGTTATAAAATTGGTATAAGCTAGCTAAAGTTTGCCGATTGAGCCTCGATTTATCTTAAATATACTTACTTGTTTAACTACTTGATTTAAGTCATCATCTGCTGTTAAGAACTTCTGAGTCTGCTTACAATCAATGGGCAGGTATAAAATTTAACCAAGTTGATCAAAACCAGAAAAATGTATATTGGAGTACAATTGCAGCAACGGCTATTCGTCCTTCACCGATCACAGCCGAAAATTTTGCTATCTTGGATTATTATAAGTAATTTTATGCAATGATAGCCAAAAAAACGTTATCTTACAGCTAAACAAAACTTAAACAATGAACGATTGATTTTGATCAATCAAGCCCGATTAAACTCCTTTATTTCTGATTTCAATCAAAGCACTAGTACCTTATTACTTAATTACTTGCAAAGACAATAATGTAGTATTAAAAACATTTAAAATATTATCTGAGTTGAGTATAAGTTGGACTTAATAATTAATTTAAGTTGAGCTTATTTGCTACATTAATCTTAATATCAGGTTTACGCTCCACGATGTAGAACATGAACCACACATCTCCGACAAAAAAAATAGCTGGCTATCAAGTAGAACAGTTGATTGGGCAAGGTAGTTTTGCTCTAGTCTATGCAGTCAAAAATACTCTCGATCTCCGTCAACCCAAAAGAGCTTTGCTGGAACTGATCGTCCAGGGGGATAGGGGGGAGATGGAATTGAGGCAGCGTACTTTTAAACGCACGGCGGAAATACTAGAAAAACTGAGTCATTCCAGTATTCCTAAAGCCTATTCCCTGTTTGAGAATGAGGGTAAGCTCTATCTGGTTCAAGAATTCATCGACGGCATTAATTATTCTGAGTACTTGGACGGTAAAAAACCGCCTCTGAGTGTGGTTGAGATTGAAAAAGTCTTTTGGGAGGTACTGGAGGGTTTAGCACAACTACACCGAGTAAAAATTGTCCACCGAGACATCAAGCCAGGCAATTTAATGCGTCGTCACACAGACAACTCCACGGTAATTGTCGATTTTGGTTCTGCCTGCGATCTCAGTACTTTAAATGCCCTAGAAACTACCATCGGCGATCGCCATGGAGCAATGGGATATACTCAAATTTATACTCCTGGCTATGCTCATCCAGAACAGCGAGATGGTTTGGTGGCAGCGACTGCTCAATGGGATCTTTATGCCTTAGCTAAAACCATAGTTGCTTTACGTCTGGGCAAGAATCCTCCTTGGAATCAGCCTTGGTCCATCGAAAAATTAGGTTTTTCCCCCCAGGTGGCACAGTTACTCCAGGAGATGCTGAAAACAGAAGGGTGTCAGTTAGTGGATGCCTATGACGCGATTAAGTTGGCATCAGAACCAATTGCTCTTAACACCAATTCTAATTCTGCTTCCCCATCCAAAGCAAAAAGCAAGAAAAACCGTAAATCAAGGAAATGGTGGATATTTGGTGGTTTGACGACGGCATTAGCTATAGGGGTGGCGGGGACGTATTTTTTCTTGCCTGAATACCCTAGTAACTTGTTGTCTAGAATACAGCTTCCTTTTGCACCTCAATGTCCCAATTATGTCAAAAACAATCTTAAACTACCAGTACCCGATCGCGGTTTTGCGGCGAGGTTTTATTATCCAGAAAATGCTTTACCTGGAGATTCTAGCCTCGAAGTTTTGCAAGATGGTAATTTGATCGCCCAAGCTACAGATGACCCGATTGCCGGTTTTGTTTGGATTAAATCCCTGGCTGGTGACAGCGACTTTCCCCCAGGAAACTACAAATTACGCCTCATAGTTCCCGAAAGTTTGCCCTACGAAAAAGAAGTGAGCTTAGATCCAGATTTTCCCTTTTCTTACTTAGGAAATGCGGCGGCGGTAAAAGTTGCCTGTGCCTTAAATGCAGAATCCCCACCAGCTCAATAACTGATGTTACGTACTAATTAATCTGTGAAGACAGGGAAAAGGGTTTTATGGTTCTGCTTTTATAGTTGATTGAAAGTCTCGATTTTTCCTTATGCTGCGTAACATCAGTCAATAAAAAAAATAAATAAATATTTAATTTAGAGGTAAAGCAAATGGAGCGAGAAGAACTAAAGAGTATCAATCGGGAACAACAGCGTGTAGTTAATCGCGCTCCCGAACAGTTAAAACGGACTAGATCAACTAAAAAGCAAAGTCAACTTGTTCAAAGCGAAAATATTGATACCGTTTCTCAGGGTTCTCGCAAATGGTCGATCGCCGGAATCGTAGTTGCAGGAATGCTCGTGGCTACTGCTGCGGGAGTCGGCTCACAGTTAAAACTATTTACCAAGGGCAAACCCGCTCCCCAAGTTGCTCCTAATACAACGGCAGTAAATAATGCCAATCCGCAAGCTGCGGTAAGTCCGCAGCAGGAACAAAAAGGGCAAATGTTATTAGGACAAGCCAAGCTATTAGCTAACCAGGGGCAACCTCAACAATTAGCACAAGCGATCGCCATTACCCAAAGACTACCCACTGGGGTTGCCGTTGCCCCAGAAGCCCAAACTCTAGCCACAACCTGGTCACAACAAATTCTCGATAATGCCAATGCTGAAGCTAGTGCAGGGAAGTTAACCGAGGCAATTGCGATCGCTAATTTAGTACCGGCAAATAGCCCCAAACATCAACAGGCGCAACAACAAGTCCAGCAATGGCAACAACAGCAGGCACAAGCTAAAGAGCAACAGTTTGCTGCTGAATTAGCCGAGGCATCCCGTCCCCTTCCTCTGTCTCCTGTGGCATCAGTGCCGAGCACACCACCAGTAACCACCACCCCTGTAGCAGTTGAGCCGACACCCGCTCCCTCTGTTGCCCCTAAGCCAGAAACCCAGGCACAACCAGCAACTCAACCCCAGCCAACCACCAGTAGTAACGCCAGTAGCCAGTTGCAAACAGCGCAGATCAAAAGACCCGACAATGCTGCTAAACAGGCGCAATCCCTGGCAAACGATCCTTATCTGAACGTCAAGATTCCCCAGACAACCGCGCCTCAAGTACAGACTAAAGCGATCTCATCTGGCACAGTAGCCCTGAACAGCAATAGGGGTATTACTAGCAATAGTTATGGCTTTGGCAACATGGTAACCAAAGCTTCCACTGTAGCTATCCGACTACGAGACAACGTAGATGAAGATGGTGATTACGTTAGCCTAATTGTCAACGGGAAAGTCTATAGCAGAAATCAGATGATCCACAATTACGGCAAGGTTATTATGGTGGATTTACTGCCTGGTGAAAATAAAGTAGAAATCGACGGGGTTAAAGACGGCAATGGGGGAATTACCTTGGAAGTAAACGTGGCTGGGGTGGGTAATATTAACGAAACACCAATCCCAGAAGGTTCCACCGCATCTTTTATCATCAATCGAGAACAATAATCGATAGGCAGTAGCGCGTCAAGTCTAAAAATAGGGCAAGAAAATCGAGGGTACAAAGACAAACTATCTGTGTTTATCTGCGTTTATCTGTGGACTTTTTCTAATACCTCAAATAAAACTTGACGCGCCAGCATTAGCAAATAACAATTTCTTCTTTAAACAAAAGGTAAAAATATGTTCTTGGAAGAACGAGAATCAGGAAAAGCTTGGCGACTGCATCAGGATCGGGTTTATAAACTAGGTCGTAATCCCGATCAGGATATTCGCTTTGACATCCCTCATGTTTCTCGTCTCCATGCCGAGCTTTTTTGGGATGGGTCAGCTTGGCGTTTGCGAGACTGCGACAGTATCCACGGAACCTACGTTCAGGAAGAGCCGATCACAGAACAACAACTCCATCCTCATCAGTGGTTTCGTTTGGGTAAGGAATCTGGGGTAATGCTACGTCTGCTCCCCCAACTACAATCTTCCCCATTAGTCAAAGAAGATGTTTACTATCCTGAACCCCCCCCTGAGCCAGCCTTTAGTTGGTCAAACTTTCAGGGTCATCCAGAGATGCGTAGCCAGCTTGTAGACTACGCTAATTTGATCCTGGATGCTGATATCAATCAACCAGTTCAAGGAATACTGTTACTCGGTAGCCAAGGTCGCGGCATCCGTTTTCTCTGCCGTTGTTTGACTGAGCGCTTGAGTCAAGAACGCAACCAAGAGTTTAACTTTATGAGTCGGGATTTGGGGTCAGCGACCAATCTTTACCAAGCTGGTAAGTTAATCCAGAAATGGTTAAAAAAATGTAGTAAACATGCTCCTGGGGTACTTTTACTGCAAAATTTTGCTGTTTTTTACCGCTATTTGGATAAAACCGAAGATTTTGAGCAAACCAATACAGGACAAACTACCTGGTGGAATCGGTTTTGGGGGAAATTGGGCATCGCTGATTTAGCATCGGAAACGGAAAAAGCCCGCAAGCTCAAGGAAAAATTAACTAGTGATTTAGAAACCTACTGGAACTGGAATCTAGACCAGAAACATCAAGAGCAGAAAATTATTATCATCGCTACTGCCGGTAATTTAGCTCAGATTCCCGAATCAGTACAACAGCCTGGGTCAGTTTTTAGCTTTATATTGCCTGTCCCCAAGCCAAGTCTAGAAGGCAGAATTGCTATTTTAAATAAGTATCTTCACCAAACAGGTACCCCCTTAGATCTCAAGCTAGATTTAACTGTGCTGGCACAGCACTTTGGTCGCATTAATGCCCACGAGATTGAGCAAATTGTTAGAGGTGCCGAAGAGCTTCGCTACAAGGCAGGAGCAAGCTGTCTAGAGTGGCAACATTTTGAACCATTGCTGCCACCATCTTCAGCAACAATCTGGCAGCGGATTTTTATTGCCGATACTATTCTGCAACCAATTCAACAGTGGGCAGAGAGTCTGCGAGACTGGGAAATATCTAATCCTGAACTACCAGAAGTCCCCCAAGGCATTCTCTTTAAGGGTGCATCAGGTACAGGGAAAACAACTATGGTGCAACTATTTGCTCAAGATGCCAACTGTGAACTAATTACCGTAACTCCAGGGAAGATCAAAAGTCCTCTGGTGGGTCAAAGTGTGCAAAATTTAGAGGAAATCTTTGTTGAGGCTCGCGCTAATGCCCCCACGGTGATCTTTTTTGATGAAATAGAAGCGATCTTACCCAGACGGGAAGAACAGGTGGGTGATCCAACTACGGTAGAGGTAGTCAACCAGTTTTTGCAGGAGTTTGATCGCTTGTCTGACTCCACAGGTGTTGTTGTTGTTGGCACCAGCAACCGACCAGAACAGATCGACCCTGCCGTCTTGTCTCGCCTGACAGCACAAATTGAATTGCCGTTACCGAATGTGGAACAGCGATCGCAAATGCTGGAATATTTTCTGACTGAAGGTCAGGCACAACCTCTAGAACTATCAGCAGATATCGACCTTAACTATTATGCTCAACTCTTAATTGGTAAATCAGGCAGAGACATAGAAGCGATCGCCACTAGGATCGTAGCTCAGTTACCCGAATCGAGTCTGAGTCTCCAGCGACAACACTTAGATGCTGTTTTAATTCCCAAAATAACTGGAGAATTAACAGGAGTAATTCTGCCCCAACGTTTGGCAGCAGAATTAACCAGAACTTTAGCCCAATTTCTTCAGGCTTTTGCCAACCCCCATTTAACTCCTCCTGTGGGACTATTATTATCTGGGTTTCCAGGAACGGGAAAAACTGAGGTCGCCAGAGCAATGGCACGTCTGGGGGGGATTCAGTTTCAAGAAGTCAGTGCGGGAGAGGTGCGAGATAAGTATGTCGGGGAAAGTAACCGCAAACTAGGACGGATTTTTGCTCAAGCTCGCCGTAATGCCCCGACTATTTTGTTTTTTGATGAAATTGACGGTTTATTTCCCTCCCGTGATGAGCATAGCGTACAACATGAAATCGAACTGGTTAACCAATTTCTGCAAGAGGTAGACGGAGTAGGCAGTAATGGTCGGGGGATTTTTATTGTCGGAGCTACTAACAGAGCCGAAAAAGTCGATGCTGCCGTTCGTTCACGCTTATCGAAAACCATCGCCATTCCCCTGCCAGAGTTACCAGAACGTATTGCCTTACTCAAACTATTTATTGGCTCACGTCCTGTGGCTCAGGATTTAGACTGGGAGGCGATCGCTCTACTACTTACAGGAAAATCGGGACGGGCGATCAAGGCAAAAGTTGAAGAAACTTATCACTTAGCTTGTCAAGATAGTTCTAATACTACAGGTGAACTAACTCTCCAGCATTTTCAACGAGCTATTCTTTGGACAGGGGATAACAGTAACATTCCCGATCTAGTTTTGCCCCCCGTAATCATGGAAAGGGTGGAACAAACCCTGGCGACTTTAAAGAATTTACCTCAAGCTCTCAGTTTGGGGCTACCGTTACCTAAAGGAATGCTCTTAACGGGGGCACCAGGAACAGGAAAAACCCAGATTGCCCGCTATCTGGCAGCTAGGGCTGGTTGGTTCTTTCGGGCGATCTCTCCTAGTGAAGTTAAAAGCACCTACCAAGGGGGTAGTCTCAAGAATTTACAGGAAATATTTACCGATGCCCGTGATCGCTCTCCCTGTATTCTCTTTTTTGATGAAATTGATTCTTTGTTTCCCCGTCGCGAAAATACTGGCAATAGCCCTGAAGTGGAACTAGTTAATGAATTTTTGCAACAGGTAGACGGTGCAGCACAGTCAGCAGCAGGAATTTTTCTCCTGGGGGCAACCAACCGTGGTGATACGGTAGATCCAGCGGTAATTTCCCGTCTGCAACAGACTCTAGAAGTGCCTTTACCTGGAGTGAGGGAACGACGGATCATGTTAGAACATGCCCTGGAAACTAAAGACTGGCAGCTTGCTCCTGATGTGGAACTAGAAACCATTAGTCGCCTCCTAGAAGGAAAATCAGGACGGGATATTCAGGGTGTATTAACCAAGGTGGGACAGGCTTATATCCAGAGACAAGGTTGGTCGAGTAAACAGGTGATACTCAATCGGGCTGACTTTGAAAAAGGGTTACTTCCTCCCGTGGAAATTGATCAATCAGCTTGGTCACAATTAATTCTTAGTCCCGAATTAAAGGAAACTCTGAAACAAATCCTGGAACGGTTTTTACGCTTCTTCCGCGATCCCATACAGGGGGTAACTCCCGCTAAAGGGATGCTGCTCTATGGCGCACCAGGAACGGGTAAAACTCAGGTAGCCAGGGTGCTAGCTAAAGCTGCGGGCTGTCGCTTTATCGATTTGTCCATCGCCGAAATGCGATCGCAATATGTGGGGGAAGCTAGCAAGAAACTCTCCCAAACTTTTGAAAGGGCAAGAAGGGAAGCGCCGACAATCCTGTTTATTGACGAAATTGATGCTTTATTTCCCCAACGGGAAAGTAACGTCTCTCAATATGAAATAGAACTAATCAATCAACTATTACAAGAGCTGGATGGCTTTCGGGGTGGTGCCACAGGAGTATTTGTGGTGGGGGCGACTAACTATGTGGAACGAGTTGATAATGCAGTGCGATCGCGTCTGAATAAAGTAGTGGAAATTCCTTTGCCCGCCCAACCTGAAAGAATTGCCATGTTACAGCTATTCGCAGGAGAAATGCAGATTGCCCCTGACGTTGACTGGTCAAGGATTGCCCGACTCCTAGAAGGTAAATCAGGTCGAGATATTCGCCAGATCGTGAGTGAAGTAGGTCAATATGCCAGCGATCGCCTGTTGCCCGATCAGTCTCTCTCCATCACTATGGAACACTTCCAAGCAGTCATTCAGTCGAAAGCACCCCAAGGAGAACTAACTTGGAATGACATTATCTTACCAACACCGATCACCGAAGAATTAAAACGTTTAGTTAAGTTGGTGGCAAACTACTCGAACCTGCCACCAGGTATCAATCCCCCTAAAGGGGCGTTACTCTACGGACAGGCGGGGACAGGTAAAACCCAAATTGCCAGAGTGATGGCTTCTGTGGGGCAACTATATTTCAAGAGCTATGCCCCCGCCGACATCAGGAGTAAATGGGTGGGACAGAGTTCCCGCAATCTAGCCGATGTCTTCAATCAGGCTCGCCAGCAATCCCCCGCGATCCTCTTTTTTGATGAAATAGAGTCTTTGTTTCCCAATCGAGGCGGTATGGGTAGTGGTGATGCGGATTTAGAAAATCAAAATCTGGTCAATCAATTTCTCCAGGAAGTAGACGGGGTGAGTACTCATGGAGGTTATGTCTTTGTCCTAGGTGCCACTAACTATTTAGAGAGTATCGATGCCGCAGTGCGATCGCGTCTGCAAAAGAAAATCGCCATTCCTCTACCTGGAATCGAAGAGATTCAACAAATGTTAAACCGTAAAATTCATCCCGATTGGGTATTAGCTAAAGATGTTGACCTGCAAGCCTATGCTAACTCCTTAATTGGACGTTCAGGGCGGGATATTGCCACAGGAGTCGAAACCGCAGCCCAGTTAGCCTTTGACGAGTGGACAGAAGGGGCTTTGGTGTTGTGCGATCGACATTTTCAACAGGGTTTTGAGTTGACGGATCTTAAACTGGAGAATTAGTGTTTGCTCGCTCAGAAAGCTTTTTCATAATTTCAAATAATCTATACTGAAAATTGTTTCAGATTTTACTTCTTCAAAACCGTCAATTAGATAAATCACATTCCAACTCGCTATGTAGAGACTTTAAATCGTCTATGTCACCCACTCCTATAGAATTATAGTAGCCAATTTGGTTTGCTTCCTCCTCATACATACAAGCTTGTTTACGGTTTCCCAATTTATGCTCAAGCCTAGCCAAAGAAATTAAAACAAGTACAATTCGTCTCAATTCTTGATTATTTTGAGCAATCCATAAAGCTTCTTTTAAATAATGTTTAGCTAAAGGTAAATCATTCCTCATCAATGCCAACTCGCCCAATCTATGTACAGCATAATTAGAAAATCTTTGCCATTCAATTTCTTTTCCAGATTTTATAATCTGCTTAAAAATTTGTTCGGCATTTTCAAAATTTTCCTGAAAATATTGAACTCTACCCCGATAGTAATTCAATAAAATTTGATATCTTATTAATTCCTTGTCTGTGATTTCTGTTTTAAATAATAAAGCCTTAGCTTTGTTTAACCATCTAATACTACTTTTATAATGTTTATAGTGTATGTCAAGTACAGCCAAGTTTTTATAAATTTCTGTTTGAACAAGAGGATTTGAATATTCTTTCAGTCTCCATGCTTCAATTAGAAGCTCTCTCGCCTCTTTAAGATGATCTCCTCCTATAAGCATTAGAGCCCAGGCTTTGTTAGCGATCAAACTGACATAAGTAGCTAGTTCTGAGCGAGAAGAAGCTTGTTTAATTAACCAGTTTATCCATTTGATACGTAGATTCCAATATCCAAAGAGATCTACATAGTTATCAATATTTCCCCATATTGATTTAACATCATCGTACTGGTCGTGAATTGCACACCAATCGAGAACTCCGATTATATTATTTAATTCTTGATCAAGCTTATCGTAATTTATACGCCAATCTTGCCAATCCAAGCCTCCATAATGTTTAGTAAATTTTAAATACCATTGGATTAATCTTTTTCTAGCAGCAGTCTCAAAGTCATCAAGGTTACTGATTTCCAATTTTATATATTCTCGTGTTATTGCAAGGATTTTGTAACGACCATCTTCTTCTTTGACTAAAGAAAGTTGTTTGAGCAGATCTAACCCTTTGCGCACTGAAATATGATCTTTACTTAAATTAGCCACCTCTGCTAAAGACATCTCAGTCGGCGAACCTTTAAATAGTGCTAAAGCCATTAATAACTTATAAGCAGATTGCCTTCTGATTCCTGAAACCAAAGACTCAAAACAAAATTGGGCTACATCATCAGGTAAGGGGTTTTGATTATCTTCTTGAGGATTAATTTTCTGACCTGATGCTATCTTTCCAACTAAGTATTTTAATGCTACAGGTATACCGCCAAATTTATCGTATAGATATTGAGCAATTTGAGAAGATATATTAATACCTTTATCACCTTTATCTCTTGCTTCCTGCTTAATAAATTCAAAGGCATCTTTCTTGGAAAGTTCAGCCAAACTAATAGTAGGATAATCTCCTAATTTTTCTCTAGTAGTAATTACTGCTTGGGTGGTCTTGGGTAATTGAGCTAAGAAAGATAGTATATTTTCCTTTTCACTACTTTCTATGGTTTCCATATTATCTACTATCAACAAAGTAGATTGTTGTTCAAGACACTCATACACTTTATCTCTTTGATTATCAGCCGTAGCTTGATTAATAATAGGAGCCTTGAGAACTTTAGCAATTGTTCTGTATATATCTTGTAAGCATTTTTCTGTTGAATCTAGGTTTTTGATCCCTGTAGATTTTAGTTCAGTAGATTTTGCTGAGGTAAAAATAATTGCATCAAAGATGGGAATTTCCGATGCGACAAGTTCATCTCCACTATCTCTAGTATCTCTACATTTATGTGCTGCTTCTAATACAAGAGCAGTTTTTCCTACACCTCCAATACCATCAACAATATTAATGTGTTGTCTATAGCTTGGTGAAATACGTCTCAAAAGTTCACTTAATTGATCGTCTCTTCCAATTAAGTCTTCAAAATCTCTTCTATTCTTTAAATTGTCAAGACACTGACTTTTTACATTAATTCTGTTGGGTTTGGTATCTTTTTTTCCAAATATTTTTTGACCAGGAAATTTTGGTTCATATTCATATCTGACATCACCTCTGAGCTTATTAAGCAATGTTTTTTTTGCTATTTGTTCATCAGTAATATCAACTAAATCAATGTAGATGATTGGTCTTAATAAGCCTTCAAGGTTGCATTTTCCTACTCTAACAGGAATTAATAAACCTTTTTCTCCTTTTGGATCATCAGCAAAAGCCGATGCCCATTCAGGATGAGTGTATTGTGCCTTAAGATAATTCTCCGAAAAAATAGCAATAGTCTTGTTACTGTTTGAGATAGCTTTCTGCACCTCCAATGAAAAATTAGATCCTACTTTGAAATCCCATCTGTCAAAAACCACACTATACCCGCCTTCGGTTTCTAAACACCAAGCGATCCACTGCGCATAATCTACATCTGCTTCGTTATAGCTAATAAAAAAATCTTTTTTTTCTGTAGATGACATAATGGTTTCAAATCAGGAGAAAGATTAGATATTTCGAATATAGCCAACTATGTAATTGTGAAGTATGCTCTGAAAAATATATTCATAATGCCTTAATATAAAGTCTTATCAAATTAAAAGAAAGCAGCAAAGCTTTATAATGATTTACATTTTGTCACTCGCTTAAGGCGATCTCATTGTAAACTACTTGTAAATTATTAGGTTCAGGAATAACTTCGCTTTCAGTTTGCCCAGCTTCGAGGTACATTTAAATCACTTCTTCCCCGTTAACAGCATGATAAGAGTTAGGATTAGGAGAGCGATCGCATTGTTCTAGAATAGTGTCGTAGTTTTTCATCTTGGGTATTAGTTTATGTCAATAGCCAAAAAAGAATTTTATGTAGTTATCGAAAAAGATGAAGATGGCAACTACATTGGAGAAGTCCCTCAATTAAAAGCTTGTTACAGTCAAGGAGAAACTGTTGACGAGTTAATGAGCAACATGAAAGAAGTGATTGAACTCTGTTTAGAAGAAGAAAGCGAAGAATCAACCTCTGAGTTTGTGGGTATTCAAAAGATTAAGTTCTCTCTTCAAGGTGATTACGTGACCCGTAGCCGACCGATCACATACATTTAAATCGCCTTAATTTTTCCGTTCTTGATATCGCTACAGGAGATGAGTTAAGCACAAACAAATGTATTATAAACTTCTCTAGTTCTTCCCTAGTTAGTTTCATGATATTTATGGAAAAGAGAGTTGGAGAAAAGGCGATCGCATTATGCGAATTTTAGTGGTTGATGATGATGAAATTTTAGTAGATGTACTTAAACGTTCTCTTGACAGCCAACGTCATATAGTAGATGCAGCAGAAGATGGTCAACTGGGTTGGGAATATGCACAAACTGGTGAGTACGATTTAGTTCTACTGGATATTAATTTGCCTGGGTTGGATGGGGTAAGTCTCTGTGAAAAAATGCGCGATGCAGGTTATACAACTCCGATCCTGTTAATGACAGCTAAAAATGCCAGTCAGGATCGAATCCTGGGATTAGATGCAGGGGCAGATGATTATTTAACGAAACCCTTAGATTTAGGTGAATTAAACGCCAGAATACGGGCTTTATCTCGTCGAGGGGAAGTGGCTACCACCAGTGTTTTAGATGTTAATGGACTAATGTTAGATCCTAGTAGTTGTCAAGTTAGCTATCAACAGCAGCCAATTAAACTGACAGCCAAAGAATATAGTTTATTGGAAATCTTTTTACGCAATCCTACAAGGGTATTTAGTCGATCGCAAATTTTAGATAAGATTTGGACATTTGATGATCCGCCACTAGAAGAAAGTGTTAAGGCGCATATTAAAGGGCTACGGAAAAAGCTGAAACAAGCTGGGGTAGTAGATTGGATTGAAAATGTTTACGGTATTGGTTACCGTCTCAATCCGAAAGTTGCTGAATTTGAACCAACTGGAAATAATCATGCTACTTCGGTAGAGCAGCAATTTAATCAGAAAATGGAACAAATGTGGCTTAAATATCAAACTAAGATGTCTGAGCGCCTGAAAGTATTGCAAAATGCTGTATCTAAACTCAACCAAGAGCAATTATCTCCAGAATTGCAATATGATGCGGAACGAGCAGCCCACAAACTAGCGGGAGTTTTGGGAATGTTCTCTCGGGATGCAGGAACAGATATTGCTCGTGAAATAGAAACCTTATTGCAAGATAATCCAGTATTAAATGCACCACAACAAGAGCAATTTATGGCTCTGGTAACAGATTTAGCTAGCTTGTTGGCACTAACTGAAACCTCAACTAATGAAACTATAACCGAGACAAATTTATTATTAATCTCTGCTGACACTCAATTGAATCAGGCATTACAGCAGTTAGGCAAAACTCAGGGATTAGGTTGGCATCAAGAGACTAGTATTACTCAATCAAAGAAATGGTTGCAAACTAACTCACCCTACGGGGTGGTGGTGGACAGTGAGACAGCTACCACAGAGCAAGAATATTTATCTTTGGTTAGTGAATTAAATTCTCGTACTCCTGCTATTCCCACCATAGTTCTCTCTGATACTGACAGTTTAAATAAGCGCCTTACTGCTACTCGCGCTGGTGCTAATAGCTTTCTGGTTAAACCTGTTACAACCAGTATGATTTGGCAAACTACCAGTAAGTTAATCCAACAAAATCAATCTGCCATTGCATCTGTCTTAATCGTAGATGATGATCTGGTCTTTTTGGCTGCCTTGCAGTCGATCTTAGAACCCTGGGGAATTAAAGTTAGCACCTTAGATGAACCCTCACGCTTTTGGGAGGTATTACAGACAACTCAACCCGATCTGGTAATCCTAGATGTAGAAATGCCAGAAATTAATGGTATAGAACTTTGTCAGGCTATCCGTAGCGCTCCAGATTGGCAAGAATTACCTGTATTGTTTCTGACTGCACGACAGGATGCCAAGACGATCCAACAGGTATTTGAAATAGGGGGAGATGACTATATATCTAAACCGGTAGTTGGTGCAGAATTAATTGCCAGAATTAATAATCGACTAGATCGCAGTCGTCTCTTACATAACCTTGCTACCCAAGATCGCTTAACAGGATTAACTAACCGTCCCCAAAGTAGTCGAGAATTAGAAAGATCTTTGCAACAAGCACAGGAACTTCAGCAACCGTTTTGTTTAGCTGTACTCAAAATAACTGAACTACCGCAAATCAATCTTAAATATGGTCATGGAACAGGCGATCGCATTCTCTCTCAATGGGGTAAAGTAATTCAAGCTGCCTGTCGCAACGATGAAATAACAGGCTATTGGGGTCATGGTGATTTTATTATTGGTCTGCCTAATTTAGATCAAAACCAAGGTAAGGAACACTTAACCGAACTATTAACTATCCTGAGAAAACAAGTATTTACTTCCCCACAAAGCGATCGCTTTCAAGTTGCTTTTAATTGTGCTACCGCCGAACTTACTTCAAATGCTCAAACCTTACATTCTCTTTATCAGGCTTGTTTTGAGAATATCAGTTGTAGTAGGTGAGTAAAATTGATCAGACAATTTAATAATAAGCCTAGTGACGTGATAGGTTTTAATTGATGCATAAAAAAAAGTCCACAGATAAACACAGATAAACACAGATGGTTGATCTTTTTACCTTCGATTTATTGCACTATTTTAAGCTTGCTACGCCACTAGAGCCTAGAGCTAATAGCTATTAGTTGTTCGACTTGATTCAAGGAAGTATCTATTCCTCGTTGTGTTATGTAGGAGAATTCCTCGCCAAAATCAAAGTTAACCGCTGGAATTAAGACCCAGTAAGCTTTGGTCGCTTTGCCATAAAGTATTTGAGTCCAGGAAAGTAGCGATCGCGGGTTACAACTATGTCCAAAGTTAGGATTATCATCTTTTGCTTGAATTTGTTCTATTTTTAAGGAGACAGGGTTTTCTGCACTAGTTGCCACTGCGTCTATAAAAATAACAGTATCAGCCTGGGCAATATCGGCAGTAAGTTCCGGTGTTAGTTGATGCACAGCTAGCGATCGCACTCCAGGTAATTCATACTGCGCTATCTTTTCGGCAACCACTTGCCCTGCACCATCATCGCTGCGTAAAGTATTACCGTAGCCGATGACTAAAACATTCATTCTGCTGTAACTAATGAAGACTTCATATTTAGCCAACGCGGTCTGTCCTATTTTTCTTCACATCAGTTCTGCCTCGTTTTAATGATTTTTGTAAGTCTTCATTAGAATTGATTTCAGCCATTTCAAACTCGTCTACATATTTTATCGCTTCAATATATCTCGAAGTTGCTGTCTCAATAAAATTGGAAATGGTTCTATTATCCATTTCGGCAAACTTTTTAAACAGCTCATATCTTTCATCTGGCAAACGGATTGTTATAGTTTTAGGCATAATTCTCTAACTTCCACTATAGAATAAATTTTATTCTTTTGTATTCATATATATTCTATAATGGGGTATAAAAAATACCCAAAACCTTATATTTTCAGCTATTTACGATCTGGTTAAGCTATTGTAGCGATCGCGATATTACCTAGTTCATGAATCTGTATCAAAAAGTCGATTTAAAAACAATGTCAAAGTACTTTTTTCTATTAGAGAAGTTAAACCCGCATTTCTCACAAATTTGATAATTTAAGAAAAAGTTCCATCACTTCCCTGGGCTTCTTCTTGTTTAGATACTCTGATTCCTGCCCTAGCATAGTGTAAATACTTACCTAAGCCTTTGTATTCCACAGCAACCTCATGATCATCAAGCCTCTGAGTAACTCTCGACTTTAATCTGCTGTTAGCTGATTCGATCGCATAAATTGTTAAGCCGATTGCCAGCCAAAAGCACAGGCTTAAGACTAAAATTGTACTATTAATCGCCAAAATACCAATAATCTGCGCTAATATCTGTTCTGGACGGATTACAGGAACATCAAGGTAGTTGGGTAGCCGATTAACAAATAAACCAGCCGCCAAAGTTCCCCAAATACCACAACCCAGGTGAACAGGAATAGCACCCACAGGATCATCTATACATAATATTTTTAATAGTTTCTCAGCTGAAATGATCCAAATACTACTAATGGCACCGATCAGAATCGCCATAGCTAAACTGACATAAACAGAAGAGGCGGTAATACTAACTAACCCACCTAAGATTCCGTTAATTACCAGAGGTAATGTGAGTTTCTGACTACGTAAACCCCGTAACAACAGCAAAAAAACTCCGCCAGATGCTCCAGCTAACATCGTGGTAATAATCACATGGGGCACATCAGCAATCAAATTTGCCGAGCCACCATTAAACCCCAGCCAGCCTAACCAGAGAATTAAACAGCCGAGAGTTGAGAGGGAAAGATTATAGTAACCAAAGGATTGAGAAGGAGCAGAAAAACGATTCCCCCTGTCCTCATCAGGGTTATAGCCTTGCCATCCCCGACGAGGTCCAATCAGCATTGCCCCCACTAATCCCGCCATCCCACCAACAGAATGCACCACCGTAGAGCCAGCAAAATCGATAAAGTTATAGTCATTGGTGAGCCAGCCATCAGGATTCCAAGCCCAACGACCAGTTATCGGATAAGCGATCGCCACTAATAAAAAACTAAACCAGAAAAAAGCCCAAAATTTAACTCTTTCCGCCATCGCGCCGGAAACAATCGTGGCAGCAGTACCAGCGAAAACTAACTGGAAAAAGAACACCACCATCCAAGGTTGTTCGGGATAAAGAGAGTCTAGGCTAGCAAACCCCCAGTTAAAACTAGCCTGTAACGGTGGGTCAAATGCCTTGAAGAGGAAACCCGTTAACCCGATCCAGGGGTTGCCATCACCATACATCAACCCGAAACCCAGTAGCCAAAAAGCCAGGATGGAGACACAGAAAACAATTAGATTTTTAGCCAGTACGTTAGTCGCATTTCTGGTTTGACACAAGCCTGCTTCCAACATAGCAAAGCCTGCATTCATAAAAAACACTAGACTACCAGCTACTACTAACCAGAGAGTACGTATACTTACCGATTCTTCTGCTTCAGGGACTTGAGCTATTACTGGCTCCACCAGAATAAAGACCAAGACTCCCACTATAACTAAACTAATATATCGATATTTGAACTTGATTGCGATCGCCACTTTAAGAACTTAATTGTAATATTGCTGTCCTAAAATTTTATGCTGATTAGGCGACGGTCAAGTAAAAATTATTAGCATTTCCCTAACATTATAATTAATAACCCCATAATTTAACCTGGCATAATCAGATTTAATATTTGATTTTGAGAGCAGATTTTAGATTTTAAGTCGGGATCTTGCTGGATTAAAGCAATTTCTGCGGCACAAGTTTGCTGAATAATTTTGAGGTTGCGATCGCGCTTTTGTCCGGGCTGGATTTTGGTAATTAATTTAGTGGCTGTATTGATTTTGAGCAGAGCTTGCTGAATTTCCTGAGATAATTCCTCTTTGATGTGTAGTGCTTCTAATTCCTTTACTCTCTGCCTTAAGGCTTTGGCTTTTTGATGTTCTTCATTATATTGCTTCATTAACTTTGCTTGTCTTAGCAAACGAGAGGTAATGGCATTAAGCAACTCATCTCTAGTGAATGGCTTGGTTAAATAGTCATCTGCTCCCAGTTCCATTCCGCGTCTAATATCATCTTTGTCCGACATTGCTGTTAAGAAAATAAATGGGATCAGTTCAGTGTTCGGCAATTCACGCATTTCAGCTAGAACTTCATGTCCATTCATCCCTGGCATCATTACATCACTAATTACTAAATCAGGGACATTTTCCTGCGCCCAAAGAATACCCAAGATTCCATTTTCAGTGCTAAAAACTTCAAAATCTTCAGCTTCTAGAAGATCAACAATATTTTCCCTAACATTTAGTTCGTCTTCAATTACCAGAATCTTAGTCATAAAATCAACCAACCACAAGAATATTTCACAACAATTATTATCCAGCTCGCTAGCTAAAATTTTATTGCTAAAGGTATTACATTATTACCAATAATATTGTAACAGTCAATTATTTTTATTTTGATTGTTAAATGTAAATTAACCATTAATTAATTTAATTTTCATATATTAAGATAGGGCAGAGAAATCGTAAAAATACTTCCCTTGTCAATTTGACTTTCAATAGCTATTTCGCCTCCGTGTAAATCTACTGACTTTTTAACGATTGGTAATCCCAAACCAGTTCCAGGAATAGAACCTACATTATTTGCTCGGTGAAAAGAATCAAATAACTGATCTAAATCTTTAGCAGGAATACCGATCCCAAAATCTTGAACGCAAAAGACTGCTTGTTTGGGTTGAGTAATTAAACTGAAAATAACTCGATCAGCATTGGGAGAATACTTAATGGCATTAGATAAGAGATTATATAGAATATGTCTGAGAATTTTTTCGTCCATGAGAACTGGAGCATAATCTTTATTTTCTGAATGTTCAGGTTCTGAATATTCAGGTTTTTGCCCATAGTTATTAGCTACATAACAATAGTTCTTAGTTTGAAAAATAATCTGATGAGTTGTAGTTGTCAAGCTTATTTCTTCAACTACATCGTGACAGAACTGGAGTAAATTTATTTTACTGGGGTTAAGCTTTAACTTTCCGGCATCAGCTTTGCCCAATAGCAAAACATCATTCAATAAGTCAGTCATATGCTTTACTGAAGTTTGAATTCGGTTCAAATGCCGTAGCTTTTTTTCTTCGTTCCATTTATGACTATAATGTTCTAATAGTTCCGATGAAGATAGGATTGAAGCCAACGGAGTTCTAAATTCATGGGATGCCATAGTTACAAACCGACTTTTCAATTCGTTTAGTTTTTTCTCTTGTTCTAAAGTTCGGCGAATATCTTCTTCTGCTTGTTTGCGTTCGGTAATATCACGAACAATTGCCATCACTTCGTACACATCACTAATCGCAAAGCGGGCTTCGTAACTATAGTTTTTATCTTGTCTAGAAATTTGGCATTCTAATAGCTGAACTTCATTGGTGGCAAAAGTCTTGTTAATGCAATTCAATATTGATCTAGCTATATCTGCTGAAAATACGTCATTAACATGTTTGCCGAGGAATTCCTTTTCTGGAGCCAACAAATTTAGGTCTTTAGCTGCTTTAAAATTTACTATGACACCTTCTTTGCTGAAGCGGAAGATTAGGTCAGGAATAGCCTCTAAAATAGCACGGTTTGTTGCCATGCTAGAATACAAAGCATCTTCAGCTCGCTTACGTTCGGCGATTTCTAATCGTAATAATTCATTGTTGTGAGCTAATTCTAAGGTACGCTGTTCTACTCTGGATTCTAGTTCTTCATGTGCTTGTTTGAGAATTCTTTCGGCTTGTTTACGGGGAGTTATATCAGAGACATAACATCTAACTAGTTGGCTAGCAGAAATTAAATGTATCGATTGCTCAAAATTTTTGCCATCTATCTCTACTTCACGTACTATTGGTACTTTTGTCCCTGTCTTTACGAATGATACTAATGAGACTATTCCAGATAGGATGGGGTGATTTAGCTTATCTTGTTTTAGAGTAGGAAAGCGTTTGAGTGCAGCAGGATTGAGATAGGTAATATTACCATTGAAATCAATTTCTATAATTGGATCAGAAAAAAGTTCAGGAAAAGATGCCAATCGTTCTAAAGACTGCTGTATTGAGACTTTGCGTTCTTCATTGGATAAAGTGAGAGTGGAAGGAGAAGTTCTTCGGTGAGATTGATTTGAGTTTCCCACAAAATAAGTGGCATCGGGATCTTGATCATCTTTCTCTGAGAAACAAGAGTTTGTAGCCATCATTGATGATGGATCAATTGTTGTCTGATAAGAAGCAGTTGTACCCTCATAAAAAGTAATCACATCTCCGTCTTGCAAGTCATAGGAAAAGCAACTTTTATTATT
>JAAUYH010228609.1_pt1 | contig 20837 bp, 14 predicted proteins | sample 7278061 | NCBI WGS metagenome assembly JAAUYH01 (sample SAMN14350203, study PRJNA611818) | marine sediment metagenome | isolation source: surface marine sediment (0.6m) | place: French Polynesia: Moorea | collected 2018-08 | reverse complement strand
TACAATCGCTAACGTCCTTTGATTTCATTCTGGATGCCCTGCTGCAAGCTGCTTTTTAGGGCAACCATTCCCTCCTTTTTGTGCTCATCTTCATTTCCGATTGGTATTACAGCTAAATTTAGATTGGCTCGATTGGATGTGCGCTTGAGCTTAGCTTATCAATCAGCCATCAAATTGTTGTGGAAAAACATGGCGGTGAACTTTCCTGCGAGTCACAGGAGGTACAGGGAAATTCGTCAAGCCTTGCGCCAGCTAACTCAAACTACAGTTGGTCAAGTCTCTCAATGGCCAGAAACAGTCTTATCCTACGATGGCGTTACCGACTTCCCCGCCTTCGAGGCCTATCGCAATGAACTCCTTCCAACACGCGAACTAGAGTTATTCTGATGCGATATTTACTCAACACCTGCGTCATCAGAAGTAAGCGAGCGGCGACAAATCCCAGGATTTTTGAAAAACCCTGGGATCTTTGTCAGCGACGAGAAGGGGATTTTAAATGCAGATTTCTTAACCAGGGGCCTTACGATCAATTACCGGAGAAAATCCGATTAAGCCATCAGATCGCAGGCGATTGCCCCAAATGGCTGAAGCATAGCTGGAATGGGATAGACAACATGCATATCAATATTGATTACTCAATCCCGGCAAACCGCCAGGGTACCGGATCTACCGCCACTCCATTTACATAGAGTCCCCAATGCAAATGGGGTCCCGTCGCCGCCCCAGTCGAACCAATGCCGCCAATCACCTGTCCAGCTGATACAAAATCCCCTTCATTCACATCAACCCGACTGAGGTGAATCATAATGCTCAACACCCCCTGGCCATGGTCGATACCAACGGTGTTGCCGTGCAGCTCAAACCCATCCGCAACCCGGCCCACTAAACGAATGTATCCCGCTGCTGGCGCGACCACCGGCGAACCGGTCCCGGCGGCGTAGTCCACGCCCCGATGGTAATAATTTTCAGCGAAGACGCCATTGTAATACCGCCGGATGCCGTATTCCGAACTGACCCGCCCCTGGCTTGGACGCACCATCGGTCCGTTCCAGTACCGCTCAGGGGAAACAATGGCTTTAAACTGTCCCACCCGATCAAACTCATAATCTGTACCCAGATCCCTGCGGTTAGGGGGTAAGGTAATCCGCTGAGTACGAAAGGTCCGGTTTCTCAATCCCACCGCCAGATTACGGGTGGTTTCCTCACCGCTGACCCGAATCACCAGCCGACCTGGCGTATCCAATGGATTGGTGGGAACCAGGGCGCGAAAGCGGTTACCAGATAGGGGAAAGCTCCGATACGCGATGTCATTGACGGTCACCGTCGGAACTACGGACGGTGTAGGGGTATTGGGCCGCACCACGACTGAGAGGGTATCTCCAAGCTGTGGGTCGGTGGGTGCGATCGCGACATCATAGGCATGGGCGGCCTTACTCGTGAACTCCCAAGCGGCCCAGCCACTGGCTAAAAACAACGAGGCCAGCAGCTCCCTACGCCGGATATTCGCCATAATCTATCCCTCCCTTGAACCGGATCAACCTATTAGTTATTACACCCTAAAGTTGCCCGTAACGGGAAGGAAGCCTTTAAAGACCGACTGGATTATGAAAAAATTGCTTCCATGCCTAGGGCATATTTAGAGTGTCTACCAACTCGCAACGGAAAGTCAGGAAAGAAGTCGGCTAAGGCCTGTTGATCAGCTCTATCCGCCTTAACTTCAATAATCGCATTAGCGCCTCCGGCGGGGGGAATCGCGAAGGTCAGATTGGGTGAGCCGGAAAGGGTTTGATTATAAACCGTATTGGCGGAATCGATAGTGACTCTGACTTTGCCGTCAAAGGAGAGATAATATTCTCGGTGATACTGATTGATCAGCACCGGTAAAATGGCGTTGTTGAAATAAGTTTGGAGAACCCCCGTCAGATCCTGGCGAATAAATTGGATCAGATCCAGCCAACGTGAGTTCAATAAGTTAAGGCATTTTGACAGCCGTTGCGATTCTTTCCAACCGTACAGATTCCGTTTGCACTTGAGTTCTAGCGTTCCTTGAGCAGCGCTAGGGTCAGCGCCATACCACCGCAAACGGAGCTTGCGTCGCTGACTAACCCCCGCCAGGTTATCGACAAAATTACTGAGGTGAGGCGTATCAAAATAGACGTTATTAATCTGGCGGTTCGGATAAGGCCGATAAAAGCCCGACGGATGAACCTGCAACCAGGATCTGACTTGCGGCAGCATCAATTCCGCCGTCACCATTTTGATTTCAAAACGGGTTGAGTCGGGTGTTTGCATTGTTATATTTACTCGCTGTTGTTTTTGGAGAGTTCGGTTTGAGGGAGTAGGCAGTAGGGAGTAGGCAGTAGATGGAGAATAGATCGGTCCTAGTAGAGAGCGGCTGTTTGTTCCCCCGCCTACCGCCTACCGCCTACCCCAATGCCTTTAATGGGACAAGCACTTTACCGCCCTTTAGGTCATTCAATTCGGCTGCCTTCCAAAGAGATCCAACTGCCACGCCGCACCTGGGTTTCGTGGGGGGTATCTCTGAATTTCACCTGCGTGGCCACGATATTAGCAGGGCCCCAAGACACCCTTTGTTGATAGGCTGATAGGCCTGCTTCAGAGGCATTTTCAATAGATATTCGATCTAGCCGCAGCTGCGATTGATCTAGGCTGGCGGCGGCGATATCTAGATTCACCGCCTGGATGTCTGTTGCTTCAACCTCGCTGCCCTGACCGATAGAGAGTCCTTTATCGCCAATATTCTGGAGAGAAACGTCACGGATGTGGACATAGCTGTCACTTAAATCAATGGCGTCTCCAGAGACATTGACGAACTGAGAAGACTCAATCACTCCCTCCACCGATTCCCCGTCCAAGGCGTCTGCTTTTCGCTCTAGGGAACCCGCCATTACGCCGCTGAACTGGGAATGTCTGATCTCAAATGAACTTTCGATCACCTTGATCACATCCTCAGCCTGACTGCCCAAAAGTTGACAATGAATCATAGAAATTGGGCTTCGATAAAGGGTGACGCCACCTTGGGTCTGATTGACAACAACATGGCTCCAGGTAGAGGCAGCCCCTGACGCCAGCATCAGGATTCCTCCCCAAACATCTTCCTGGGGCGTTAGCAAAATCGGCGCAGTCGCCTCCCCTAAAAACTCCAGCGGACCTCTAGCAACCAACAGGGCGTCCGCTTCAAACCTCAGAGTCACCCCCGGTTCAGCCTGCAATCGGATTCCCTGCGGCAGGATCAAATGCCCTTGCACGTCCCATTCTCCAGATTGGAGCAACAGCACGTCCTCCCTTTCCCCTCGTCTGAGAAAGGGATGCCTGGCCAATGCCTGCTCTATGGTTGGGGCTCTCAAGGCCTGTTCCATAGAAAATGTCGACGTCGGGTAAGACACTAGGGCGTCGGTTCCTGTTTCGCCAAGATCTGTTTCGTCAAGATCTACGGATGGAGAGGCGGTCTTCAGGAGTCCTTTCCCCGCAGCCAGAGACCGACGAATTTCGGTTTGTCTCTGCTGCGGAATTCGCCAAACCGATTTCGCATGGGAACCGGGATTCAAGGCCAGGTTAGGATCTCGAAACAGGGATAGCGGCAAGTTCTCAAACGCTCCTTGCAGTTCTGACTGAACGGCCTTTAGATAGTTGGGCCGAGTGATGCGATGGAGTTCCTGGGTATAGGCGGCGGCTATCACCGGATCGGCTAACGCCTGTCGCACCCACGGTTCGGAATGCAGCTCCGCTGCCGACAGAGGCGAAACTAGACTGGCGGGATCTGACTCGCTGGCGGTTGAGTTCAAATCGCCTAGGAAGCCAATGGGTTCGAGTTTAGCGGTGATCGGATTGTAATAGAAATGAATGTCAGTCCATTTTAGGCCATGATCGATTTGCCAAAGGTCGCATAACGCCAGAAATTTAGCCAGCAGCGGGACGTCAAACACTTGAGAAGCAGGAAGGTCTTCAGTTTGAAAGGCGGTTAATAAACTAATCGCGGCCTCTCGCTGTTGCGATAAGATAAACAGCTGATCGAGTCGATTGGCTTGCCCCGCTGAAATTCCGGCCTTCCTATAGTCATCTGCTTTTGAAGGCTCAGCCACTGTCAAATCCGTGGACTCCAAAGAACTGGGATCGCGATGCGAGGCAAATTTAACGATTACGCTTTCTAGCTTTCTCTGAGACGCCGTGAATTCCCTAGCGACGTCTTCCTCCATCACAAAAACCCCTTTCGAAGTCCCGTTGAAGACAACATTGGCAAACTGAGAGCGCAAGGCGGGGACAGACTCGTAGCGCAAGTGTTGAAGCCAGATCCATCGGTGTAGGGTGGTTTGGGCTCGGGGATATTGCAGGGTAAAGTGCTTGATTCCAAAAATACGTTCAATATCTTTCACCCATACTTGATAGGACCATTGATCGGTTTTGAGGTGATCAATGCCGCCGTTCTTCAACCGCATTCTTACGGGTACAGTGTTTCCGTTGATCTGGATCTTGGCGGGGACCAGGTCCACTTTGCCGGAAGCATGCAATTCGCCTTTCTGCAACGCCTCTCGCCGTTTCGCGGTGAGGGTGTTGTAGTGCTTGAACTTCATATCAATTTGCAGGGTTGGACGATTGGACTGCGCCCATAACGCCTTGAAATATCTGGTTTTTGCCCCTGAGCCTAGACTGCTTGAGGCAGTTTCCGGTAAACCTGGAACTGTCGCCAGTGTCTCCAAAACCAATGCAGCGCCGACGAAGACTGGAGCCATGCCTAGCACCGCTAGCCAACGATGCTGGGAAAGCCAATGGCCAAGCTGTGATCGCACGTCCGCTTTTTCCTGAGAATTGTTATTGGTATCGATAATCATGGTTGCTCAGCTCCCCAACACACCCTTCTGCTCAATACAACTAATGGCGATATTGGGTACGGTGGCTTGTAAGGTATCCATCAAGCCAATCAGCGCCTTACTGTCTTGACAGTTGATGAAGTAGGTGGCCTGCAAAAGTCCGTCCCGTTGATCCACCCGTCGCATATCGATCAAACGAGTATAGGTTGATAAAATGCCATGAATTTTCTCAAGCACGCCATCCTGCTGCTGAGCTTGAGGCACTTCTACATTTAGATAGAGATTGTGTTTAGCCGATTTACGCAGTCCTGGCGCATTTCTGAGCACAATCAAAATGCCCATAATGGCGGCGGCGGCAATCAATGTAGGCAGTCGTTGATCTGCGCCAAAGCCTAACCCTAAGGCGATCGCGATCAGTAAGTAACCCAACTCTTCAGGTTCTTTGATCGGAGTGCGGAATCTGACAATTGAAAGGGCTCCCACCAATCCCAATGACAAAGCCAGGGATGACTTGACCACCGTAATAATCAAAACAGTCGTGAGGATCAGGATCGGAAACACGTTGGCCAGCTCAGTTCGATTTGAGTTAGTCTTGCCAAATCGCACGTAATGCTGAGACAGGACATAGGATGAGATAGCGCCCAGCAACAGGTTCACTAGCAAGGCGCTAATGGATAGGGGCAACGCCTGATCAATACTAAAGTTCTCTAACACAAGTCTGACCTCGTATATATCGTATTAATTGTTCAATTCCTGCTTAGGCGCGAAGTGGAGGCTACCTATCAGACTTAGCCATCCCTGAGGAATCGATCGCCAGGACTATACTTATTATTCTCTTTCGTAATAATTTACTAATTCATGACATTCTCTGGTGAGAAGCGGGTACTATTCATGAGTCTCTAAATTTCTCACAAATCAATCAGGAATAGACACGACAATCATTGCAATTCCAATAATCTAGCTGATAGTAAAAGGACGATTCATGAGAATCAATCGACAGGTTTCTGTCCGCCTCTCTACTCCAGAGGGGCGCTTAAACTTTGGCGAAAATCCTATCCCCCAAGCATCTAATAAAACCAGGATCTAGTATCGGAATACTTGAGTGGGGCGTTGACGGCGACTCAGCTACGGAGACGGTAGGACGTTGATCGGGGCGGACAAAATAACCATTGGTGTGAGTAAGTCTCGCCTAAATCGACAGCGCCCAAGCTGAGTAAGCTGTTTCGTGATAATTGGTGCTTAGTTTGATGCATTTTCCCTGTGGGTAGTTTTCCAATTGTCAGTGGCTTTGATTTTTTGCTGTCAGCTGGAGAATCATTGAGCAGTCTTTGAAACCCTGGTCTGACCCATTACCTGAAACGGAGTTTTTTAATCTCTGAATCAGGGGTGGAAAAATCGTGATACTCAATCCAAATTCAAGCCAAGGTTAAAGCAAGATTAAAGGGAGTATAGATCACTTGACACTTTTACTCAACGGCTAGCTCTGAGTAACTAAGCATAGGAGCTGTAGCATTAAGAACAGGGTAAGGTTCTCTTGCTTTCTCGTTTCCATGCTCTAAATTAGAAAAACGTATTGGCAAGAAGTTCTAATTTCTTGTCAAGGAAGCAAGGACTTCCTTCTGCGAATCTCTAAGTTGAAACTAGGAAACAAGCAACACCGGTATAAAAGTGTCAAGTCAATTAAAAAGTTCAGGTGAATGTTCTCATTTGGATGGATGTTAAAACGACCTTAAGCTTGACAGTCGTATTATTAACGAACTGAGCATCGGGCCACATCGAATAAATGTCATGGTTAGAACATGACATTTGTCATAAACAGGTTTCTACAAAGTGGTTAGGAAGGAGTCTGAGATGAATTGGCTTGCTAAGGCGATCGGCCATTGAGTTTCTGGTAGGACGATGGCTCCTATGCAGAAGGGGGATTGTTGTTGAAGCAGTTTTAGAGGCGATCGCGAGATGTTGAAGTTTTTCGACGGTTGCTCGTCCTACTTGGGTCAGCCTTCAAATAAAACTAAGCTAATCGGCATTGATTTTGCATTAACAATCTTTTGAAACTTCTGTGGGGTGGGCATCTTGCCTGCCCAAGCAATGCAACTTAAATACTCATCAGCTTACACTCTTCTTCCAGGCAAGGTGTTTATCCCAGGTTTGTGGGCGAGAATGTCAGTCGCCTGCAATCACTGCGGGAGCGATCTCGATTCAAAGTGTCAGCGATCGCTAAATCCTACGCTAATAGGTGATGCAAGTCACAACCAGATTACTTTTATTGGTATATGGCGGGTAAAAGACGTTAAAACGGCCTATTGCTGATTTGATAACTGTTGTACAAACGCTGCCTGTTCTGGCGTCGCTAGTCCGGTTTGCAAAGTTGTTAGAACGCCTGCCATATTTCCTGCTAGCAAGTCTTCCACCGCTAGCCACAGTCCGGGAAAGACGCGACTTCGAATCAGTCCATCTGGGTCAACGGGCAAGGGCGTATATTCGCCATTTTGTAAGTAAAACCAATTGAGTTGTTGCTCGAACACCTGCCAAACAATGTATTCTTTGAGGCCATTGCGACGGTATGCGCGTTTTTTATCTCTCAAATCAATTGTGGCGCTACTGGCTGAAATCTCAGCGACTAATTCTGGCGCGCCTTCGATATAGTCGTCCTCGCTGAGTTGCGCCTGCCCACCGCAGTTTTCTTCAATCAGCAGGATGACATCGGGTTGAGGTTCATTGTCTAAATCCAAGCGGACGGTTGGGTTATCGCCTAAGGCTACGCCGGAGGTCGCACTTTCGTATACGCCTAACCAGGTGATTAATCGTCCATGGGGCTGGCTATGACTTTTGAAGCGCAGGGCAGCCGCGATATAAACGATTCCTTCGATTAATTCAGCTTTTTTGAGATGGGGCATGGCGCTATAGCGCCGCTCAAATTCGTAGCGATTGAGGCGATCGCCATTTTCTAAAGGCGGCGGCGGTGATTGCTGTTGAGACGGCGACTTTACCATGAGTTGTCCAGTTGTCCTGCTTTAACCAAGTGTTTAGAAATCTGGAGGATGCTCATCCAAATGATAAAAAATTCCACGAAGATTAACTAGGCCAGAACGATTGAGTTGAAGTTTTTCGACAGTTGTTCGTCCTGTTTGGGTTAGTCCTAATTAAGTAGGTAGGCGAAATTAATTACAGAGAAAAGCCGCTGAAACCACTCGAATACGGTCACCTGGTCTGTAAATATTTCTGCACAGGCACTTAAGACTAAGACCTTCATTCCAAGCGAAGTGTCCACCCCAAGTTTGTTGAGGACATTATCCATCTCAGCTCTCTGGTTTGTGGTAATCAGAGGTTCAGGCATGAGCAGAATCTTAAATCACCCCTATGAGTACTTACAAATTGCGTAAATTTGTATCATAAGAGTAAGTAGTTCTACTCTGCCAACCCCAAAAGCCTATGGATGTCGCTACACTTACGGCTTTTCTGTCACCCTGTTTGCCCTTTCTTTTTGAAAGAGTTGGGGCGCCAGCATTGGATGGAGCTGTTTCAAAACTAGGGGAGGACACCTGGAAAAGAGCCAAGGCTATTTGGGTGAAGCTATGGCCTAAGGTGGAATCTGACGCTGCGGCAAAAATGGCGGCGGAGAAACTGGCGAATAAACCTGATAGCGAAGCCTGGAAAGAGGCGCTGCAGGAAGAGCTGGAGGCTATTTTGCAGAAAGATTCGGCTTTGGCGGAAGCACTTGCCGAAATTTTGCAAGATGTACAATCAGACCGCCAGGGCAATGTGGTTCAGCAAACGGTTGAGACGGTTCAAGGGCAAATGATTGGTCAGATGTATGGCGGTGAAGCCAAGAACATCGGTGACATTGGCACTGTTGAAGGTGATGTAAAACTTTAAATACAAAAAATACGAAATATTTAGTCCTCTATTATTGCTTGCTTTGATATGCCCCAATCGCAAAAGGACTCTTCTGCAAAGCTATCTACTTCGGACAACGTAATTCAGCAGGACATTGGCCGAAGTCAAGGGCAGGTAATTGGGCAAATGTATGGCGGCCAAGCAGTGGACGCCAAAGAAATTGGGGTCTTTGTTTCCGGGGGGAGTGTTGTCTTTCAAAGTATTGGGAATGCTAACCTGCCATACACACTGCATCAAACCGAACGGACAGTCCCTTCACTGCTGCCCTATCTCCCTAATCGCAGTAATCAGGAATTTGAGCTGGGGCAAGCGATTCAGGTGTTTTTTAAGCAGGAAATAAGACGCCCGCTAATCTGCATCGTTCATGGCGATGAGTTTCAATGTCATGATAAGTTTTTGGAACGGCTCCAAAAGGTTTCCTTACCTCGGTTGATGAAGCTGGATCCGGATGAAACGGTCATTAAAAAGTATCATCTAGATTGGCCGTCGAGCTTAAAAAATTTGAAGAATTTGCCGGAACGGTTGAGTAAGAACTTAGCGGATACGGTTGAAGGGTATAGCTTTGCTTCATTAGACCAAATTAACCACAGATTTTGTCAGTATCCTGGCCCGGTGATTGTTCATACCCATTTGTATAGTGAGCACTGGCAGCAGCAGGGCTTTGAGATTTTGCATGAGCTGCTAACATTTTGGAATCACTGGCCTGATTTGGCTCAGAACCAGAATCTGCTCGTATGCTTGTTTGTTACGTATCAGGTGAAGCAGCCTAAACCATTAAAGATAATCTGGATTCCAAATCCTTGTGCGTTGATCCGTTGTTTCTTTAGACACCACCACCGCCAGAAACTGAATCAACAGATTCATCAGAAACTTGAAGAGCTTGCAGCGTCTCAATTTGATCAGTTTGATCGGTTGTCAGGCATAATTTTGCCAGAACTGACCGGGATTTCCAGAATGCAAGTAGAGAGCTGGGTTCGTAGCGAAGATACGAAGATGTTTGTCGGCGAAGCCATGTTAGAGAAATTACTAGAGGCGGTGCGAGAAATGTTTGACCAGTGGGAAGCACAAACTACCTCTAATACGATACCGATGAACGATGTGGGCAAAAACTTATTTCAGTTGCTGGAATCTCTGAAAGTAGCAAAGGGGGAATTGTCGTGAGGTTCCCATTTTACAAATGGGATCGTAGTGGTCAGCGCTCCGAGTCGCCAACTCAGTTACCCGTTGCTCAACGGTCTCGATTGCTCAAACCGGAGAGCTACATTCCTGATCAAGGCCTGCAAGATGCCTGTAATGTGGCTTTATTACTGGGACAGCCTTTGCTGCTGACGGGTGAACCGGGTACGGGTAAGACTCAGTTTGCCTATAGCCTTGCTTGGAAACTGGGCTTTGAAGCACCTTTAAAATTTGAAACTAAATCTGATAGTGTTGCTCGTGATTTGTTCTACACCTACGATGCGCTGAAGCGATTTCAGGATATTCAAAGCGGCCTTAGCTCCAGTAATGTCTTGGATTACATCACCTATCAAGCATTGGGATTAGCTATCTTAAGGGCGCAAGATACTAAGACCGTTAAGCATTTGCTACCTTCTGACTTTCCGTTTTCTGGAAAGCAACGCTCAGTGGTGTTAATTGACGAAATTGACAAAGCTCCTCGCGATTTTCCCAACGATTTATTGAATGAGCTGGAGCAACTCTATTTTCGCGTGCCAGAGTTAGGCAATATAAAAGTTGAGGCTGATCTGGAATGGCAGCCTGTTGTCGTTATTACGAGTAATTCTGAGAAAGATTTGCCCGATGCATTTCTCAGGCGTTGCATTTACTACAACATTCCGTTCCCCGAGCCTGATCGCTTAGCCGATATTATTGCCAGCCATTTAGGACTTCATATCGATAGTCATAATGTTTTTCTGCAAACGGCTTTGGATCTGTTTTATCATCTCCGGTTGCCTGAGCATGGTTTAAGAAAAAAGCCTGCAACCGCTGAATTGCTGGGTTGGTTGATAACCTTGCAACGCTTTACCCAGGATGAAAAAAATCCTTTGAGTCAACCAGATAATGTATTTCGAACGCTGAGTTGTCTGATTAAAACAGCGGGCGATCAAACTAAAGCCAGGGGCATTGTAGAGGCATGGATGAAAAAACAGTCACTGTACCAGAATGGTTAGATCCAGAGCTGCTAACGCAGTTTATTGATGAACTGCGAGAAGCAGGATACAACATCGGCATCCCTCAATACATTGCTGCTCATGATTTGGTTCTGACCCTAACTACCCATGGCGAATTGCATAAGCCAGAGCAGCTGAAAACTCTTTTGGGTCCAATTTTGTGCGGCTCTCCGAGGGAGCAAACCGATTTTCAACAGCGCTTTGAGCAATGGGTGGAGCTATTTAGTCATCATCGTGTTCCACCTGAAACAGTCGATAAAGCAGTTGAGGAGTTATCCACTGAATTGGATACGCTCAAAACTCGATCGCAACGTCTCAAACAAACACTGATATTAGTAGTTTGCTTAATTCTTGCAATTCTGCTGCCGCTTCGCTGGAGCGCTCCACAAAAACCAGAAGCAGGCACTTCTCCTATTCCATCTACACCATCAACGCCCTCCGAATTGCCCAAGCCTGTAGATGCGCCAGAGCCGGTAAATCCAGAGCCGGTAGATGCGCCAGAATCACAGGAAAATTGGGAAATTATACTTACGATTTGCTTAATATCTCTGTCTCCTGGTGTAGCTTTCCTTATCTGGCGATTGTGGTGGCATTGGCGAGCCCATCTCTTTCTGCAACGGCGGTCAACAACACAGCTACCCGAGCTGCAAAAGATTTCTGTGCCGGAATTTGAAGAGTGCTTATTTCCACCAGTACTGTTATTACGCACAGCTCAAAATCTGAGACGTCGGATCCGGCTGCCAACCAATGCTCTGGATATTGATAAAACGATTCGTGCATGCCTTAACCAGGGGGGATGGTTGACCCCCATTTATCGATATCGACAGGTTTTACCGGAGTATTTGTTTCTAATCGATCGGGCCAGTTATCGCGATCATCAGGCGAAATTTGCCGAAGACCTAATTCACCAGCTAAGCCAGGATGGGGTCTATGTCACAAGCTACTTTTTTGATGGCGATCCACGTATTTGCTTTCCCCAAGGGCAAGACACGTTGCCTCAACGGTTACAGAATATTGCTTTCAAATATCGTCAATATCGGCTGATTGTTGTTGCAGACCCTGAGATATTCTTCAATCCTGTTACAGGCAAACTCGAATCTTGGGTTGAGTCGATTCTGAGTTGGGAGAAGCCAGCTGTTCTAACCCCAAAATCTGTGGAGTATTGGGGATGGTCAGAGGTGTTGCTTGCCCAAGAACTGATTGTTTTACCCATTACCCCAAAAGGGGTATGGATATTGGGTCAAGTACTGCACCAGGGAGTAGTAACGTATCAGGTCTCTGAGGAAGCCCAACCTCCATTCCCAGAGCTGTTGTCGATACGTCCCCAGCGGTGGATTGAACGCAATCCTCCCCCTCCTGAACAAATCTGGGTGGTACTGACTCAGCTCCAAGCTTATTTAGGCCGCCAAGGCTTTTATTGGTTAGCAGCTTGTGCGGTATTTCCAGAGTTACATTGGACGATTACTCTCTATTTGGGCACTGTGCTTACCTCTGAGGGGGGACAGTCCTTTCTGGAGATCTGCTCCTTGCCCAATTTGGCTCGGTTACCCTGGTTTCGATCTGGATACATGCCTGATTGGTTCCGGAGTTACCTAATTGCCACCCTCACTCGTGAGCAAGACCAACAAGTCCGTGCGGCCTTTCAAACATTGCTGGCCACGGCAGTGCAGGGAGAAGTGGGGGCTTTGCAGTTAGAGATTGCTAGACAGCATCAACAGATTTTACCTAAGTTGACAAATTCGATGCTGTATTTATTGTCTAGGCGATCCTCTAAAGACAATCTCTTAAGAGACTACCTCTTTCTAAGCTTTATGATGGGGCGTCCCAAGCTTGCTATTGAGGCGCCAGAAAATCTCAATCAGTTAAAATTCCATCCGGACCAGTTCGGTGAACTCAAAGATCTGCAGACAAAACCTCATCAAAAGCGACGCTGGCGTAATATTCTCTCCCCGCTAAGTATTCTCCGCTCGATGGTTCTGATAAGTGGCGTAACAACAGTTATGGTTACAGGAATTCGCTTTATAGGATTACTGCAGCCGCTAGAATTGATGGCTTATGATGTGTTGCTGAGTTTACGTCCCCCTGAAAACCCGGATGACCGTATCGTAATTGTTGAGATCACTCCGCGAGACTTAGAGAGAGTCGAAATATCGAATGAAAAGCTTTTGGAACTCTTAGAAGCACTGAAGGAGAATTATCAACCCCAAATTATTGGACTGAATGTTTATGTTGACCAACCCGCTAAGGTTGGCAATGATAGACTTGTCACGCACTTAGCCCAGAGAGATGATGTAATTGCCGCCTGTCTTGTTGTCCCAGAGGAACTGTACCCTTATCCTGCAACAATTCCAGGTGCGATCGCGCCCAGAACTTCAGATGTAAGTATATCTATCCCTTGGGATAGATTAGGCTTTACAAACGTTCCATTTGAAGACTTCTTGGGTTTTAACCTCTTTATAGAACCTGATTTCCATTTTATTCGCCGTTATCAATTAACCATAGATGAATCTCATGTTTCATCTACTTGTAATACAGGCTTTTCGCTCGGTCTTTTACTGGCAATAGAGTACCTGGAGACAATAGGAATTACACCTGTTCTGGATCCAGAAGGGTATATGGAAAATGATCAAGGTTACATTGAATTTAGCCAGACAGGTACTGTCCTAGAAGAGTTGGAGGATGGAGATGGCGGAGGATACCGATGGCGAGATATAGAAGGGTATCAAGTTTTACTTAATTATCGTTCCCCTCATCCTCAACAAGGGGCTTTTCGACGAGTCAGCGTCAGTCAAATTATCCAGGGGGAAATTGATCAGTCTGACTTAGAGGGGCGAGTTGTTTTGATTGGCTACACCGCTGATATTCCAGGTCAATATTCTGCTTTTCACTACACCCCCTATAGCTTTGGACAGTGGCCACCGGGTCAACGTATGGCAGGAGTTGTGATTCATGCCCACTTGGTGAGCCAAATTCTCAGTTCTGTTTTGGATAATCGTCCCCAGTTAAGTGTTTGGCCCCCTTTCTATGATGTTCTGTGGATTGGAATTTGGTCATTCATAGGCGGCGTGCTCACTTGGCTCTTTCCATCGGCAAAACTTGCCTTGGTGGGAAGTGCGACAGTGATACCACTATCAGGCCTGTGTTTTATCGTGTTGTTTCAATTCGGCTTGTGGGCGCCTCTCATTCCGCCTGCCTTCGCGGTATTCCTAGCAGCGTGGGGTGTGCATAGGATGGCCCGTATAACAAATCGAGTGAAACTTCAATCCCAAAAATGACTGTTTGGACTCCAATCATGACTAGGATATGTTTGCTGCCCCGGACTATGGCGCTCGTTTTAATGACTGCCCTACTCCTGACTAACTTCGCCAGTTACGGCTTATCTGCATTAGCTCAGCCCGATCCAGCAGCAATGCCAGAGAGACAGACTGATGTTTCTGAAGCATTAACCTTCAACTCAGTGTTCCCGATTGCCCAGACCCAAGGACAGCAGCAAGAGCAGGAGCAGCAGGAGCAGCAGGAACAGCAGGAACAGCAGGAACAGCAGGAACAGCAGGAACAAGTGCAACAACAAAGACGCCCCCCGAGACGACCAAGGCGAAACCGTTCTTTTTGGTCTCGATTGATAGGGTTGGGAGGACGCCGTTAATGCGACAACTTAGATCCTCCTCTTATCCCTCTCATACCGCCCCCTAGAGAGCCGGTCCAGTCAGCAATTGTAAATTCAAAAACTTTGGAGTCTGAGCCCCTTGATTCCTGGTTCAGATCTAGCTCCATTGAGGAACACCGATCTGATGAAACGACGTAAATTCATTCCGAGTTTATTTTTGCTGCCGCACGACAAAATAGACTACAAATGAATCAGCCTTAAGGCATTGAAGTGACCGAAGTTCCAGGGGCATAATTTGAAGGAACTGGTAGTGTCATCCTGGCAGCCTCCCCATGACCGACGTATTTATATCCTATTCCCATCGCGACAAAGCCTTCGTCCGCGCCCTCTGTGACGCCCTCGAAAAACAGAACCACCAGATTTGGATTGATTGGGACGGCATCCGGTCCAGTCAGCCCTGGAAAGAAGAAATTACCGCTGGGATTCGGGCGGCGGCGCGATTTGTTTATATCCTAAGCCCTGACTCCGTCGCCTCCAAATATTGTGATTGGGAAATCGAGCAAGCGATCGCGCAGCAGAAAAAGCTCATTCCCGTCCTCTGCCGAGAGGTCGAGCTTAAGCAATTACCTCCCGACATCACCCAGCTCCAGCTGATTTCATTTTGCGGTGAAGATGACTTCAGGACAGCCCTGGATAAACTTATCAGCGTCATCAGCACCGATATCGAATACGACCGCCTATTCGCCAAACTGGAACATCGCGCCCAAGACTGGGAGGATCGCGATCGACAAGATGGCTGGCTGCGGGGAGCCGACCTGGAGGAAGCCGAACTCTGGTTAGCGACCAGCGCCAAGAAAACACCCGCACCCACTCCCTTACACCGAGACTACATCACCGCCAGTCGCCAAGAACGTCAGCAAGAATTGAAGCGATGGCGCACCCTCTACGAAACCTCCGAACGTCGCCGGGTGGAAGCCGAACAGAACGAAATCACCGCCTTTTGTAAATCCTCAGAAGCCCTCTTCGTCACCGATCGCCCATTCGATGCATTAATTGAAGCGCTGCGGGCAGGCCGCAGACTCCAGCGGGCAGACTGGCCCGACAATGACCCTTTCCATCAAACCCAAGTCATCACAGTTTTGCAGCAAGCACTGTATCGGGTGCGGGAATCCAACCGATTGGAAGGCCATAACGGCACCGTTCGCAGTGTCAGTCTCAGTCCAGATGGTCAATACATCGCCACCATTAGCCGCGACAAGACCATCAAGCTCTGGCGATGGGATGGAGAATGCATCGACTCCCTAAGCGGCCACACCGAATTGGGGCGTACCGTTGAATTTAGTCCGGATGGAACGCTCTTAGCCTCAGCCAGTTGGGATAATACCGTCAAACTGTGGACGATTGAAGGAACCTTAAAGGCCACCCTGACCGAGCACACCGAGCGGGTGTATCAGGCTTGTTTTCATCCCTATAAACCTTTATTAGCGTCAGCCAGTCAAGACGGCAAAGTCATCCTATGGAATTTCGACGGAGAGTCCATTAAAACTTTGGAAAACCCAGGGGGAGGATTGCGGTGTGTTTGCTTCAGTCCCGACGGTCTGACACTAGCCTGTGGCGACAAAGATCACAAGATTACGCTGTGGTCATTAGCCGGCGACCTGCTGAAAACCTTGACCGGGCACACCCGTCCGATTAATACAATTTGCTTCAATCCCAACGGTCAATTGATCGCATCCGGCGGACGAGATAATCGGATTAAACTCTGGACCCCTAACGGAACCCTGATACATGACTGGGAGGCCCACACTGAAGAAGTGAGAAGCCTTAAGTTCGTCAACAACGGAAAACGCCTAATCTCAGCCAGTAGTGATCAAACAGTTCGGATCTGGCGACCAGACGGCGAATTAATCACCACCCTGACAGGCCACCGGGGGCCTATTCTGGGAATGGACGCCACGCCCGATGGGCAAACGGTTCTCTCCGCTGGCGCCGACGGCTCAGTCCGCATCTGGCGATGGCGGACGCCTCAACGGGTGTGTTGCGACGTTCAGACCAATACTCTCTTTGGCCTCGCCTTTCATCCCGACGGACACAGGTTAGCCGTCGTGGGACCCAACGGAACCGTCCAATCTTGGGGACGCGATGGTCGGCGACTGAATCGATTCTTGGCGCATCAGTCGGGCGTGACAAATCTTTGCATCAGTCCTGACGGCCAATATTTAGCCACAGCAGGGCGTAGCAATACGATTAAGCTTTGGACGATGGAGGGAAACCTCCTGGAATGCTTATTCGGCCATGAAAATAGAATTGGCCAACTTTGCTTTGACCCAGCCAGCCAACTTCTCGCCTCAGCCAGCTTCGATCAAACGGTCAAACTGTGGCGATTAGACGGAACCTTGCAACATACAATCTACGTGGAAGATAGTTATGTCAATGCGGTTTGCTTCAGCCCAGAGGGACATCTGTTGGCGACCGCAAGTAGAGATCGCATCGTGCGATTATGGACCTTGGATGGAAAGTTGGTCAACTCATTCTCTGGCCACACCGATGACGTATCGGATGTCTGCTTCAGTGCAGACGGTCAAAGCGTATTCTCCGCTAGCGACGATCGCACTATCCGACGATGGAGTCTCAATGGCGACCTGATCGCTACCCTAACCGGACATAGCGACGGCGTCCGCTCCATCGACATCAGTCCAAACGGCGATTTGATCGCATCCGGCAGTCGGGATGGAACTTTCAAACTATGGTCAACGACAGGCGAGTTGTTGTCCACCCAGCAGGTTAGCCACAACCAAGTCCTACGGGTTTGCTTTAGCCCCATCGACTCAGCATCTCCCCACGAGAATCCTCCCCTCCTAGCCACCGCCGCAGAAGATGGCGTTCTGACCCTCTGGAGACTCGACGCCTTCGATGACCAACTGCTCAATCGACTCGTGGCGCGAGGCTGCGCTTGGGTAAAGGATTATTTGAAGACAAATCCTCATGTGTCTGAATGCGATCGCGCCCTTTGCACAGACATTGAACCGGTGAGATAGGCAAAGCTTAGGAAGAACTCTTAACGCTTAAAAATACCTGAGCATAGCCAATCCAAAGCGGGGAGGATATAGTTGATGGAGAAATAATTACTCAGTGATAATTTCAGCCCTATGACAAGCGCCCCAACCCTTAAGGTATTCATTTCGTATTCCCATAAAGATGAAGATCTGAAAGAAGAATTAGAAGGCCATCTAGCTAACTTGATTCGGCAAAATAGAATCAAGATCTGGCACGATCGAATGATTGAACCGGGGACGGATTGGGATACTGCAATTGCTGAACAACTCAAAGCCGCCCAGGTAATTTTGCTACTCGTTACACCTGGATTTATGGCGTCGGACTACATTCACAACATTGAGTTGAGTCATGCCATTGAACGACATGAGCAAGGAACTGCGCGGGTGATTCCCATCATTTTGAAACCGACTGATTGGACAGGAACGGCCTTTAGTAAGCTACAGGCGTTGCCCAAAAACGCCAAACCTGTGAAGAAATGGGACGACCAGGACGAAGCCTTTTTGGATGTGGTGCAGGGCATTCGTAAAGCAGTGGATTCTTTAGCGGCGTCACTGCCCTCTTCTGGGAGTAGCACCTCTGCTAGCCCAGCTTCGAACCCTACGCCATCGGCTCAAACTCAGTCTGATTTCTCTGCGATGAGTCCCATCAAGCAACGCTTAGAGCTTAATCGTTTGTTGGGGGGGGTGCCTGGAACCCAATTGAGCGCTGTGATTACTGTAATCAGGCCCCCTGCAGGGGTTGTGCCGCCAGCATCAGCTCCCCAAGGCGATCGCGTTGCAGCTTTGATGGAGTGGGCAGAAGGACCGAATGGATGCGGGTTGGTTGATCTTAAAGCCATTGTTGATCAAGTTATAAACTAATTAGCCATCTCTCCGAATAAATCCCATAGGAAGCCGGAGAGTCGATCTTACCCACCCATCTCACCCAACGTCTGAACATTTCCGCCCCACTTTTTGCATCCAACCCATCTAATTGAATCAATTTTAGATGAATCCCGACGGCCAGAAACGATTAACACTCAATCGCCTGCTCACAGGCTTGCCTGGACCACAACTGAGTGCTATTTTGACTGTGATCAGGCCGCCTGCGGGGATTGTTCCACCGGAGTCAGCTCCCCAACTCAGTCGTGTTTCAGCCCTAATGGATTGGGCGGAAGGTACAACTGGCTGCGGATTGGATAAGCTTGAAGAATTTATTCATGAAGTCTTATCCAGTGGGAGTTTGAAGAGGCGATCGTACCCACCCATCTCACCCAACGTCCCTAAATTGCCGCCCCATTTTTTACCCCGCCAGGATGACTTGAAGGTGCTCAAGGCAAAGGTGCTGACGGGGAGGAAGCAGACGGTGGCGGTGACGGGCGCACGGAAGGCGGCGAGTATTCAGGGCATGGGGGGGGTTGGCAAGTCGGTGCTGGCGAGTGCGATCGCCCGTGATGCAGATATTCTGCAAGCCTTTCCCGATGGCGTCTTTTGGGTGTCGCTGGGGCAGACGCCGAATTTAGTGCAGCTCCAGACAGAACTGGCGGCGGATCTGACGAAGATGCTGGGGACTGGCAACCCCGACTTTAGCGATGTTCCAGGGGGTAAAAAATACCTCACCGAAGTGATGGCTGAACGAGCTTGCTTTCTGGTGCTGGATGATGTCTGGCGGTTTGAGCATCTGAAAGCGTTTGACGTGGCGTCGAATCCCTCACAACTGCTGATTACCACACGAGACAGCGTCATCGTCACTAGTTTTGGCGCAGTTGAACATTCGCTTGATCTTTTACCCTTCAAAGAATCCTTATCCCTATTGGCGAATTGGGCCGGTGTGCCAGAAATAGAAATGCCGCGAGAAGCCGAAGACATTGTTAAAGAATGTGGTTATCTTCCCCTTGCAATCTCTATGGTCGGCGCTTCACTTCGAGGTAAACCAAACCGATGGGACAATTTGCTTCATAAACTGAAAACAGCTTCATTAGAAAAGATCCGTCAACAGCTTCCTGGATATGATTTTGATCTGTTAAGAGCAATTCAGGTCAGCATTGATGCGTTGGAATCGGTCAATCATTTAAACCCTGAAGAAGTCAAACAGCGATATTTTGACTTTGTAGTGTTTCCTGAAGATATTCCCCTACCAGAAAAAGTCTTACAAACCTTTTGGGAACCCGAAGGATTAAACAAGTATGACACTCAGGATTTAATTGATACGTTCGCGGCTAAATCACTTCTACAGAGAGATGATAAGGGAAACATCACCCTTCATGACCTCCAGTGTGACTACATCACCAAGCAAGTTGAGGATATAGCTGGGCTACATCAGCGGTTGTTGGACGCCTATGCAGCGACCTGTGAGGCTGGTTGGGCCAGTGCACCCTCGGATGGCTATTTTTATCAGCAAGCAGCGCGGCATTTTGTGGGCGCGGGACGACGGAATGAGTTGACGCGATTGCTGCTGGATTATGATTGGCTGGCGAAAAAGCTAGAGGTGGTTGGGATAAATAGCCTAATCGCCGACTATGACTGGCTGCCCAATGAGCCTGACCTGAAACTGGTGCAGGCGACCCTAAGATTATCCGCCCATGTGCTTGCGCCAGAGCCTGCGCAGCTGACTGAGCGGCTGTGGGGACACTTGTGCGGCAGACCTCAGCCAGCCATTAAACAACTATTGAAACAAGGGGCAGACCAAAAACAGACCTGTTGGTTGGCTCCCGCCTATGCCAATCTCGCTGCGCCGGACGGTCCTTTGCTTCGCACCCTATCCGGCCATAGCCAAGGGGTCCGGTCGGTAGCGATTAGCCCGGATGGCAAACAGGCCGTCTCCGGTTCTATCGATGACACCGTGAAGCTGTGGGATTTGGCGACGGGGCAAGCCCTCCACACCCTATCCGGCCATAGCCAAGGGGTCTGGTCGGTGGCGATTAGCTCGGATGGCAAACAGGCCGTCTCCGGCTCTATCGATGACACCGTGAAGCTGTGGGATCTGGCGACGAGGCAAGTCCTCCACACCCTATCCGGCCATAGCCAAGGGGTCCGGTCGGTGGCGATTAGCCCGGATGGCAAACAGGCTGTCTCCGGCTCTTGGGACCACACCGTGAAACTGTGGGATCTGGCCACGGGGCAAACCCTCAACACCCTATCCGGCCATAGCGACGCAGTCATGTCGGTGGCGATTAGACCTGATGGCAAACAGGCCGTCTCCGGCTCTATCGATGACACCGTGAAGCTGTGGGATCTGGCCACGAGGCAAGACCTCAACACCCTATCCGGCCATAGCGAAGCGGTCATGTCGGTGGCGATT
>JAAUYH010050287.1_pt1 | contig 20848 bp, 15 predicted proteins | sample 7278061 | NCBI WGS metagenome assembly JAAUYH01 (sample SAMN14350203, study PRJNA611818) | marine sediment metagenome | isolation source: surface marine sediment (0.6m) | place: French Polynesia: Moorea | collected 2018-08 | reverse complement strand
GAGCGTAGTGAAGCGAAGCTGAGTCGAAGCGTGGCCGAAGGTTGAGAGGAGATAGAGAGAGGGTCAGAGAAAGAGAGATGTTAAACAGGGCACAGGGCCTAAATAGAAAAGTAAAGGAAAAATTGCTAAAAATAACCGAAAACATCGCGGGCTGCCATAGAATGGAAAATGGTATGAAGAAAGACATCCCCCCTCAAAGAATAGCTAAATACTGTACAAACATTATGAATGACGTTTGCGCTCAACGACACGCTGGCGTACGAACGTCAAACATTGGCAGTCACTTGATCCATGGCTAAGACAAGTGCCTTAGGGGAGTTTAGCGGTTTCAGCGGTGTGTGGTAATTCGCTTCGACGTTATGTCATGCTGCAGACATTGACGCCGGCGATGAGAACAGGAAAGACGTGGATTGTTTGATAGGAAATGAAAACGAGGTGTACAGAGCGTGGGAGGAGGGGGAGTGTTGAGAGTACAAGGGAAGAAAGGAAATAAGGAATTCCAGAAATTAGCCCCCCTCACTTCTAACACACCACCGAATTAGGGATATCAAACAACGATCAAGCGGCGACGAGCCGAAATCCTACCAGCGTTTGTTTCACTCTATTGATGCCGCCTTGTATTTGTGGTGTACCCCACGTTGCACTGCGGCACTATAACCATCCATGCTGCATCGCCCTTTAGCTAGCATGCCACTTTCTATTCTGCCTAGTGGGGATGTTGTGGGCTTATGTAGATTTTCTAGCTCGTCGGTTTGCTGCAATTTTACACGGGTAACTGACCGTCCCACGTCTGCATTTAAGTCAGCCTAGTCGAATGCAATATAAAACCGTCGAAAGTGGTACTGTAACCGTTGCGGTGATCTTGAATTTGTGCATCCTGAAAACATATCTTCGACTTGTAGCAAAACTACTAGTTGTTGATACTCGACGGGCCTCTGTATCAAATCCAGTCCAGTATACGTATACTGTATCGGTGATGATGCTTCTGCGTGTGTGAATGTTTGTGAATGGGTTGCTGGTCTAACCTTATTGAATTTCGACATTCCATTCTCAACCTACACTGACTGCCTTATTCACCTCATCCACATTGCGCCATAGATGGTGAGGATGACTTTGTGAATATGGACGCCTGATCATTCACGCGCGCACCAACACGCCACCTAACATTCACTCCCATCTTTATGCCACGTTCGCAGCGTTTGCATTAGGTAATGTATCATTGGATTGCCGAGCTTGATTTCGTCATAGTTATACAGTTTCGGTTCAATACACTACCAGTCCCGTACTGTTCTGTACACTAGAGTACCGGTATTTGGAATAAACGCACACCCTAACCGAAAGCGGGTGTGCCACCATCATCAACTTGGAATTCATGTTTCTTACTATGAATGGGGGGAGAAGAAATTCCGCGGGTCAGAGTTAAATTTGGGCCGAGACAAGCATTACGGTTCAATGCCCATATGCAACTACAGTTCACTCTCACTACCCTACAATGAGGAAGCGCAACACTCTAATTTACTGTGCGAGAAATGATAATTTACGGTAATAGCTTAATGCTACTATACTGCTTGGGATAGCCGAGTACAGTACTGTAGTGTCTGGGTTAGTGTAGGCACCATTCGCTACCTGTACAGTACTGCAGTGTAGCAGTGCGAGAACGTGTCGCCAAAAATAAGGAGCACAGACCACACCAATCTCAATGTGCAGTGCTACAGTACTGTAGTACTATGGATGATGCGCTGTACCGTATGATATTCCTCCATGTGCTTAGCGTAGCTCACTTCTACTTGACCTAACGCGGCGCGCGCGTGCGCGCGCGAGCGCACTCTCCGAGCACCACCGCGTCGTCGTTGCCATAGTAGAAACGCATGTGAGTACACTCGCACCCGAGCAAGTACAGTAGTGAAAAGTTTGGGAATCTTTAACTCAATATCGTTGTTGTACAGTGCTGCTACAGTAGAACACAGTACCGTACCGTCCTGTATCGTGCAGTACAGTATCTTCGCTGCTATTTTCGTTGCGCTACGTGGCCATCCCCAAGCATTATGTCACCCTACCAAATGCACCTACTGTACCACCAAGTCCAGGATCTCAGATAGGGTATTGTTCTATCGAGATTTCTATTCTGGGTTGTTTATTCGCTCGCTGTTGGTCCTAGCGTCGGCGCCGTCGTCGTCATCGTATTTTCACTATGACCGTACTACAGCACTATGCTGGTGTTGATGTAACTAGGGTATGTGGATCCGGACGTATCGTACCGAACATAAATTACGGTACATGTATTGGTTTGATACCGAACTGTACTGGATTGATACAGTGCAGTAGCGTGGTTGTGCGCAAGGTTGCATACTACCGGAACCGAAAATATGGTCTCGAGCGCACCAGCACACACACACATGCACGGACTCCCACACTGATTCGCTCACACGTGAAGACTCAACATGGCGGCCTGTGAAAGCGAGCGAGTACGTCATCGAGTTTGGCAAACGGGGGGAGGGGGGAACTTCGCAGAAGATGCAAGCAAGCGTGAGCCCAAGTGGGGGCGCGGCTCACGAGAGTGCTCATCAGTAAATACTGTATCCAATTGAGCACAAGCATTGTTGACGTTTTCCTGATCTTGTCTTGCAGGATAGACTGCAGTGGCCCACATAATTTACAGTGGCCAGGGGTGCTTACTTTTTCGTTTTGTACTGCTACTGTCATTCGTCTATCTCAATCGACCAACCGTCTCATCACCACCATCTCGATCGATCGATCGAGCGCCGAGTTTGTTAGCTTAGAAATTCCGCTTGGCTATTGCGTTCGCTTCCGTCACACGCCCACCACGACCGCCATTCACTACTCGCTACCGTACTCACACACACTACAGTACCGCCATCACCACCACACACACTGCCAACAATCACCTTGACTGCATTCGTCGATCTCACTTCCATCCGCCTTATCAACCCGCCATCTCCTGATAGTGCCAGCTAACTCCACGTGCCGCGCACGAATTCGACTCTTCACCCATCTGCTATCGCCAATTATTGTTTCATTGGCTTGACAAGCACCTCCGTACAGTGTCAATGCTGGCACACTATCAATTTCCGACTTCCCCCACGACGCCCACCGCTACAATATACATTCCACTTTCATCCTCCATGTGATGCTTTGCGCGTGTGCTGGTCATGGTCATGTTGTGGTGGCGCAATGGTCGTCGTGGCAGCGAAGGTGAAGACGAGGCGCGGTCCGCAAATTCTAAACTGGGAATACGTGCCTTTCTTTCCTTGTGCTCAGCACGGTTCACTTCCGTTTCCGTATGCAGTGCCTTGTGCGCGTCATCTATCCATCACATCATGTACACTACAGATGCCTGCACATGAATAGTGTCACTATATTCTTCTTTGATGCAGTCTAGACTCATAGACACACCCGTCTCTCCTTCTCTCCGTCCCATCTCTGTGTGCTTTTTGTGCAGTAGTCAACAAGTTTACTGTAAAATACAGTGCCCGTACTTTTTTACTGTACTGTACAGTTTTACATCTACTGTTCTATTTGTTTCGTTGGCGGTGGCTCATTCTCAGAGTTGCACATCTGCAATGCAATGCACTACACGGCACGCAATGCTTATCCTTGCGTTCACGGAAAGCTGAGCCCACTCAAGGTCCTGTACTGTACAGCAGAGTGATACTGCGCGAGGTGTGACTCCAATGCATTTGTCTGTGTTGGGTGGACCTTGTCATGGCAATTTTGTCTGTTTTCCGCCGTGTTATCCAGCCGCCACACATGTTTTGATCCTGTTGACGTCTTGCTGTTCATGCGAGATGTCCCAACATGAAACAGCACCACACTCCACTGACCAGGACAAATGAGAGGACATTTTGGGAATTTTTGCGATATCGAACGATTTTTCTCGATTCAATTATAGCAATTTCGCAACGGACAATTGGCAATGTTTGTCGTTGGGACTGTACGGTGGGGCCCCACTCCCGACCGCAAACTCCCTATTATACTGTACTGGACGATAGTTAATCAGCAGCCGAGGGGAGTGGGATGCGAAGGAACGTGCAGTCCTGTATTGTATGGGATCGGAGCCCTGCCCCGGCCATGGTGGGAATTGCGCGAATTCCATGTGGATTCAAGTAAGTGGCTACGAATGGATTGTCCAAATGTCGGGACCAAGAGGTGGTGCACGGGTGCGAAATTATATGCGTTTTTCAGGTTTCCACTGTGTGCGCGGCGGGGCATCGAACGCAAGCTGCGTGCCACAACGGAACTAGGGTGAGTGCTGCGTTTTTCAGAGCACGCAGGCACACGCACACGCCCACGCCAGCGCGCCCGCCCACGCGCTTGTTTCGTGTTCACCGGCGCATCGCACATTACCTGGCGTGCGCGGGACCGCGTGCGAAGACCTAGCGCGATGTCGCGGCACCATCCCGGCACGTCGGGATCGCTGCCATCCTCGCCACGCCCCGCCGCGGAGCGCCGCGTGCTCGAACAACTCGCACAGCAGCCGCAGTCGGCCACACGCCGTACCCTACCCCGCCCCGCCGCGACGTCGGGCGCGCCCGTAGACCCCACCACCGGCGTGCGCCTGCGCCGCCCGCGCTCCCGCATTTTCGGCGCCTCGAGTCCCAACGCCGCCGCGCAAACCCACCACCATCGCGACTCCGACGATCACACGTTACTAACTGAAATCCTCGCCGAATTCCCCGAGATCGACGCCACCACCGTTTCTGTGCTGCTCGACATGCACAACGGCCAACGTGCGCCCGTTGTTCAGCGATTAGCCGAGGTTTACCGACGTCCCGGCAAGGAACCGCAGAAACGCCATTCGTTCCCGTCCTCCTCGCCCCAGGAGCTCGGCCGATTGGGTGTGCGCGCAGGTGCGGTGACACAACCGCCGCAACAGAATACCAAGCGGAACCGCAAACCGAAAAAACCGTTTTCTGTGGATTGTATTGATGATTCAGAAGACGACACCTCGATTGACGTGCAACTGGAAATCCACGAAATGACGCAGGGTGGACCTGCGAGTAACGAGTATTATCGCGTTCCAACAACAAATATTACGACCACCACATCTGTGGTTGGGTTGGCTGAAGATTTGCCACGCCCGAGTTTCGAATTGTCGAGCAACTCTTTATCGCTGTCTGGCGTCAACCGCACGCACACCACGTCTAGTTCTACACGTCGACGGTCGCTGAATCGATTGTCCGCGCGTGCCGCGGCGGACAGTAGCGGCGCGAGTGCAGACTCGTTTCACATGGAGCAGCTCGCCAATATTCGCGCGCCTCGCTCGCGCACGCGCACCACGTCTGGGTCGGAAGGCTCGCGCCGTGTGGGATCCAGCTCCGACGCCGCGACGCGCGAAACCGTATCTGGGCGGTCATCGCGCACCTCGTGGACTAGGAAGGAGGAACGCGTTTCGGAACCGTTGCGGCCACCCTGGGGCCAGGATGTGGCACCGCGGCCTCGCGGGGACGTTGTACCCCCTGTAATTATTGCTCCGCCCTCTATGCGACGCAATCAGGACCTGGCCAATTTTCTCGAAGGTCCAATACCTGGCTTCTCGGGCGTTATGTCGCCACAGGCTGTCCCAGTTATCGCCGAACAGTCTTCCGTGCGCTTGAGAGGTGGTCCTGTCATGCGTGATTTAGTACCCGACTTGAATACAGACAGTATACCTCGTGAGGAAGATGCCGCCAGTGTATCGAGTGCTGGAACCGCGAGCTCCGCGACAACAAATCCGTACCCCGCGTCGGCTCCCTCGTCTACGCGTTCGAGTGTAAGGTCCTCGGGCCGCTCGGGTGTGCGTGGTGAAACGCCGCCTGCGAGAGAGAATTCGGCTATTGCGGCGGCTGGCGCGCTTATGCGCGGTTTGACGACTGGAAGTTCGAGACCACATCGGCATAGAACAGGTGGGGAATCGGCTATGTCGAGGAGGAAACGTGCGTCGAGGTCTGTTAGAGAATTCAAGGAAGCGTTGAAGGAGAAGACAAGACATCATCGTGAGAGCTGGTCGGGTGAAGAGGAAGATGATGATGAAGAGAATGAAGAAGATGTGGGTGAAAGAGGGTCGGAGACAATAGAAGAAGATAGATTGGAAGGAGTGACGGATGAAAGCACGCTGCGAACTGTGAATATGGAAGAAATGATGACGGTCGAGGAGCAGACGGGCTATGTGAGAGTAGAACTATCGCAAATGCAGAAGTTGGTACGCAAGGTTTCACAAGCTGAGAAAGCGCTGCAGGAACGTGCGGAGAAGGTTCAAACCTTACTAGCGGTGGTGAATGAAGTACGCGCGTCTCTGGTCAGCTGCGATAAGCGGCAACAGCAAAGATTCGATGACATGACTGAGCGATTCACAGCGAATAATGAGTCGATTGAACGCCTCACGAACGATATGTGGAGAATCAAGCGAATGTTGCATGATTATGAAACGAGACGGTCACGAAGGTTTTGGCGTGTGGTGGGCATGCTGCTGCTCGACGCCCTCGCGTATGTCGGACTGTTTGTGGTATGGATTTGTACCAGTGTGTATAATTTATTTGCTAGGCAAAGACGTGCAGTTGCACGCATTCTCTCGTCGAACAAAGATGACAAGGCAGTGGTGGAGACGGACGGATTTGCAGTCAGTGCGGTTGAGGGTGGCGGTGGAAGACTGACTACAGCGGGGGTCGTTGCCACGGATGAAGATCATCGTTCGCGAGGGTCAACATTGCATGAATAAGTTGATCGGTGTGAGCAATTTTCGAATGGCGATTGGATAAATTCGAAATTTCGAAATTTGATAGTGTCCAATCACAGCGTGTCTTTGTAGTGTTTGCTAGATTTGGATCTTCCCACAGTGCGCTATTTCCGCTTTCCGCCGCTTTTCAACACGCGCCTTCAACACAGCTTACGTTCTGCTTCCCTCGCTCGTTCTTGCGATAAACCCACACCACATTGTGCTGAGACGACATCTTGTCACTTCCTTTCGCCAGCTCTGCACAGCTGAGAAGTGTGCGTGCTAGTCATGTCTTTCTCAAGATATGTGGTCACTGCCAATCCCGCTGTCGACGAGGGTGCTGGTATGAGCGCGGCAGAATCTGCGGATCACCTTTTCACTCCGGTCGCTGCCTTGCGACTTGACGATTCGAGATCGAACGAGGGCGACACGTTTGCGTTAAGCACGCCAGTCGCGCCGCCTCGACGACGAACCAAGTCGCGCGAAATTACTGCGCCCCCTCTACCGTCGATAAGCCCACCAGACCCGCCGCGACGACCCAAGCGAATTCGACTGGATAGACCACCGTCTCCGCTGAACATGGACGAGAGTAACTCGCTGTCGTTGAAGCTGCCGGATAGTACGGCCAACTCGAATGGAACGCCCACCTTGTGCACGCCGGTTGACGCCGTGCGGCCGGTGGCGTACGAGCAGCAGCAAAACCCCTACCGCGGGCCGAACAAGCGGCTGCGTGAGGCGTTTGTGCTGCCGCCCCCCGCGCACCCGAATTTAAGCCAGCCGCTCCTGCCCGACATGAGCCAGGACACGCTGGCACTGTTCCCCAGGATCATTCGCACGCATGTCAAGGCGCACAAGCCCAGCGGGATTGCGAAGGCCGCGCTCATGTCCTCGCTCAATCGTGCGTCTGGACTGAGCAACCCGTTTGTGGCGACGCCGATTCCGACCGAGAGCTCTGAGGAGACGCCGGCTCGTGCGGGTGGGAGGCGACTGTCCAATGTGCCGCCGGCTAGTGCGGGGCTGGAGAGTCAGGAACAACATGACGACGATGCGGAGCAAAGTGAAAGGGAAGCGTTGAAGAAGTTGTTGGTGGTTGCTAGCCAGCCGCGCAAGTTCTCGTTGGACTTTGAGGAGCTTGGTGTCGCGGGTGAGGGTGACTTTTCGCAGGTCATCCGTGCCAGAAGCCGAATCGATGGGATGCTGTATGCGGTCAAGAGAAATAAGAAGACGTTCACTTGTGATAAGATGAAGCTGGATGCATTGAAAGAAGTGTTTGCTCTTGCCGCATTACAAGGTCACCCGGCCATTCTGCGTTATCACGCAGCTTGGTTCGAACATGGCGGGCAGTGCTTGTACATCCAGACGGCGTTCTTGACCGGTGGAAATGTGTACGATAATTATGTGAACGAAGGCAGGAAAATGCCGGCGAAACGACTGCGTGCGTTGATTCAGTGTATCGGAGGCGCGATGAAGTTCATGCATGCGCGCAACGTGGTGCATCATGACATCAAGCCCGACAACATTTTCGAGGATCTGCCCATCGCGTCTGAGGAAACCGACGCCGAGCCGAGATATGTGCTGGGTGACTTTGGATTGGTGGCGAGAGAGGATAGTGCGTCGGTTACTGAGGGCGACTCGAGATATTTGTGCCCCGAGGCACTGAATCGGGTGTGGGATAGTGCGGCGAATTCGCAGGAAGACGAATCGCCGATGGCGAACTCATTGGCTGATTTCATGGATGTGGAAGAAGGCGCGCCCAAACCGAAATCGAGGAAACGTGGGCGGTACAGTCCGGGCGATGTGTTCTCGCTGGGCGTGACGATTTATGAATTGGCAACCGGCGAGCCAGTGCCGAAAAGTGGAGAAATGTGGTCGAAACTCCGGAGCGATACCGAGGCGGCAGTGGAAGATGTGGAAAACGCGTGTGGCGACGGAACGGTGGCCAACATCGCAAGAGTGTGCTTGGAGTTGGACCCGAAGAAGAGGGCCAGTGCGTCTACGGTGTTGAAAATGTTGGATGAAGAGAAAGATCTGAGGGCGGAGAATGAGAGGTTGGCCAAGGCGCTGAAAGAAACTCGTGGGTGCTTGAACAAATTGTTGTCCAGTGCGACCAAGGTGCAGAAGCCGAGACGGAGCTTGCGACGTGCGTCTAGACGTGCGTTGGGAGAGTCGAATAGGTAGTTTGTGAGGGAATAGGGAATATATGAATGGCAAGCGCAAGTAGTTAGAATAAGTGAAAGAAAGTTTGGAAAACAGAGTGTGATTCGTTCTCGCGCGCGTATCTTTTTTATGCTACAGCACAGTAAGGGGTGAGGTTACGCAGAGTGATTGAATGGGGTGCTGCAGGTTAGGACGGTCGGTGCCAAGGCTGCAGGGAAGTGATGGAGAGGTATTGGACGAACGCAGGTAAAAGGCGAATAGAATCAAGTCCAATCAAAGTTGTGTGTGTCAATACTGAGAGGCGAGGTTGAAGGTGATTGTGAGGAATCGGGAGCGGAAGATAGGCGTCGATGAATGGACAGATCGGTGAGCGAAGTTTCCGTGGGTGGATCAGTTAGCATGACACATACTATTGCGCTGTAGTGTACAGTAGTGTAAAGTGAGAGAATACCATAGCGATCGAGCGTTGTGAGAAGATAGACACAGAGTTGAGGGGTTGGGCGGTGGTGCGATCAGAAGAAAACGAGAATAATTTGTTGTGAGATTGAACAAGCGGCTGCAGGAGATGGAAGATGAACGGATCGGAGGGAATGCAGGCGAGATTCGCACTGCAGCGGGTTGTAGCAGGGGTGTAGGAAAAGAGAAGAAAAATGAGGGGCTAGGGTGGAGTCGAGGAAAATGCAGTAGAAGAATCGAGCGAGTGTGTGGTGAGATAAGCCGTGGAGCGAGTCCAGCAGTTGGAGATAATATCTCACGGCGGTGCTCCTGCCGAGGGCGCAAAACTCGCAACAAATCTAGGCAACAGAAATGTCGTGCGCATGAATCTTACCTAATTTCGATACTGTATTTCACGCATGCCGTGTGTGTGCGCAAGCCGAGATAAGATAATTGTCTGGGTTTTTACTTGTGTGCTTCCTCCCTGCTATCGTAGTAAAGTAGTAGTGATAGTAGTAGTGGTTGTGGTAGTGAATGTGATGCTGGTCCTATATTGTGGTTCCCGTAAACATGCAACGATCGTCGTATTGCTAGTGTAGGTCATGGTAGCGCGCTCATTGTAAATAGTCCCGTTGAGTTAGAGAGAGAATGAGGTAGGAAGGGTGTGAGATAGAGGTAGAGCGAGTGGATGAACCCATATATAGAATCGTTGGTTGGTTGCATCGATCGATCGATTGGTCTGTCGATCGCTCGTTCTCTCGTTTCCTCATTCCTTCGTTTGCTATAGACCATGTACTTGACGCCGATGGCGTAACAATGCGTCGCTCGTTGAGAAGGGCTTGCGACAGTTGGACGATTGACAAACATATTCTTTGGTTAGTACATGAAAACGTTTGATGTGCTTGTTCAAATTGCCTCGTTCAGTGAATCGCTTGTTGCAGAACGTGCATGCGAATCGTCGTTCACCCCCGTGCACGTTTCGCAAATGTTTGGTAAGGTCGCCAGTACGGCTGAATCGTTTGCCACAAACAGTGCATTGTTGTGTTGAACTTGCACTACTTCGTGATGAGCCGCTGCCACTGCCGCTGCCACCTGTATCCGTGTCGTTTAGAATGTATTGAACACGGTGCTTGTTGGCCATTGTGTGATGTACAATGTGTGGGTGGGTGGGGTAGATGTGGTAGGTGGTAGGTGGTAGGTGGTCGGTGTGTGATAGGACGGTTGGGTGGTAGAATGGTGGGTAGGTCCGTCGGTGGGTCGGTCGGTGGGTCGGTCGGCGGGTGCGTCGAAGGACTGTAGTGGTGGTAGTGGGAATGATATAGGTAATCAGTTGAAAGTGGGAATTGTAAGCAAAAGGGAAAGGTTACTGTGCTGTACCATACAATGTCAGTGGTGGGTGGGTGGGTGGGCGGAATGGTTGGGGTGGTTTAACAATTGAGATGAATGAACAAGATGATGATGATGATGATGATGATGATGACGATGATGATAGTTATTTCCAATTCCATTGCGCCATCTCGTGGGTGCGAGATTATTGTACTTGCGTACGTGTTATTGCGGCCTACCAACAGCCAAACAGTGATCGAGTTTGCTATTCCACCTCAGATGCACCTCGTTTTTCTTCAACTTTCCCATATCTCACATCCGCAACGGCTAACACTTAATTCCTTTTTCTCTTGCACATTTCGATATTTTCTTATTAATCTTCGTTAAACTTGCCTTTTCCACATATTTGTTGATTTTCATCCCACTCGTGCGCCTCCTCAAGTCCATGTAGGGTTTTCTCTCTGGTTGCGTGCTATCTGCGTACCCGTAGTCGCCCACTTAATGTGCACTGCTTTGACGCTTCTCCATGCGCTGTCCGGTTTCATCTCTGAGCATTGTATTGCTGTACACTTCTCTCCTCGACCTCTTCTCCATTTTCCTATCTATTTTTCCCTTTTCATCTCTCCTTCTTAACTGCTCCTCGCTTGTTCGCTTGTTTTTCCTCCAACAATTGAACCACAACCATCTTGGGTTGACTTGACCCACTTTTTTTACTTCCACTTCTCACTCATTCACTCGCTCACTCACTCACTCACGCACTCTCCCTCCCTCACTCTCTCGATCTCATCTTGTGAGCCGCGTGCCTGCACTTGCTCCACTAACCCTTTTTTCCTCTCCTCCATTTAACTTGTTTACTTTTTCAGTTCTATATCTCCCTACCCCGTGGATTTTTTTCTCCTGCGTCCACCTACGGTGCAGTCCTGTATCATTCTCTTAGTGTATAACCTGTGCACTGGTGGTGGTCAGTACAGTACAGTACAGTACAGTACATGTTCTGTACTGTACCGATACTGTGTTGAACAGTACCAGTGAACAGTACTGCGCATTACCAGTACTGTACCAATACTGTACTGCTCTGTACAGTACAGCACTTTTTCTGTACGGTTCTGTAATCTAATCTATCTTGTGTTCCGAGTTGTGGTACGGGGATACTTTACTGTACGGTACAAATTTCTGTTGCTAGAATGAACTACAGTATACTGTGAATATTGATTAACCTATCTAGATTAGGTAATGGGTACTGGCGTTTCTCGCTTCTTGTCCACCAAACGCAATTACGCCGTGAGCGGGCGGTGCGCATAGTTTCGAGGTATAGTGGACCAAATTTAGAAACTTGAGATATTTCATTAAATTTTGCAACACACCTCAGCAATTGTGGAAATTTGCAATTTTCGCAATTTGAGCTCAGTTCGAGTTCGGACCACTGCACCAACGAAGTGTACTGAATGTGTACTGTACTGTACTGTACTGTACAAATCTCGGCACTGCCACCATTTCCTGTTTTCTCACACTAAACGTACAATACTACTTAATTCCTCCGCTGTGGCGTGGCGAAAATTAAAACCTTCAGATGCTTATTAAACAATTAATCCAATCCAGCTAATGCTAGTGTCTAACTTTTGTAAAACCTACTTGCAACCTGACCGTAACCACGGAGAAAGGTGCGACGCCTTTGAAAATGATTGAAGCATTAAAACTTCATCAATTTCATAAACTTTCTGAAGCATCTATTGTTCCAAAACAGCATGAGTTAGAAACACAATCTTACAACAAGTAACAGAACACCATACGTAACTGAGGATATTGTACGATCTGTACGAGTACACATTTCTTGCAAGCAAATTACAAAACCAACTCAAAATACCTTGGATTGTTTCTCTATGGACAGTACAGTACAATATGAACAATCTTGCCGACGGCATTCATGTTACTTCTAGAAATATTCTATGACTTGTCTGTTACACGTAATGAAGAATACGAATTAGATTTGAATTGATCCATCTGCAGCAGCTAATGCAATAGGATGGTACAGATTATTAGTAACGACTGGTTCTCTATGACAAATATCTGCTTGGGATTGATGCCTCGGGTGACATCGAAAATGTGCAGATCGGGAAAAAACGAAACTGAAGTTGAGGCTCTGGGCAATGCTTGGAAATAGCAAGTCAGAAAGAGTTGCACTAAAAAACCGTGGAAAACTACAGACTTTCGAGTGTAATGCACAATACAAGGAAACGGTTAGCATGCTGAACGATTAATGTCTCAGTAATAACCTAATACTCATTTTTTATTTCGACCATGAATTAATTTTGTCTGCATTTAACTCCCGATCGAGAAATTTAACAGTTTTCGGCTGTTTTTGGGAACAGGGAATATTATACCTTCTAGGATTCCAGTAATGGTATCATTTCTAGCCGACACTCGGAACAGAATCATGGTTTGTTGTATGTGAGAGCAAAAAAATTCAACATATTGTTCTGTATAACAAGATATTTCTAAATTCTGTATCAAACATTAATGCACGATATTGGACACCATTGGACAAAAAATATGATTTAATGAAAGAATAACGCGTCTTCTCAATTAGTTTGCTTCTTATAATATTTACGTAGTACTTCAGGTTTTCGTACTTACTTCTAAGGTTACATCTAGTCTGCACATGTTGAACTTGCAAATATTTTTAACTTTGGTTGTACTTCGAGGATAACAATACTTGTATGCACCTAAAACGAGATACTGTGATGACTAATTGAATACACTCACATATAGCATTAATTCAGGAATAAATGGATCAGAACACAGGTCGTAAAACATACATAGATATAGTTCGCCCTGTTTTGAAGGCGCATGACGTCTGAATATCAGACAGTGGAACTGTAGTGTAAATCGAGGGTTTGAGTTGGAATGCTACACTATGCACTAAACCAGACAGAAATCAGCTAGTACACCAGAAACCGTACATGACGAACATTTGAGAAAACTAGAGTTGACATATCAAAATATAAATTTACGGTGTTAGTTCTTGGTTAGCAAACCAGGCATTATACAACAGTTTCAAAGTATTCGGTTCTTCAATCGGAACTGAATGTCATAGATCCAAGATACAATCATTTCCTAGTCTACTTGATGGATGTTTCCGCAACACCTTCCGCGATATGGCCTATACCCCACGCAAATACGCCGGTGATAGCCTTGCTTAAAAGAGGCAATAACAACGGCATCAAGAGGTTGGATAATTGCGGTGGTTTGTGGAGAAGAAATTTGAATCGTTTAAATGATTAGGGCGGGAGGGTTTCGATTTGACCGTGACAGGGCACATTTTCCAGTAATAATAATAATAATGTCTCGCACTATGTAGTCTTGGCACAAGTAGAGTAAAGGTAGTACAACTACTGCGAAAAATTGAATGGTTCATCCACGCTTTTGGCAGCGCGATTCAGTCGAAGCCGAGTTCTCCTTACTCCCTCTCATCGAAAATTTTCGGCGACGTGTAGCGCAACGTTGGGGGTGGGTGGGGGGTGGATGGGTGCCCCTTATTTTCAGTGCTAATCCTATATCATTTATTTTTGGTTCGTAGTATTTCAGTCCTATTCTATATTTGGAAGGACCACCCATTTCCGTGTAGTATTTAGGTGGTAGTCTCCGTTCTAACTAACCTAACTATCGTTACTACCAACTCTGGTGTGGACTGTTCGACTTCTGGACGCATTTCGATTGTGTGTTGCGACGATGCGGCGGTTAACCTTTCCTTGATCGCAGGTCCTTTCACGACGCCTCGGCTTCCTCAACAGCCTGCCAACTTGTGACGCGGTGGATTTATCCGTCAACTGCCGTCGGCTATAATTTGCGCGAGCGGCGAATCACAAGAAATGGGATGCGCTTCATGCCATCCGCATTTGGGGAAACCTGGACTGTTAATCCGGTCTTTGCACAGTCTTTCGCCTTTAAAAGAGCCGAAACTGATGAAGCGACAAGGAGGGCGGCTGGTGCAAGGCCTACTCGCCAGAATCGTAGACATTTTGGTCCCCATACTGCTGTATCAAACCATGCATTATGGCGAACTCATATCTAGCAGCTGCGAAGTCAGCGGCTCTTTCCTCTCCCCTTGCGATTTGTAGCATTTCTGATTCTGGCGTTTCAAAAATTTGGACAGCCACTCCTTACTAAATTTTGTCTCGTAGTGTTAGAGGTAAAGAGTGCCCGTTGGTCATTACATATATTCGACGTGCTTTCCCTTGTATAGCATTATCCGTAAGAAATATTTTATTGCTTTACATATCGCATATCTAATTCTTCAAATTGTGCTCTATCCATATAGCTTTCACTCCGCCATTTCATTTCTTTGTTGCCTTAGCAGTCACACACTTCTGCTGTATCAAACTGGACTCTTCTAAAATTCTCGGCATAGGTCGATAGCTGCTTTTTCATAAGGTTTAGTTCTGTGAACGCCCATGAACTAATTTTTTCAATACACGTATTATCCCCACGTCCCGCCCGATATTGGTATTCCTCTAGGACCTGATGTTTTCCGCTCCTGATAAACACAATCAACTGGAATGCACCTTCTTGCATCATCAGACCAAGCTGTAGTTCGCTTCTGTGCGTTTAGGACAAAGAAAGACATTATCGGGATGAAGACAAAGGCAATATTGTGCACTAGTTTACTTCGGGTCGGTTTAGCGCCTATTTCAGCATTAAAACTCAAACCCTTGGATTACAGTCGAATTCCACCTTACAATTTTGTACAAGTTGAACGCCTTCAAAAGAGAAAAAACAGTACCGTAAACGATGACATTAGTAAAGCGTTTTTTTCGATAAGGAAAACCTTTTTTCGATTAGACCATGGCAGATCTGCATGCATGACTGTAAGGGGATTTGACTTGAGAATACAGGCAACCGTTTTTTAACCTTCGACGGATAATTATTCATGTTCTTTAGCAGCAGATGCTGCGAAATGAATAAAATGGCATGGATAATGCAGCCCCTTCTAATAATCTAAGTGTTAACTAGCAGATTGTACAACAACACTCAGAAGTCTTAATGGTGCGTAGACCAGGAGGCTGAAGGTGACTGTGTGTGCATTATTTGATAAATTTCTTATCGCAACTGCTACAGAACACATAAGCTAGGCGTATGGTTACTTCAATAACTGATCGTGCGATTGTTTTTGTTACATTCGTAAGTGAAATACCACTGGAGAAGGCTATCGAAAGTCTGCCAGCAAAGCACTAAGTTCCGGAAATATATCTACATACGACTTATTATTATTAGTCGGCTAAATCCTTGCATGCTGCTACAATGCATAAAATCCTAATTTTCTGCAAAAACACACTAATTTTGTTTTCTAATGTAATCTGATTCATAATATTTAAGACATAATTGCTTCTTGTCGAATTTCCTATCAATTTTGGCATTTAAATGAGAATATGCAGATTTTATTCATCAACTGAAAACGTTACGCTAGTTTCACGGTTTATGGTACTCTTGCACGCGGCTTTGTTATCAAAATCTGATTGGTCAATCAAACGTGTACTGAAATGCACATTCGAACTCATCATCGCCTTGATATCCGGATGCAAATGAGTACGACTACGATGCAATGCTTTGACCATGAAACTTAAAAAGTAAGGCTAATAAGCCAAAAATTGAATGGCGAGCATTTCATAAAAGACAGACTAGTTTGTTTTATCTTTGCTTCTGATTCTTATTAGGTTGCATTCTCTGTTTACTTTAAAGAAAAGTAGAAAAGAAGGAACTACCATTCAACGGCTAGGAAATAGAGGTACGTAGATTAGAGCTTCTGAGTTCTGGTAATTATTTGATGAGAAAACTTAATCGACGGTCTCATAACGTACTTTATTCATTACTTCAGTACAATGCTTTTCTATTGCTGTGACGGAATTGCGAGTTAGACATTTCAATGAAGATCTGTCTCAGAAAAAATCGCAATATCCTAAGGAAGATGTGGACTCGAATATTTCGTTCAGAATTTGTCGAAAATAAATTGGCAACAAATATTGCATACTGAATCAATAAAAATTTTAAATTGAAGAGTAGCTCATGGAATATAGTCCAATAGATTTTAGTATTGTGCAATAGTCCAGCAGAGTACCATTTCAAAAATCTATTTCAAAATACAGTTATTTTTTTCAGAGAAAGTAAGTGTGGTTGTGGAGAATTCTCGCAGCGATGCGAACTTGTCAAAGTCTTGTTTAAAGCAAAGGGCATAATGAATTATTATTAATGTCTGCAGTTGTTTACGACGTCCGATCACGTTGCTTTTGGATAATCTGAAAGCTTTCCGGTGATACATCACAGACTTTCCAATCTCGATTTCAGAAGGATAGTGAAGATTTATTTAGTATCGCCGAATAACGTCAGATGAAATGTACATTACGCGAGAGTTTCTTTGAGGTGCCTCACACGGCTGGACTACACTTCCACTGAAGTTGCAATTTATTCATCACAGTGAATTACGATTGTTATTTGTTTTGCAGATTTACCTATTACAGTATCTTGACGTTAGAAATGGGACATCTAATTAACTAATATCAAGTTGCAACTGCTTGCAAGATGCGATATCAAGTCCTTAAGCATCTCACGTTTATGTTTTGTCAATAGTGCAGAAAATCCTTCACTATATCGATTTCAATTTGAACCAAGCTTATCAGCGTAACCGTAATTCTTTTACGGCGACTAAACTTGTACGTGGAATTAATCGATAGTCTTGAAATTTTCCTTCATAAAAACCTTACGTACAGTAATATTATCTAGAAATGAAATGTACCGCTTCACCTGGAGATTTGTACACGAACCATACATTTGATTATTCTTGGAATCCTGAAAGTAGAGACTGTTTCAAAACTTTCGGGAATAAAAAAACTCGATAATTTTCATCGTCATAATTAAAAATTGACAATCTTGATGTGTTGATTCTGAGAGACCTAGGAACGGTCATTGATGATGATTCTTCATTCCGTTCGAAGGTAACCTAGGATGTTTAAAAATCTGAAGAAGGCTAAGTGATATGGAATTCCAAGCAGAATATATTGGACTGTCACAAAAATCTTACAATGAGGAATCCTAGAACGTATTTTAAACTACAGCGACAAGTGAAACTGAACGCATTTTTATTTTATCTAGCTAGTTACTCAACTCACTGAATAATGTCGAACCTGCATACTATGAGATGATCTCTCATATAAAGCAGAAATATTCGATTTTGGCATTCGGCTGAAACAGACATGAAAGCAAAAGTAGAATAATTGTCAGTAGGTATTGAAGCGCAATGATAACGGAAACCTGGAACCTATTTTCTGGGAGTTCTGACTCAGGTATTACAGCCAGCCAGTTTCGACACCATTTTTATTTCCGCTAGTTACCGGTTTCGATCAACTCACAATTCTATAGTATTTCTAGATTTCAGTCACATCGTCGTCAATACAGGTTTGCGTAGTAAACAACAAATTCCGACATCTCAGTCTCGCACCGCGGTCTACCTTGAAGACGGAAGTGCCACAGGCACACAGAGCTCTCTTCCAATCGCTCTTATATAATTCTCAATCGCGTTGTGGGCACTATACGTTTAAGCGCCTACCGATCACCACATTTTTCATGTAAGAAGTGGTCGACATGGATTAAGTCTAGTTCCAGATCGCCGTTGTGCCATCAGACCACGGCAAGCGGCATTTCTCACGTGAGTAAAAGTAATTATTCCGCCAATATTCTGAAATCCGAAGACTCTGCGTTGAAAAAAGAAAATAACAGCATATCAGAGTGATTCAAATTCCACTAAAATTTAGATTGGGTGTGTACTGCGTCTTATAAAAACAATTCCGCAATTGAAAGCAATTCAACGGGCAAAAAATTATTCATGGATGTGCCCCAGCAATTTTTCGGCTCTTCGAATAGCTAGAGACGACTTTTAAAAATATTTGAAAAACTATAGGTGTGCAAATCAAAACAAAAATTTGCCACAATCATAGACTCTACTTCGTTTGTTGTTCAATTTAATATTAAGGACCCATAAAACTTTTAATGGTGCTGAAATCTCCTTGTTAGCTTGTTTCTTGACGCAAAATTTTAAAGAAACATTCGTGATAGATTCAAAACAATTCGAACTGAAATCATCAACCCTATCAACAGTGAGCTGTCGTCTAGATGTATTTGATGCCAGAAGGATGTCTAGGAAGAAAATATCGAAGCACCTTAGCAGACATATAGAATTGGACTGAAAAAAGGAACAAGAAGGAAGTTGCAGTAGATTTTCTTCGAGTTTCTACTCCGCTTAATAGTAAAAATTTGCGCAAATCATACTTTTGCTTCTTTAAAATTTTATAGATGAACGTAAAATTTTGTTTTAATCGCAGTTAAATTATGATTTCAAATGTTCGGACAAAAGCAGTAACAATATAATTTTATAAAAGAATCAGGTCGTGACACTCAGCACATTGCTCGTATTTTAAGTTGAAAAATGGAATGCGTAAACGCTAAAATTCACTGTTTTTCTTGAATCCGAGATATATTTTTAATAGACTAAGGGTAACGGTCGAAAGAAAAAGATTGTGCTTCGAAAAGTTAATAATTGGCGTTTTTGCGTAGAAGCAGCATCACGAGGGCTCGACATAATTACTTGTTGCTAATCGACATTTCATGATTGAAACTTGAAAATAGGGTAGGCAACCATGTGGGCAACGAAAATTTCTGCACAGCGCTAGTTTGTTTGCCACACTGAGATGCTGGAACATCGCCCACAGGTTAAATAGGTTTGATTCAAGTTGTATTTATATTTTTTGATGATGTCTGAATTTGATAGGTGATTAAGCTCGATCAAAGCAGTTCAGACCATCTTATACAATTCTTGAGCATCACGGTACTTCAAAAGATATCCAGACTCTGCGAAAGACATACACGACAGAAATCGAAGGTCGCACGGGCCGTTTGAAGAAACCAGAGTATGACGGAGCCTACAATCAAGGCAAATTGAACCGAAAATGGTCGGGAATACATAATGAAAGGACATGCAAGAATAAGAAGTACAACATCAATTGATCTTCGATTACTCTCATCAGAATTGAGATTGCATCAGGATTGAACCGCAGGCTTATGGATGTTGTGAGATTGAAGATTCATACGGCCAATCTCTTCTGCAAGTCATAGGGATCAGCGTTATAAACCTGAGTTCAAACTAAAATTGCTCGCCGTTTCGCACCCTGTCACCGAACTCTGCACCGTACCGTATGTAGTTTGCCGAAAATGAGAAACGCGGCATCCTAGAGTACTCGCACCAAGCCCTTGTATTTTTATGCAAAGAAAGCCTAGTTTGAGTCTGGATTTCTCAAGAAATATTTGTTGGGTCCATCTCTACGAAGCAGATGTGCGAAGTATCAGATTTCGGACTGAAAAGAATGTGTTCTAGCGCAATTATACATTTGAAGAGCCATACAGGAATGGAGAAGTAATCAAATGGAGTTCTGTGTTTCTTTCGTACCCGGAAGCCATCTACGGGTTCTGGGAAAGAGCGATCACATGATTCTCAAAGTGCGCACAAACTTAATGTAAGTTATCACAAAGTTATTACTGGAGCAGAAAATCATGCACCTGAGAGATGCATGATGACAACCTTCTTTCCGAAAGCCGAACGGAGAACAAAGAGATCAGTGCTTTATCAGCAAAATTTCTTGGAAATTAGTTTTCCGTACACCTAAACTTAACTATGTTTCTGGTGAAAATATTTATGAAGTTTACATAAAAATAGAAGAATAACTGGTTTTTGTCGGTTATTATCCGACTCGTAGAATGAATGAATGTGAAATTTGGCTGCAGTGTATCTCTCACGAATGTTCATCCGATTATGGTCGTGGTAGGTAGGAACATGTATTCCGGACATCATTGATTGGTGAGTTTTTAGAAGAAAAATCTACGAACGATTTCAGCAGGATTAAAATCTTTGTATTCTGTGAACCACAAATACCATGGCGTACTAAAACAGCAGGTGGAGCTTAGGTATTCTGATTCAAGAATTTGAATGTCTCTCATGGAGTCTGTGAACTTCCATGTCCCGCTCAACGTAAACTGGACAAATGTCATATGAAAAAATAATATTGATGCTAATACTCCAGAACGTATCCAGAAGGCTATTTTTAAGGTTCTTGCGCTTATTTGGTATGAGAGAGAGACAAAGAGCTGTATCGAATGAGTAGAAATCATACATCTTTC
>JAAUYH010048923.1_pt1 | contig 20868 bp, 19 predicted proteins | sample 7278061 | NCBI WGS metagenome assembly JAAUYH01 (sample SAMN14350203, study PRJNA611818) | marine sediment metagenome | isolation source: surface marine sediment (0.6m) | place: French Polynesia: Moorea | collected 2018-08 | reverse complement strand
TGGGCATCCTCAAAGATCTGCTCTACGCCGCCGCCGGTGGCACGCTCACGCCGGAGCTTTTCTACAAGCTCTTCCGCGCCCGCCGCGACCTGCCGCGCTATCAGCACGATCTGCTGATGGAGGCCGAGCGCCGCGGCAAGATCCGCTCGGCCATCAAGGTCTGCGAATACACGCTGAAGAAACGCAACGCGCAGAACATCAAGCGCTCGCTGGAACGGCTGAAGGAAGAGCTCGCGCAGCAAGAGCTGAAAGCGGCGGAGTAGGTGGGATGACGGAAAAGCGCCTGATCATCACCTGCATGAAGAACGAGGCCCCGTTCATCCTCGAATGGGTCGCCTATCACCGCTCCATCGGGTTCACCGATTTTCTCGTCTTCACCAACGATTGCGACGACGGCACGGTGGAGATGCTGGATACGCTGCAAAAGCACGGCATCCTGACCCGGATGGACAACCCGTATCTGGAGATGGAGAACGACCACAATCCGCAGAAGGGCGCGCTGCGGTACGCCGAGGACCTGCCGGATGTGAGAGAGGCCGACTGGATCCTGATCTCGGATGTCGATGAGTACATGAACATCCATGTAGGCGACGGCACGCTCGATGCGCTTTTCGAGGTCACCGGCGATATCGACGTGATTTCAATGCAGTGGCGGTTGTTCGGCAATGGTGATGTCGACCAGTTCAAGGACGAGTTCGTCACCGAGCAATTCACCCATTGCGCCCCGAAATTCTGCCCCAGCCCGGTGCAGGCCTGGGCGGTGAAGTCGCTCTTCCGCACCCGCGGCAAGCATGTCGCCGGCTGGTTCAAGCGCTTCGGCGTGCACCGCCCGCTGAACCCGGGGCGCGGGGGAACTGCGAACTCGAAATGGCTCGACGGTTGCGGCCGGCCCGTGCTGGAAAAATTCATCGGCGGCGGCTGGCGGTTCGGCACGCATTCCGCCGGGTACGACCTCGTGACCATGAACCATTACGCGGTGCGCTCGGCCGAAAGCTTTGTCGTGAAGCGTGACCGCGGCCGGGTGAACCATGTCGAGCGCGACCAGGGCCTCGCCTACTGGCTGCGGATGAACTTCAACATGGAGCGGGACACTTCGATCCTGCGCCATATCCCCCGCGCATGCACCGAGTATGACCGGCTGCTGTCCTTACGCGGCATGAAGACCCGCCACGCCGAGGGCCTGAAGGCGCACCGCGCCAAGATCAAGGCGCTGCTCGACCAGCCCTCGTTCAGAGAGTTCCATGCCGAGATCACCTCGGACCGGCTGCGGCTGATCTCGCGGCACCTCAATCTGCTGACGCGCCAGATGCTCTCTGACGGGCCCGAGGCGATCCCCAACGAGATCTTCGAACGGGTCGAGCGCGTGCCGGACCTGATGGCGGGCTAGGGCATGGTCGACGAGGTCTGGCTCCATATCGGGATCCCGAAATCGGGCACCTCGAGCCTGCAGAACCATTTCAGCAAGCATCGCTCCGCGCTGTCCAGACAAGGGCTGGCCTACCTGACGCCGCCCAAACGCAGCAGCGCCAATGAATTGGCCATCGCGCTCAACCGCGGCCGCCCGCGGCTGCAGGAGCTCGCCGATGACTTCAATCGAGAGATCGAGGAGCGGCCCGAGAAGACCGCGCTGATCTCGTCCGAGATGCTCTATGGCCAGACGCCCGAGACGATGCTTGGCCTGCTGCCCGCACTTGCAGAACGTCCGCTGACGGTGCTGGTCTACCTTGCCCGGCAGGACCGTTACATCCAGTCGCGCTATATCCAACGGCTCAAGAACGCGCGGTTCTTCGGCTCGGTGGACGAATTCATCGAAAGGTTCGATGGCAGCGGGTCGGACTTTGCCAGCCTCCTCGCGCCCTGGCAGGACGCAGGCGACAAGATCCGCCTGCTGCCGCGCATCTTCGAGCGCAAGCGCCTCGTCGGCGGTGACGTGGTCGCCGATGCCATGGCGCAGCTCGGCCTGCCCGCGCCGGAGCCCGAGGCCGAGCCCGAGGTGGTCAACGTCTCGCCCGGGCTGCACCGGGTGCAGCTCTTGCAGGCCGCGCACAAGGCCGGGGTGAAGGACGCGCGCAAGCTGCAGCGTGTGCTGGCCCACCGCTTCCCGCAGGACCCCACCGAGCGCGCGCCGATCTTCAGCAGGGCCGAGGCCCGCGCCTTCCTCGACCGCTACGCCGAGGGCAACGAGGCGCTACGCAAACGGTATTTCCCGGACCAGAAGACGCTCTTCGACGCCAGCGATCTCGACGAGGATGACACCGACACCGGCATCCCGCCGTTCACGCCGGAACAGCTGCGCGAGATCACCCATCTTCTGAAAGTGGTGCTGACGCTCTGACGCTACTCGGCCGCGGCCGCGCCGTCTGCCTTGTCTGCTTCGGGCTCGTCCGCCCGGGGCTTGTCCGGCTCCAGCCAGTTCGGCAGTGGTCCACGCTCTGCGAGGGTCTTCTTCACCCCCTGCAGGCGGCGGCGGAAGGCCGGGCGGTTCATGTGTTTCAGGACATAGGTGCAAAGGAACGCCGTGCGCACCGGGTTGCCGTAGTCATCGAGGTCGAAGAGCAGGTTGCGCAGATAGCGCGAGTGCTGCCGCCGGGCACGGAGCATCCGGTAGAAGTCCGCCTCGGTCAGCGAGCCCTCGGCGCCGCGCTCGACGATCGGGTGCAGGATATCGAGCTGGCGCAGGAAGGTTTCGGTGTGGGGCCGGCTGCGTCGGGCCCTAAGATGGGTGACGTTGGGTCCGCGGAACAGGCTCGCATGCACCGCGTCGAGCTGCTGGATGGGATCGTAGATCACATAGACCTTGTCGGCGCCCTCGAGCATGTCGGGTGCGTAGCCATAGCGCGCCTCGAAATCGAACCGCCGCGCCGCCTTGAACCGGTCGTCCCACTCCGCGCGGTCGCTCGACAACGATGCCTGGGGCGCCACGGCGATCACCCGCGCGCCGGGGGCCACGACCGAGAACGCCGCCGCCGCGTAACCACCCATGGAATGGCCATAGAAGGTCACCGCGTCGAAATCGTCGAAGAACATCTCGTCGACCATCTCGTCGAGGAATTCGTAGATCGCCTGCGACCGGAACCAGCTGTCGCCGGCGGCCGCGAAATGCAGAAGCGACCAGTTCTTGTCCTCGACGAAATCGAGCCCCAGCGGCAGCCCGTCCTCGGAGCTTGCCAGCGTGTCGTCGATCTTCTCGAAGGTCACCAAAAGCTTCGGCCCACGCGCCAGGAAGGTGACGCTGTGGTTGTCGTCCAGCTGGCGCTGGAACCCCGCGGGCCCGGCTTCGGCCTTGAGGATGCGCAGCAGGTCCTCGGCAGTCTTGGCCTCCAGCCGGGTGTCGTTGTCCTCGTCCATCATCTCAATCGTCCTTCGGCGCTAGCGCTTGTGCAACACAAGCATCTGCGGGCGCCGTCCATTCACAAACCCCGCCGGAAACACGAAGCACCCCGAGAAGTCGGCCCGCATGGCGTTCATGTCGTCTTTCACATCCTCGTCGGGGTGCTCGAAAATTCCGGTCTCGACATATCCTTGAAAAAGCGCCGCAGTTTTGACGAAACCTTGTTTTTCTATGGCATTTGGCGAGCTTCGCAGGTCCTCAGCCGCGTAAATACCGCCAGAGCGCAACTTGGGGAAGAGCGCGCGCAGGGCGTTCTGCTGGTGATGCGCGGCATGGGTGGCGTCGTCGATCACGATGTCGGGGTCCTCGGTGACAGCGGCCCCGATCTCGTCCACGTCCTCGAGGCTGACTTGGGCATAGGTCACGCGGTCGTCCTTGAAAGGCGGTGACTTGGGGCGGTCGAGGACGAGGAATTCGGCCTTGGGAAAGTACTCCAGCCACATCTCGAGCATCGGTTTCGCGGCCGGTTTCCAGGCTTTCGGGTCCACGGTCGCCTTGCCCCCGTCGAGGCCCACCAGAACGATCTTCAGCTTGCGCTGCCTGAGCGGCTGGAAAAGCAGGTTGAAAAGCTCGGTATAGCGGTGCCGCGCGCTGCCCCGGTCGATGCCCTTCGCATCGGCGATATCGGTGAGGTTTAGCTGCCCGCGCCCATGCCGGTCCTCGGGCGTCAAGGGCGCCAGCTTCGGCGGCGGCGGAGGCAGGGGGGCGTCGGCCGGGTCGATCCCGTGTTTGGCCAGAAGCTGCCCGATCATCGAATCGGGATGCGGCACGCCGCCGTCGACATCCGCGATGCGCTTGCGAATCCGGCGCCCGTAGAAATGGATCGAATAGGTGTCGGCGGTCAGGTACTTCTCGGCATCGGCATTCGCTCGTACCAGGATCCGCCGCTCCTTGAACGAGATCGGGTAAAGCGCGGCACGCGGCAGCGCATGGCGAATCTCGCCGGTCTTGTGCAGGAAATAGGTGATCGCGCGCGGCCCCCAGACGCCCCAGACCTGATCGCCCGCGCTGAGCGGCTTGCCGGCATCGGCCGCCGCCTGCAACTCATCCTTTTGCGCTTGCGGCAGCCATTCGGGGATCGCGTAGTCGTCCGAGGTGAACTCCAGAAGCTCGCGCAGGGTCTCGCTGTCCTTTGGCAGGCCCAGCACGCCGTTATTGACCGTGGTCTCGCTTTCCCAGCCGTAGAAATGGCCGTTCGGCGTGGTGAACGGCTTCACGCAATAGGCATCCGTGTCGGCCCAGATCACGTCATCGGTCTGCGCCAGAAGGTTGTAGCGGAACCGGTCCGCCTGTGGCGCGGGGCTGCCGGTGCGGGTGTGCACCAGCGGGCTCTCCATCGGCAAAACCTCGTTGCCGTCGGCGATCTCGATGCCCTCGGGCACGTTTTCGACATCGCCATAGGTGTAGAGCGTCACATGGTGGCCGACATCGCGGAACGACACCAGGCAAAGCTGCTCGATGAAGCTGAGGCTGCCGCCGATCCAGAGCGCCCCGATCCTGTAGTCCTGCGCCATGCGTCCCTCGTTTTTTGCTGCTCGGTATGCAATAAGGCGAGTGTCGAGCAATGAATCGCAAATGCGCTGTAAAAACGCAATGAAAATGGCAGGTGGGGCTCCGCGCGGGGCGGGCAGGGCATGAGGGTGCTTCTGGTCTCCGCGATGCGCAACGAGGGCCCGCATCTCCTGGAATGGATCGCGCATCACCGGGCGATCGGGGTGACGGATTTCCTCATCTTTTCAAATGATTGTGCTGACGGTACGGATTCACTGCTGGACGCTTTGGCGCCCATGGGCGTCGTGCACCAGCGCAATGCGCCGCCCCCCGGAAAATCGCTGCAATGGAACGCCCTGCATCAGGCCTGGGCGCATCCCTTGCGCAAAAAGGCCGACTGGATCCTCTGCATGGACAGCGATGAATTCGTGAACCTGCGCGCGCCGCTGGCCAGCCTCGCGGACCTTATCGAGGCTACCGGAGAGCCCGACGCGATCACGCTGGAATGGCGTCTCTTCGGCCATAACGGCGCGACCCGGCTCGAGGATGTTCCCACCGCGCAGCGCTTCACCCGCGCCGCGCCGCCGGCGGTGCCCTATCCGGTCGGCGCGCGCCAGTTCAAGACGCTCTTTCGCGTCGCAGGACCGTTCCGCCAGATCGGCGTACACCGGCCCCGGCTGAAGAAGGACCGCACGGCACGCTGGGCCAACGGCTCCGGACAGCCGCTGCCCGAGGCCTTCGCCCGAACCGAACAGCGCATCACGCTTTGGGGCCAGCCCGAGGCCACGGCGCTTGTGCAGCTCAACCACTACTCGGTGCGCTCTGCGCAAAGCTTCCTGCTGAAACGCGCCCGCGGGCTGCCGAACCGGCGCGGCAAAGAGATCGACCTGACCTATTGGGTGGAAAGGAATTTCAACAGCGTCGCGGACACCTCCATCGCCCGCCACGCCGAGGCCACCGCGCGCGAACTTGCAGCGCTCCTGGCCCTTCCCGGCGTCACCGACCTGCACGAAGCCGCCCACGCCCATCACCACGCCGCCTTCGAGGCGCTCATGCGCGACGAGGCCAACATCAAGCTCTATGGCCGGCTCCTGATGGCCGCGGACAGCGCCGTGCTGCCCGCCGAGACCGCGCAAGAGCTTGTCGCGCGTTACCAGGCCCGCGATGTCTGAAGCGCAAATCTTCCAGCGCCGCAGTCTGAACGCGGCGGAGATCGGCGACGGGCTCGCCGTGCTCGACGCGCTGGTCTGGCCCACCCCGCTCGGTGCGCGGGCGCGGGTCTATTTCGCCCGGGGTGCGACGCAGCAAGATGTCTCAGAGCGCCTCGCCGCGATTCCCGGTGCGGCGGCGTATCAGGTTGGTCCCAGTGTCTATGCCGAGGCCGCGCTGCGCTCTGCCGAGCTGCCTCTCGGCCCCGACAGCGCGCCGCTCGCCACCGCCGCCCCCGAGGCCGAGCTCTGCGACGACCTCACCGTGATCCTCGGCCAGCGCCACGGTGAGCCCGCGGACCAGGTCGCACTCTGGCTGCGCTATCATGTGGAGCATCACGGGCTGCAGGCCGCCGTTCTGGTCGACCGCGCCGAGCCCGGTAGCGACAGTTTCGCGGACGACCTCGAGGCGTCGGTCGCCGATATCGACGGCCTGCAGCGCCTGATCCTCGTTGACGCCCCGCACCCGATGGGCCAGCCCGGCCAATTCGCGATCGGCCATCCCGGCACCGCGCCCAACGCGAAATGGGTGCAGCCGGAACCCGACCCCTGGCTTGCGCCGCTCGGCGAACTTCTCCTCTTCGACCTGCTGAAATGGCGTTTCCTCGCCCGCGCCTCCGCCGTGGCCTCGCTCGACCCGTGCGACCTGCTGCGCCCGCCCGAGGACGGCATCCCGGTGTTCGACGCCGTGCGCCAGTCGCATACCGGCCAGATCATCCTGCAGGGCGACCACATCTACCCGTGGCGCGTGCGCAAGGGCCACACGCCCACACTCGGCGACCATATCTGCAGATCGATGATCCCCGACCCCGCGCCGCAGCGCTGGGCCGTCGCCCCGAAACGCCTTGGCCCCGAGAACCTCTGGCTGCCCCGCCAGATTGTCGGAGCCACGGCATTGGCCGACGAGACCGCAAGCTATGACCGCTGCCTCGCCGCCCGTTTCACCCAGAGCACGACCCGGGAGCTCACAGAGAAGACCACGCTGGTGGAGGACGAGGCCCTCATCACGCGCGCCACCGAGCATCTGGGCGGCAACCCGGTGCGCATGCCGAAAAGCGCCCGTCCCAAGCTTGCCGAGGCGCCTACGCCGCCGCCCTCGGGCCGCACCGTCATCGTCACCTGCATGAAGAACGAGGGCCCCTTCATCCTCGAATGGCTCGCCTTTCACCGCATGATCGGTGTCGACGACGTGCTGGTCTACACCAACGACTGCACCGACGGCACGGTCGAGCTTCTGGACCTCTTGCAGGATCGCGGCCTGGTCCAGCGCCGCGACAACCCGTTCCACGAGACCGGCGGCAAGCCGCAGCATGTGGCGCTCGATCTCGCCCGCAAGGATCCGCTGGTGCAGAACGCCGGCTGGATCGCCTGCATCGACGTCGACGAGTTCATCAACATCCATGTGGGCGAGGGAACCCTGGCCGACCTCTACGGCGCCGTGCCTGACGCGAACGTCATCTCTCTCACCTGGCGGCTTTTCGGCAACGACGATGTGACCCGATACGAAGACCGTTTCGTCACCGAGCAATTCACCCGCTGCGCGCCACAACTGATCCGCCGCCCGCACCAGGCCTGGGGCTTCAAGTCGCTTCTGCGCAACGAGGGGCTCTTCGAAACCTTCGGCGTGCACCGCCCCAAGGGCCTGCGCGCGGGGGCCGCCGCCCGGGTGCGCTGGGTCAACGGCTCTGGCAAGCCGATGCCGCCGCGCTTCCTGAAATCCGGCTGGCGCAGCGGCATGGATAGCTACGGCTACGATCTCGTGACGCTGAACCACTACTCGGTCCGCAGCGCCGAGAGCTTTCTGGTGAAACGCGACCGTGGCCGCGTGAACCACGTCAACCGCGACCAGGGCGAGGGTTACTGGTTCCGGATGAACAACAACGCCGAGATCGATACCTCGATCGCCCGCTTGGGCACCCGCCACCGCGCCGCCTTCGACGAGCTTCTGCAAGACCCCGACATCGCCGCCACCCACGCCGCCTGCGTCAAGGCCCACCGGACCCGCATCGCCGAACTCAAAGCCGACGACGCCTACAAGGCCTTCTACGACACGATCACCTCGGACCGCTTGCGCCAGCTTTCGCGCCTGCACCGGCATTTCGGCATGAATGTTTTCCTGCGCGGCCCCGCCGTGATCCCCGACAGTGTCCTGACCGAAACCTTGCCGCCGGATTTCTTCTTCAACACCGCGCCGCCCGAGGGCCAGGCCGCCGACTAACGCACCAGTTGCGTCCCCGCCGAGCCCGCCTTATGTCAGGATTGCCCCGCCAGCCAAGGGGCGAAAGGCACGGGCAAGAGTATGAAGATCGGCAGTCCAGCGGTTACCTTCGTCCACCATGTGGGCGCGCATTGCACCGACGACGACATGCTGATCCGCTCGCTTCTGCAGGACGGCAGCAACCTGGCCAAGCGCAAGATCATCGTCCCGCGCCCGCGCAGCTATCGCAGCCGCCTCTCGGACGCGGCCAACACCCACCGCGAAGAGCCACAGCCCGATGCCGCGCAGCAAGAGCTCTTCGACACGATCATGAAGGGCTATCCGGCCGAGCGTGTGATCTTCAGCCACGAGAACGCGCTCTGCATGCCCGCCCGGGTCTTCGACCAGAAGGGTTTCTACATCAAAACCGCCTTCCGCAGCACCTGGCTGCGCGCGCTCTTCCCGGACAATCCGTGTGAATTATTCATCGCCCTGCGCAACCCCGCGACCTACATCCCCGCCGCGCTCAAGCAAGACGGGGTGCCCGGCTACGAGGCCTTCATGCAAGGGATCGATCCGCGCGCTGTCCGCTGGAGTTCGGTGATCCAGGCCTTGCAGGACAACAACCCCGGCTGCCCGATCACCGTCTGGTGCAACGAGGACACCCCGCTGATCTGGCCCACGATCTTGCGCGAGATCGCCGATGTCGAGCACGATTTCACCTTCAAGGCCGAGCTTGCGGTCCTGAAATCGATCATGGTCGAGGACGGCTTTGCCCGGATGGAGAGCTATCTGGACAGCCACAAACCCAACAACGAGATCCAGCGCCGCCGCATCTTCGCGGCCTTCCTCGACAAATTCGCCTCTGATGAGGCGATCGAGGAAGAGATCGATCTGCCCGGATGGACGCCGGAACTGGTCGAGGAAATCACCGCCGCCTACGAGGACGACATCTACGTGATCGAGCGGATGTCGGGGATCAACTTCATCGCCACCTGAGGCCCGCGCGGATTTCGCCGCCGTCGCGACGTAATTTCGCCGGGTTCTTCCGCCATGGTGCACTCAGGCCCATCCGCCGGGCCCGCTGCCTTGGGGAAAACCGATGCATCGCTTGCCGATCAAGCCGATCCTGCGCGCTATTTGGAACTATCTCAAGCGCTACGAGGATGCCTTTCAGGGCCTGGTGATCGCGATCGCGATCTATCCCATCGTGCTTCTCGGGATCTACGCGCTTTACACCATCGGCGTGGTGGCCGCCGGCCTGCAGATGCCCACGGACGTGATGCCGCTGGTCTATGGCCTGGTCTTCGCCGTGCTCACCGTCGCGCTGATCGACATCCTCGGCGTGGCCAGCGTGGTGATGGCGCTGATCGCGTCGGCGAACCTCATCGAATACGCGCAGCTGGTGATTCCGGGCCGGTCCGCCTCGGCGGTGGATTTCATCGCAAGCCTTGCCGGCGTCATCTTCGCCGCCGTGCTCGTCTGGGTCGCCCGCACCCTGGTGCACCGCCTGCGCGGAGACCCCGATGACAACCATGCCACAATGACCCCGGGCGAATAGCGCGCCCGGTTGCGGCAAACCCCATCTGCGGTAGACTGAACGCGTCACGGCGAGGGTGGGCAGATGAAACCGGCACTGGACCGGTGGAGAGGGCTGAATCGGCAGGCCGTTCTGGCCGCGCCGCTTTTGATTGCGCTCGCGGCGTGTTCCCACACCACCGTCGGCCCCGATTTCATCGACCGGGCGCGCGCGCTCGATCCGGCCACATTCCAATGCTGCCATGAGCCCGAGAAATTCTACCCGCCCGGAATCGGCCAACTCGCCCTCAACCTCGGCGATCAGTTCGGCCCGGCGTTTTCCGAACTCGCCTACGGCGCCTATGACAAGGCCGAATATCCCGGCAAGCTGACCGGCAAGCCAGAGGCGCACGCCGCCATCCTCCGCCACCTGCAGCCGCTCGACATGGTGCTGACCACCAACCACAGCTACCTCGTGGGCAAGCTGATGCCCGGGCGGTTCTCGCATATGGTGATCTATCTCGGCGACGAGGCGCAGCTGCGCGCCCGTGGGCTTTGGGGCTTGCCAGAGCTGGCGCCGTATCACGCCGATATTCGCGCCGGCCGCCGATTCATCGAGGCTGCGACCCCCGACGTGCATCTCGAACCGGCGATCCGCGTCTTTCAGGTCGACCAGGTGCTGACCGTCCGGCCGCATCTGACGCCCGCCGAACGGCGCTTCGCGCTGAAGCGTCTGCTCGCCACCATGGGCACGCCCTTCAACTACAAGCTCGGCCTCGACCCCAGCGGCGAGACCCTCGTCTGCACCGGCCTCGCGCATCTCGCCTACCCGTCGCTCGGCTTCACCACCCGGCGGGCCTATGGCGAGGTGATGCTCTTTCCCGACGACATCGCCGCCCAGGCGATCCGGGGCGAGCACCTCTCGGTCGTCACCTATTTCATCGGCACCCCGGACGGCCACGCCCGGCTCTCAGAGACCAACCTGATGTACAACATCGCCGCATTCTGGGGCTTCGGGGACCAGTGACAGGCGCGTTGGCCCGGGCCGCGCTGCGCTAGATCAACGTCCCAAGCTGCGCGACGGCGCGTTCGATCTCGTCCTCGGTGTTGTAGTAATGCGGGGCGATGCGCAGCAGCGTGGGCAGGCCACGCCGTTCGGAATCGATCCGGGTGCTCGAGGGCTTCGAGCTGCCGATCGCGAACCCGGCCTCGGCCATCTGCCGGACCAGACCATCGGGCTCCGCATCCTCCACCGAAAAGCTCACGATGCCGCAGGGGTGCCGCCCCAGATCGCGCAATTGCACCTTTGGAAGCGCTCGCAACAGGTCGCGACAGAGGTCCGCCAGCGCCGTCACCTGTGCCTCAATCGCATCGATGCCAAGCGCATCGGCATAGTCCACCGCAGCACCCAAACCCGCGCGCAGGGCATAAGCGTTCTCCCATGTCTCGAACCGCCGCGCGTCGTCGCGAAGTTCATAGCGGTCGCGCGCCACCCAGGGCGCGCCGAAAAGATCGATCATCGCGGGCTCGAGCGTCTCGAGCCAGGCCTCGCGCACGTAAAGAAATCCGATCCCGCGCGGCCCGCGCAGGAATTTCCGCCCCGTCGCCGAGAGGAAGTCACAGCCCAGGGCGTCGACATCGATCCGCATCTGCCCCGCGGCCTGGCAGGCATCGAGCAGGTAGGGGATGCCATGCGCCCGGGCGAGCTTGCCCACCTCGGCCGCCGGGTTCACCAGCCCGCCATTCGTCGGCACCCAGGTGATCGCGATCAGCCCGACATTCTCGTCCAGCGCCGCCTCGAGTGCTTCGAGATCCAGTGCACCGGTATCGTCCGAGGGGATCACCTCGATCCGCAGGTCCTCCTTTCTTGCGCGCTGCAGGAAAGCCACGTAATTCGCCGCATATTCCGCCTCGCAGGTCAGGATGCGGGACCCGGGCTGGAGCGGCAGCGCATAGAAGGCGTGGCACCAGGCCACCGTCGCGTTCTCCATCAACGCGACTTCCCGGCGCTCGGCCCCGATATGGCGCGCGACCGATGTGTAGACCGCATCCAGCGCCTCGGCCCGCCGCGCCTGCGCCTCATACCCGCCGATCCGTGCCTCCAGTTGCGTGTGCTCCACGATTGCCTCGACAACGCAGTCGGGCATCAGCGCCGAGCCCGCCGCCAGCAGATGCACGCCGTGCGCCACGCCGGGTGTTTCCCTGCGGATGCGGTCGATATCAAGGGCCATGAGAAACGCTCGTTTGCTGTCCGGTCCGGATGCACGTAGCGGCGCGCTGGTGTCCGGTCAATCGCCGGTGGCGCGGTCCATCCGGCCTCGTCGATTGCCGCGTGGGAGCCGGTGCGGCCCTGTTCACACCGTGCCGAATACCCGGACTCGCGCGTGTCGCGTCGTTGTTGATACAGGCGCAAACGCGCCCGTGTCCCAGGCGCGTTGTTATCGCTACCACCAATGAAATCAAAGGTTTAACCGGGTGTCCTAGCTAGGACACCCACCCGGATTCGCCTTTAAAAGAACGCCTGCAGGCCCGTCTGCGCCCGCCCCAGGATTAGGGCATGCACATCATGCGTCCCCTCATAGGTGTTCACCGTTTCCAGGTTCATCAGGTGCCGCATCACCTGATACTCCTCCTGGATCCCGTTCCCCCCATGCATGTCCCGCGCCGCCCGGGAAATCTCGAGCGCCTTCCCGCAATTGTTCCGCTTCACGATAGAGATCATCTCCGGCGCCGCGCGCCCCTCATCCATCAGCCGGCCCACGCGAAGCGAGGCCTGCAAGCCCAGCGAAATCTCAGTCTGCATATCCGCCAGCTTCTTCTGAAACAGCTGCGTCTGCGCCAGCGGTTTCCCGAATTGCTTTCGATCAAGCCCGTACTGCCGCGCCGCATGCCAGCAGAATTCCGCCGCCCCCATCACGCCCCAGGAAATCCCGTACCGCGCCCGGTTCAAGCAGCCGAACGGCCCCTTCAATCCTTCGACGCCCGGAAGCAGCGCATCCTCACTAACCTCGACCCCATCCATCACGATCTCACCGGTCACCGAGGCCCGCAGGCTCAGCTTGCCGCCGATCTTCGGCGCCGAAAGCCCGGTCATGCCCTTTTCCAGCACGAAGCCCCGGATCTTCCCGCCATGCGCCTCGGATTTCGCCCAGACCACGAAGACATCCGCGATCGGCGAATTCGAGATCCACATCTTCGCGCCCGAGATCACGTAGCCGCTGTCGGTCTTCTTGGCGACGGTCTTCATCCCCGCCGGATCGCTCCCTGCATCCGGCTCGGTCAGCCCAAAGCAGCCAATCAAAGATCCGCTCGCCAGCCCCGGCAGGTACTTCCGCCGCTGCTCTTCGGTCCCATACGCGTAGATCGGGTACATCACCAGGCTCGACTGCACGCTCATCATCGAGCGGTACCCGCTGTCGACCCGCTCCACCTCGCGCGCCACGAGTCCGTAGGTCACGTAGCCCGCGCCAAGCCCGCCGTATTCCTCGGGCACCGTCACGCCCAAGAGCCCGGCCTCGCCCATCTCGGCAAAGATCTCCGGCGCCACGGTTTCCTCGCGGAACGCGTCGATCACCCGCGGCGCCAGCTTGTCGGCCGAAAACGCCGCCGCGGCGTCGCGCAGCATGCGCTCGTCCTCGGTCAGCTGATCCTCCAGCAGGAACGGATCGGCCCAGTCGAATTTCCCCATATCGGGGGCGTCCTTGGCTTTGATCGTGGCGGGGGCGTTCATCGGCACTCTCCTCTCCGCGCCGACATAGCGCAGCCGTCGCGCCAGAGCAAACCCCGGCGAACCGCCCTTGACGGCCCGCGCGCCCCATGGCCCATTGCAGCAATCGAAAAGGGACACCGATGACCGATCAGATCGCATCCATCGAAGAGGTTCAGGACCTGCTGGCCTCGCAGAACTACGTGTGCGCCCGTTCCCTGGCGACGGTGGTGTTCCTCAGCCTGCGCCTCGGCCGGCCGCTGTTTCTCGAGGGTGAGGCCGGTGTCGGCAAGACAGAGATCGCCAAGGCGATTGCGGCCGCGCTCGGCCGCCGCCTGATCCGCCTGCAATGCTACGAAGGGCTCGATGCCGCGAGCGCCGTCTACGAATGGAACTTCCCCGAGCAGATGATCGCGATCCGCACCGCCGAGGCCGCCGGCGGGGCCGACAAGGATGTGTTGAAAGACGAGCTCTTCACTGAGGAATACCTGATCGAACGCCCGCTCCTGCAGGCGATGCGCCCCCAGGTCGAGGGGCCGCCGGTCCTCTTGATCGACGAGCTCGACCGCACCGACGAACCCTTCGAGGCGTTCCTTCTCGAGGCGCTGTCGGATTTCCAGGTCACCATCCCGGAACTCGGAACGGTCAGGGCCCCCGAACCGCCCATCGTGATCCTGACCTCGAACCGCACCCGCGAGGTCCACGACGCCCTGAAACGCCGCTGCCTCTATCATTGGGTCGATTACCCCGGCTTCGACCGCGAGATCGAGATCCTGCAAGCCCGTGCGCCCGAGGCCGCCGAGGCCCTCAGCCGCGAGGTTGTGGCGTTCGTGCAAGCCCTGCGCACCGAGGATCTCTTCAAGAAACCCGGCGTCGCCGAGACCATCGACTGGGCGAAATGTCTGCTTGCTCTCGACGTGATCGCGCTCTCGCCTGAGGTCATCGCCGACACGCTCGGCGCGATCCTGAAATACCAGGACGACATCCAGCGCATCCAGGGCTCCGAAGCCAAACGCATCCTCGACGAAGTCCGCGCCGAGTTGACGCCGGCATGATCGAAGGATTGATCAAATGGTACCGAGCCAATTGTGATGGCGATTGGGAGCATCAACTTGGCTTCACGATTGAAACCACTGACAATCCAGGGATCTCGCTCACGGTGGATATCGGTAAAAACCCGGAGCTGAACCCCGCCGAAGACAGGATCATCCAAACGGAATTTGGTACACGTTCCGCCTCCAAACACGGTTGCGAATTGCGCGTGCGTGGCGGCCAGTTGGTCGGCTATGCAGACCCCGGAGAGGCGAGCCGCCTATTCTCCGAAGTAGATTCCTTCCTGCAGGGATCGGACGGTTGATGTCCGAATACCCCACCCTCGACATTCCCGAGACCCCGAAACTCACCCATAATATCGTCTGGTTCGCTCGCGCCCTACGCAAGGCCGGGCTGCCGGTAGGGCCGGGCCGGGTGATCGACGCCATCCGCGCTGTCCAGGCCGCGGGCTTTAGCTCGAAATCCGATTTCTACTGGGTCCTGCACGCCTGTTTCGTCTCGCGCCGCGAGCACAGCACGGTCTTTGCCCAGGTCTTCCGGCTCTACTGGCGCGACCCTCGCTATCTCGAGCATATGATGTCCTACATGCTGCCCGCCGTGCGTGGCGTGCAGGAGGAACGCACAGCGCAAGCCGGGGAAAAACGCGCCGCCGAGGCGATCCTCGACGGTGTCGAACGCGACCTTCCCGAGGGCGTCGAGGAGCCCGGCGAAGAGGTCGAGATCGAGGTCGACGCCTCGCGCACCGCCTCCACCGAGGAACGCCTGCGCACGCTGGATTTCGAACAGATGAGCGCCGCCGAGGTCGCCGAGGCGAAACGCATGCTCGCCCGGCTCAAGCTGCCCGTCAAACCGCTACGCTCCCGCCGCACCATGGCCGATCCCTACGGCCATCGCCCCGACTGGCGCGCCACCATGCGCGCCTCGATGCGCCAGGGCGGCGAATTCCACGAGCTCAAGATGAAGGCCAACCGGATCCGCTGGCCGCGCCTGATCGCGCTCTGCGATATCTCCGGCTCGATGTCGCAATATTCCCGCGCCGTGCTGCATTTCCTGCACGCGGTCAGCAACAACAAGGGCGCGGGCTGGGCGCGGGTCCATGCTTTCACCTTCGGCACGCGGCTCACCAACATCACCCGGCATTTGCGCCAGCGCGACGTCGATGCGGCGCTGGCCTCTGCCGGGGCCGAGGCGCAGGACTGGGAGGGCGGCACGCGGATCGGGCACTGCCTGCACGCTTTCAACCGAGACTGGTCGCGCCGGGTGATGGGGCAGGGGGCCGTGGTCCTGTTGATCACCGACGGGCTTGACCGCGACGATTCCGACCTTCTGGGCAAGGAGATGGAGCGCCTGCATCTGAGCGCCCGCCGCCTCATCTGGCTCAACCCGCTTTTGCGCTGGGACGGGTTTGCACCGAAGGCCCGCGGCGTGTTGGCGATGCTGCCCCATGTTGACAGCCTGCGCGCCGGGCACAACATCGCCTCGCTCGAAGGTCTCGCCGAGGCGCTGAGTTCGGAAAAGGATGTGGGCGAGAAGGACCGGATGCTGGGCCAGATCGCGGCGCCGGAGCCCGAGCTAACCCCCCACGGCCTGCCATCGGCCAAGGCGCTCGGCGAACGCCTGCTCGCCGGCGCAAGGGCGCGGCCCGACACAGCCTGACCGTTCCCCTCGCGCCGCATTTGCGCTAATTCTCTGCCCATGACAGCGAAATTCGATCAGATGCCGGAGCAGGCGCTGGCCTGGCACCGCGCGGGCAAGCGGGCGGTGCTCGCCACCGTGGTGCAGACCTGGGGGTCTGCCCCGCGGCCGGTGGGCAGCCAGTTGGCGATCTCGGGCGAGGGCGAAATCGCCGGTTCCGTCTCGGGCGGCTGCGTCGAGGGCGCGGTGGTGGTCGAGGCGATGGACGCGCTCGAGGACGGACAGTCGCGGATCCTGGAATACGGCGTGAGCGACGACGAGGCCTTTGCCGTCGGCCTCGCCTGCGGCGGCACGATCCGCGTGCTGGTGGAACCGGTGGGCAAGGCGATCCGCTTGGAATTGCTGGAAGAATTGGTCGAGGCCCGTGCGGCACGGGATGCGGTGGCCTATCTCGTCGACACCGCAACCTGGACCCGCCGATTGGCGCGGCGCGGGGATGCGGAAATGGGCGACGTGCTGGCGGCGCGGTTCCGATCCGACAAGTCCGGTTTCGAGGAAGAGACCTTCGTCGCGATCCACAACCCTCCGCTGCGCATGGCTGTGATCGGGGCGGTGCACATCGCGCAACCTCTGATGGTGATGGCGCGGCTCGCGGGATATGACGCGGTGCTGATCGATCCGCGCGAGGCGTTCGGGTCGGCGGCGCGATTCCCCGGCGAGACCATCCTCCATGACTGGCCCGACGAAGCGCTGGAAAATCAAGGGCTTGATGCGCGCACCGCCGTGGTGACCCTGACCCACGACCCCAAGCTCGACGATCCGGCGATCATGGCGGCGCTGCGATCGGAGGTATTCTATCTCGGCTGCCTCGGCTCGACCCGGACCCATGCCAAGCGGGTCGCGCGGTTGCAGGAGGCGGGGTTCGGCGAGGCGGATATCGCCCGGATCCATGCGCCGGTGGGGCTCGACATCGGGTCGATGTCGCCGGCCGAAATCGCCATCGCGGTGATGGCCGAGATCACCCAGACCCTGCGGCAGGGCTGATGCGCTTCGGCCCGGTTCCGGCGGCCGAGGCTGCGGGCGCTGTGCTGGCGCATTCGCTGACGGTAGGGGGAAAGCGTTGGCGTAAAGGACGGGCGCTAAGCGCCAAGGATACTTCAATTTTATCGGATGCAGGGATCGCCGAGGTGATCGTCGCGCGGCTCGATCCCGGCGACATGGACGAGGACGCGGCGGCGGCACAGATCGCGGCGGCGATGGTGCCCGACCCGGGCGCCGTTGACTTGCGGCTGACGACGGCGAGCACGGGGCGGGTGAACGTCTATGCCGAGATGCCGGGGGTGCTGGAGCTTGATGTGGCGGCGATCGAGGCGGCGAACCGGGTAGACCCGATGATCACGCTGGCGACCTTGCCAGCCTTTGCCCGGACAAGGGCCGGGGGCATGGTCGCGACGGTGAAAATCATCGCCTACGGGGTCGCCGGACAAGCCGTTGAAAAGGCGGCCGAAATGCTGCCTGGGGCCATGAAGATAAGGCCCGTGACGCTGCGGACGGCGGCTCTGATCCAGACCGAGACCGGGGCGGGGCCGGGCAAGGGCGAGGAGGCGATGCGGGGGCGGCTCGAGGCGCTCGGCATGACGCTCACGGAGGTCGTGACGGTGCCGCATCGGACGGAGCCGTTGGCCGAGGCCGTGGCGGCGTGCGAGGCCGACCTGGTGCTGATCCTGACGGCCTCGGCGACCTCGGACCCGCGCGATGTCGCACCCGAGGCGGTGCGCGCTGCGGGGGGAAAGGTCACCAGGTTCGGGATGCCGGTCGATCCGGGAAATCTGTTGTTTCTCGGCAGTTTGGGAGACGTTCCTGTCATAGGTTTGCCGGGCTGCGCGCGGTCTCCGGCGCTCAATGGTGCGGACTGGGTGCTCGAACGCGTGGCCTGCGGGCTCGAGGTGAGGGACGCCGATATCGCGGCGATGGGGGTGGGCGGCTTGCTCAAGGAAAGCCCGGCCCGGCCGCATCCGCGCGAGCGGCGCTGACCCCAACGGTTACCCAAATGTAAATCCGGCGTGCGGTGCCAAAGGCGAATCGGTCCCGAAACCCCTGGTTAACAAGGCCGACCCCCCCCGAAATGGCACGTCGGTATTACGCATGTATTACGTATGTATTGCGTCGGTGCGGATGTCGGTGGGGGGTGTGGTTAACAGAGCGTACGGTGGGCGATGGCGGTGACGGGCAACGGTGCGCAATAGCGCACCCTACCTTGGCCGAGTGGGCGCGTTTCGGTTGCGCCGTTCAGGCTTTGCGGCGAGGGTGGGCCGCGAAGGGGGCGTGGATGCCGTTTGAGGTGTGGACCTTATACGTGGCGACGGTGCTGGCGATGATGATCACGCCCGGGCCGAGCCAGATCCTGATGCTGACGAATAGTGGCGTGCACGGGTTTCGGCGGGCACTGTCGACGGCGGCGGGAGATCTCTTTGCCAATGCCCTGCACATGCTCGCGGCGGGGCTGGGGCTGGCGGCGATCATCGCGGCCTCGGCCGCTGCGCTTTCGGTCATCAAATGGGCCGGAGTGGGGTATCTGATCTGGCTCGGCGCGGGAATGATCCTGCGGGCCAGGTCGGACAACCCCGAGGCGGGCGTGACGCGCGATCGGGCGTCGCTGCGAAGCCTTTGGATGCAGGGGTTTCTGACCTCGGCAGCGAACCCCAAGGCGGTGGTGTTCTTTGCGGCGCTCTTTCCGCAATTCATTTCGGCGGAGGCGGCGTTCTGGCCGCAACTTCTGATCCTGTCGGCGACCTACATCGTCATGGACGGGATGTTCCTCTTGGCCTACGGGCTGGGAGCAAGCTGGATCGTGGCGCGGTTCAAGGGCCGCGCGCGGGTCTGGGTCGAGCGCGTGGGCGGCGGCTTCATGATCGGGGCGGCGGTTCTGTTGGGGCTGAAGTCGCTCGCGCGGGTGTGACGCGGGAAAATTGCACGGTTTCAATGGGTTTCGGTGCGCAATGAATGCTCGCCTTGCGGGCTGGGCCGCCTCATGCGTCCGGGGCTGTGCCGTCCGGAGAACGCAGCAGGTAAGGTGCCGGGGCTTCACCCAGTACCTTCCAGCTACCGGCGCCATCCAGCAAGCGGATCGGCAGATCGGCGATGCGCGCGGGCTCGTCGGCATTGCGCATGTTGACGGCGCTCATGTCCGAGCCGTCTTCGCGTTGGTCGGCATGGTCGTAATGGGTGACGCAGCCGCAGTGCCGGCAGTGGTGGAAGATAAGGCTCTGGTCGCCCCAGGCATAGGCCCCGAGCGCGCCGGGTTTGGCCGTGACACTGATCGCCTTGCGCTGCTGGTAGGCCCAGAGCGCGCCGTAGCGGCGGCAGAGCGAGCAGTTGCATTGGGTGAGTTTTCGGATCGGGCGCAGCATCTCGATCCGGACGGCGCCGCAATGGCATGAGGTGGTGGTGGGCATCGCGTCCTCCCGGAAGTGGCTCTTGCGCAGATGTAGCATGTCGATGCGCGCCCAAAAACGTCCGGTGGGGGGCTGAGGCGACCTTCGGTGCCGGTCAGAGGGCCGCGATCCGCGGGGTGTAGAGCGCCTTGGCGTTGCCGAGAACCGGGGCGCCATGGGCGGGCAGGACATGTTCGAAGTCGAGATCGAGCAGGGATTTGACCTCTGCCGGATCGGGCTTGGAGATCTTGAGCCAGCCGGGCCCGATATTGTGGGGTTTGATGAACCCCATCAGGCGCATCATGATCCGGGCGGGCAGATTGAAGAAACGGTCGGGGCGGGCCATGTTCTGCAGGCAATCGCCCGACACCAGGATGCCGCCCTCGCGGTCGATATGGAGCAAGGCCTCGGCGGTCCGGGCAGAGGTGATCTCGATCAGCCGTGCGTCGGGGATCGGCAGCGCGGTGCCGGCGGTCAGCACCTCGTCGGCGGTGAAATAGGGCGGCGCGGTGCTGTCGAAGCCAGCCACGTAGGGTGCGTTCACCGACCAGACCGTGGCGCCGTAGCGGTGTTTGTAGAACGGATCGTCGGCGCCGTGAAAGCCGGCGAGGCGCAGCACGTGCCGGACCTCGCCGAGCGCATCGAGTGTGCGCAGGCCGTCTTCGGTCAGACGCACCGAGTTGACGAGGGTCAGGGCGCCATCCTGGACGAAGATCGTCATGTTGCGGCTGAACCGCATCGGCGGCTTCATCGGCATGGCGATCGTGCCGGTGACGAAATGGATGCCCGGGAAGAGCTGGGTGATGTCGCCGTGGGGCAGCGCCGGCGGGTGCGGGCGGGTCATGCCGCCGCCCGCCAGAGCGACCAGGCGAAGACCATGATCGCGGCCCAGGCGATGGTGAAGATCACGGTGCGGGCCATCAGGACGCGGATGCCCGCGAGGAAGACCACGAAATGCGCGACACGGGCCCAGAAGAAGACGGCGGCCGCGGCGGCGGTGGCGCTGGTGGAGACCTCCAGGGCATGGGCGATCAGGACGAGGGCCGCGAAGGCGCCGAACTGCTCGACGAGATTGATATGGGCGCGGTTGGCGCGGCGGACCCAGGCGGGGAACTGAGATTGTTCGCGCAGGTTGGTGTAGTCGTCCGGTTTGAGCGGCCCGGTGGTCTGCACCTGGCCGATGATATGCGGGATCCAGGCGAGGTTCAGCAGAAGCGCGCTGAGGAAGAGATAGG